>Ga0315912_10002037_pt1 | contig 22600 bp, 21 predicted proteins | sample VfabasoilMG_FD_204469 | JGI IMG/M metagenome (GOLD analysis project Ga0315912, IMG submission 204469) | Garden soil microbial communities collected in Santa Monica, California, United States - V. faba soil | ecosystem: Environmental > Terrestrial > Soil > Garden | place: USA: California...
GCCTGTAGAGCCGCGGGCTGCGCGGCGCGAGCGTCAGCTCGGCTGTCCCGTACACACCGCGTTCGTGGCGGAATTTTCAATCGAGTTGAAAGTCCTTCCACTCGACGGCGCTCCTGGAGCTCGTGTTCGTGCCTGCGCTGTGGACGCGGGTGAACCCTGTCGTGGCGTGGCCACGACGACAGATCTCCCCAAGCGAGTGTCGGGGCCCACGATACCGGCGTTGACCCGACTCCGGCGCGGCATTGAACAAGCGGTGCGAGTTTGAAACTCCTACCGCCGCGCGAGCTGATCCGGCGTGCGCCGGCCGGCCTCGCGACGACTCGCCCGCAAGTTAGTGCACGCCATCGCACCACGTTGAGGGAACGCGTGTGTGAGCACGAGTACTTGGCACCATTCGTGCCCTGTAGCTCGGCGGCCTAAGACACGAACCCCCAGACCTCGCGACAAGCACTCGCGAGAGGAGAACCCACTATGCATCTCAGCAACAGCAAACTTGCAGCATTCGCTCTGACCCTGCTCCTGGTCGCTTCGGCCGCGTGCAGCAAGAACGACTCGCCCACATCGCCCGGCGACGTCACCGCTCCGATCGTGAACGCCACCAATCCCCTGAATGGGGCCACAGGCGTGGCGATCATCACCGCGACATTCAATGAGGCGATGGCTCCCGCGTCGATCACGGCGGCCACCTTCAAAGTGACCGGCCCGGGTGCGGCTCCCGTCGCCGGCAACGTGTCCTACAACGCGGGCAACTACATGGCGAGCTTCACCCCGACCGTCGCCCTCGCGGCCGGTACTGCCTACTCGGCCACGATCACCAACGGGGCGACGGATGTCGCCGGTAACCCGCTGGCGGCCAATGTGGTGTGGAACTTCTCGACCGCTATTCTGGGGGGCGGCCAGGCGATGCCGTCGCTCGGCGCGACCGCGAACTTCGTGGTGCTCGCCGGCTCGACGATCACCAGCACGGGTGCGACCGCGCTGACGGGCGACATGGGCCTGAGCCCCGGAACCGCCGTGACCGGATTCCCGCCGGGTACCTATACGGGCACGCTGCACGCGGGTGACCCGACTTCCCTCGCGGCCCTCACGGCCATGACGGCGGCGTACAACGACCTCGCGGGTCGGACGCTGGCGCCTGTGACGGTGTCCGGCAACCTCGGCGGCCTGACGCTTCCCCCGGGCCTCTACAAGTCCACCTCGTCGCTCGCGATCTCCTCGGGTGACCTGACGCTGGATGCCGGTGGCGATGCGAATGCCGTCTTCATCTTCCAGATGGCCTCGACCCTCACGACCACGTCGGGTCGCGCGGTGGTCCTGGCCGGTGGTGCAAAGGCCGCGAATGTCTTCTGGCAGGTCGGCAGCTCGGCGACCCTCGGAACGACATCCGTCTTCAAGGGCACCATCATGGCGGATCAGTCCATCACCCTGAACACCGGAGCCTCGTTGAACGGCCGGGCGCTCGCGCGAATCGGCGCGGTCACGCTGGCTGCCAACGCCGCAGTCCTGCCCACGCCGTAGTGTGCTCAGGAGTCGGCAGGCGGACACGCCTCTCGCCAACTCCACGACCACGCGGCCTTGAGCAGCACGCCTCGCCCGAATTGGGCGAGGCGTGGATTTTCTTGGGCGCCCGCTTGTGGTGACGCTTGGGAGGTCGTGCGGACTCAGAGCTTCGGCGCGATGGCCGCGGCCGCTTCCTGCGACGTGCGCACGGGGATGAACTCGAACTCCACGAGATCGCTCCAGTGACTCGCCCACTCACGCAGCGCGGCCTCGTCGGGGGCTTCCATCACCTGGAAGCAGCGGCGGAACTCGAGGTCCACCCAGCTCGTGACGTACTGAACACCCTCAGGCGCCATACGACCGCGGTCTCGGAAGCGGCGGTAGACGTCGGGTGCGGCGTTGGGGCGGTAGTGCTCGATGACTAGGAAGAGCATGGGGTCCTCGCCGAAGCTCAGGGCGTGTCTCGGGTTTCGCTCAGGACGCGCTCGGCTGCCAAGATCGCTTCACCGAGGCCAGAGAAGGGCACGGCCGCCACCAAGCTACGAACTCTCGAAAGGCCCACGCTCGCCTGCTTCCCGAACTTTCGGTCCAGCTCCGCCGTCGGGACCACGAAGAACGACCACTGCGAGACGTCCATTGCGTCAATGGTGGCCTTGTCCTCGTGGTGGTGTAGCGCGAATACGTAGAGCTGGGCCGATCTTGTGGGCGATTGAGCGCTCGAATTGGAGCCGGCATCCCATCCGAGGCTTGGCTTGATGCTGAACTTCGGACTCGCGATCGACACCTGCTTCCAGGTCTGCACGTAGCCGGACGCCTTCACCTCGATCGTGGTGCCGCGCAAGGTTCGGAGGTCCACTGCGTCCCACTCGACCCGGATACCATCCGCCGACCCGATGGCCTGGGCGACGAGGAACTCCGCCACGACGCCTCGCATCGAATTGCTCACGAGGTCCGAGGCGGACCATTCCCAGAATTGCGCGACCGTGAATCCGAGCGGCGCGCCGTTCGAATGGAACGGCTCGTTGCCGGAGCGCCGGGCTACCTTCAGGCGGTCGAGCGACATGGGCTCCTCATGTAACACCATTGCGCCGAATCAGGGGTACTCATCGGGAGATCTCAGGACAGAAGGGCTCCCGTTGCAGTGAAGGTCGCCGTCGACGCTCGGTATCCCACATCGTCGACGGAAGCCCCTCCCGCCATCCCGCCCTCAACTCCCCCCCGCCCCCGTCCGATAACCAAGGCGCAGCGTTGTCGCAGCCCTAGCCGCTGCATCAGCTTGCAGTAACGCACCCGGCTGACAGCCCAGCGCCGGCCGGGTACGCTGCGACCGCGACTCAAACCGTCGGCTCGTCCCGCCGCAAGCAACCAGAGAACGGATTCCCACGGAGACCGCCCCACCATGAAGGTGACCGCCCTCGGACATGCCGGGCTGAAGCTGCAGACGGGTAACGCCACGCTGCTCATGGACCCTTGGTTCTCGCCGGAGGGCACGTTCCAGGCGTCGTGGTTCCAGTTCCCCGACAACTCGCACCTGCTCGAGTCCCCCGAGCTGGTGGCTCCCACCGCGATCGCCATCTCGCACGAGCACCTGGATCACGTGGATCCGTGGTTCCTGGCCAAGGTGCCCGCGAGCGTGCCGGTGATCATCCCGCGTTATCCCTCGCCAGTGCTCAAGCAGAAGATCCGGCGCGGCGGTCCGCGCACGATCATCGAGCTCTCGCAGTGGCAGGTGCACGAGATCGCGCCGGGGCTCACGATCTACTTCGTCTCCGAGCCGCCGCAGAACCACGATTCCGCGATGGTCGTCCAAGCGGACGGACAGACGCTGCTCAACATGAACGACGCGCGGCTCTTCCCGATCCAGTTCCGCGAGATCCTCCAGACCGCGGCCGGCAAGATCGACATGTTCGTCTACCAGGGCGCGGGCGCGTCGTGGTTCCCGATGTGCTACGAGTTCCCTATCGAGCGCCGCAAGGAGCTCTCGCGCCAGAAGCGCATCACCAAGTTCGCGTATTGCCGCCGGGCGATAAAGGTGGTGAACCCGGTCATGGGCTTCCCGCTGGCGGGTCCTCCGGCGTTCCTGGATCCCGAACTGTTCGAGCTCAACACCGAGATGGACGAGGGCATCTTCCCCGACCAGCAGGCGGTCGTGGACTGGCTGGCCCTGAAGGGCTCGCCCAACAACGTGGTGCTGCTCCCGGGCGACACGTGGGATGTGGACCGGCGCGTGAAGGTCGCCGATCCGCATTGGAATGGCTTCTCGCTCACGGAGCGGTCGGAGTACCTCAAGGCCTACGCCAAGCGGCGGCGCGAGCACGTCGAGGCGGTGATGGCTCGCCATCCCTCGCCGACGACGTCGCTGCGCGATTCGTTCCACGCGTACTTCAACGGCCTCGTGGGCATGAGCCCGTACTTCAACGGCAAGATCAACATGAAGGTGGGCTTCGACATCACGGGCCCGGGCGGCGGGCAGTGGACCGTGGACTTCCGTCCGGGGCACGAAGGCGTCTCCGATGGCCTCGACGGCTGGAGCTACCTGTACCGGATCGAATCCCGCTGGATGCCGATGCTGCTGGACGGGAGCACACCGTGGGAGGACTTCCTCCTCTCGTGCCGGTTCAAGACCGCGCGCAATCCCGACCTCTACAATGACCACCTATTGGGCCTGCTCAAGTTCGCCGACCAGGAAGCGCTGCAGGCGGTCGAGGAGTTCGAGACGGCCGACAAGGAAGATGAGTGGATCACGATCCACTCCGAGGGCGCGGTCTACAAGGTGTCGCGCTACTGCCCGCACGCGGGCAACGACCTCTTGAACACGGGCGAGGTCCTGCCGGGCGGCATCCTCCAGTGCCTGGCGCACCATTACGACTTCGACCTGAAGACCGGGGCGTGCGTGAACAGCGTGTGTGGTCCGCTCAAGGTGCAGCGGATCGACGACAAGGACGCGACCGTCTGACGTGAGCGGAGGCCCCTACCCCTCCCCCCGCCACATCACCGGCACCACGGTCGTCCACACGAGCACCGCAAGCGCGGCCAGGTTCACGTCCACGTTCCAGTGCAGGAACCGCCCGCCCATCGCGTACACCCACAGCACGAAGCTCACCGCAGAGATCGCGACGCTGATCCACTGCGGGCCCTTGCGATCCCCCGTGCCCCACGCGCGCACGACGATCACGAGCAGGAAGCAGACGACCGGCCACTCGCCGGCGTACTTGGCCTCGGCCAGCGGGCGGCCGGCCAAGTACACGGCCACCACTTCGGCGGGCACCAACTTCACGAGCCGCGTAAGCCACGGGTCCACCGGGCCGGCGTAACCACCGACGGTCGGCCCCGACGGCGCACCCCGGATGCGTAGGGGCCCGCTCATCCCGCCGCCGCCCTCGTCGCCTCCGCCACGCGCTCGACCAGCTCCAACAGCGTCGTGTCGTCGCACGCGTCGTCGAAGATCACCTCGTGCGCGCGATCGTCGTCTTCGATGCGCACGCGATACTGCGTCACATCGGGCATCCGTGAACGCAGTTCGCCGGCCAGCGCGAAGAATGAAGCGCGTTCCACCAACACCGACAAGGTGGAACGCAGCGGCTCTGGCAATGAAGATGTGTCCAGCGAACTTTCGCTACGAAGCCCGGCGATGCCCCCGCTCCGCACCAAGTGGATTCGCACGCCTCGGCCCCCTTGGCCGGACCCTGCGCTTCGGAGACTTCTTGGCGCGGGGGAGCCGGCTCGTCGAAGTCCTCACCTCGATGCCCACCTTCTTCCAGGCTTCGCGCACGATCACCGCGCCGGCCTTGCCGAACTTGGCACCGGCGGCGTCCACAATGGCCGCCGCCGCGCGCGCGAAGTCCGCATCGCGACGCAGCGTCTGCGTGAGCGCATGGTACCAGACGGCCCCGGCCTTCACCCACGCGCGGCCACCGAAGGCCACCGCGGCCAGGTAGAACGCGTGGTTGGGGATGCCGCTGTTGATGTGCACACCGCCGTTGTCGTCGTCGGTGCTCACGTAGTCGTCCATGTGCGCGGGCTGCGGATCGCTTCCGATGCGCGGGTCGTCATACGCCGTGCCGGGAGCCTTCATGCTGCGCAGCGCCTTGCCCTTGATGCCGGGCGCCCACAGGCCCTCGCCGATCAGCCAGTCGGCCTTCTTGGCAGTCTGCTTCAACGAGTACTGCTTCACGAGCGAGCCGAACACGTCGCTCATGTGCTCGTTGAGCGCACCGCTCTGGTCCTGGTAGTCGAGCCCGGCCTCGTATTGCGTCACGCCGTGCGTGAGCTCGTGGCCGATGATGTCGAGCGAGCGCGTGAACCGCCCGAAGATCTCGCCATCGCCGTCGCCGAACACCATCTGCCGGCCGTTCCAGAACGCGTTGTTGAACGACCGCCGGTAGTGCACGGTGGCGTCCAGCCTCAGGCCCCGGCCGTCGATGGAGTCGCGCTTGTGCACCTTCGAGAAGTACGTGTACGTCGCACCGAGCGCGTCGTAAGCCTCATCCACGGTCTCGTCTCCCGTGGAGGCCTCGCCCTCGCGGCGCACGACGTTGCCCGGCAGCGTGAAGCCGTGCTTGGCGTCGAACACGGTGCGCTGCGCTCCGACCGCCGAGGTCTCGCGCAGTGCGGTCACACCCGCCATCGCACAGCGCTCGGCGCGCATCTCGGCGGCGAGTGCCATGCTCTCGAGCGCACGGTCGGCGAGCCCGGGCCAATGTTCGTCAGGCAGCCCCGCCAAGTGCTTGAAGATGTGCGGCGGCACGATCGTGTGGATCGGAGCGTGCACTTGCTCGTGTGTCGCGGTCCGGCGCATGGGCTGCTCCTTATGTGAGACGCCGCGCCTGCAAGGCACGGCTGGCCTGTACGCTTCGCGAGACCGCCTCGGGCACCTGCCGGCAGTGCCTCGTGATGCTGGGATGGGACGACGTGGCCGGGTCGGGTGGAGCCGCCGCGGAGCGAAGGTCGCGGGAGTGGCTACGACACCCGACCGGCCACGGTTTCCCCATGCAGACTGCGTGCCGACTCCGAAATGACGGGTGCAGTGGCCGAACTGACCGAGGTCGCACTCCCAGCACATGCTCGAGCAGCTCCAAACGATGCGCCGCGCGACAGTTCCCTTACACCGCGCTGCATGACGTGGCCTGGCCCTGACGAATCCGGGCCATGGCACCCGTCGGCGGCCGCCTCGAATGCCCCGCGCACGAGCGCATTCGTTCCGCGACGGACGCTCCGTGGCCACTCGCTGGGCAGCTTCGAGCCGGCCTTGCGTGGGCTGCACGAATGGCCGTTGCAGGAGCGCGTCGGCAGCGACACCCCCCTAGCCGCGTTGTCAAGCTCTTACTCCTGACGCCGCATGAGGTTGGCTCCTGTCCACGAGGTTGCCGCACAGGCGTCAAATCGTGTATAAGCGCTCGGCTGGACCGCACGTCGGCAGCAGGGACGCTTGGAAGCGAGCGCCCCGACTGCCCCCAGCGCGTGGGATGCCCTGCGCGACCACCCTGTTGCCGGAGGCCGCTTTGTCTCGGAAGGCGCTCTTCCTGATCTTCGCCGCCGCCTACGGTGCGGCGCTCGTAGCCGGCTGCGCGAGCACTCCCGGGCCGGGCCTCGCCCGGGGCGAGCAGATCTACGCCACGTGCATGCCCTGCCACGGACACGACGGCCTCGGGAACACGCCGCTCGCCGTCCCGTCCATCGCTGGATTGCCGCGCTGGTACGTCGAGCGCCAGCTCAACAACTTCAAGGGCTCCATCCGCGGCGCGCATCCTCAAGATATGGACGGCGCACGAATGCGCCCCATGGCGCGCTCGCTCTATCGCGAGGGCGACGTGGCCTCGGTGGCCGAGTACGTGGCCACGCTCAAGGGCAGCGTGCCCCAGCCCTCGATCGCCGACGGCGACACGGCGAACGGCCGGATGCGCTACCAGAGCATCTGCATCACCTGCCACCAGGAAGACGGCAGCGGGAACGAGCCCCTCGGGGCCCCGCCGCTCACGCACCAGCACGATTGGTACATGGCGCTCCAGCTCGGCAAGTTCAAGTCGGGCATGCGCGGCACGCACCCCGAAGACGTCATGGGAGCGCAGATGGCGGCCATGGCGGCCACGCTCGAGGACAGCACGGCCATCCACAACGTGGTCGCGTTCATCCGCACCCTTCAGAAGTGACGGAGGCCCTTCATGGCCGGTGATGGTTTCGAAGAGAAGTGGGCGGATCAGACCGCCAAGCTGACGTTCATCTACACGATCGTGGGCGTGGGGCTGTTCGTGGGCTCCGTGTTCCTGTTCATCTTCTAGAGGGGTCGCCCAATGCTCCTGAGCCTTCCGAGCGCATCGACGTTCTCCGGGGACATCGACGGGCTCGTGGTGCTGGTCACGCTCCTCACCGGTGGGTGGTTCATCGCCACGCAGGTCATGTTCTTCTGGCTGCTGTGGCGCTTCCGTGCGGGTGCGAGCCCCAAGTCGCAGTACATCACGGGCAAGGAGCCGCACCTCAAGCGCTGGATCAACATCCCGCACACGCTCATCCTGATCTGCGACGTGGTCATCATCGTCGCGGCGGTGCGCGTGTGGGTGAAGGTCAAGCAGACGCTGCCGCCGCCCGACGACACGGTGCGCGTGGTGGGCCAGCAGTGGACGTGGACGTTCCAGCACTCGGGCGCCGACGGCACGCTCGACACCGCCGATGACGTGTGGACGAGCGACACGCTGCACGTCGCCCAGGGCAAGACGTACCACTTCCTGCTCGAATCGAAGGACGTGCTGCACAGCTTCTTCGTGCCGGTGTTCCGCTTGAAGCAGGACGCCATCCCCGGCCGCACGATCACGGGCTGGTTCCAGGCGACCAAGACGGGCACGTACGACATCCTGTGCGCCGAGATCTGCGGCATCGGGCATGGCATCATGGGCGGGCGCATCATCATCGACACGCCCGAACAGCACGCGTCGTGGGTGCAGCAGCACTCCACGATGGCCGATGCCGCCGCCGCATCCACCGACACCACCGCGGCGGCCTCCGCCGGCGCTTCCAACTGACGGGGGACCCATGAGCGACCACGCGACCGCCGCACCCGCGCATGGCGCCGTCCATCACGGACACGCCGAGCCGAACTGGTTCCTCAAGTACTTCTGGTCCACGGACCACAAGATCATCGCGTTCCAGTACATGTTCACGGGCATGGCCATGGCGCTCGTGGCCGGGTTCATGGCGTACGTGTTCCGCATGCAGATCGCGTTCCCGGGGCAGGCCGTGCCGCTGTTCGGGTTCGTCTCGCCCAACGTCTACAACGCGCTCATCACCAACCACGGCAGCATCATGGTGTTCTGGGTGGCCATGCCGGTGTTGCTCGCCGGCTTCGGCAATTACCTGATCCCGCTCATGTGCGGCTGCGACGACATGGTGTTCCCGCGCATCAACCGCCTGAGCTACCAGTTGTTCCTCTTGAGCGCGATCGTGCTGCTGGTCTCACTGTTCGTGCCGGGCGGTGGCTTCGGCGGCGCGTGGACGGCCTACCCGCCGCTCTCGGCGGTGCCCAAGTACAACCTCACTCCCATGGGCTCCACGATGTGGGTACTGGCGGTCGCTCTGGAGTTCGTGGCGTTCCTCCTGGGCGGTATCAACTTCATCGTCACCGCGATGAACGCGCGCGCCCCGGGCATGCGCGCGTTCGACGTGCCGCTGGCGGTGTGGATGATCGTGGTCGCGAGCCTGTTGTTCATGGCGTCGGTCGGCCCCTTGATCGCCGGGGCGGTGATGCTGCTGTTCGACCAGAACCTCGGCACCGCGTTCTACAACCCCGCTCGCGGCGGCGACCCGGTGCTGTGGCAGCACCTGTTCTGGTTCTTCGGCCACCCCGAGGTGTACGTCGTGCTGCTGCCGGCCATGGGCATCGTGGCCGAGATCATGACCGTGTTCGCGCGCAAGAAGATGTTCGCGTACAAGACCGTCATCTACACGGTCATCGCCACGGGCGCGCTGTCGTTCTTCGTCTGGGCGCACCACCAGTTCGTGGCCGGCATCGACCCGCGCATGTCGAACGTGTTCACGGTCACGACGGTCATCATCTCGATTCCCGTCGCCGAGATGTGCTTCCTCTATGTCGCCACGCTCTACGGCGGCTCGATCCGGTTCACCACGCCCATGCTGTGGGCGCTGGCGTTCATGGCCGAGTTCCTGATCGGCGGTGTGACCGGCATCTACCTGGGCGCGAGCGGCGCGGACATCTTCTTCCACGACACCTACTTCGTGGTCGCGCACTTCCACTACACGTTCTACCCCATCGCCATCATCGGCACGATCGCGGGCGTGACGTTCTGGTTCCCCAAGATGTTCGGCCGGATGATGAACGAGACCTGGGGCAAGATCCATTTCTGGGGCACGATCATCCCGTTCAACTTCATCTTCATCCCGATGTTCATCCTCGGGATGTACGGGGAGCACCGCCGCATCTACGACTACACGAACTTCCCCGACCTCGCGAATCCGCAGCTGCAGGCACTGCGCATCACCTCCACGGTCGCCCTCGTCGTCATGCTGCTGTTCCAGTTCCCGTTCCTGTTCAACTTCATCTACAGCATGTTCAAGGGCCCCAAGGCCGAGAAGAACCCATGGAAGTCGAACACGCTCGAGTGGACGGCCGATTCCCCGCCGCCGCACGGCAACTTCCCGGAGATGCCCACCGTGTACCGCGGCCCCTACGAATACGCGACCCCCGGTCGCGACACCGACTACTGGCCCCAGAACGAGAAGGCCTGAGCCATGAGCACGAAGACCATCGCGACCCAGCGCGCGGCCATGAACATGCCCACCGGGCGGCTGGCCATCTGGTGGGTGCTGATGTCCGAGATCGTGATCTTCGGCGGCATCCTCGTGAGCTACGTGCTGCACCGCCTCGCCCATCCCGAGTGGGCGGAACAGGCCGCCTACACCAACGTGCATCTCGGGGCCACGAACACGCTGGTGCTCTTGAGCTCGTCGCTGAGTGCGGTGCTGGCCCACGCCGCCGCCGAGCGCGGCGACGGCAAGCGGGCGGCGTTCCTGTTGCGGCTCACCATCCTCGGCGGCCTGATCTTCCTGATCATCAAGTCGTTCGAGTGGACGCACGAGATCCACGAGGGCTTCACGCTCCAGTCGGGCGGGTTCTGGTCGTACTACTACACCGCCGCCGGCGTGCACGCGTTCCACGTGATCGCGGGCATGTGCATCATGGCGTGGGTCGCGAGCACCGCGGCGAAGAACCAGGAACTGCACCGCGTCGAGAACGTGGGCATCTACTGGCACTTCGTGGACCTGGTGTGGATCTTCCTGTTCCCGCTGCTCTACATCGCCAAGTGAGGGAGACCCGATGACCGCTCATCCGCAGGCTCCCGGGCACGGGAACGAGACGCACGGCCACGGCGCCAGCCACGGCGGCGGCCACGGTGGCAGCCACGAGGCCCACTACGTGCGCATCTGGGCCATCCTCGTCGTACTCCTGTTGGTCAGCTACTTCGGCCCCATGGTGGCGACGAAGCTGGGCTGGCACTGGTTGCTGCTCACGACGGCGTTCGGCGTCGCGGTGATCAAGGCCTACATGGTGGCCAAGAACTTCATGCACATCAACGTCGAGCAGCCGATCATCAAGTTCATGATGGTCACGGGCGTCGCGCTGATGGTGCTGCTCTACGGCGCGATCGCCCCGGACATCCAGAAAGGCGATGGCCAGAACTGGCAGAAGGACGCCGGCTTCCACCACAGCTTCACGACGTCCAAGCCGCACCACGCCGGCGCGCACGAACCCGCACCCGCGGGCGAGCACGCGGCACCGGCTGGGGAGCACGCGCCAGCCGAGCCCATGCCGGCGGCGAGTGAATCCACGGGAGCCTCGGGACATTGAGCGTCATGGAACAGCTGAACCCGCGCGACCTGGCCCGGCGGAACTTCACCGACCATGCGCTGTTCGGCATGGCGGTGTTCGTCTTCACCGAAGTCATGATGTTCGCGGCGTTCCTGTCGGCGTACCTGATCACGCGCAACTCGGTCGCTCCCGGCCTGTGGCCGCCGGCCGACCAGCCGCGGCTGCCGTTCGCGAGCACGGCGTTCAACACGGCCGCGTTGCTGGCGAGCGGTGTGCTGGTGGCGGTCGCTCACTTCGCCGAGCGACGCACGGGCTTGAAGGCCGCGCGCGCGCCGCTTACCGCGGCGGTGGTGCTGGGTGCGCTGTTCCTGCTGCTGCAGGGCGCCGAGTGGGCGAACCTGCTCCGCCAGGGCCTCACGCTCCAGTCGAGCCAGGTGGGGGCGTTCTTCTACCTCATCATCGGCGCGCATGCGTTGCACGTGGTGATCGCGCTCTCGCTCCTGGTGTGGTGCTGGGTGGGACTCCTGAACGGCCGCATGCCGGCCTCGCGCTTCGGCGCGGCCCAGCTGTTCTGGTATTTCGTGGTGATCGTGTGGCCCGTGCTGTGGCTGGTGGTCTACCCGTGATCACGCGGCGGGAACGGCTCGGCCGGTTCGCGGTCGCCCTCACGCTGGTCGCCTTCGCACTGGCGCCTTCGCTCGCCCAGGCCTGCGCGGTGTGCGCGGGCGGCAATCCCGCCAACCGGTTCGCGTTCTTCGCCAGCACCATCTCGCTCTCCGTGATCCCGCTGGGGCTCTTCGGGGTGGCGTTCTGGTGGCTGCGCAAGCGCATCGACAAGAGCGCGCTGGACGAGTTCCGCGAGCGCGACGCCACGGACGGCAAGCCCAAGCCCGAGTAGCTGCGCTACGCTCCCCCGGCGGCGCCTGCCGCGGGAGGTCGCACGTCCATGCCGGCATCGAGTGACACGCCCCCCGATCCGCCCGCTTCACGCCTGCTGCGAGTGAAGCAGCTGTTCCTCGACGCGTTGGACGTGCCTCCCGCACGCCGGGCGGCGCGCCTGGCGGAATCCTGTGGCGGCGACGACGAGCTGCGGCGCGAGGTGCTGGAGCTGTTCCTGCTCCACGGCGAGCAGGACCCGCTGCTGGACCAGCCGCTGGACGGCTCGCAGGCGTTCGCCGAGTTGGCGATGCCGCGAGACGGCCACGTCGGCCCCTACCGGTTGGTGCGCGAACTGGGCCGCGGTGGCATGGGTGTCGTGTACCTGGCCGAGCGAGACGGGACGTCGGTCGCACTGAAGCTGCTCACCGCAGGCTCGCTCTCGCCCGAGATGCGCGAGCGCTTCCGGCTCGAAGCACAGATCCTCCGCCGCATGGATCACCCGGGGCTCGCGCGTGTGCTGGACGTGGGCGAGTCCGCCGGCCCGGGTGGGATCACGCAGCCCTGGCTCGCGATGGAGCACGTCGAGGGCCAGCCCCTGCTCGTCTACGCGCAGGAGGCCGCGCTCTCGCTCGAAGCGCGGCTCGAGCTGATGGTGGCGGTGTGCGACGCGGTGCAGCACGCGCACGCAAGCGGCGTGGTGCACCGCGACTTGAAGCCCAGCAACATCCTCGTGCGCGAAGGCGGCCGGCCGGTCGTCCTGGACTTCGGCGTGGCGCGCCTGGTCGCGGGTGACGAACGGCCCACCGAACTCGCCACGCGCACCGGGCAGTTGGTGGGCACGCCTCAATACATGAGCCCCGAGCAGGTTCAGGCCGAGCCCGCGGGCGTGGGCCCGGCGTCGGACGTCTACTCGCTGGGTGTGATCCTCTACGAGTTGCTCACCGGCCGTGTGCCGTACGAGGCCTCGAGCGTGTCTCTGCATCGCGCGGTGATCACAATCCTGACCTCGGACCCGCCCCCGCTCGGCAGTGTCGCGCCCGAGCTGCGCGGGCCGCTCGAACGCGTGGTGATGATGGCGCTCGAGAAGGAGCCTCGCGACCGCTATGCCGGCGCGGGTGCCCTGGGCGACGACCTCCGGCGCCGGCTGGACGGCCGCGCCGTGCGCGCGCGCGGGCCCGGGCTCGCCCGCCGCATCCGGCGATGGTCGCGCCGCCGCCAGCGGCTCGCGGCCGCCCTCGTCGCCCTGCTGGGGCTGGCCGCCCTCGTCGCCGCGTGGGTGATCGGCACCGAACGCGCGATGCCGCGCGAGCACGTGCGCGCCAACTACCGGGAAGCCGAGGGCTTGGTGCTGGACGCGATCCCGCTCCTCTATGAAGGCGAGCGCACGCCCACCCGCATGCGCGAGGTGGTCACCGCGCTCACGCGCGCGCAGCAGTTGATCGCCGAAGTCCCTCCGCTCGCCCATCGCAACATCCTCGTGCGCCGGCTCGAGAAGGACCTGGGTACGGCGCAGATGCTCCTGGGCGAGCTGGAGTGGAACCTGGTCTCGGCGCGGCAGGCGGTCATGTCGCTCGACCGCGCGCTCGCCACGCCATTGGACCGCGACAGCAGCCACCTGGCCGAGCGACAGATCGCGGAACTCGGCAACGACCCGATCTCGGACCTGGAGCTGCGCGGGATCCTGGCGGGTGCACAGCTCACGCTGCACCGGCTCTGGGGCGAGCCGTGGATGCTGGAACGCAGCATGGGGCTCCTGCGGCACTCGCTCGACGAAGCGCGACGTTCGCTTGCGGACCCGGCGGTCATGCCATGGATGAGTCACCGCCGGCGCTGGGAGCTGGTGGGCTTCGCGTACAACGGGCTTGCCGAGGCCGGCACCGACCTGGCGTGGTTCCGCGGCTCGGCCGACGCGGCGTTCCAGGCCGCGGCCTGGTCGGACTCCGCGCATGCACACCGTTCCGCGTTCGAGGGCGACTGGCCCGCGCTGGGCTCGGTGCTCTTCGAGCGCGGCCGCGCCTATCACGCGCTCGGTGTGCTGGCGCACTTCGCACCTGCGCTGGACACCGCCGAGGCGTATCTCAAGAGCTGCTCGGTCTACCGGGGTGCCGAGCGACCGCGCATCTTCGCGCAGACGCAGCAGGAATGGGCGAACCTGGACGTGGCGCGCGCGAACATGACGCAGGATGCAGACCAGCGCCGCACGCTGCTGCTGCACGCCGCGAACGGGTTGGCCCGCGCGCACAGTTCGCTCACGGCCGCGGGGGCGATCGCGCCGCAGACGGCGGCGATCCGGAGCCAGCAGGCCGAGGTGTTCGCCGAGCTGGCCATCGCCACGCGCTCTCGCGCCTGGCTCGACTCCGCCGATGCGCGGCTCGCCGAGACGGCGGCCGGCTTCCCTCCCACCAGCTACCCGCGCATGGCGGGGCTCCATTGGCTCCACGTGGGGCTCGTGGAAGAGGCCCGGCACCGGTTGACCGGCGCGCCGGGTGCGCGTGAGGCCGAGGCCGCCGCGTTCGAGCGCTCGCGCACGATCGGCCGCGCCCGGCGCGACTCGCTGGTCCTCACGCGCGTCGCGCGCACGACCGAGGCACTGGCGGCGTCCTCGCCAGTGGCGAGCCCGCTCCGCTAGAATCGCCTCGGCCGCTGCGTGCGGCCCGACTCGTACGCTCCACGATCCCCCGGTGAGATCGCCGGACCTCACACTCGCGAGCTTCCCGCGGCCGATGCGGCCGCGCCCCCGGGGCACTCGCGTCTCCCACTGCGGCCGCGCCGCGGGAGCCCCGCCCGCCCATGTCCCCCGAGCCGCCCGCGGAACGCCTGGCTCGCATGAAGCAGCTGTTCCTGGACGCGCTGGACGTGCCCCCGGCACGCCGGGCGGCGTTCCTGGCCCAGGCGTGCGGCGGCGACGACGCGCTGCGCCGCGACGTGCTCGAGCTGTTCCTCCTGCATGGCGAGCAGGACTCGCTGCTGGACCAGCCGCTGGAAGCCGGCGCGGCGTTCGCCGACCTCGCCACACCCCGCGAGGGCTTCGTGGGCCCTTACCGGCTGGTGCGCGAACTGGGCCGCGGTGGCATGGGCGTGGTGCACCTGGCCGAGCGGGACGGCCAGATGGTCGCGCTCAAGCTGCTCGCGGCGGCGGCACTCTCGGCCGAGCTTCGCGAGCGCTTCCGGCTCGAGGCCGAGATCCTCCGGCGCCTGGACCATCCGGGCATCGCGCGCGCGCTCGACGCGGGCGAGGCGGTGACGCCCACCGGCCTGCACCAGCCGTGGATCGCGATGGAGTATGTCGAGGGTCGGCAGCTGCTCGAGTACGCCGACGGCGCCTCGCTCGACCTCCGCGCCCGGCTGCGGCTGATGGTGGCCGTGTGCGAGGCGGTGCAGCACGCGCATGCGCACGGCGTCGTGCATCGCGACTTGAAGCCCGGCAACATCCTGGTGCGCGAGGACGGCCAGCCGGTCGTGTTGGACTTCGGCGTCGCGCGACTGGTCGCAGGCGACGAGCGGCCCACCGAACTGGCGACGCGCACCGGGCAGCTGCTCGGCACGCCGCAGTACATGAGTCCGGAGCAGGTGCAGGCCGAGCCCTCGGGTGTGGGCCCGGAGTCCGACGTCTACTCGCTGGGCGTGATCCTCTACGAGCTGCTCACCGGCCACGTGCCGTACGAGGCCTCGAGCCAGTCGCTGCATCGCGCGGTGGTCTCGATCCTCACCAGTGAACCCGTCCCGCTCGGCCATTTCGCCGCCGAGTTGCGCGGACCGCTGGAGCGCATCGTCATGATGACGCTCGAGAAGCTGCCGCGCGATCGCTACCCCGATGCGGGCCACCTGGGCGAGGACCTGCGACGCCGGCTGGAGGGCCGAACGGTGCGCGCACACGGGCCCGGGCTCGCCCGCCGGATCATGCGTTGGTCGCGCCGCCAACAGCGGCTCGCCGCCCTGCTCGGCCTGGTCGTGGTGCTGGGGGCTGTTGCCGGGGCGTGGCTCATGGGGGGCGGCCGCGCGGTGCCGCGCGAGCGCGTGCGCGCGGCCTACCGCGAGGCCGAGACGCTCATCGTGGGCGCCGCACCGCTCATCTACGAGCGCGAGCGGACGCCGGACGGCATGCGCGAGGCGATCGGGAAGCTCACGCGCGCCCGGCAGCGGATCGACGAGGTCCCGCCGCTCTCGCATCGGGACTTCCTCATGCGGCGGCTCGAGAAGGACCTCGGCACCGCGCAGATGCTGCTCGGGGAGCTCACCTGGGACGTCGGCCTCGCGCGCGAGGCGGCGGTGTCGTTCGAGCGCGCCCGCACGGTGCCGGGCGACACGCTGCCCGGCCACCGGCGCGACCAGCAGTTGGCCGAGCTGGGCGCCGACGTCGTCCCCGACGAGGACCTGCTGAGCCTCTCGGCGGGCGCCAACCTGCTCGCCTACCGCCTCTGGGGCGAGCCCACCACACTCGAGGGCGCACGCGAGCAGGCCCAGGGGGCGTTCGACGAGAACCTGCGCGCGCTGTCGGCATCGGCCGCGTCCTCTTCTGCGATTCGCGAGGCCCGTACCGACCACATCGGCTATTTCTTCAACGCGCTGGTGGACGTGGACACGGAGCGGGCGTGGTTCTACGAGGACGCCGCCGTGGCGAGGCAGTCGGTGGCCGAGTCCGACTCGGCGATGTCTCGCTGGGCGCTGTTCCGGGACGACTGGTCGGCGAGGGGCTCGGTGCTGTTCGAGCGCGCCCGCGCCTGGCATGCGCTGGGTGCGATCACGCGCGACAAGGAGGCCCTCGACAGCGCCGAGGTGGCGCTTCGCGCCTGCGCCGACTTCCGGGGCCCCGGCCGCCCGCGCGTGTTCGCGCAGACGCGAGAGGAGCGCGCTTATCTTTCGCTCGACCGCTCGGCGCTCGAGCCCGAGCCGGCGCGGCGCTTGGCGTTGCTGCGCGGCGCGCTCCAGGACTTGGACTCCGCGCGCACCTCGCTCGCCGGTGCGGGTGCGGCCCCGGAGCAGCTGGCCGCGCTGCGTTCGGCGCAGGCCGAGGTGTTCACGGCGCTCGCTCGCGTCACGCGCTCGACCGCGTGGCTGGACTCGGCGAGGCTGCGGCTCCAGGAGACCTCGGCGGCGTTCCCGCACACGGGGCTGCCGCGCCAGGCGAGCCTCCACTGGATGCGCCAGGGGTTGCTCGAGGTCGCACGCGCCGACCTCCAGGGCGACCCCACGGCGGTGGTGGCGGCACGCGGGGCCTTCGAGCGCTCGCGTTCGCTGTCGCGCCACCGCCGCGACCGGGCGATGCTGGCGCGTGCGGACGCGGCCGAGCGTGGCCTGGACCGGCTGGCGGGCGCCGGCGGCGGGCGCTAGACGACTAGCCCGCCTCGCCCGCCTCCAGCTCGCGGCGCAGCCAGGCGCGTGCGAACGACCACTGCTTGCGCACCCAGCGGTCCGTCACGCCCAGCACCTGGGCGATCTCGGTCTCGGTCATGCCGGCGAAGAACTTCATCTCGACGATGCGCTCGGCCTGCCGGTCCACTTCGGCCAGCCGTTCCAGGGCGCAGTTCACGAGCAGTACGTCCTGGGTGCGGTCCTCGGTGATGGCGTTCGACTCGTGCACGGAGACGTGCGTGGCGCCGGCCCCGCGCTTCTGGGCGGTCCGCCCCCGCGCGTGGTCCACCAGGACGCGTCGCATGGCGATCGAGGCGATGGCCATGAAATGCGTGCGGCCGGCGATCTCCAGTCCGGGCCTTCCGTTCATGCGCAGGAAGGCTTCGTGGACGAGGGCCGTGGGTTCGAGCGTGTGGTCCACCCGTTCTCCCCTGAGATGATGTGCGGCCAGGTTCTTGAGCTCTTGGTAGAGCTCATCCATGAGGCCGTCGGGGACGGGAGGACCCAATGCCTGTTCGGACATGGGTCTCGCGAGGTTGCGGGGGACCTGAGGGGATTGTCCTGCACTGGGGAGGGCTTGTCGAGACTTGTGCTGCGCCCCAGCTGATAAGTCACCCTCAAGACCGCATCGCGCCGAAAATTCTTGTTCCGGTTCGGGCGGAGTTTCTCGCCTATCCCCCTAGAGCGAGCTGTGCGCGAGCCTCCCGGCAGATGGCCCGAGCACAGGATCAGCAGGCCGAGACTCATATTCCGGGTTCTTCGAACCGGCCCATCGGGGGATGGCTGGGGAGAGGGGCCCGGATGTTGTTTTTGTATCGCTCGCCGGCTGAAGCCGCGCCGCGGGCGTGAGCAGAGCAGCGCGCGAGCCGCGCACCGCTGCCACGCCGCGGGCGCGCGCCGTGACATCACGCCGCCTGGCTCTACCGCAGCAGCTTGAGCGCGTGACCCCAGCGGTTGTGCAGGAATCCCGGGATGCACCAGAGGATGCAGAGCGGCTCGATCGCACGCGCCGCCTGCACGCCGCCCAGGTCCTCGATGTCCCAGCCGAAGCGCTCGAGCACGCCGCGCACCACCTGCTTCGCGGCCGCGTCGTCGCCGCAGATGAACATCGTCGGCGGGCCACCGGGCAGCTGGGGGTCCACCATGAGCGAGTTGCCCACGCACGAGAACGCTTTCACGAACCGGGCACTCGGGTAGCGCCGCTGCAGGCGCTCCATGAGCGAGTCGTCGAGCGTGGTGAAAAATCGCAGCACGCCACGCTCGGGTGGCGAGGGCTCGATCGGGTTGGTGGTGTCGATCACCACCTTGCCCGCGAGTGATGCTTCGCCGGCCAGTGCCAACACGGTCTCGGCGGCTTCGCCCTTCACCGCCAGCACGACCAGTTCACCTTGCGCGGCCGCCTCGGCGAACGTGCCGGTGCTCGCGCGCGGCCCGGCCTTGGCGAGCCAGCCGGCGAGCTTGGCCGGCTCGCGCGAACCACGCACCACGTGGTCGCCGTGCTTCAAGAAGCCGTCCGAGAGCACCGTTCCCACGGCACCCGAGCCCAGTATGGCGACTTTGGCCATCTTGCCCCCCTGTTCCGGCCGCGCGCCCGCGGCCCACTGAGGCCACCTCGGGGGCGGGTAGCGCGAATGTCCAGCGCGTTGGATGCGGGCGAGCGCGCGCGGGTTGCGGAGGCCGCAGGGCGTTCGCTACGGGCGGGCCGGAGGCCCGCAGCATCTCAACGGCCCGCAGAGTCTCGAGCGTGGCTAGAGCAGCCCCAGCACGCTCTGGCGCGCGGCCAGCCACAGGTCCTGAGCTTGAAGTCCCCAATAGAGCGTCGCGGCCGCGGTGATCAGCAGCGCGAGGACGGCCGGCAGGTTGACCGAGAGTGCCACCGGCTCGCCTTCGGGCGCACGCATGTAGAGCGCGACGGTGATGCGCAGGTAGTAGTAGACCGAGACCACGCTGTTCAGCACACCCACCACGACCAGCGGCCAGACCAGCCCGGCCTTCACGGCGGCGCCGAAGACCAGCACCTTGCCCAAGAAGCCCACCGTGGGCGGGATGCCGCCCAGCGAGATCATGAACAGCGTGAGCGCCAATCCCGTGAGCGGCTGGCGGAACCCGAGGCCCGCCAGGTCCGAGACCAGCACGGGCTCGTCACTCCCCCGTCCCATCATGGTGAGGATCGCGAACGCGCCCAGGTTCATCGCCGAGTAGGCCGCCAGGTAGAACACGGCCGCGCCGTAGCCGTCGGTGCCGCCGGCCACGATGGCGACCAGCAGGTAGCCGGCGTGTGCGACGCTCGAGAACGCGAGCATGCGCTTCAGGTTGTTCTGGAGCAGGGCGGCGACGTTGCCCACGGTCATCGTCAGCATCGCCACCACGCTCAGCAGCGGCGCCCAGTCGTCGCTCAGCGAGGGCAGCGCGCGCATGACGATGCGCAGCAGTGCGGCGAAGCCGGCCGCCTTCGCTCCCGCCGACATGAACCCGGTGACGCTCGTCGGGGCTCCCTGGTAAGCGTCCGGGGTCCACATGTGGAACGGCACCGCGGCGACCTTGAACAGGAACCCGGTCAGGACCAGCAGGCTGCCCACCAGCACCAACGGGTCGCCGACGAGCGGTGTGGAGCCCAGGAAGTCGCCGATGCGCGCCAGGTTCGTGGAGCCGGTGGCACCGTACAAGAGCGCGATGCCGTAAAGCAGGAACCCGGAGGCGAACGCCCCCAGCAGGAAGTACTTGAGCGCGGCCTCGTTGGACTCGAGCTGGTGGCGGCGGAAGCCCACCATCACGTAGAGCGACAGCGACATCAGCTCGAGGCCCAGGAAGATGGTGATGAGGTCGTTGGAGGCGGCCATGACGACCATGCCCATCACGGCCGTGAGCAGCAGCGCGTAATACTCCGGCTGGCCGATGCGCGTGCGCTTGGCGTAGTTCCACGACATCAGTACGGCCACCGCGCCCACCGCGCAGAAGAGCAGCGTGAAGAACACGGTGAGGGGGTCGTGCACGAACATGCCCTCGAACAGCGCGCGCTTGGCATCGCGCACGTTCCAGACGGCATAGCCGGCGGCGATCAGCGTGAGCAGCGCCACGATCGGGCCGCGGTTGCCGTTGGGCCGCGGCGGGATGAACTCCAGGAGCAGCAGGGCGAGTGCCCCCACGGTGAGCGCCAGGATCGGCCCCAGGGCCCACCAGTCCACCGGCAGGAAGTTCGGCTGCGGCACGATGTTCATCGGCGCACCTCCCTCGCGGGCTCGGGGGTCGCGCCCGGCGCCGGCGCGGCCGGGGACGACGTCACGGCCGGTGCCGCGGACGCGGCCTCAGCTGCCGCCCATGCCGAGAGCTGCTTGGCGCGCGACTGCGTCATCGCGATGGTGCGGTCGAGGGCCGGCTGCATGCGGTCCAGGAACGGCTGCGGCGCCACGCCCATCCAGAAGATGAGCAGCAGCAGCGGCGCGAACACGAACCGCTCGCGCAGGCTCAGGTCTTCCAGCTCGTGGTTCTCCTCGTGCGTGATCGGGCCGAACGCCACGCGCTGGTACATCCACAGCATGTAGCACGCCGACAGGATCACGCCCGAGGCGGCCACGGCGGCCCACGCGAAGCTGGCCTTGAACGCTCCCAGCAGCACCAGGAACTCGCCCACGAACCCGTTCGTGCCCGGCAGGCCGATGCTCGAGAGCGTGACGATGAGGAAGATCACCGAGAACACCGGGATGACCTTCCACAGGCCGCCGAAGTCCGCGATGGCGCGCGTGTGGCGGCGTTCGTAGATCACCCCCACCAGGAGGAACAGCGCGCCGGTGGAGACCCCGTGGTTCAGCATGGTCATCATGGCACCCGCGAAGCCCTGTGCATTCAGGGCCATCAAGCCCAGCATGCAGAAGCCCATGTGGCTCACCGACGAATAGGCCACGAGCTTCTTCAAGTCCGGCTGCACCATGGCCACGACGGCGCCGTAGACGATGCCCACGATCGAGATCCACGCGATCCACGGCGTGCACACCTCGAGCGCGTTGGGGAAGATCGGCATCGCGAAGCGGATGAAGCCGTACGTGCCCATCTTGAGCAGCACCGCGGCCAGGATCACCGAGCCGGCGGTCGGGGCCTCGACGTGAGCGTCGGGCAGCCAGGTGTGCACGGGCCACATCGGCACCTTGATCGCGAACGCGAATGCGAACGCCAGGAAGTACCAGAGCTGTTCCTGCGGCCGCAGCGGCAGCGCGTAGAACGCCCCCAGGTCGAAGCTCGGCACGCCGGTGAGGTGCTTGTTCAGGTTCCAAAGTGCAAGGATCGCGACCAGCATGAGCACGCTGCCGGCCATGGTGTAGAGGAAGAACTTGACCGCGGCGTAGACGCGCCGGGTCCCGCCCCACACGCCGATCAGGAGGTACATCGGGATCAGCATGGCTTCCCAGAACACGTAGAAGAGCAGCACGTCCAGGCAGAAGAACGTGCCCAGCATGCCGGCTTCGAGGGCCAGGACCAGCGCGAAGAACTCCTTGGAGCGCTTCTCGACCGAGTTCCACGCCCCCAGCGAGGCGATGAACGTGATGAACGTGGTGAGCAGCGCCAAGAGCGCGCTCACGCCGTCCACGCCCAGGTGGTAGGTCGCCCCGATGCTCGGGATCCACGCCAGCTTCTCCTCGAACTGGAAGCCGGGGCTGCCCGGGATGACGCGCCACCACAGCGGCAGCGACACCACGAACTGGAACCCCGCCGCGAGCGTGGCCCACAGTCGCGCCGAGCGCTCGGCACTGCGCGGCAGCAGTGCGATCAGGGCCGCCGCGACGAGCGGGAAAAATACCAAGAACGACAGGTACGGGAAGGACGTCACACTCACCTCAGGAAGTGCAGGAACAGCGCGATCACGCCGAGCGTGATCCACAGCGCGTACGTGCCCACGAAGCCGGTCTGGAACAGTTTCAGGATCGCGGAGCCGGCCTCGAGCGAGTAGCCCACGCCGTTCACCAGGCCATCCACCACCTTCACGTCCCAGAACCGCCACAGCCAGCGCGAGATGCCCATGAACGGCTTCACGACGACGACGTCGTAGAACTCGTCCAC
>Ga0315912_10002038_pt1 | contig 22597 bp, 19 predicted proteins | sample VfabasoilMG_FD_204469 | JGI IMG/M metagenome (GOLD analysis project Ga0315912, IMG submission 204469) | Garden soil microbial communities collected in Santa Monica, California, United States - V. faba soil | ecosystem: Environmental > Terrestrial > Soil > Garden | place: USA: California...
GAAGGCGATGCGCGCGCAGCTCGAGGCCTACCTGCGCGAGCTCGCCGCCGCGCGCGGCGCGTCGCCGCACACGCTGCGCGCCTACCGCAGCGACTTGGGGAGCTTCTGCGACTTTCTCGAGCAGCGCGACGTGACGCGCCCCTCCGAGGTCAAGCCGCGCACGCTGCGCGCCTGGCTGGCGACGCTCGACGAGCGCGGACTCGCGAAGAGCTCGCTGCAGCGCAAGCTCTCGGCCGCGCGCTCGTTCTTCCAGTACCTCTTGCAGCAGGGCAAGATCGACACGCACCCCGCCGCCGGACTGCGCCAGCGCCGCGGCGAGCGCAAGCTGCCCGCGGCGCTCTCGGTCGAGGAGCTCGAGACGCTGCTCGCAGCTCCCGACGCGGGCGCCGCCGACGGCCGGCGCGACCGCGCGCTGCTCGAACTGACCTACTCGGCCGGCACGCGCGCCGCCGAGACCGTCGGCCTCGACCGCAACGACCTCGACCTCGCGCGCGGCCTCGTGCGCCTGTTCGGCAAGGGCCGCAAGGAACGCATGGGCGCGCTCGGACCGCCGGCGGTCGCCGCGCTGCAGCAATACCTCTCCGATCCGAAGCGTCCCAAGCCGAGCCCGCGCGCGAAGCAGGCCGTTTTCCTCAACGCCCGCGGAGGAAGGCTGACGACGCGCAGTCTGGGACGTATCCTGGAGCGTTACCTGCGCGAGTCCGGCCTCGTGCGCCACGCCTCCCCGCACACGCTGCGCCACAGCTTCGCGACCCACCTGCTCGACCGTGGTGCCGATCTGCGAAGCGTGCAGGAGCTGCTCGGCCACGCACACCTGACCACGACGCAGATCTACACCCATGTCTCGATCGAACGCCTGCGCGAGGCCTACGAGAAGGCCCACCCGCGCGCCACGTCGGCGCGGCCCCCGAAGCCCGCGAAGAGCCTGAAGCGATGAAGGACGTCAAGTACGAAGCCAGCCGCCCCTGGTCGCCCGCGCGCCCGCACACGCTCGTCGTGTGCTGCTCCGACGGCCGCTGGCACGGCCAGAACGCCGAGTTCGTCGCGCGCGAGGTCGACCACCGCGCCGACATGTTCGCCATCCCCGGCGGCGCCGCCGTCGTCGATCCGTGGAACTCGAGCTTCGACGAGTCGCGCGTGTTCGACAAGACGATGCGCCTGTTCATCGAGTACCACGAGCTCACTTCGGTGTGGCTGATCAGCCACCACGACTGCGCCTACTACCGCGTGCGTCACCCCGAGCTCGACGAGCAGGCGCGGCTCGTGCGCCAGCGCGCGGACCTGCTGCGCGCCGCGAAGCTGATCCAGGAGGGCTACCCGCAGCTGCGCCTGCGCTGTGTGCACGCGAGCCTGGTCGGCGACAAGGTCGTGTTCGAGCCGGTGGGCTAGCGCGAACCCGGGATTCCGGGATTGGTGGTAGCTTCGCCCCGTCGGCGGCACTCTGCATCCCGATGGAATCGAAGCCCGTACGCATCGAGGAGCTTCTGGCCCACGCCGGGTGGGTACGGAGCTTGGCCGCACGCCTCGTGCGCGACGCCGGGACGGCGGACGATGTCGCGCAGGAGGTCTGGGCCCATGCCCTGCGTTCGCCGCCCCGCGAGCGGACCAACCTGCGCGCCTGGCTGTCGGCGGCCGTGCGCAATACGGCGCGCTCGCTGCAGCGTTCGCAATCGCGGCGTTCCGTGCGCGAGGCCGAAGCGGCGACGCGAGGCCACGCGCCGGCCGCGGCAGAACTCGTTGAGCGCGCGCACCTGCACCGCGACCTCGTCGAGCATGTGCTGGCTCTTGACGAGCCCTACCGCTCGCTCGTGCTCTCGCACTGGTTCGAGCAGCAAAGCGTGGCGGAGATCGCGCGGCGACTCGGCCTGACCGAACGCGTGGCGCAGTCACGCCTCCACGAAGCTCTCGAGATCTTGCGCCGGCGCATGGACAAGACCTCCGGCGGACGCGCGGTTTGGAGCCTCGCGTACTTGAAGTGGACCGAACCGCAGCTCGCCGCGGGCGCAACGGCGGCCGCAGGCTCCGCGCTCACCGTGGGAGGAATCATCGTGGCCAGCAAGCTCGTCGTCGGAAGTGTCGCGGTCGTGCTCGCTGCAGGTCTGGGCTGGCTGCTCTGGCCGCGCTCGGAACCGTTGCCGCCCGTCGCGAGCAGTCCGGGGACGCCGGAATCACGCGCTGCGAGCACCGACGGGAGTGCACCTGAACTCGTCCAGGGCGCATCTGGTTCGGCACGCGAGTCCGTCGATACGACCGAGCCGACACTACCGACGACGGTGTCAGCCAAGCCGGAGCGTTGGATCGTGCGTGGACATGTTCGTGGCGCTCCTTCCGGTCGCGAGGGGGAGACGAAGCTCGATGCTCGATTCATCGGCCAATGGAACATCCAAGACCACGCGTCCGGGATGGCCGCAAGGGACGGCAGCTATGAACTCGACTTGACTGCAGCCCGCGATGCCTGGCTGCGCGCCTCTCAGCCTGTGGAGCCCGCGGAGCTAGTGGTCGTAGCCGAGCACCCTGTCTGCTTGCTCGCGGAGACACGGGCAACCTTCGCAAGTGCAGTCCATTCCACATTCGAGTGTGACCTCGTTCTCACCTCGGCCGCGGTCGTCACTGGACGCGTCGTCGTCCCCTCCGATTGGAAACCCATTCAGGCATCAGTCAACGATCCGCTGCGCCCCTGCGTCGGGTTGTTCCAAGTCGAGAGCGAGACTCCGCGCGTCGAGGACGGACTCGACCACGCCAGCTGCGATGCCGCGGGTCACTGGACCCTGCGTGCGAATCGCAGCGGGAGATTCATCGTGGTCGCCTGCGCGCAGGGACTCCGCCCCCGCTCGATCGCCGTCGACCTCGCATTGGGTCAATCCACGGATGTCGGCGCCGTCGACCTCGAGTCGGGCGCGTCGATCTCGGGCAGGGTGCTGCGCGCGGGACAATCGATCGGCGCCGGGGCCTCGGTCTCGGCCAAGTTGAAGTCGAACCGGCGGGAGCGCGTCATGATCCGAGTGCCCGACGTCGGCCGGTTCGTGCTCAATCCCGTGGGCGACGGATTCGAGCACGAGAGAGTCGTCACCCGGACACAAGCTGACGGGAGTTTCCAATTCGGCGGGCTCGCGCCGGTGGAATACGAACTCTGCGTCGATACCATCCCCGAGTTCCGGATGGCGATGGGCGGCCGAGACCGCGTCGAATTGACCGTCCGCGCGCCGCAGGCAGGCGTCGTGCTCGAAGGCATCCCGCCGACGATCGAACTGGCCGTGACCGTGAACGGTCGGCCTCCGAAGGACGCCGATCTCGAGGGTGTCTTCGTCGATCTCGTACCGGGCACGCGCGACTTGAGCGGCGGACGCATCGACCTTACGCGCGCGTCGAAGGGTTACGGGAAGATCCAACTCGTCGCGGGAGTTGCCTACGAGTTGCGCGTCAAGGCCGGCCGCTACGCCCCGACGGTCCTGCCGCTTGGTGCGCTGGCCTTTGGAGAACAGCGCACGTTTGCCCTGGACCTCAAGCCTCAGGATCAAATGAGCACCCTGGTCCTGCACTTCATCGCGGAGCCACCTGAGAATCTGGCCGTGGTGCAGGTCGCCTTTCTCGACGCCTCGGAGCCGAACGACGAACGTGCGGAGTGGCAGCAAGTGAAGCGCTCGGATCAGGGCACGTTTGTGCTGCCCGATCGCCAGCCCGGGAGCTACCGCGTGCTTGTACGACCCTTCGACCACTGGACCAGCGCGAGAACGACCTATTACCTCGGCTGCAGGTTCTCTATCGCTCTCGCGCCGAAAGCCACCGTCCAGCACGAGGTGAAGCTCGAAACCGGAGGTCTTGTGCGCCTATCGGCCAAGGACGAGCGCGGAGGCTTCGTGCGTGCGTCTGTCGAGCTCCGCAACACGGCCGGTGAGACGATTCCAACCGACTTCTACTGCCTCACCGCGAACGGCCACTACGCCTGCGGCTGGTACCTCTGCGAACAAGGCCCCAACGACCACCCGCCCCTGCCGGCCGGTCACTACGAGTTCACGCTCAAGGCCGAGGGCTTCGCGACCGAGGTCGTGCCCGTCGACATCGTCGCCGGCGAGACGAAGACGCTCGAGGTCATCCTGAACCCACGCTGAACCGGCCTGAGCGGCGCGACACGGCGCCCGTCGAGTAGACTCGCTGGGCATGAAGTCCCGTCCCCAGGTCTGGATCGCCGCCGTCGCCTTGCTCGGCCTCGCCTCCTACGGCGCGCGTGCGGCCGGCTGGATCGGCGGGGGCCCGGCCGAGAAGCTCGAGGGCGCGCAGGTGAAGCGCGGCCCGCTGCGCATCGCGCTGACCGCGCGCGGCAACCTGACCGCGGCCGACAGCGTGATCCTGCGCTGCGAGGTCGAGGGCCGGACCTCGATCCTCTCGCTCAAGCCCGAGGGCACGCACGTCGAGAAGGGCGAACTGGTCTGCGAGCTCGACGCGACCGCGCTGGTCGACAAGCGCTTCCAGCAGAGCATTTCGACGAGCAATGCGGATGCCGCGCTGATCAAGTCGCGGCAGAACTTCGAGATCCAGGAGAGCCAGAACAAGAGCGACATCGCGCAGGCGCTGCAGAAGCTCGAGTTCGCGGCGCAGGACCAGAAGAAGTACCTCGAGGGCGAGCGCACGTCCGAGCTCGAGAAGGCGAAGGAGTCGATCGCGCTGGCCGAGGAGGAGGCGGCGCACGCCGAGGACAAGCTCTCCTGGTCGCAGAAGCTGGCCGACAAGGGCTTCCTGACCGCTTCGGAGCTCGAGGCGGACAAGCTTGCGCGCCACCGCGTCGCGATCTCGCTCTTGCAGGCCAAGCGCGACCTCGAGCTGCTCGAACGCTTCCAGATCCCGCGCAAGGAGGCCGAGCTCAAGGCAGCGCTGGAGGAGGCGCAGCGCGAGCGCGAACGCGTCGAGCTGCAGGCGCGCGCGCGCATCATCGATTTCGAGGCCGACGTGCGCACGAACGAGGCGCGCTTCCAGCTCGAGACCGACAAGCTGGCCAAGCTCGAGTCGCAGATCGAGCACGCGCGCATCCGCGCGCCCAAGGCGGGCCTCTTGATCTACGCGCAGCGCGACAGCGACGAGCCGCCGATCCAGGAGGGCGCCGAGGTGCGCGAGCGCGAGCAGATCCTGACCATCCCCAACGCCGAAGGCATGCTGGTGCAGTCGAAGCTGCACGAATCCGTGCTCAAGCAGGTCCAGATCGGGCAGGCCTGCACGATCAAGGTCGAGGCGTTGCCCGGCCAGACTTTCGAGGGGCGCGTCGCTGCCGTGGCGCTGCTGCCCGACCAGCTCAGCCGCTGGATGAACCCCAACATGCGCCTGTACCGCGCCGACATCGCGATCACCTCGCTGGCCGAAGGCATGCGCCCGGGCATGTCGTGCGCGGTCGAGATCCTGGTCGAGGACTTGCCCGAGTCGCTCTACGTGCCGGTGCAGTCCGTCTTCCGCCACCGCCAGGAGAACCTATGCTTCGTCGCCCGGCGCGGCGCGGTCGAGACGCGCACGGTCCAGATCGGTCGCGCGAGCGAACTCTGGGTGCAGATCCTCTCGGGCCTCTCCGAGGGCGAGACGGTGCTGCTCAAGGCGCCTATCGGCTTCCAGCCCGAGGGCGACGCAAACGTCGCGAAAGAGGACGAGAAGTCGCCGGGATAGGCCGCGGGCGAGCACCGGGGCCCGGCACTCGCCCGCGTGGATGGTGACGCCAAGGGGATTTGAACCCCTGTCGCCAGGATGAAAACCTGGTGTCCTAGGCCGGGCTAGACGATGGCGCCTCGTGTGCGACGGCGCTCCGGAGCGCCTCGCGGCACTTCGGAGAGGGCGGAAGGTTAGTGACCTCCCCTACCAGTGTCAACCGGCGCGCGACCAGCCGCGGGCTTCGAGCCGGCCGATCACGTGGCGGTATTCCCGCTCCAGGCCCTCGACCATCGACCCGGGCCCGCGCGCGGCGCCGGGAAGGACGTCCCAGGTGTAGGTCTCGATCTCGACGTGCAGCTCCGGCGACTGCCAGCGCGCGGGATCGTCGAGCAGCAGGTCGAGGAGCTTCTCGGCGTGACCGCGCGTCGTGCGGAGCCCCGCGCCGAGCTCCTCGCGATCGACCGGGACATGGAAGTGGCAGCGCACTTCGTCGAGCCCCTTCGGATCGACGGCGCGCAGCGCGTCGAGATCGTCCCAGCGTTGGAGTCCGGTCGCGCTGCGCGCAGTCACCTGATGCAGGTAGCGCGGCTCGTCCATCGCGAGCAGCGCCTGCCAGCCGGCACGATTGCGTGCGGGACCTTCCAGCGAGAGCGCGTTGGTGTACTGCAGTTTCGCGAGCGGCCCCGCCGAGAGTGCGGCGTCGAGTGCCGCCTCGGGTTCCTCGAACTCGACCGCGCTGTGGCAAGCGTCGAGGCACAGGCTGACGCCCGCCTGCCTCGCGATCACAGCCGCGTCAGGTGTCGCGTTCGCGTTGGAGCGTGGCTCGGCCTCGATCCCCAGGCGGATCCGTGCGTCCAGCCCGCGCCCGGCCGCGGCGAGGGCTGCCACGGACCTGCGCGTCTCGACGTCCGCACCCCAGCCGCCGGCGTGCGTGCTGATCGAGACCACACGGCTCGGCGCGATCAGCTCGCGCGCGAGTTCGGCGACCATCAGCGTGTACTGAAGTCGAGCCGGATCGCCCCACACCGGCTCGTACACCCTTTCCTTCACGCGCGCGCCGTGGAAGCCGCCGTAGGGAAACGCGTTGTAGGTGAAGGGATCGAGGCCTTCGCGCTCGAGCAGTCCGCGCAGCTCGCCGAGTGCCTTGCGCGAGCGCGCGAGCTCATCGGCCGCCGCCGCAGCGAGGTACATCCCGACGCCGAACTCCTCGCCCGGCCGCGCGATGCGGTCGCGCAGCGGCAGCGTGATCGTCTTCAGCCCCTCGACGAGCTCCGCGAACGTCTCCGCCGGATGGACGTTGAGACAGTACGCGAGCCGCACGCACCGCCCGGGATGCTCGCGGTGCGTGAAGCGCACGAGCGGCCTCGCTCAGGAGAGCGCGATGCCTTCGTCGACGAGCAGGACGGGGATCTCGTCGCGCACCGGATAGACGATCTTGCCGTCCTGCCGCACCAGGCCGCCGGCGAGCGCCAGCTTGACGCCCGCGCCGCCGACGTTTTTGACGGCTCCCGCGGCGATGCGCTCGTTCAAGCGCTTCAACAGGTCCGCGTTCGCCTCGGCGAGCGGCTGGTGCGTCTGCGGACAGGCGAGGATGGCGAGCAGGTCCTTGTCGATCACGCCCCCATGCTCCCCGATCTGGCGCGCCGGCTCAAGTGCGGCGCTTGACAGGCCCCCTCGGCGGGGCGAGCTTCTGTCGATGCTCCTCGGTCTCTTGGCCTCGTTCCTCGTCGCGCAGGAGGCCCCGTTGCGCGTCCTGCCTGCGGGCACACGCGCCGAGCGGACCGCGGCCGTGCTGCACGGCGGGGTCGTCGCCCGGGCGCTCGACGCGCCGGCGCCGGGCAGCGTGGAGGCTTGGAAGGGCTGGGCCGCCGACCTGGAGGCGGCGCGCAAGGCGCGCGAGCCCGAACCCGCGCGCGAGGCCCGGCTCGCGATCTTCGCGCTCGAGCAGCAGCGCTGGATCGAAGCCTGGGCGCACTTCGAGCGCTGCGGCGGCGACCCCGCCGTCTGCGCCGCACTGCTGCCGCGCTTCCTGCCGGGACTCGCGCCGGGCGCGCCGCTCGGCAAGGACGGTTTCGCGGGCGCGCTCCCCGACGGCGTCGTGCTGCGTCCGGCGCTGCCGCCGTTGAAGGGCGACGCGCCGCCCGGGCGACTCGAGCGGCGCGAGATGAAGCTCGCGCAGCTCGCCGTCGGCAAGGCCGTGCTCTCGCTGCGCATCGCGGTCGAATACGACGGGATCACGGTCGAGCTCGCGCACGTCGCGGGCGAGAGCTGCAAGCTCGCGCTCGTCCTGCCATGCGAACCGGGCTACCAGATCGCCAACGAGTACATCGACTGGTACGTGCAGGAGTCGCACGGCGCCCCGCTGGCGCTCGAACTGCAACCGGGAGCGGAGTCGCGCACGCTCTACGGCCGGCTCGAGCAGCGCTCGACGCACGCGCCCGAGCGCGTGCCCGAGAAACTGCCGGCGCTCGCGGCTCGCGAGGGACTCGTGCTCGAGCTCTTCCGCGAGGATCCGCAGCAGGCCTTCGTGAGCTCGATCGCCGAGAGCCTGCGGGCGCCGCCGCTCGCGCTCGACGCGCGCGTGTGGATCCGCGGCTCGAAGGACATCCCCGCGGGCTTGCGCGTCGACCTGACGCGCCCGGAGGAGCGCGTGCAGCGCCTCGCGGAGCTGTGCGGCGCGATCGAGCGCTTCGTGCTCGCCGGAGCGCGTTGAATTCGGCTCGGGCGCGGCGCGTAGCGGGCCGTTCGTGACGCGCCCCCCCTGCGCAGATTACCCTCTGCGACGAGGAGCCTCCCCCCCATGGACTGGATCGAGATGTTGTGCCTCGGATGCGCCCTGCTGGGCGGCTCCGTGCTGCTGATCATGACCGTGATGTCGCTCTTCGGCGGCGACCACGGCGATCTGCATCACGACGTCGCCGCCTCGGGCGACCACGACGCGGCGGCAAACCTGCTCTCGGTGCGCTCGGTCGCGGCCTTCATCGCCTTCTTCGGCCTGGCGAGCTGGGGCTGCCTCAAGTCGGGCTGGAGTCCGCTGGCCTCGCTGGGGGTCGGTTTCGCCGCGGGGTCGGTCATGCTGGTGGCGGTCGGACTGCTCTTCCGCCTCCCGTCCAAGATGCACTCGCAGGGCAACATCGAGCCCGAGGGCGCGGTCGGCAAGGTCGGCCACGTCTACCTGCGCATCCCCGCGAACAACGCCGGCAAGGGCAAGATCACGCTCGTCCTGCAGGGCCGCACCGCCGAATTCCACGCCTGTACGAAGGGCGCCGAGATCCCCACCGGCGCCGAGGTGCGCATCGCGCGCCTGATCACCTCCGACACCTTCGAGGTCGAAAGCCTCGCCTGACCCCCATGCACGCACTCCCCCTCGCACAACTCATTGACGCCGGCAGCGCCGCATTGTTCGGCAGCATCGTGCTGGCCGTCCTGGTCGTCTTCAGTTTCCTGATGGTCTTCGTGCGGCGCTACAAGCGCTGCCCGTCGAACAGGATCCTGGTCGTCTACGGCAAGACCAGCGCCGGGCGCTCGGCGCGCTGCCTGCACGGCGGCGGCACGTTCGTGATGCCGTTGATCCGCGACTACGCCTATCTCTCGCTGGATCCGATGCAGATCGAGATCCCGCTCCAGGGCGCGCTCTCGATCGAGAACATCCGCGTCAACGTGCCGAGCGTCTTCACGGTCGCGATCGGCACCGACGAGGAGACCATGAACAACGCCGCGATCCGCCTCCTGGGCCTGGATCCGCGGGCGGTGATGAAGCTGGCCGAGGACATGATCCTGGGCCAGCTGCGCCAGGTGATCGCGTCGATGAAGATCGACGAGATCAACAAGGACCGCGACACCTTCCTCTCGAAGATCCAGTCCTCGCTCGAGCCCGAGCTGAAGAAGATCGGGCTGGTGCTCTTGAACGTCAACATCAAGGACATCAGCGACGAGTCGGGCTACATCGAGGCGATCGGCAAGAAGGCCGCCTCGGAGGCCATCCAGCAGGCGCAGATCGACGTCGCGCACCAGGAGAAGCTCGGCGCGATCGGCGTCGCGGCCGCCTCGAAGGACCGCCAGATCGAGGTCGCCAACAACGAGAAGCTGCGCGACATCGGCACCAAGGACGCCGAGCGCGAGCGCGCCGTGCGCGTGGCCGACCTGGAGAAGGAGCGCACGATCGGCGAGCAGACCGCCGGCTTCCAGCGCGAGGCGCAGGTGCGCGAGGCCGAGCGCGTGATGCGCGTCGCGGTGGCCGAGGCCAACGCCAAGGCCGTCGCGGGCGAGAACAAGTCCAAGGCCGACATCGCCGGCGCCAACGCCGAGCTGCGCGTGCGCGAGGCGGATGCCTACCAGCTGGGCGAGACGCGCCAGCGCGAGAGCCAAGCCAAGGTGCTCGAGGCGCAGTACGTCGCGCAGGCGCGCGCGGCCGAGGCGCAGGGCAAGAAGATCGAGGCCGAGAAGCGCGCCGAGCTCGAGTCGCTGGCGCGCGCCGTCAAGGCCCAGACGATCGTCGACGCCGAGGCGCTGGCCGAGAAGCGCCGCATCGAGGCCGAGGGCGAGGCGGCGGCGATCTATGCGCGCCTCGCGGCGCAGGCCAAGGGCGAGTACGAGATCCTGGCCAAGAAGGGCGACGGCCTGAAGCGCATCATCGACGCCTGCGGCGGCGCGCAGCCGGCCTTCCAGCTGCTGATGCTCGAGCACATCGACGCGCTCTCGAAGACCGCCGCGCAGGCGATCAGCAACGTCAAGTTCGACAAGGTCGTCGTCTGGGACGGCGGTTCGGCCAAAGACGGCACCAACGCGACCGGCAACTTCCTGCGCGGGATGGCCAATACGCTGCCGCCGGTGATGCAGATGATGAAGGACATCGGCGGCGTCGAGATGCCGCCCTACTTCGGCAAGCTGGTGCCGGACGCCGGTCCCGAGGCCGCGCCGAAGAGCTAGAGCCTGCGGCCATGTCCGATCCGGTTTTCCACGAGCACAACCGCGCACGCCTGGCGCAGCGCCTGGCCGCGCGGCGGGCCGCGGGTCTGTTCTTCACGGCCGCGCACAAGGTGCGCAACCACGACAGCGAGTACCGCTTCCGGCCCGAGAGCGACTTCTGGTGGCTGACGGGGTTCAGTGAGCCCGAGAGCGCGCTGGTCCTGCTGCCGCCGCTCGAGAGCACGGGCAAGGCGCGCTCGATCCTGTACCTGCGCGAGAAGGACCGCGAGCGCGAGGTCTGGAGCGGACGGCGCCTGGGCGTCGCCGCGGCACCTGCGGCGCTGCGCGTCGACGAGGCGCGGCCGATCGAGCGCCTGTGGGACGAGCTGCCGGCGCTGCTCAAGAACTACCAGCACATCGTCACGCGCACGGGCCTCGAGCCGGAACGCGACCGGCAGGTGCTCGAGCTGCTGACCAAGCTGCGCTGGGCCGCGCGCGGCATGGTCGTTCCGCCGCTCGAACTGCTCGACGTCGCGCCCTTCACGCACGAGCTGCGCCTCTACAAGACGCCCGCCGAGCTGGCGCACATGCGCCAGGCCGCCGCGGTCTCGCGCGCGGCGCACACGGCCGCGATGCGCGAGTGCCGGCCCGGCCTGCACGAGTACGAGCTCGAGGCGCTGCTCGACTACCAGTTCAAGAAGAGCGGCTCGACCGGCGCGGCCTACACGCACATCGTCGCCGGCGGCGCGAACGCGTGCATCCTGCACTACGTGGAGAACTCGGCCGCGCTGCGCGACGGCGCCCTGCTCTTGATCGACGCCGGCGCCGAGTGGCAGTACTACGCCAGCGACGTGACGCGCACCTTCCCGGTCAACGGACGCTTCTCGCCCGAGCAGCGCGCGCTCTACGAGCTCGTGCTCGATGCACAGCTGGCCGCGATCGCGCACGTGCGGCCGGGGGTGAGCTTCGTCTCGGTCCACGAGCGCGCCTTGCGCGTCCTGGTCGAGGGCTTCGTGCGCCTGGGCCTGCTGGCCGGCAAGCCCGAGGAGCTGATCGCCGCGGAATCCTACCGGCGCTTCTACATGCACCGCACCAGTCACTGGCTGGGCCTGGACGTGCACGATTGCGGCGCCTACGTCGTCGACGGGGCCTCGCGCACGCTGGAGCCGAACATGGTGCTGACCGTCGAGCCGGGCTGCTACGTCTCCGAGGACGACGACTCCGTGCCCGAGCGCTGGCGCGGCGTCGGGATCCGCATCGAGGACGACGTGCTCGTGACGGCCGCCGGCCACGAAGTGCTCACGGCCGGCATTCCGAAGAGCGTCGAGGAACTCGAGGCCGTCTGCCAGGGCCGCGCGCTGGCGGGAGCCTCGTGACGGATGCCGGCGCATGAGCACGGGAAATAGCCCGCCGTCGTCCGCGCAGACGCCGCGCGTGTCGCGCTGGCTGGGAGTCGAAGGCGAGGAGCTGACGCTGGCGCGCGCGCGCGCCGCGCTGGCCGTGTGTGCGCGCGCGGCGGGCCGGCCGGGCTGGATCTGGCTGGCCGGGATCTTCTACCCGGCGCTAGACCTCGTGCCGGGCAGTCTGGCGAGCTTCGTGCACAGCTTCGAGGACAACGCCTCGGTGTCCGACATGGCCGTCGAGCGCCTGAGTTGGGTCGTGCTCTCGATCGTGCTCGTATTCCCGATCCGCCTGATCGTCGGGCTGGCCGCGATCAGCACGCCGCAGGCCAGCAGCCTGCTCGTGCGCGAGGACCGCCGGCCGCTGCTGCGCGATGCTTGGAAGTCCGCCCGCGGCCTGACGCTCTCGGGCTGCGCCCTGACGCTCGAGCTCTGGCTCATGACCTGCATGGGCATCGCGCTGCTCGTCGCGCCGCCGTTCTTCTTCCTCAAGGGACTCGGCCTCGAGCCGGGCGGACCGGTGTTCGCGACCGCACTCGCGCCCTTCGTGGGCGTGTTCCTGGTGTTCCTGACGCTGATCTCGGTGATCTACCAGCTCGCGCTCTCGAGCCTGGCGCACAACCACCGCGGCTCGAGCTCAGCGCTGATCCACGGCTACCGCATCGCGCGCCAGCGGCCCTGGGCCACGACGCGCGCCGCGCTGGTCGACCTCGTGCTGTGGGTCATGCAGTGGGTGCTGATCTTCGCCACGCTGCCGCTGGCACTGACCTGCGTGCTCGCGCCGTTCCTGCCGCTGATGTGGCTCGCGATCCTCGGCTTCGCGGGCGTCACGCGCGCAGGCTACTGGGCGCGCATGTACCGCGAACTCGGCGGGCTCTCGCCCGAGGACGGCATCCCCGGGCTGGGAGAGGAAAAGACGGGCGCGGCCTGAGGCGAGCCTACTCCGGCTCGATCAGGGAGCCCAGGCCACGGAAAGCACGTTCGTCAGGTTCCAGGTCGAACCCATGCAGTACGAGGACCCATCGCGATACCAGATCTGATAGTGCAGCGTGGAGCCTGCGGTCGCGCCGCCGCGCACGGAGACAGGGAGTTCGTTCGCGGTCGGATACTGCGAGCTGCCGATGACGTTCATCTTGCTCCCCAGGCGCACGACGTTCGTGCTGACGCATTGCAAGCCGTCGCCGAATACGACCCCGGCGCCGCCCGCGTGCAGTTGCGCGCCTTGGATGTAGAGCGCGGAGCCGTTCGGCATCCCATTGCCGTGCAGGGTCAGTTCATCGTGCGCCAGGCTCGCGATTCCGCTGGCGGTCAGGCTCCCGCCGACGCCGGAAGAATTCTTGCAGCCCAGTCGCGCGCCGCTCCAGCTCGTGTTGCCGCAGGGGCACGGCGTGCCGGAGCCATCCCCGAAACACGACTGCAGGCCGACGGGGGGTTGGGCCGGACCTTCGAATTTCGCCTGCAGGAATGCGAGCGCTTCCGCGTCGATCGCGCAGCCGGTGACGCCCTGGCCGAAACCATGGCCGGTCTTGGGCAACGGGTGCAGCACGTGTTCGACACCCGCGGCATACAGCGCGGCCGACAGGCGCGTGCTCTGGTTCACCGGCACCGTCGTGTCGAGCGTGCCGTGCGCGATGAACAGCGGCGGATCGTTCGCATCGACCCAGCTGACCGGAGCCGCGTGCTGCGCGCGCTTCACGAGCTCGGGATACGGCGGGGTCGGGTCGGCGATGTGCGCCTTGATGTCGCCGAGACCTTGACCGAGGCCGGTCCAGCCGAGCAGTGCCGATTCCGGGCTCGTCGGCGCGTCGTAGTCGAAGGCTGGACCAGGAGGGGTCATCACGTCGCTCATCATGCTCAGGAGATTGCTCGAGCCGAAGTAAGCGACACCCGCCTGGACGGAGCTCGAGAACGCGAGGTTGCCGCCGATGTCACCCTCGAGCTCGCTCGCGCCGCCGGAGAGGGCCAGCAATTCAGCAAGGTGACCTCCGGCCGATGCCCCGACGCTCGCGAAGCGGTCCGGGTCGAGTTGATACTCGTCGGCATTCGCGCGCAACCAGCGCACGGCGCCCTTCACATCGTGGATCTGCGCCGGAAACGCGACGGAATACGGGCCGTACTGTCCGGCCTGCGTCGTCAGGCGATAGTCGACGCTCGCGACGGCGAAGCCTTGCTCCAGCAGCTTGGAGGCGAGCGGCAGGAGCGGAGCTCGATCACCGGTCTGCCAGGCGCCGGCGTGGATGTGGATCACCACGGGATACGGCCGCTTGCCCGCCGTCGGGATATACAAGTCGAGCAGGAGCTCGCGTCCCCCGAGGTTCGCGAATGGGAGTCCCGCATAGGTCGGTGAATGCAGGGGAGCGTTGCTCGCGAGAGACGGAACCGTAGCGAGCAACAGGGAACATACGCAGCTCATGGGGGGGCTCCTGGGGGGGGTGCTCGAGTGGTTTAACCCGAGGCACACACTACCACCCCTGCGCGATTCTTGGGAAGCCGGTCGTGCTCGCCGGCCGGCGAAAAACGGTCGCGCAGCTACGCGGGGCTCCGGCGTGCCGGGTTCGTCGCGCCCTGATGAACGTCTGCTAATCCAACCCGTAACGCGCGCACATCCAGCAAGTTGCGAGTGGTACCCGCGGAAGGGCTCGAACCTTCGACCTGATGATTAAGAGTCACCTGCTCTACCAACTGAGCTACGCGGGCGCGTTCGGAAAGAGGGGCGGAGAGGATAGCAACTCCACCCAGCGAGGCAAGCTGGTGAGCGCGGAAGGAATCGAACCTTCGACCTACTGGTTAAAAGCCAGTTGCTCTGCCGACTGAGCTACGCGCCCGGCAGGGGCGAGAGGATAACCGATCCGGAGCGCCGGGCCGCAGGGCGCCCGCCGCCGGCCTCAGACCTCCATGATCTCGGCCGTCTTCTTGTCGAGCACTTGCGAGACCTTGTCCTCGTACTCCTTGAGGATCTTCTGGATCTCGTCCTGCAGCTTCTTGTGCTCGTCCTCGGTCAGCCCGCCGCCCTTCGACTCGGACTCGGCGTGCTTGTTCATGTCGCGGCGCGCGTTGCGCATCGCGACGCGCGTCTCCTCGGCCATCTCCTTGACCTTGGCGGCGTACTTCTTGCGCTGTTCGCCCGAGAGCGGCGGCAGCGTGAGGCGCAGCAGCTTGCCGTCCGACTGCGGGTTGATCCCCAGGTCGGACTTCTGGATCGCCTTGGTGAGCTCCGTCAGCACGGAGGCGTCGAAGGGCTTGATCACGATCTGGCGCGGCTCGGGGATCGAGATCGAGGACATCTGCGAGATCGGCGTGGGCGTGCCGTAGTAGTCGACGCGAATGTGCTCGACCAGCGCCGCGGAGGCGCGCGAGGTGCGGATGGCGCGCAGCAGGTCCTGCAGGTGGTGCAGGGACTTGTCCAGCTTCTCGCGCGTGTCCTTGACGATCGCTTGGTAGCTCATGCTCAACTCCGGATCCGCGTGCCCAGGGTCTCGCCGCGCACGACGCGTTCGAGGTTGCCCTCTTCGAAGAGGTTGAAGACGATCACCGGCAGGCGGTTCTCCATCGCCAGCGTGATCGCCGTGCTGTCCATCACCGCCAGGCCCTGCTGCAGGACCTCCATGTAGGTGAGTTCCTCGTAGCGCTTGGCCAGCTTGTCCTTCTTCGGATCGGCGGTGTAGACGCCGTCGACCTTGGTGCCCTTGAGCAGCGCCTCGCAGGAGAGCTCGGTGGCGCGCAGCGCGGCGGCCGTGTCGGTGGTGAAGAAGGGGTTGCCCGTGCCGCCGGCCAGGATCACGACGCGGCCCTGCTCGAGGTGCGAGAGCGCGCGGCGGCGCACGAAGGGCTCGGCCACCTGGCGGATCTCGATCGCGGTCTGCACGCGCGTCTCGAGGCCCTGCTGCTCGAGCGCGTCCTGCAGCGCCAGCGCGTTGATCACCGTGCCCAGCATGCCCATGTAGTCGGCGCTGGCGCGCGTCGCGCCGAGCTTCGAGAACTGCGCCCCGCGCAGGATGTTGCCGCCCCCCACCACGATCGCAACTTCGACGCCCAGGCCGGCGACGCGCGCGACCTGGCGCGCGATGCGCTGGACCGCGTCGGGCTCGATGCCGTGGCCGCTGTGCGCATCGCCGAGCGCCTCGCCGGAGAGTTTGAGCAGGACGCGCTGGTACGGTTTGGCCATCTGCCCGGGAGTGTACGCAGGCCGGCTGCGGGAGGGAAAGCGCTACTTGCCGATCTGCACGCGCTGGAAGGCTTCGATGCGCGTGCCCTTCCCGAGCGCCTCGTCGAGCACCTTCTGGACGGTCTTCGACTCGTCCTTGATCCACTTCTGCTCGGGCAGGACGCGGTCGGCGTAGAACTTCTCGAGCTTGCCGCCGACGATCTTCTGCTGCATCTCGGCCGGCTTGCCCTTGACCTCCTCGAGGTAGATCGATTTCTCGCGCTCGATGTCGGCGGCGGGCACGTCGGCGCGCGTCGCCGCGGCCGGGTTGTTCATCACGATGTGCATCGAGAGCTCGCGCAGGACCTGCGCGGCCTTGGTCTCGGGCGCCTCGGTCGTGACCGAGACGATGGCGGCCTTCTTCTGGTCGTGGTGGACGTAGAAGCCGACCAGGCCCTGCTTGTTCTCGTAGCGCGTGAGGCGCGCGACCTTGATGTTCTCGCCGGTCTTGCCCACCAGCAGCTTGACCGTGTCCTCGACGCTGTTGCCCGAGGGCAGCTTGACGGCGTTGAGCGCCGCGGCATCCGCGAGGCCGTGCTTCACGGCCAGCGGGGCCAGGCTCGAGAGCAGCGACTGGAACTCGTCGTTGCCGGCCAGGAAGTCGGTCTGGCAGGTCATCGCGACCAGCGCGCCGGCGCGCGCGCCGCTCTCGATGTGCGCCGCGACGCGGCCCTCGCCCATCTCGCGGTCGGCCTTCTTGTCGGCCGACTTCATGCCCTGCTTGCGCAGCCAGTCGACCGCCGCCTCGAGATCGCCCGAGGTGGCGGCCAGCGCCTTCTTGCACTCCATCATTCCCTGGCCGGTCCGCTCGCGCAGATCGGCGACCATCTTCGAGGTGATCTCCATCGCGGTCGGCGTTCCTCAGTCGGGGGTGGGTGTGTTGAGCTTGTCGAGCCCGCCGGAGAGACCGGTCGGCTCGGCGCGTCGGCCGCGCGCGAAGCGGCCGGACATGTTCTCCGGCATGCGGTTCTTGCCCGTCGGACGCGGCTCGTCGCCGCGTACCAGCGGTTCGTCGGGGTGCTTCTCGGCGGCGCCCGTCGTGGCCATGCGTTCGCGATGGTTGGCCGTGCCCTCCTCCACCGAACGGACGAGGTTGTCGAGGATCAGGCGCACCGACTTGAGCGCGTCGTCGTTGCCCGGGATGACGATGTCGATGCCGGTCGGATCGCAGTCCGTGTCGAGCACGCCGATCACGACCAGGCCCATCTTGCGCGCTTCCTTGACCGCGTTGGCCTCGCGCGCGGGATCGACCACGACCATCACGCCCGGGATGGTGGTCATCTCGCGGATGCCGCCCAGGTTGCGCACGATCTTGCGGCGCTCGCGGCGCAGGCTCGAGCCCATCTTCTTCGAGTACTGGTCCATGCCGCCTTCCTCCTCGAGCTTCTCGAGTTCCTCGAGGCGCTTGAGGCGGCTGCGGATGACCGAGAAATTCGTCAACGTGCCGCCGATCCAGCGCTCGGTGACGATCGGCATCCCGGTGCGCAGGCCAGCGTCCTGGATCACGCCCTTGACCTGGCGCTTGGTGCCGACCCAGAGGACGTTCGAGCCCCCGGCGGCGAGGTGGTAGAGCAGGTTCTTCGCGCGCAGGATGCCGCGCAGCGTCTCGCGCAGGTCGATGACGTGGATCAGGTTGCGGCGCCCGTGGATGTACGGGGCCATCTTCGGATTCCAGCGCGAGACGCGGCATCCGAAGTGGACGCCCGCGTCGATCAGCTCTTGGAGGTTGATGTCTTGCATGTCGATTCGCCGGTGCGGGAGAGCCCCGCTCGAGGCGCCCGCGTGCGCCCGAGAACATCAGAGGTCATTCCCGGCGGGAAGTCCGACGGGTCCGGGTGCAAGGCTCACGAGTCGCGCACTGCCCGGAGTACGGCCTGCGCTCGCGCCGAGGATGAGCGATTGGGTAGACGGCGCACCGGGCCTCGGCCACTCCGGCGCGCCTGGGGCGCGAAAAGCTGGGGCTAGGAGTGTAGCGGCGCGGTTTTTCCAGTCAACCGCGTGTCCCCAAGGCCGGCGCAGCGCGTAAAATGCAAATTCCTGCCGTGGACCACGCACCTACCATCCTCCTCTGCAGCCATCGCGGCCCGGGGTTGGCCCCGTTCGTCCCCGCCCTGCGGGCCGCGGGCTGGCAGGTCGAGGAGAGCGAGCGGCTCGAGCAGACCGCGCAGGCGCTGGCCGCCCATCCTCCCCAACTGGTGCTGCTCGACCCGCTGCTCGAGGGCGGGTTGGCGGAGATCGAACTCGTGCTGCAGGCTTCCGAGGGGCCGGCGCCGGCGCTGCTCTACCTGGTCGAGGACGTCTGGCGCGAGCAGGCGCTGGCCGCGCTGCGCGAGCGCGAGCCGCTGTTCGACCTGCTGCCGCGCGCGGCCTTGCCCAGCGAGCTCGTCTGGCGCGCAGCGCGGCTGCTCGCGCAGCGCCGCGCCCAGGGCGAGGTCGAGGATCTGCGGCGCCGCGCGCTGTTCGACGAGCGCACCGAGCTCCTGCGCCCGAAGGCCTTCGAGCAGCGCCTGATCGAACACTTCGCGGCCGCCGAGCGGCACCGCTTCCCGCTGGCGCTCGTGCTGCTCGACCTCGACCGCTTCGGCGAGTTCAACAAGCGCCGCGACCACACCTTCGGCGACCTCGTGATCGCGCGCGTGGGCGGCGTGATCCGCCGCAACCTGCGCACCGAGGACGCCGCCGGGCGTCTCGGTGGCGACGAGTTCGCGATCGTGCTGCCCTACACCGGGCCGGTCGAGGCGGCCAAGGTCGTGCGCCGCCTGCGAGACGAGATCGCGGCGCTGAACGGCCCGCTGCTCGGCAGCGGCGTCGGACTGGAGATCGCCGCATCGCTGGGCTTCGAGTGCTTCGACGGCACGGACATCGACTCGGTCGGAACGTTGCGTACGCACACCGAGCGCGCCCTGCGCGCGGCGAAGGAGCGCGGCGGCGACCGCGGGGTCTACTACCGCAGCCTGGCGAGCGCCTGAACGGACTGCGCGCCGCGGCTCAGCGCTGGAGCGTCACCTCGAGCCAGTCGGCGCGGTCGCCCGCGAAGCCGTCGCCCGCGTCCCCTACCTCGAGAGCGAGCTCTTTCGCGCCCTCGAGCCCGATCTTCGGCAGCGCCAGCGGCGCGTCGCCGCCGCGCAGTGTCGCGCTCTCGAAAGCCAGCTTCCCGTCGACGAATACGCGGAAAACGACCGAGCCGCGCGCCGCCAGCGTGGCGCTCTCGTCGTCGACCGCGACCAGCCCGTGCAGCTCCTTCCACGTGCCATCGAGCTTCCAGCTGCTGCGGCTCGGCGCATGCACACCGATGCCGCGCGCGAAGCGCCGACCGCGCACCGTGAGCGGTCCGCCGCCGACGCTGCCGTCGATGCGCGGAGGCCAGGTCATCCCCAGGTCGTCCCCGAAGGGCGCGGCCGCGCCCGCGACGGCCGGGGCGAGGTCCGAGAGAAAGGCGCTGCGCGCGTCCTCGACGCTCAAGAGCAGCAGCGCGTCGAGCGGCAGCTGGACCACCTGTCCGTGCACGCGGCTGATCTCGACGCCCGCGGCCGAGAGGCGCGTGAGGCCGCCGCGCAGCCGGCCGCCGTCGGCGAGGTCCAGGGTCACGGGCACGCCCGCGACCTTCGGCGTCTTGGCATGCTTTCCGCTCGCGCGATCGATGTACAGCGCGGCCACCTCGTTCCAGGGGATCTGCTTCTGGCCCACGCGCTGGTCGTGGAAGGCGACGCCCTCGTTCCCGAAGCCCTCGACGCCGCCTTCGAGCACGTCCAGCGCCTCGCGCGAGCGACGGTACAGGCGATCGCCCTCGGCGGCCGGTTCGATCGGGCGCGACCACAGATCGGGGATGCGCGCGGGGAAGCGCAGCGAGTCGAGCTCGTCGAGGTCGAGCACGAGGCCCACGCCGCCGCTCGTGCGCAGGACGAGTTCCTCCTGCTTGCCGCCCTTGATCGCGCCGAACAGCCGCTCGCCGCTCCAGAGCCGGATCTCGGCTGCTTCGCGCGGCGTCGCCGCGGCGCCCGCTCCCTCGAAACGCACGCGCCAGGCCTGCTGCTTGCGCGGATCGGGAGTGTCGAGCTGCTCGAGCGCAACCGCGCGCTCGCTGCCGTCGAGGCCGACGAGGACGGGGCGCACCGCTTGCTGGGCCGGTTGGATGGAGGCCAGGCAGAGGAGGAGGCGGATCATCATTCGTGGCGAGTGTACCCTTGCCCGGGACGATTCGCGGACAGGAGACTTCCCATGGCTCGACGCGTCGACCTCTTCGACAGCACGTACGGCAACTTCACGGAGCAGGTACTCGGCGCCGTGCGCAGGGAGACCTTCGGCGAAGACATCGGCCAGAACAGCTGGACCACGGCCGGCGAGTACCTGCGCTTCGCGGGTTGGCTCGGCCTGGCCCGCGGCGAACGCGTGCTCGAGGTCGCGAGCGGCTCCGGGGGCCCGGCGTTGCACCTCGCACGCGAGGGCAACTGCCGCGTCACCGGGATCGACGCCAATCCGAGCGGGGTCGCGACGGCGACGGGGCTCGCGAGCGCAGCGGGCCTCGCGGGGCGCGTGGATTTCCACGTCGCCGATGCGAACGCCCGCCTGCCCTTCGAGGACCAGAGCTTCGATGGCCTGCTGTGCATCGACTCCATGAACCACCTGCCCGATCGCCTGGCGGTCCTGCGTGAATGGCGCCGCGTCCTGCGCGAGGGACGGCGCGCGGTCTTCACCGATCCGGTCGTCATCAGCGGCCCGGTCACCAACGAGGAACTCGCCCTGCGCAGCTCGATCGGATTGTTCCTGTTCGTCCCGCCGGGCACGAACGAGGCCTGGATCGAGGAGGCCGGCTTGCACCTCGTTCGGCGCGAGGACGTCTCCGCGGAAGCCGCGCAAATCGCTGGCCGCTGGCAGCGGGCGCGCGCCGCGCACAGGGAGGAACTCGTGCGCATCGAGGGCCAGGAGCGCTTCGAGGGTCTGCAGCTCTTCTTCGGGGCGGTCGAGCGCTTGACCGGCGAGCGCAGACTGTCGCGCGTCGCCTATCTCGTCGAGCGGCGCTGAGAGCTAGCGCTGATGCTCGGCTCGGTAGTGTTCGAGCAGTGCATCTCCGCCGAAATCGCGCGCCTTGTCGCGCCACAGGCGGTGCACGTGATTGGCGCCGCCCTGCACGTTGTCGAGTTCGAATGACGCCTCCGGCCCGCTGATGCGCCAGTAGTGCGGTTCGCCCGCGCGGACCCCGCCGCTCCAGGCGAAGCACAGCTTGTCGGGCGCCAGCCGGGCGCGAGCGAACTCGGCTGCCTGCGGCGCGAGATCGCCCACGATCTCCTCGAGCAGCTCGCGGAACAGGTCCCGCGCGGCCGGAGGCAGGTCGGCGAAGGGCAAGCCCTCGAGCTTCTCGAAGCCGCCGGCCCGGCCGGGAGCGAGGATCACCTCGGCCGGGACCGCGCCCGCGAGCGTCGCGCGCGCGCGCAGCTTCTCGTCCAGGCCAAGGAAGAGTTCGCGCGCGAGTTCCTCCTCGCGGCCAAGGATGCGCAGGCCAGCCTTGGGGCCGCGCTCGACGCAGGCCGGGTTCGCCCCGAGGAAGAGCGGGGTCACGCCGCTCCACTCGCCGGCCTGCCCCGAGAGGTTGAGCGAGATATGGTGGCCCTCGAAGCGCACGCTCCAGGCAGCGCTGCCCGGCTCGCCGAAGAACGTCAGCCAATAGCGCCCGGGATCACGCGCCTCGCTCTTCTCGATCTCGCGCAACGTGCTCTCGAGATCGACGATGCCGACCACCTTCAGGTAGCCGCGCGCGCTGAGCAGCACGGCGAGCAGCTGGTGCGCTGCGATGCGGCCGCGTTCGTCGAGCTTCGCGAACGCGAGTCCCTTGCGCTCACCGGGCACGAAGGACCACTGCGTGCGCGCCGGGTCGTCGAAGGCGAGTCGCAGAGCGGCGCGCTGCTCGGCGCTGAGCGTCGCCTCGAAGGCGCGCGCCGCGGCGACCGCCTTCTCCGCGCGCGCCCCCTGGACACCGGCATGGACGAGTTCCTCGATCCCGAGCAGGACGAGGCAGCCGAGCATGGCCAGTATCGAAGAGCGCACGATCCGGAGTCTAGCGCCGACGATTCCTGTCAGGATGGCGGAAGAGCGGTCGAGGCTCCGGGCTTCCTGCCAAGCAGGCAGAACTCGGCTCCGCGCGAGCCCATCCAACCCTCCGGCACCGTTCTTGCTTGGCGGGGCGCTCTTCCGCGCTCACCCCCACCGGCAACCCAGAGCTCCGATCCACATGGCCAAGCAAATGGTTTTCGAGTCCGACGCGCGCGAGGCGATTCGCCGCGGTGTCGAGAAGCTCGCCAAGGCAGTCACGACGACCCTCGGCCCGCGCGGCCGCAACGCGATCCTGGACAAGGGCTGGGGCGCGCCGACCGTCACCAAGGACGGCGTCACGGTGGCCGAGGAGATCAAGCTCGCGGATCCCTACGAGCAGATGGGCGCGCAGCTCGTGAAGGAGGTCGCC
>Ga0315912_10002039_pt1 | contig 22589 bp, 20 predicted proteins | sample VfabasoilMG_FD_204469 | JGI IMG/M metagenome (GOLD analysis project Ga0315912, IMG submission 204469) | Garden soil microbial communities collected in Santa Monica, California, United States - V. faba soil | ecosystem: Environmental > Terrestrial > Soil > Garden | place: USA: California...
GTCGGATGTGACGGGATGGCGATATGCGCGGCGCGCGAGCCGCGTGAGTATCTGTTCGGCGCAGGCGGCTGCTTCCGCTTCCTGCGCCGGTTGGCACGAGAAAATGCGCTCGCGGCTCGGCGAGTGGCCGGAGCCGGCGATCTCGAGCGGCCCTTCGATGATGATCTGGTCGAGCTCGGGAATGCCGACGTCCATGCGCGCGTCGTGTTTCTCGCGCTGGAAAGCCTGCAGTACGTCTTGCCGCACGGCGGAGCTCTTCTTGGCGAACGCGACGCCGACATCGTGCTCGCCGGCAGCCACCACAACGCGCGTTTCGAAGCGGCGGTCGATCTCGTCCGCGGTCTTGCCGGGGAACATCTGCGCCGGCACCTCGTCCACCGGGCCACCGAAGCGCGTCAGCGAGAGCTGCTCGCCGTCGAGGCTCACCTCGAGGTCGTGCGGCGTCTCCGTGCCGCGCACGACATCGACCGTGTTGCGCCAGAGCCTCGGCTTGATGAGGTACTCGCCGTCGACGGGGAAATAGTGGGTAACGAGCATGCCGCCGCGTGTGCCGAGCGGCAGGCCGTCGACGTGATCGCGCTGCGAGCGATCCGGCGGAACGCGATACGTCGCGACCGACGGCGCTAGTCCCAAGTCGCCCATGGCAGCGCTCGTGATCTTCCAGGCGGCCGCGAGGTAGCGGTCCATCAGCGACGGATCGGTACCGAGCACGTCGGCGATGTTGTCGAAGCCATAGGCCTCGCTATCGTTCGGCAAGTAGGCGTTCGCGTCGATGTCGAGCGCGAGCAAGTCGCGAACTGCGTTCCCATACTCCGTCCGATTCAGCCGGTGCAGCGACTTCACGCCCGGGTTCGGATTCGCGGCGGCATTTCGATCGAGCTGCTCCTCGAGATACGCCACGAGCTCGTCGGCGGCAGAGCCTTCGGGTAGCGGCTCGCCGGCCGGCGGCATCATGCGTCCGCGCAGCTTGCGGACGACGTTTTCCCAGACCGCCGCATGCTCGCCGACGTCGGTCAGCGCCAGCCCTTCGAGCGTGAGCTCTCCGGTGCGCTCCGCGTCGTTGTGGCAGTCCTTGCAGTAGCGGTCGATGAGCGCTTGCGACGTGGCGGCGCGCTCCTCGAGGCTCGGCTGGCAGCCGGAGAGGAGGAGAGCGATGATGGCCACGGGAAGCGCGCGCATAACCACACGAAACTACGGGAAAAAAGCATCCGTGAATAGGCCGCGACGCTGAAGAACTCGCGAGGCGCTGGTATACCATTGCCAATCGTGAAAGTAGTTCGCCGAGTCTGTTGCGCGCTGCTGCTCGGTCGTGCCTTCGGTGCGAACGCCGATTATTCCTGGGAGTTTGCGGGCGTCTTCGACCACGAAGAGAAAGACCGAGCGCGCAGCCAACCGACCGGCGAATTCGACACGGATCTATGGTCCTTGTCGGCGATCCATTACTTCAATCCTGTAGCGGAAGCCAGCGGCCCACCCGCGCTTGCGGCGTTCTTCGATCCGCGCACGCACCTGGCAGTCAGCGCCGGAGACGGGAAGACATCGAGCGCGTTCTCCCAAGGCCCAAATAGCCTCTTCACCGAGCGGGCCGAAGAAGACATCAGCGATTATTCGCTGCGCGGGGTGTACGTTTTTGCTGAATCGAAGTGGTACGCCGGCGGCCGCTACGCGCGCCAAGAGGGCGAGCAGCGCCGCAGCTTCTCCAGTATCAGCACTGCCACGGGCAGCGGGGAAAGCAGCAGCGAAGACGAAAACTATGCTGTGTTCGCGGGCAAGTATTTCGGCACGGGCGCCACTCGGCTCGAGCTCACGCTCGAGCAGTCGACGACAGAGGGCGAGGGCTCGTCCACGTCCTGCTCGTTCAGCGGCGCATGCTCCACCTTCAGCTTCACTGATGCGGAATCGGTCTTGGACACGCCCAGGCTCGGGGTGATGCACGTGGGGCGGTTTCGCTCCGCCACCTATGCTTTGGTCGGTGAGTACAGCGAGTTACGAGCGCAGGACGTCACGATCGGCGACATCACGTACGAATCGGATCCGGTTGGCGCTTACTTCGTCGGTGCGCAGTTGTATCCCATACCGAGCATCGGCGTCCGAGTGGGCTATGAAAGCACCGACCAGCCGGGCCTCGACGAGACCACCGCCAGCATCGGCGCCAGCTGGTTTTTCCGGCCCAACGTCGGTCTCGATCTCACGCTGTCGCGCGACGATACGGACATCGACAGCCCCTTTTTCGAAGACGACGAGCCGAGCCCGAAGCGAGCGGTGTTGCGCGTGATCGGGCGCCTGTGATCGTCAATTGCCCGGCTGCGTGAACTCGAACGTCAGCTCCGAGCACCGCTGCTTCTCGAAGGGGACCTCCGACAGCAGCACCGTGTCCTGGCCGGTGTACGGCGCCGCGAGATAGATAGGATCTTCGACCGTGTACTCGCGTTTCAGGGCGAACGCCTTGGGGTCCAGAGTGAAGCGCTCGACGACGTGCAGCTGCGGGCTATTGCGCGTCGGCGGCACTAGCACGCCTTCCGCGAATCCGACGGTGTCGACGACGAGCGTGTCCCCGTCCCAGCGGCCAATCGAATGACCGGTGTTGCTCGGGACGAGCGTGGCGGGATGCGCGGTCATGCCGAGGTGAACTCGGCGTGAGGAGCTGAACAGGCCGTAATCGATATCGATGACCTTCTCGCCGTCGACGTCGGTCTGCGTGATGCGATTGATCGGCCAGTCGAACGTCCAATCGAACACGATGCTCGTCGGCTTGCACGACAAGCGCGGGTTGTCCTCGGTCGACCACATGCGGAACGCTGTCGCGGCGTCTTGGCCCTTCGCCGTGTACTGCGGCCGCGAGGGCGCGGGACTGCGCGCGCGAATCTGCTCGAGCGTGATGCGGCCGGCCGCGAAGTCCTCGCGGAGGCTGCGCGGCACGAGCGAGCCGTTGCCGCCGCTCGGCGGAATCGTCAGCACCGCTTGCTCGACGGCCCAGTCGCCCGAGATGTTCGGCTCGCCCGACGGCAGGCGCGCTTGCCGTTTCGAAGTGTCGACGGGCGCGTGCGTGAATTGATCGTTGCGGTCGATCGTGGTCGTGCCGCCGATCGCGACGCTCTCGAGGTAGCACGAGCGCGGGTCGTCGCGATGCGGGTGGGCGTGGACGTCGACGTGGCGCCCCGGCACGAACTCGTCGACTTTCCACCCGGACCGCCGGATCAGCGTGGCCGCGCGCATCTCGCAACGCATTTCCAGCGGCTTGCCGTCGGCGCCGACGGTCTCGAAGTACAAATATGAATGGGGATTGACGAGCTCGAGCTTCGTCAGCGTGCCCGAGTAGTCCTTGAATTCCTGCATCTGAAATAGACCGAAGCCGTGGTGCGCCAACGCCGGCCCGGTCACAAGGACTGTCAGCGGGAGTGCGAGCGCCGTGGGGAATCGACAAGAGCGGATTGCCATGGCGAAAATCCTCTAGCTATTGCCTCCAATATACTCGCGGCTGCGCCAGCCGCGCGCGCCGCGCGGCAAAACGACTGGGGCGGCAACGTCGGTTATTGATCCCTAGCCGTCGCGCGTTCGCGGCGCGGCGCGCATACTCGCGGGCCACAAACGGGAGAACCGCTCGTGGCACGCTCGATGCGCATTCGTTTTCTGGCAGTAGCGTTGCTGACCGGGGCTGCCCCGGCCCTTGCGCAGGATGGCGCGGCTGCCTGCGACAGCTTATGCACCGACGCGGCCGCGCTCGTCCGGCGGTTCGAGCTGCGCGAAGGCCCTGCACCCGTGCGCGAGCGCGCGGGCTGGGAACGGCCCAAGAAGATCGTCGTCGCCGACGTGCCGCTCGCCGACTATCTGCGCACGATCGCGCCTGGCGTCGAGATCGTCGGCGTCCCCGGGCTGCGCAACTATTCCGCGATGGCCGAGGCGGTCGTTGGCGCCGACGTGCTTGTAGGGCTCTGCACGCCCGAAATTGTCGCGCGCGGCACGAGCTTGAAATGGATTCAACTGCTGAACGCCGGCGCTGACAGTTGCGCGACGATTCCCGAGGTCGCGCAGCGCGGTATTCTCGTGTCCAACTTGCAGCGAATCCAAGGGCCGCACATGGCCGAGCACGCCATCGCGTTGCTGCTGGCGCTGGCGCGCGCGCTGCCGGTCTATGCTGCGGAGCAGAACGCCGGCGCATTCACGCGCGGCTTTCGCGAGACGCGCGGCGAGCGGCCGATCGAGGTCGAGGGCAAGACGCTGCTCGTCGTCGGCCTCGGCGGCATCGGAACGGAGGTCGCAAAGCGCGCGCACGGTCTAGGGCTTCATGTGATCGCAACGCGCAACAGCCGGCGCGAAGGGCCCGACTACGTCGAGTATGTCGGTCTCGCGGACGAGTACCGCACGCTCGCGGCGCGCGCCGACGTCGTCGTCAACTCGACGCCGCTGACGCCCGAGACGCGCGGCATGTTCGATGCGCAATTCTTCGCGGCGATGAAAGATGACGCGTTCTTCATCAACATCGGCCGCGGCGAGAGCGTCGTCACGGGCGATCTCACGGCGGCGCTGCAGAAGGGAGCGATCGGCGGCGCGGGCCTCGACGTCACGGACCCGGAGCCGCTGCCGCCCGGCCACCCGTTGTGGAGCATGAGCAACGTGATCATCACGCCGCACATCGCCACGAGCTCCGATTACCGCAGCGACCGGACGTTCACGTTGGTAGCAGAGAACGTGCGCCGCTATGTGCGCGGCGACGCGGTGTTGTCGGTCGTCGATCTCGCCGCGGGCTACTGAGGCGCGACACCCCAGCCGGGCTTGTCGCCAAGCACGAGCATCCCGTTCTCGATGACCTCGCCGGTGCTGCCGCGTGTGTACTTTCGCTGGAACGAGTACTCGAGCGAGCGCACGAGCTCGGGGTGGACGGCGGCCGCGTGCAAGCTCGCCGCCGTCGAAATCGGTCCCGACGGATTGTGCGGCGAGATTTCGATCTTTTCCTTCATTGTTAGCACGTCTAGCAACGGCCCGAAGCCGCCACAGTGCTTCACGTCGGGCATGATGATGTCGCACCAACCGTGCTCGGCGATCTCCTGAAAGCGCGCGCGGCCCCAAAACAGCTCGCCGCCGGAGATGCGCAAGCGAGTGTGCTGCCGCAAGTCGTCGTAGCTCGGCCCAACGGTGAACGGCTCTTCGATCCAGTCGAGCTTCAGGCGTTCGAGCTCGGGCACGATCGAGTAGAAGTCCGGCGGCCGAAATCGCTCGTGAAAATCGACGCGCAGTGCGAGCGCGGGAAATTGCTCGCGCAAGCGGGCAAGGGTCGCGAGCCCCGCGGAGGCTTTTTCGACGGCGCGCTCGGGACCGTTGACGGCCTCGAACGGCGCGCATTTGAATGTCTTGAATCCTTGCGCGCGCACCTCGGTGCCGACGGCCGCGTACTCTTCGGCGGTACGCGTCCTCAGCGCGCGCTGGATCGTTGCGTAGAGCGGTAGGCCCGCGAACGCGGGTTTGTCGCGGAAGAGTCGCCACACGGGCACTTGCTCGCGCTTGGCCAAGAGGTCGTAGAACGCTTGGTTCAAGCCCGAGAACGCGGTGGCCGTTACGAAGTCGGGCGCGAGCGCGGCGATCTCGCGCTCCTTGCGTGCGAGGCTCTCGAGCGACGGCGAGAAGTTGCGGTAGTGGCGCTCGAACAGCTGCGCGGCCGTTTGCTTGCAGCGCTCGTCGTCGTTGCTGTGCGACGCTTCGCCAAAGCCAGAGAGCACGCCGTCGCTGACCTCGAAGATGAGCCAATCGCCTTTGAGCCGCAGGCTCTCGGCCCAGCCGTCGGGGTCGGGAATGGTGCGGAAGCGGAGCGTCGACGCGCCTTGCGCGCGCACGATCCACGGCGCGGCGGCCAACGCCGCGGCCGCGCCGCCGACGAATGCGCGGCGCGACACGCGCTTCGATTCGCGGCGCCTCGTCACGGTCGAACGCGCACGTACTTCTGCAATCGGCGCGGGCGGGGCTCACCGCCGTAGATGTTGCCGTCGCGGTCGACAACCGCGAACTCGGCGCCGTTGCCCGCGCGCACGCGCGGATCGCCCCACGGATACAGGATGAACTCGTGCACCGCGCCCGTCGCCGCATCGCCGATGCGAATTCCCATGTCCCAGCCCGGATTCTCGATGTCGTCGGATTCGGAGTCGGCGACGAGGATGCGCCCCAGGTGGTCGAAGAAGATGCCGCTCGGCCGGCCGAACTGTGTCCAGCTCGCGAGGTACTTGCCGTCTTGATCGAACAGCTGAATGCGGTTGTTGAAGCGGTCGCCGACGAACACGCGGCCTTGCGAATCCATCGCGATCGCGTGCAGTGCATGGAACTCGCCGGGCGCTTCGCCGGGGCGGCCCCAGGCTTTGACGAACGTGCCGTCGCTGCGGAACTTCACCACGCGGTTGTTCGTCGCGGGGTCGTGGCCGTCGGCCACGAAGATGTCGCCGTTTGGCGCGACGACGATGTCGCTCGGCGCGTTGAAATGCGAGTTGTCGTTGCCGGGCACACCCGGAGTGCCAAGCCGCATCAGCACTTCGCCGCTCGGGCTGAACTTCACGACCTGGTGACCGCGGCCGCGCGCTGCAGGGCTCGACGTGCGCTCGGTCGTCGCCGCGTCCGTGACCCAAACGTTGCCCTGCGGGTCGACTTCGAGCCCATGCGGCCAGATGAACAGTCCGCCGCCGAACAGCGTAACGGCCGTGCCGTCCGGCGCGAATTTCACGACTACGTCGAGATTGGAGTCGAGACATTCGTAGCCGAATTTGTCGCCGCCGGCGTCGCAGCGCAGGATGGCCCACACGTGCCGACCGTCGACGTCGATGTCGACGTCGCCGACCGCTCCGATTTCTCGGCCGCCCGGCAGCTTCGCCCAGCCGTCGACCAGCCGGTACGGATTCGGCAGCGCTTGCGCCCGCGTCGCAGTTGGCGCGCTGTATGCCGCCAACGTGGCCAGCACAACGAGCAGCGTGCGTTTGTTCTCGAGCATGTCGACCCCCCTTAGTCAGCCGCGTGGCGCGCGCCAGCCGGCGGCACGCGCCTCATTTTCAGTACGGAACCAGCGCTCGCCTTTGCTCTCGTCAATGACGGTGTCCTCGTAGGACGACGAGCCGGGCAAGTGATAAATCCGTTCGCCTTGCGCGTTGATGTTGCCTTTGATGTAGCAGCCGTCGCAGCGCGACGCCGCCTGCGGGCTCTCGCTGCGGCGCTGCGTGGTGGCGTCGTGCTGATCGTCGTGCCGGTAGTCCTCGGGATTCGTGAACTCGCCAGCCCATATGCCGCGGTGCGCCGCACGCGCGTCGTTCTCTTCGTCGAGGTAGTCGTTGCTGTAGCGGCGATATGCCGTCGCAAATCCGGAGCGCACCATCTCCGCGCCGAGGTCGGCGGCGCCGCTGCGGCATACCGCCACAGCACGCCCGTAGTTGTCGACGTCGCGCTTCGTGCACGTAACCGTGCGATCGCCGATCAGGCTTCGCAGCTTGCGCGCCGCTTCGCTACCGCAAGCCCAGCTGCGCCCCTCGCGGGTGCATGACTGCCGGCCTTCCGGGGCGTCCACCCCCCACAAGCGGACGCGCGTTGCGCCGATCTCGAACGAATCGCCATCCGTGACTTCCGCGCGGCCGCTGATGCGCTCTTGCGGAATGCATGCAGCTTCGGCGCTCAATACGAGCGCGGCGAGGGCAAATAGGCAGAAGCGCGTGTGCAGCCGCATGGTCGGCGTGACGATACGCCGCACGCGCGCGGCTCGATAGTCCCGTTTCTTGCCGGTGTACCATGACCGCTCGCCTTGGGGATGCCGATGCGCAAACACTGGAAGCTCGCAGCCGTTGCCACTGCGCTCGTCGGGTGCAGCGACGGCGGCAACGCCGTGAAGGCCCAGAACGCGTTCACGGTCTCCCCCGTCGCGACGTTCCGCGAGCCGTGGGCAATGGCATTTCTACCCGGCGGCCAATTGCTCGTGACGGAGCGGCGCGGGGCGTTGAAGCTCTATTCGCTCGACAGCGCCCAGTCCGTCGATGTGGCCGGAGTCCCCGTCGTCGAATACGCGGGCCAGGGCGGCCTTGGCGACGTCGCGCTGCATCCCGACTTCGTGAGCAACAACGTAGTCTATTTGAGCTACGCCGAACCCGGCGAGCGCGGTACGGCCGGAGCCGCGGTCGCCCGCGCGCAGCTCGCGCAGGGCGACGGGCGAGCGTCGCTCCGGGAGCTCACCGTGATCTGGCGGCAGACACCGAAGGTCAGCGGCCGAGGCCACTATGGCCACCGCATCGCGTTTGGCCCGGATGGCTCCCTCTATATCAGCTCCGGCGAGCGGCAAAAATTCACGCCGGCGCAGGATATGCAGCAAAACCTCGGCAAGATCGTGCGCTTGAACGACGACGGCACGGTGCCCACCGATAACCCGTTTGCCGACGGCGGCGGAGTGACGGCGCAGATCTGGTCGCTCGGCCATCGCAATCCGCTCGGACTGGCGTTCGACGCGCAGGGCGAGCTCTGGAACGTCGAGATGGGACCAATGGGCGGCGACGAGCTCAACCGCGTGCGACGCGGCGCGAACTACGGGTATCCGCTCGTCAGCAACGGGTCGCATTACGGCGGGGCCGATATCCCCGATCACGACACGCGACCCGACCTTGCAGCGCCGGCCGTTTGGTGGAACCCCGTGATCTCGCCGTCGAGCCTGCTGTTCTATAGTGGCGACGTTTTTCCGCAGTGGCGCGGCAGCGCGTTCATCGGCGGTCTTTCGTCCGAGTCATTGGTGCGTATCGAGTTCGGTGCCGACGGCTCGGCCCGCGAGGCGCAGCGGTTTCGACTGGACGAGCGGATCCGCGCAGTCGAGCAGGGGCCCGACGGCGCGATCTGGCTGCTCGAGGACGCGGGTAGGCTTCTCCGGCTCACGCCGCGGCGGGGCTAGCGCCGGTACCCGCCGACGGGTTTAGAATCGGTTTCAAATCAACCGCGGCGACCGGTCGCGGCGAAATGGGGGAGAACATGTTGCGTGCCTTATGTCTCGTGTGCTCGGCCGTCGGTGTCGCGTCGTTCGGTGGTCTCGCGCTCGCACATCACAGCCAAGCCGGCATCTTCGATTCTCGAGAGACGATCGAGGTCAGCGGCGTCATCAAGTCGATTTCGTGGCGCAATCCACACGGCCAGATCTTACTCGAGGCCACGAATGCCGACGGAACGAAGACAGTATGGGACGCGGAGACGGCGTCGATCGCCGTCATGCGCAACCGCGGCGCCGAGCCGAGTGCCGTGGTCGTCGGCGACCGCGTGACGATCTCCGGCGCGCCGTCCGTTCGCGGACGCAGCGAGATCCTCGCCCGCAGCATGCTGCTCTCGAGCGGCTACGAGTTCACGTTCGGCGGAGCACAGGCGTATTTCGCCGAAGGCAAGAGCGGCCGCATCGTCGGTCGCGCTGCGATCGAGGGCGATGTCGCGGCGGCTACCGCGAAGGCCGACGGAATATTCCGCGTGTGGTCGACGAACATGGCCGATCCCGCGGCGTTCCCGATGTTCAAGGGCGGTTATCCGCTGACGGCGGCGGGCCGCGCGGGCCTTGCGAAATGGAACCCGCGTGACAACTCGCTGCTGAAATGCGGTACGAAAGGCACGCCGCTGATCATGATCTCGCCGCTGCCGATGGAGTTCGTGCGTAAGGGCGACACAATCGTGCTCAGCCTCGAGGAATACGATACGGTCCGCACGATTCACATGAATCCGAACGCCGCGGCGCCGGCCGAGCACACGCTGCTCGGGTTTTCGCGCGGGCGCTTCGAGGGCAGCACGCTCGTCGTCGAAACGGATCACATCACGCCCGGCTACTTCGATCACGAAGGCACGCCGATGAGCGATCAGATCAAGGTGGTCGAGCGGTTCAAGCCGAACGCGGACTACACGCGCATGGACTACACCTTGACGACGACGGACCCCGTGAATTTCGAGCGGCCGTTCGATCTCACGCGCTACTACATCTGGAAGCCCGAGAACACCGTGCACCCGTACGAGTGCCTCGATCGCTTCTGACGCCACGAGTGGAGCAATGCAGCGAGGGCACGGATGCCCGAGCCGGCGCCGCTAATGCGGCGGCAGCACGATCAGCCAGTTTAGCGTTGCCAGCACGGTGCCCATGAGCGTCACCGCGAGCCCCACGGCTGCCACCCAGCGCGTGAGCTCGGGCCGATGCTCGATGCAAAACATCAGCGGCAGGCCCGGGAGCGTCAGATACTGCGCGACGCGTGGATAGCGCGTGCTGAACGTCAGGAGCGCGGGTTGGGCTAGGATCGCGGCGGCGATCGCCCGCTCGTTGCCGAGCGTGGCTAGTGCGAGGCGGGCCGCTTCGTCGGCGCCGACACCCGATGCAAGGGCCGCGCTCTCGAGATCGGAATAGTGCTCCTCGAGCTCGAGGATGGTCCGTTCGACGTAGAGGGCAGTGACGCCGCGTCGGAGCAGCTCGAGTCGCAACGACTCGAACTGCCCCTCAGGCATGCTCGGGATCTCCATTCGCGCCGTTGCCGTTGAGCGCGGAGTTGACGCCGGTGCTGACGCGCTTCCACTCGCCGCTCAAGTGCTCGAGCCGCCGCTTGCCCTTGGTGGTCACGTTGTAATAGACGCGCTCGCGTCCGTTGACGCTCTTGCGGCGCGCCTTCAACGCGCCGCCTTCCTCGAGCGCGTGCAAGACTGGATAGATGACGCCTTCGCCGAAGCCGATGGCCTCGCCGGTGACGAGGCGCATGGCTTTGACGATTTCGTAGCCGTACATCTCGCGCCCGCTCAACATTCGCAGAACGAGCAGCTCCGGCACACCGGTCAAGAATGGTGGATTCGTTTGTGCCATGGTTCTGACGATAGACTTAACTTCGTGTACTGGCCAGTCCGATTTGGCGATCGAAGCACGCTCAGTTTTCGATCGTGAACCGGATTGTCGTTTGCAGGCCGACGCGTTCTACGGCTTCGCCGTTCTCGACGCGCGGGTTATAGCGCCAGCGCGCGATCGCTTTCAGGGCCGCTTGATCGAAGACCGCTTCGGGATCCGAGTCGACGACCACGGCGTCGCGCACCGTCCCGATGCTAGTGACGGAAAATTGCACGCGCACCCAACCTTCCGTGCCTCTGGAGAGCTCGCGCGCCGGATACTCGGGCTTCGTTCGGACGATCGGCGTGACGTCGCCGTCCAAGCCGCGCGAGACTCCGTGTCCGCCCGGACGCGTGTCCAGCGTCGGCCGCGTGTAGACGGTCCGCTCGAAGCTTATGCCGGTGCCGTTGTCGACCCCGAGGGTCGGCAGACCCGGCTCGAGTGTCGGCGGCTTACGCACGACTTTCGGATCGCGAGTCGTGTGCTCCGGCGTGTCCGGGCGTACTCGTCTCAGCTCGGTCGGTTTGACGACACTCTGCGGTGCGGCCTCGAACGGCACGTTCACGAGATGGGCGAGGCCAAGAAAGAGCGCGACGCTGAAGAGCGCGCCGCCGAGCGCTGAGAACGGAGCTCGAATCGCTGACATGATGACGTCTCCCGGCTGGTCAATTTCACCGCCAATTTCTTGGCGGACCTGACAGACGAAACGCACGATTCGACCGTACCTCCCCGTTAGAGGTATGTCAACCTATAACAGGTAGGTATGCGAAGTTCGTACGGTCCGGTCCGGTGCGGTCTGTTACAGCGCGGTCGGATCGATGGCCACAGGGTCGATGACGGGCGGCTCGATCACTGGAGGGTCCAGCGGGGAGGGCAGAGGCGCGCGTGATTCACTCTGCTGCAGCGCGCGCGCTTGCGTCGCGACGTAGGCGCGAATCAATTCGGCTTCGTCGGGCGTCAGGAATTGCGACCAGCTGACCATGCCGTTCGGCTCGAGCGCGCCGTCGATGACGATGCTCTTCCACAATGCCGAGCTCGATAGCGCGGCTGAGCGGCGCAGATCGGGAATGATGTTCAGCGAATGCGTCTCGCCGCCGTGGCAGCGCGAGCAGTACACGCGGTACGGCTCTGCACCCGCGTCGGCGGCGAGCGGCGAAAAAATTTCGTCAGGCACGTTCGGCGGCGGCGCGGGTCCCGGGCCCGGCGGAAACGTTCCCTTGCCGTCGAGCTTGAACGCGAACAGGCGCCCGGGATTCTGTGCGCGCGCGTCGGCGTCGTTGCCGCCGGAGAAGCCGCGGCCTCCCATGACCGCGATGTACTGGTCGCCGCCGACGGCGTAGCTGATCGGGCCCGGCGCCATCGAGTTTGGCGTCTCGTGCGACCAGAGGCGTTCGCCGCTCGTCGCATCGAAGGCGACCAGCTCACCGGTGATCGTGCCGCGGCCTTGGAACAACAGGTTCGCTGCTGTAGTCAGCACGCCGCCCCCGAAGCCATCGATAGTGAAACGCGGCGCCCCTGCAACGGGATCCCACGCGATCAGCGACGAGCCCGACAGCGGCGGGTTCGCCTCGTTGATTGCGCGGTCCTCGTCCGTCGGCGGGCCGCGGTAGATGCCGGTGTTGTTGAGCCCTTCACGAAACACGAACTCCGGATCGTCGCGATAGATCATCGATGCGCGCGACGCGCGAAAGTAGACGAGGCCCGTGAGCGGGTTGAACGACATCGGCGACCAGTTGTGCGCGCCCAAGCCCGTCGGCGAGCCGACGAACGGACCCGCGTCGTAGTAAGCATTCGGCACCACGGCCGGGCGGCCGGTCGTCAGGTCGACGTGTGTCGCCCAATACGTCGGCACGAAGCTGTTCGCCGAGAGCACTTTGCCGGTGCGCCGATCGAGCACGTAGAAGAACCCGTTCTTAGGCGCATGCAAGATGACCTTGTGCTCGGCCCCGCCGAGCGTGAGGTCGGCCAGGATCATCGGCTGCGTCGACGTGAAGTCCCACGACTCGCCGGGCGATTGCTGGTAGTGCCAGATGTAGGCGCCCGTGTCCGGATTGAGCGCGAGCACACTAGCGAGAAAGAGATTGTCGCCTCGGCCGTCGGAGCGGATCAGCCGATTCCACGGGCTACCGTTACCAGTGCCGACGTAAAGTTGGTCGAGCTCCGCGTCATACACGATCGCATCCCACGGCGTGCCGCCGCCGCCCATCTCGTACCAGCGGCCGAACCATGTCGGCGCGGCGAGCTCGGCGAGTGCCTTGTCGGACGCCGCGCCGTCGGGGCCGGCAGCGGGATCGCCGGGCACGACGTAGAAGCGCCACGCGAGCGCGCCGGTGTCCGCGTCGTAGGCGCTGACGTAGCCGCGCACACCGAACTCGGCGCCCGCGTTGCCGATGATGACTTTGTTTTTCACGACACGCGGCGCGCCCGTGATCGTGTACATCTTCGTCTGATCAACGGTGAGCGTGCTCCAGACTGGCTCGCCAGTCTTGCGATCGAGCGCGATGAGCCGGCCGTCGAGCGTCGCGATGATGAGCTTGTCCATGTAGAGCGCGGGGCCGCGCGAGTTCACGTCGCAGCACGCTTTCGCACCCGCGGCTCCGGGAACCTTCGGGTCGTAGCTCCAGATGAGCTCGCCGGTCGCTGCGTTCAGCGCATAGGCTTTGCTCCAGGCGCTCGTCGTGTAGAGCACGCCGTCGGCGACGAGCGGTGTCGCTTCTTGGCCCCGATACGTGTCGAACTCGTAGAACCAGGCGGGTGTGAGCCGGGTCAGCGTTTGCTTGTTGATTTGCGTCAATGGCGAGTGACGCTGCTCGAGATACGTGCCGCCGTGCGTCAGCCAGTTCTGGGGCTCGCTTGCCGCGTTGCGCAGGCGCTCGACCGTGATCGCACGCGAGAAATCCGGCGGCGGTGCGACGCTCTCGTTGTTGCCGCCGCAGCCCGCGAGCACGGCCGCCGCGATGAGGAATGCAGCTCGCGTCGCTATTTCGCTCATGTGAATTCCCCGCGCTTCGCTACGACAAGAGTCAACGATAGCCGTAAGCGCTTCGCGATGGCAGAGCGGCGACGACGACAGCGAAGTGTGCCGCTGTCGTCAGTCCACGGGCGCAGCGTTGTGACCGCGTGCACGTCACGACGTGAGATCGATTGTCGCTCGGGACTGAAGTGGTTACAGTTCAGCGTGATGGCAGTAACCGCGCACTGAACGGCAGATGGATATCACGGTCCTCGCCTATCTCGAGCCCGACGACAAGGAGCCCGACATCGCGGTGCGGCAAGTCGCCGCCGGCCTTGCCGCACGCGGCCACAAGACTTCGATACTGACGATCCGTCACGACCTCAACGAGCTCATCGACGGCTTGAAGCAGCGCAAGCCCCACCTCGTTTTCAACTTGGTCGAATCGTTCGGCGACGACATCATGGGCGGCGTCATCGGCGTCGCCGGCGTGCTCGACCTGTTGCAGATTCCTTACACCGGCGGCGGACCCGGCGAGATTTTCCTGCAAGAGGACAAGGCGCTCACGAAGAAGCTGTTGGCCTTCGAAGGCATCCGCTACCCCGATTTCGCGACGTTCCCCGCGGATGCGAACTTCGAGACGGGCGGCAACCTGCGCATGCCGCTGTTCGTGAAGCCGCTGCGCATGGACGCCTCGATCGGCATCGACGAAAAGTCGCTCGTGCGCACCACGCAGCAGATGATGGAGCGCGTGCTCTACATCCAGCGCACGTTCGGCGATGCCGCGCTCGCCGAGGAGTACATCGAAGGGCGGGAGTTCTACGTCGGCGTCATGGGCAACGGCGAGCTCGTGGCCTTTCCGCCGATCGAGATGGATTTCTCGGGCCTCAAAGAAGGCAGCCTCAAGGTCATGGATAGCAGCGCGAAGTTCGATGAGAGCAGCGACCGCTTCCATGGCACGAAAGCCGTGATTGCGGACATCGAGCCCGAGCTAAAAGCCAAGCTGCAAAAGGCCTCCGTCGACGCGTACCGTGCCCTGCGCGTATGCGATTACGGCCGCGTCGATTTGCGGCTCACGGAGACGGGCGAGGTCTACGTCATCGAGGTCAACGCGAGCTGCTATCTCGAGGAGCAAAGCGAGTTCGCGACCGCAGCCGCGGCGCACGGCATTTCGTATCCCGAGCTAGTCGAGCGCATCGCCGAGCTCGCGCTCGAGCGCTGGAAGCATCGCAGCCGCGCGCAGAAGCGCCGCAAGAAAGCTCGCACTGCCGCCGCGGCCGCCGCTAGCGGCTAGCGCGTTTCGGCTCTTCGCGTTCGCTCGGCAACTGCTCCTTGCGTTGCTCTACCGCGGGCATCCCTGCCCGCGTCGACGGCAACGATTCGGCCGGCGGGAGTGGCTCAGTCGATTCCACTCGCTCGTCAACGCGCGCCTCGGTCGTGGCGGGCGGCGGCCCCGGGACCTCGGGCGCCGGCGGCGGGGCCTCTGGGAAGTAGGCGCCGCGATGCACGAAGTTCATCGCGAGCGAAGTCACGAGCGTCGTAACGGCGACGACGGCCTCTTCCTCCGCCTCGTGCGCATAGACCTGCTTCAGCACCTCCGCGCGCTTCGCGAGATGGCGCACCAAGCTGCGCGTCTTCTCGGGAAAGTGGCCGGTCCAGCGGAAAACATTAGCCATGAGCTGACGCTCGTGCCGCCGAATCAGCTCGGCGGCAGGGCGAGTTTCGTGCGCCGAGCCGTCGTCGACCTCTTTCAAGTCGTCGAAGATCGCGCGTAGGTCGCCGTCCAAGCCGGCGGCGCCGGCCTCGGAGTCGGCCGAGTAGTTCTCGTAGTACTGCGCGAGCGAGTAGTGAATGCCGCTGACGTCCTCGTCGAGCTCGGTTGCCGTTACCAGCGGCTCGCCGAGCTCTGCGAGCGTGCGCGCGCAGTAGTCGAGCTTCGCGAGCGCGGTCGGCAGCTGCGCATAGTCGGCGCGCCAGTCACGCTCCGGGGTCATCCATACCGCGAACGTTTCCGACCAATCCTCGTCGGGATGCTTCTGCGCGTACCAGCCTGGCAGATGACGCACGAACCGGCGGCTGAATGGTTGCGGCCGGTACTCCTCGCGATACGGCTGCGTGATCGAGCCGAACAGCTTCACCCACGCCTCGCGGTCATACAGCCTATAGGCGTAATTCACGACATGGCCCATCTCGTGGCGCAGATAGCGAAGGATGTCCGTGCGATTGAACCCTTCGATGTGCCCGACCTGCTCGCCGTGCAGCGCCGTGAGATCGGGATGGGCGAGATAGAACGGAATGCCGATGACGACGGTGCCGAACGGCACGCCCCATTCCGTCGACAAGTGAAAGCGCGGCACGACCCGTAACGCGCGCTGCGCGAGCTCGGCGCGAAACTCGTCGATGACGGGTTCCAAGCGCGTGCCGGCAATCTTCAGGCCGAGGTCGCGGATTGGCGCCCCGAAGAGGTTGGATTCACGAAAGCCCTGCGACGAGGACATGGTCGGTGCTGGTGCGGCGCTCAGGTCTGGGGTCCGATCATTTTGACACCGTAGATGGGCACCGCCATCGACGCGTTCCGCCTCTAGGCGCGGCGCGGCTTTGCGGGCCGCGATTTGACCAGGGTAGAGGCTATGTCATAGTGTCATACGTCAATAGGACACTAGTTACGTAGCGGGTTGCGCGTCAGCGAGGCGCAGGTGAGCCATGGAATTCACTCAACCGAAGGGGATTTACCAGCAGATCGCCGACCAGATGCGCGATCGCATCTTGGCCGGCGAGTGGCACGAAGGCGAGCGTATCCCGTCGGTGCGCGAGCTCGCAGTCGGAGTCGGAGTGAATCCAAACACGGTGACCAAGAGTTACCAAACGCTGCTCGATCGCGAAATCATCGAGAACCAACGCGGCCTCGGCTATTTCGTGGTCACCGACGCCAAGAAGCGGATCGTCGCGCAGATGCGCGAGGAATTCGTGCGTGACGAGCTGCCCAAAATTGCTCGGACGATGCGCGTGCTCGGCATGCAGCTTGCGGATCTCGAGCCGTACTTCGTGCAGCTGAACGGAAAGCAAGGGTCATGAGGAACAGTCAGCGGGTGGTTGGCTCAGAGGCGACCTCCCGGGCGGCGCGTAGTCAGCGCGCGCTGGTGGTGACGAGCGGCGTGCCTGTCGATGGCGATTGCCGGCCTATCAAACCGTTGAGCAGACGAGCGGCCGTCGCTGCATCGTCGACTGTGATGAAGAGCCGCTGGCCGCCTCGCAAATCCAGCCGCACGGCGGGTCCCGAGCGGACGACGATCGAGGCCTTACCGAACAATCTCCTGCTGCCGCGATAGCCCCAGCCGCCGTGCGCAATCGGATCGAGCTCGATGGCTTGCGCGCCGGCGATTCGTTCGAGCGGCACCCGCTGCGTCCAGAGTCCGAGGTGCCCGTAGCGCACGGTCACGCCGCGGCCGTCGATCGTGACGCGAATTCGCGAAAAGAGCTCGAGCACGACAAATACGACGATATGCAGGCCGAGCCAGACCGGCAGCATCCGCTGATGCGAGAACATCGCAAGCACCGCGAGCGCCTGCAGCGGCAAGTAAGCGGCGACTGCCAGGAGCCACCGGTTCGAAGCGCTACCGGACCAATACGCGCGTTCGCCTGCGGTGAGTGCCAGCGTCGGGCCCTGTGGCGCCGCGGCCGGTTGCACGTCGCGCCACGCGCGTGAACCGACGGCATAGGCGAGAGCGGCTGCCGCGAGCGCGACGCTGAGCTGTAGTGCAAGCATTGCCGGCGTCTGGCGGTCCGCGTTACTCCAGATTGCTTGGTCGAGATTGCGAACGATGATGGTAGCGTTAGTCGCAGCCGCGAGGCCGCTGCCGAACGTCACAATCGCGAGGCGCCCAGCGCGGCCGGCCGCATAGGCGCGCGAAGCTCCGATCAGCGACAGCAGCAACGCAGCCGCAATGATCACGGCTGGTGGCGTCATTGCAGAGCTTTGCGATCGGCTGCCGTCCGGTTGGAGGTCCGGGCCCCAATGCACCGCGATCGGGTCCGGGAGCCGAGACGACAACAGCTGCATGGGTAGCACCACGCCGAGTAGCCCAACGACAGCCACGGCCACGAGCCACCAGCGCCACGCCCCGCTCACGACACTTCTCCGAGCAGCTTGCGCAGATCCTTGAGCGCTAACCCTTGGCGCGCGCCTTCGGCAACGAGCGTGCGCGCGAGATCGACGAGCCGCGCGCGGTCCCCGGCGGCGCCGACGACGACCACACCGCGGCCGCGCCGCACGTCGAGCAGGCCTTCGGCGCGCAGCTCGTCGTACGCACGCAGCACGGTGTGCAAGTTGACGGCTAGCGAAGTCGCGAGCTCACGTGCCGCGGGCAGCCGTTCGCCGGCCCCGACCTTGCCTTCGGCAATCGCGCGTCGGAGCTGACCCGCGATCTGCGAGTACAACGGCGTCGGTGCATTCGCGTCGATCACTATCAGCATTGTTATAGAATAAATATAACAATGCTCGGTGTCGAGGGGGGCGAACGCGCGCTTGCTGAACGGCTTCGCAGCAAGATTCCTTCCGCGCGCGTTTCCGCGTATTTTGGCACCGACAACGATTTTTACGGGGGACGCTGGTGCGGCGCTCATGGCCGACACGAGTCACGGCCTTGCTGGTGATCGTCGCGGCCACGATGGCGGCTCGCGCGGTCGCGGCGGCCGAGCTCACGCCGATGAAGATCGGGGTGCTGCGCATCGCGTCGCAGGCGCCGTTCTTCATGGGCGTCGAAAAGGGGTACTTCGCGGAAGCGGGCATCGACGCCGAGCTGGTGTTCTTCGAGGCGGCCGTGCCGGCGACTCTCGCCATCGCGTCGCGCGACGTCGATCTCGCCGTCATCGGCTTTACGCCGGCGTTCTTCAATCTCGCCTACTTCGGCGGCATGGTCGTCATCGCGGGCCACAGCCGCGAGCTGCCGGGCTTTCCGAATACGGGCGTATTCGCATCGAACAAAGCGTGGGACCAGGGCGTGCGCACGATGGCCGACCTGCGCGGCCGCGTCATCGGTCTCACGACGATCGGGTCGACGAATCACTACGCCGTCGCCCGCATCGGCGAGAAGTACGGTTTCGACGTCAACGACAATCACCTGGTGCCCGCCCAGGGTCTGGGCAACCTGGCTGCGATGCTGATGGGCAATCAGGTCGATGTTGCCTCGGGAGCCGGAACGGCGTTCATGGGCCTCATCGTCCAGGGCAAGGCGCATGTCATCGGCTGGGCCGGCGACGAAATCTCATGGCAGTCGACGGGTCTTGCGTCGCACCCGCGTGTGATCGCGGAGAAGCGCAAGGCGTTGCAGGCGATCGTCGATACCTACGAGCGCGGCGCCGCCGAGTATTCCGCGGTGCTGCTCGACAAGAACGGCGACGGCACTTACAAAGATCCCGTCAAAGCAGAAGCGCTCCTTGCGCTGATCTCGCGCTGGACGTCGGTGCCGCCGAACGCCATCGCGCAGTCGCTGGCCTATATCGACAGCCGGCTCGACGTGGGCAGCATCTATGAGATGGTCGATTGGTATCGCAACCAGCGAATGATCGAGAAAGGGACGGATCCTGCGCAGTTCATCGACTTGTGCTTCGTGGAGGGCCACATCAACATTCCCGCCGCCATGAAGCGGGAGTGTTAGCGCATGGAGATTGCGCTCTCGAACATCACGCACCGCTTCGGTGACCTCACCGCGCTCGAGGACGTGTCGCTGCACGCGCACGAGGGCGAGATCGTGGCGATCATCGGCCCGTCGGGTTGCGGCAAATCGACTCTGCTGGGCATCGCAGGCGGGATTCTGCAGCCCACCGCCGGCGACGTCGTGCTGCGCGGTGTGCCGGCGGCCGACACACTGAACGAGATCACGTTCATCTTCCAGGATTTCTCGCTGCTGCCGTGGCTGAACGTGCGCGACAACGTGGCGTTCGTGCTGAAGCACCACTCGCTCGGCTCGGCGGATGTCGAGAGGCGCATCGTCGACGCGCTCGAGCGCACGGGCCTACGCGATTTTGCGTTGGCTTTGCCCAAACAGCTGTCGGGGGGCATGCGGCAGCGCGTCGGCATCGCGCGCGCCCTCGCGGTTCGCCCCGCGATATTCTTGATGGATGAGCCGTTGTCGGCGCTGGACGCGCAGACGCGCGAGCTGCTGCTCGAGGACATCTTGGCCCTGTGGCAGCGTGATCACCCGACGATTCTCTACGTGACCCATAATTTTCAAGAAGCCATCCGGCTCGCGGATCGTGTCTGCGTGTTGTCGCGGCGGCCGGGGCGCGTGCGCGAGATCATCGGCATTCCGATTCCGCGCGCGGAGCGTATGAAATCGGAACGGCATGCCGAGATCGCGGCGCTCGGCGAGCGGCTGTGGTCGCTGATCAAAGAGGAAGCAATCGTGGCCGATCGAGAGCTCGTCGCGCATGTCTAATTCGAGCGCGACGACGAACGGCAGCGCGCGCGAGCGCAAGCTGATCTTCCGCGGCGGCGGATTCGCCATAGAGCAGCGCACCGGCGTCAGCATCCTGGCGTTCATCGGTATGGTCGCGCTGTGGCAGCTCGTGACGGGTGTGGGGCTAGTGAGCCCGATCTTCCTGCCCTCGCCGATGCGCGTGCTGCGTGCGCTCTACGACCTGGCGATCAGCGGCGACCTCTGGCGGCACATGTCCGCGTCGCTCGTACGCATCGGCTACGGCTGGGTCATCGGCACGCTGTTCGGCGTCGCCATCGGGCTCATGATCGGCCTCTTCACCGTCTCGCGCGCAGTCGGGTTGCCGCTCGTCGCGGCGCTCTTCCCGATTCCCAAAATCGCGCTGCTGCCGCTCTTGATCCTATGGCTCGGCATCGGCGAAGGCTCGAAGGTGGCGACCATCGCGCTCAGCGTGTTCTTCCCCACCGTCATCGCGACGTTCAGCGGTGTCGATTCGGTGCCGCGCAATCTGATCCGCATGGCGCAGAGCTTCAACGTGCCGCTCTGGCGCATCGTGTGGCAGGTGCTCGTGCCGGGCGCACTGCCGGGAATGCTGGCCGGCTTTCGTATCTCGATCGCGGCCGCGTTGCTCGTGCTCGTCGCTGCCGAGATGATCGGCGCGCAGTACGGCATCGGCGCGTTCCTGATTCTCACGGGGAATATGATGCAGACGGACCGCCTTATGGCCGGGGTCGTCGTCGTCTCGGTGCTCGGCCTCGTGATGAGCATCATCGTCTCGACGGTCGAGCGCCGCCTACTGCGCTGGCGTTAGTCGAAGCGTTGCCACCTTGCACTTGGCGTAATCGCGCGAAGCGATAGTTGCGCTGCGTACGTAACTGGGGTCATGCGCCGAACCGAGCGGTTCGGCCTCGGGAATTGTGATCCGCGCCCCGGAAGCCCATCACCCCCGTTTGTTAGCTTCGCTCGACGCTGGGTCGGGGGGTTCCGCTTACAATGAGGATATTACTTGTCGAGGATGATTCGGACGACGCCGACTTCCTGCGTCTGTCTCTCTCGCAGCACAACGGCTCCGCACACGTAACTCGCACCGCCCAGCTCGCCGATGCGGTTACTGCGCTCGACAACGACCGGTTCGACGTCGTGCTGCTCGACCTCAATCTTCCCGATGGCCGCGGTGCGGACTGCGTCGCGAAAATTCAGGAAGCCAACTCACTCGTGCCGATCGTCGTGCTGAGCGGGCAGGGCGACGAGGACTACGCAGTCGAAATTTTGAATCGCGGCGTCCAAGACTACCTCGTCAAGTGGGAAGGCGACGGGCGCGCGATCTTGCGGGCGATTCGTTACGCCATCGAGCGCAAGCGCGCGGAAGTCAGAGTCAACTTTCTCGCACGCCACGACGCTCTGACGGGCATCCCGAACCGGCAGTACTTGCGTGATCAGCTGACCCAGGCGACGTCGCGTGCGTTGCGCGGCCACCGGACGATGGCTCTGCTGCTGCTCGATCTCGACCGGTTCAAGACCGTGAACGAGACGCTCGGCCACGAGGCCGGCGACATGCTGCTGCGAGCTGTCGTGCAACGGCTCGCGGGTAGCGCTCGCGAAGGCGACCTGATCGCCCGGCTTGGCGGCGACGAGTTCGCCGTGCTGCTCGAGGACATCGAAGGTCCGCTCGAAGTCGAAACAGTGGCGAGCAACATCGTGGCCGCATTCCAAGAGCCGTTCGATGTCGGCGGTCGCCGAGTCTCCGTCACCGCGAGCGTCGGGATCACCGTGTGCCCAGCCGACGGCAAGGAGCCGGTCGCGCTGCTCAACAACGCCGACATCGCCATGTACCAGGCCAAAGACCGCGGACGCAACACGTTCAAGTTCTTCACGCCGACGATGCACGAGGAGATCCTCGCTCACCATCGATTCGAAACCGATCTCAAGGACGCCGTCGCGCGCGGCCAATTCCAGCTTCTGTATCAGCCCCAGGTCAGGCTCGCCGACCACAAAATCGACGTCGTCGAGTCGGTGCTGCATTGGAACCACCCGGAGCGAGGGCGCATGGGGCCCGGCGAGTTCATGCCGGTAGCCGACGAAACCGGCCACGTCATACCGCTCGGCCTTTGGGTCATTGAAGAGGTTTGTCGGCAACTCAAGCGCTGGGAAGGTGCCGGGGTACCTCTGCCGCGCGTGGCGATCAACATCGCACCGGTTCATTTTCACCAGCCCGACTTCCACGACGCCCTACGCACGATCTTGCAGTCGCATTCCGTGGATCCAGCCCTCATCGAGCTCGAGTTGGCCGAGAGCTCGTTGATTCAAGATCCCGACGGCACGCGAGAGTGCCTGAAGGCGTTGAAGAGCGTCGGTGTGCGCCTCG
>Ga0315912_10002040_pt1 | contig 22567 bp, 16 predicted proteins | sample VfabasoilMG_FD_204469 | JGI IMG/M metagenome (GOLD analysis project Ga0315912, IMG submission 204469) | Garden soil microbial communities collected in Santa Monica, California, United States - V. faba soil | ecosystem: Environmental > Terrestrial > Soil > Garden | place: USA: California...
CCTCGAGGTACCGCTCGGCCGTGGCCAGGTCGGGCTTCTCGACGAAGCGCGCGACGGCGAGCCCGTCCTCGCCAAGCGGGGCACCGAGCTCGATGTAGCCGTAGCCCGTCTCCGGCCGGGTGGGTCGCACGCCGAAGGTGACGAGCTGGCCCGAGGCGGCGAGACGCCGCGCGCGCGCCACCGCCGCGCTGAACTCGGCGGTATTTCGGATGAGATGGTCGGCGGCGAGCACGAGCAGCGTCGCATCGGCACCGTGCCGGCGCGCGAGGCCCAGGGCCGTGCACAGGATCGCCGGCGCCGTGTTGCGCGCGGTCGGCTCGAGCAGGAAGCCCAACCGGTCGAACGCCGCGGGCGCGGCGCGCCGGTACTCGTCGCGCGTGATGAACTGGTGGTCCCTGGCGGTGACGGTATAGACCGGCGAATCGGGCTCGGCCACCGCGAGCGCGCGCGCCAGCGTGAGCGCGAGCAGGGATTGTCCGTCGGAAAGGCGCATGAACGGCTTGGGATAGCCGCGCCGGGAGACCGGCCACAGGCGCGTCCCGGCCCCGCCGGACAGGATCACGGGGATCAGCATGCCGGTCATGCGCGGCGGTTCTCCACCAGTTCGGACACCACCTGCTGCAGGCCGTCGCGCCAGTCCGGCAGCGCGAGGCCGAAGCGCGCCATGAGCCGGCTGCAATCGAGCACGGAATACGCCGGCCGCTTCGCCGGCGTGGGGAAGTCGGCGCTCGCGATCGCCTGCACGTCGGGCGCGCGTTCGATCAGGCCCGCGTGGTGCGCGCGCCGCACGATCTCGCGCGCGAAACCGCACCACGTGGTGTCGCCGAGCGCGGTCGCATGGTAGGTGCCGAGCAGCGCCTGGCTGTCGCTGGATTCCGCCTTGCCCAGGCGCGCGAGCGCGATCGCCGAGATCCCGGCGAGCAGGCGGGAAGGCGTGGGCGTGCCGTGCTGGTCGTCGACCACCGTGAGGCGGTCGCGCACCCGTGCGAGCTTCAGCATGGTCAGCAGGAAGTTGTGCCCGCGCGCGCCGTACACCCACGCGGTGCGCAGCACGAGGTGCTTGCAGCCCGCGGCGGCGAGCGCGCGTTCGCCTTCGAGCTTGGTCGCGCCGTAGGCGTTGATCGGCGCGGGCGGATCGTCCTCGCGCCAGGGTCGCGGGCTGCGCCCGGGGAACACGTAGTCGGTCGAGTAGTGCAGCACGCCGGCGCCGGCGCGCCTCGCCGCGGCGGCAAGCGTGGCCACGGCGTCGGCGTTGATGGTGCGCGCGAGCGTGGCCTCCTCCTCGGCGCGATCGACCACGGTGTAGGCCGCAGCATTCACGATCCAGTCCGGCGCGGCCGCGCGGCACAACTCGGTGAGGTCGTCCGGTCGCGTGAAGTCGCTGCGCGCGCACGCCGTGCCGTCGGGCAGTTTCGCGCTGATGGTGGCGGGCACGACCGGCCCCAGCGGCGCCAGCGCGCGATGCAGTTCGTAGCCCAGTTGTCCGTCCGCACCCAGCAGCAGGAATCTCATCCGGTGTACTCCGGCAGGTGTTGCGGGTCGATCTGGTCGAGGAACGGGGCCCTCGCGTCCTTGTCGCTCAGCAGCGGTTCGGCCACGGGCCAGTCGATGGCGAGGCTCGCGTCGTTCCAGCGCAGCCCGCGATCGCAGTCGCGATCGTAGGGCGCGGTGCACAGGTAGGTGAAGATCGCGCGGTCCGAGAGCACGACGAATCCGTGCGCGTAGCCTTCGGGCAGCCAGAACTGGCGCCGGTTCTCCCCGCTCAGTACGCACGCCTCCCAGCGGCCGAACGTGGGGGATCCGCGGCGAATGTCGACCGCCACGTCCCAGACCTCGCCCTCGAGCACGCTCACCAGCTTGCCCTGCGGATGGGGCCACTGGTAGTGCAGGCCGCGCAGCACGCCGCGGGTGGACGTGGAGACGTTCGACTGCACCACCTCGAAGTCCAGGCCGTGCGCGGCGTACCGCGCACGATGCCAGCCTTCGTGGAACGATCCGCGGGCATCGCCGTGCACGGCCGGTTCGATCACCGCCAGGTCGGCGAGCGCGAGCCGGTGCACCTTCATTCGACGCGGCCTGCCTCGGCCAGGCGCCTGAGGTAGTCGCCGTATCCGCTCTTGCTCAGCGGATGCGCGAGCCGCAGCAGCTGCGCGGCATCGATCCAGCCGTGCTGGAACGCGATCTCCTCGGGGCAGCACACCTTGAGGCCCTGGCGCTCCTCGATCGTGGCGATGAAGTTCTGCGCCTGCAGCAGGGACTCGTGCGTGCCCGTGTCGAGCCAGGCGTAGCCGCGACCAAGCTTCTCCACCCGCAACGTGCCGTCGGCGAGGTAGCAGCGGTTGAGGTCGGTGATCTCGAGCTCCCCGCGCGCCGAGGGCTTCAGCGAGGCGGCGAAATCGCAGGCGCGATGGTCGTAGAAGTACAGGCCCGTGACCGCGTAGTTCGACTTGGGCCTGCTCGGCTTCTCCTCGATGCCGATCGCGTGCCCGTCCGCGTCGAATTCCGCCACGCCGTAGCGCTCGGGATCCTTCACCCAGTAGCCGAACACCGTGGCGCCATCGGTGTGGTTCGCGGCGTGCCGCAGCGATTCGGTCAGGCCGTGCCCGTAGAAGAGGTTGTCGCCCAGGATCAGGCAGCTCGGCTTGCCGGCCACGAACTCGCGCCCGATCAGGAACGCCTGCGCGAGCCCGTTCGGCTCGGGCTGCACCGCATAGCGGATCGAGATGCCCCACTGGCTGCCGTCGCCCAGCAGGCGCTGGAACATGGACTGCTCGTGCGGCGTGTTGATCACCAGCACGTCTCGGATCCCGGCCAGCATGAGCGTGCTGAGCGGGTAGTAGATCATCGGCTTGTCGTACACCGGCAGCAGCTGCTTGCTGATCGAAAGCGTCAGCGGATGCAACCGGGTTCCGGCGCCGCCGGCCAGGATGATGCCTTTTTGGGTCGACATGGGGAGGCGTTCGAGGGGATGGGGGATTGTAAGGCGTGCGAGCGAAGTGCAGAGATCGAGCCCGCGTCGAGCGGCCCCCTCTCCTTCTTGGGGAGAGGGAAACTGCGATTCCTTCTCCCCGCCAGGAGAGAAGGTGGCCCGCAGGGCCGGATGAGGGGCAACCTTGCGCACCACTGCGACCGTGCGTGCTTCGTCGTGGTTCGTGGCAGGGCGCCCCTCACCCTGCCCTCTCCCCGCGAGCGGGGAGAGGGGAAGAGCATCAAACCCCGCCTAGGCGCTCCCCGCGATAGCTCCCGTCCATCACGCGCTGCACCCACGCCTGGTTCTCGAAGTACCACGCCACGGTGCGCGCGAGGCCCGACTCGAACGTCTCCTGCGGGTGCCAGCCCAGTTCGCGCTTGATCTTGCCGGCATCGATCGCGTAGCGGCGATCGTGTCCGGGTCGGTCCTTCACGTAGGTGATCAGGTCCTGGCGACGCGAGCCGTCGGCGCGCGGGGCGTGGCGGTCGACGAGGTCGAGCAGCGTGCGCACGACCTGGATGTTCTCGCGCTCGGCGTCGCCGCCCACGTTGTAGACCTCGCCGGGCCGGCCCCGCTCGAGCACGGCCTGGATCGCGCGGCAGTGGTCGCCGACGAACAGCCAGTCGCGCACGTTGCGGCCATCGCCGTACACCGGCAGCGGCTGGTTCACGAGCGCCTTTTGGATCATCAGCGGGATGAGCTTTTCGGGGAACTGCCGCGGTCCGTAGTTGTTCGAACAGTTCGTGGTGAGCGTGGGCAGGCCGTAGGTGTGGTGGAAAGCGCGCACCAGATGGTCGGACGCGGCCTTCGACGCCGAGTACGGCGAGTTCGGCGCGTACGGCGTCTGTTCGGTGAAGCGCCCCACGGGACCGAGCGAGCCGTACACTTCGTCGGTGGAGACGTGCAGGAAGCGGAAACCGTCCTGCTCGTCCAGCGGCAGCGCGCGCCAGTAGCCGAGCGCCGCCTCGAGCATCGCCAGCGTGCCGACCACGTTCGTCTGCACGAACGCGGCAGGTCCGTCGATCGAGCGGTCGACATGGCTCTCCGCGGCGAAATTCAGGATCGCGGACGGCCGATGCTCGCGCAGCAGCGCAGGCACCAGTTCGCGATCTCCGATGTCGCCGCGCACGAACACGTGGTCGGCGTTCGCGGCCACCGGCGCGAGCGTGTCCAGGTTGCCCGCATAGGTGAGCGCATCGAGGTTGACCACCCGATGGCCGCCTTGTTGGAACAGGTCAAGCACGAAGTTGCCGCCGATGAAGCCGGCGCCACCGGTGACCAGCAAGGTCTTCATGCGTTGCACCACTCCCCCGTCGCGGGCGTCGTGCCCGGTGGATCGGGCAGGATCGCGAGCGGGGCGCGGCAGGTCAAGGCCCGCCGCATCCCTTCCGAAGCACCGCGGCGACCAATGGCTGCCGGGATACGATCGTGACCGAATTCGCCATCACGTGGCGACAAACGTCCCAACGGGACACGTCAGAACGGAATATCGTCGTCCTCGAACGAATCCGATCGGCTCGGTGCCGACGACGCCGCGGCCGCGCCACCCGCAGCGCCTGCGCTCGGCCCGCGCGCCGGCCGCTCGCTGCGTCCGCCGCCGGATTCGCCACCGCCACCGCCGCGCGCGTAGCGCTCGCCGCCGCCACCGGATCCGCCACCTTCACCGCGTTCGCCGCCGGCACCGCCGATCATCTGCATCTCGTTCGCGATGATGTCGGTGCTGTAGCGCTCGACGCCTTCCTTGTCGGTGTACTTGTCGGTGCGCAGGCTGCCCTCGACGTAGACCTGGCGTCCCTTCTTCAGGTACTCGCCGGCGATCTCCGCCAGCCGCCCGAAGAACTTCACGCGGTGCCACTCGGTGCGTTCCTGCTTCTGGCCGGTCTGCTTGTCGGTCCAGGACTCGTTCGTGGCGATGCGGATGGAGGTGATCGCACCACCGTTCGCCGTGTAGCGCGTTTCGGGGTCGGCGCCGAGGGTGCCGATCAGGATGACCTTGTTCACGCCTCGTGCCATGGCGTCTGACTCCAGTGTGGTTGGGGTGCGTCGATCCTGCACCGGGTGCGGGACGTGCGCAGTGGGGGAAATGCGCGCCGTCGGGTGCGAAAAATCGCAGCGCGCGGACGACGCAGAATACCACGGTGCCTGGCGTCGACCCTCCGATCGCGTGCGCCGATACCGCAGCGCAGCAGCGCCCCTATAATCCCGCGGGTCCACGGGGGGACGAGGAAACCGCACGCATGAATGCAACCGCAGTCCCCGGGTCCGCCGTAGCGGCGCCGACGTCGCTAGCCGAGGTGCAGCAACTGGCCGCGCACGAGATGCGCCGGGTGGACCAGCTGATCCGCGCGCGGCTGGGGTCGGACGTGCTGCTGATCAACCAGGTGGCCGAGCACATCGTCGGCGCGGGCGGCAAGCGCCTGCGTCCGCTGAGCGTGCTGCTCGCCGCACACGCCGCGGGCTATCGCGGCGGCTCGCACTACCAGGCCGCGGCCATCATCGAGTTCATCCACACCGCCACGCTGCTGCACGACGACGTGGTGGACGAATCCGACCTCCGTCGCGGCCGCAGCACGGCGAACGCGCTGTGGGGCAACGCGGCGAGCGTGCTGGTCGGCGATTTCCTCTATTCGCGCTCGTTCCAGCTGATGGTGGAACTGAACGACATGCGCATCATGCGCCTGCTCGCCGACACCACCAACCGCATCGCCGAGGGCGAGGTGCTGCAGCTCATGCACCTGGGCAACCCCGATACCGACGAGGCCGCCTACCTCGCCGTGATCGAGCGCAAGACCGCCGTGCTGTTCTCCGCCGCCACCCGGTTGGGCGCGATGCTGGCCGGCCTGCCGGCCGAGCAGGAGGCGCTGTACGCGGGATTCGGACACAACCTCGGCATGGCGTTCCAGATCGCGGACGACTGGCTCGACTACGTGGGGAATGCGGATGCGCTGGGCAAGAACCTGGGCGACGACCTCGCGGAGGGCAAGGCCACGCTGCCGCTGATCCGCATGCTCACGCGAGTATCGGCGGCGGAAGCGACGCGCTACCGCGAGCTGATCGCGGCGGGCACGATCGAGGCGCTGCCCGAACTGGTGTCCGCCATCCACGACTCGGGCGCGCTCGACTACAGCCGCGAGCGCGCGCAGGCCTATGCCACGCGCGCGCTCGAGTGCCTGGAGTCGCTGCCGGATTCGCCGTGGTTGCAGGCGCTGCGGGTGATCGCGGAATACGCGACGCAGCGGGACCACTAGCGGTCGATCCGGATGACTTGCAAAGGTCTCTCGAATCGAATGTAGGAGCGCGCTTCAGCGCGCGAGCTTTTCGCCCCACATCAGTCTGATGCGATCGTGAAGAGATCGCGCGCTGAAGCGCGCTCCTACAAAATCATCACCATGCCTTCCGGTCGTCGGCCGCGCGCGCCCTACTTCGCGAACACCTCCGCGAGATGCGCCCGCATCATGCGGAACGCGCGATCGGCGGCGCGCTTGTTGTAGACGCAGCCCGGCGGGGACTGCTGGTCGGGTTCGGCGAAGCAGTGCACGGCGCCGGCCAGGTTCACGAACTGGTAGTCGACGCCTGCGTCCTTCATCTCCTGTTCGAATCCCGCGATCTGCGCGGCCGGCACGTAGCTGTCGTCGGCGCCGTTGAGCACCAGCACGCTGCCCTTGATCTGCTTGGCGAGCTTCACGTCGTCGCTCGCGAGGTTCGCGTGGAAGGTCACCACGCCGTCGACATCGGCGCCCGAGCGCGCGAGGTCCAGCGCGGTGGCGCCGCCGAAGCAGAAGCCGATCGCGCCGATGTCCTCAAGGTCGATCGGCGCATCCTTCGCCTCCGTGCGCAGGGCCTCGAGCGCGCGATTGATGCGCGCGCGCAGCACGCTGCGGTCCTTGTACAGGGCGGTGATCGCGGCGCCGGCCTCGTCGCCGTTCTTCGGGCGCAGGGTGGTGCCGAACACGTCCGCGACCAGGATCACATAGTCCTTGCCCGCGATCGCCTTCGCCTTCTCCACCGAGGCCGCGTTCGCGCCGTACCAGTTCGGCGCCATCACCAGGCCGGGGCGCTTGGCCTTGCTGGCATCGTCGTAGACCAGGGTGGAGGTGAATTCCACCTCACCGATCTTGTAGACCACGGGCTTCGCGACCGGCGCGGCAGCGGCGATGGCACACCAGGCGAACGCAAGCAGGGCAAAGGTGCAACGGATCATGGCCGATCTCCTGACGATGGGGCGACGGCGGATGATAACGCCGCGGCCGTGGCGCGGAGGTGATGTGCATCCGAGCCGTCGGATCGCCCGTAGACCTGCTTGCTAGACTGTCGCCTGGCTGCCGGCCCAAAGGATGGAACGATGTCGAGATTGCGCATGCTGTGCACCATGCTCCTGTTCGCGCCTGCAGCCCCCGTCGCGGCCGATGCCCTCAAGCCCGAGGATGCGATCGCCTATCGGCAGAGCATCTATCGCGTGCTGTACTGGAACTACCAGCCGATCGCCGACCAGGTGCGGGGCAAGCGCACGTTCGATCCGGCCGACGTGAAGAAGCGCGCCGCACGCGTCGTCGCGATGAGCCTGATGCTGGACGATGCCTACGCGCCCGGTTCCGACAAGGGCGCACAGACCGAGGCGCTGCCGGCGATCTGGCAGAACCCCGAGGACTTCAGGCTCAAGCTCACCGACTTCCAGCGCGAGGCGCAGGCGCTGCAGGCCGCGGCTGACACGGCCGACGCGGCGAAGGTCAAGGACCAACTGGCGAAGACGACGGCGACCTGCAAGGCCTGCCACGACAAGTACCGCGCGGATTGACCGGCGCGCGTCAGCCGTCGCCGAAGCACGCGAGCACGCCCCAGACGAGCGCCGCGCTGGCCGCGGCGAGCACGGCCGCGCGCGCGCGGCCGGCGAAGGCGAGCTTGGGGTCCCGCGGCAGCCTGCGTCGACCGCTGACCATGCTCGAGACCAGGTCCTCGCGCTTGCCGAACAGGTGCCAGGACAGGGCGCCCAGATGCAGCACCACCAGCGCGATCAGCACGTTCTTGCCGCCTTCGTGCAGGTCCGTCACCCAGTCGCTCGCGCGATGGCTGATCAGGCCCGCGAGCGGACCGGTCTCGTCGATGTCGTCGGCGCTGAACAGGCCGGTGACGGACTGGAACAGCAGGATGCCCAGCAGCGCGAGCACCGACCAGCCGCCGAGCGGGTTGTGCCCCGGTTCGTGGTCGGGCGTGCGGCGCAGCATGGCCGGCAGGTAGTCGAGCACGCGCGCGGGCGGGCGCAGGAAGCTGGAGAACCGCGCACTCTCGCTGCCGAAGAACCCCCACAGGATTCGGAACACCACGACGGCGAGCGTGACCTCGCCCAGCCGCATGTGCCAGGCCATCGGGAGCAGGTGGAACTCGCCGGAGAGGAACTGCAGCAGCACGAGCACGACGATGGCCCAATGGCTGGCGCGCACCGGCAGGTCCCACACCGCGTACGCCTGCATGCCGCGTGGGTCGTTCACCGGATGCCCAGCCCGTCGATCTGCGTGATGGCCTCGGGATCGAAACCCGCGAGCCCGGCGAACCGCCCGCCCCTCTCCACGTAGTCGCGGAACGCGCCGAAGCTCGGCGCGCCCGGCGAGAGCAGCACCACGCCGCCGGGCGGCGTGAGCACGCGCGCTTCCGCCACGGCCGCCTCCAGGGTCCCGACCTCGCGCAACACGGTCGACGAGGGCAGCGACGGCGCCAACTCCGCCACGATGCGCGCCCCGTTCTGGCCCATGGCCAGCACCGCCAACGGCGCATGCTGCGCGATCCCGGTGCCGACCTCGCGCCAGTCGACGCCACGATCGTAGCCGCCGACCAGCACCACCGTCGCGCGCCCGGCGACGTGCGCGAGCGCGGCGCAGGTCGCGTGCGGCGTGGTGGCGATGCTGTCGTTGATCCAGGTCAGTCCCGCACGCTCGCCCAGCGCCTGCAGGCGGTGCGGCAACGGCCGGAACGTGCGCAGCGCAGGCGCGAGCGCGCGCGCATCCTCGCCCGCAAGCTCGACCGCGGTGAGCGCGGCGCACGCGTTCATGGCGTTGTGCCGTCCGGGCAACGGCAGGTCGGCGAGCGCGAGCACGCTGCGTCCGCCGAGGCGCACGTCGTCCGGGCCGAGGTGGAATCCGCGCGCGTCGCCGAACCGGTGCACGCCCGATTCGGGCACGAGCGCCGCGGGATAGGAGCACTCCGACGACAGCACGCTCGCGCGCGGACGACGGCCCGGCTCGCCGAGCAGGGACATCTTGTCGCGGTAGTAGGTCTCGAGCGATCCATGCCAATCGAGGTGCTCGGGATGCAGGTTCAGCACCACGCCGATCTCGGGTACGGCGCCCAGCCCGGGCGTCTGGAAGCTCGACAGTTCGATCACCCACCAGTCCGGTGGCAGCGGTGGATCGAGCAGTTCCAGCAGCGGAAGTCCGATGTTGCCGCACAGCGCGACGCGCCGGCCCGCCGAGCGCAACAGGTGCGCGACCAGGGCGGTCGTCGTGCTCTTGCCCTTGGTGCCGGTCACGGCGACCACGCGCGCGCCGGGGGTCTCCGCGAACCACAGGGCCGTGCTGGAAACGAATCGCACACCGGCGCGCATCGCGTCGGGCACGGGCGGCCGGTAGGGGCTGATGCCCGGCGATTTCACCACCACGTCGTAGCGCGCGAGCAGGGCCGCATCGACGGGCAATGCCACCACGCGAACACCCTCGCCCGACTCGGCCTGCGCCTGTTCCGATTCGGCGGGCGTCACGATCCAGCCGATGTCCTGCCCGGGCAATCGAGCGCGCAGCGCCGTGATCGCTGCGCGACCCTCGCGGCCCGCGCCCCACACCGCGACGCGCGACCCGCGCAGCGCTTCAATCCGCATCGAGGATGCCGCGCAGGCGCGCGGGCAGGCGGTGCTCGTGGCTTGGCGCCAGCCATCGCTCGAGCGTGATCGTCGCGGCATCGAGCCTGGGCAGGATGGACGTCGCAAAGTGGTGGACCACCGCATCCTCGCGCCACTCCGCGCGTCCTGCGAGCGCGGCCATCGCCGCGCGCGCCTCCTCGGCCTCGCCCACGCACTCGAACGGCTTGTGCGCGTTCCACTCCATCAGCGCCTCGAACGGCGCGACCAGCTCCGCATCGTCGAGCAGGTTGCGTCCGAAGATGCGCACGAGCGCGGGCTTGGGCAGGAACGGCGCGAGCGCGAGGAAAACGAAATGGCACTTCGGGCAGGCACCGCACCAGCGCGACTCGGGCCGCGGGCCGAGGATGCGGAAGTTCCGGTTGCAGCTCGAGAACACCGGGTGGTACTGGACGTGCGCGGCGAAGCGGCGCGTGACCGCGAGCTCCGACCAGGGCCGCAGCAGCGAGTAGTAGTCGAGATCGCGCGCGACGCGGGCGGCGACATGGCCGCCGAACGCACGCTCGAACGCGTAGCCCTTGCTCCACTGGTGGTTCACCTCGCGACCCTCGTGGCTCAGCGTGGCACTCGAGGCCGAGCGCTCGTTCGAGAACGCGATCGCGTCGTAGCCGTAGAGCAGCGCGGCGAGCACGAGGATCGCGGAATTGATCGCGGTGACCGGGATATGGCCGTTGTAGGCGCCGTTCCGGTTCATCTCGAACAGCAACGGCGATAGCTCGCGCGTGAGGTTGATCGCGGGCAGGCCGGTGACCGCGACGCAGGCGGCGATCAGGTCGGAGCGGCCGACCCAGATGCAGGCCATGTGCTCGCCCGCATCGCGCAGCAGTTCCACCGAGACCAGCGAATCCTTGCCGCCGCCGATGGGCACGAGCGTGCGGCGCGGGAGCCCGAGAGTCGGCGCGGGATCGTTCGTGGCCTTTCGAGCATCGGGAACCGCGCGCGGGAAACGGATGCGGCCAGCGAGGTCGAGCTTGTTCTGGTACGCGAATTCGCCTAGGCCGTGTTCGTACACCTGCTCGAGCAGGTCGGCCGTGGAGCCGTCGAGTGCACCGCCATCGACTTGGAGTTCCGGCGGCACGCCGGCCTTGTAATAGCTGACGCCGGCGATCATGTGCAGCAGCTGCAATGCGCGCGCGAAGGCTTCCGCGCGCTCGGGCGCCAACGCCGGCGCGCCGGGAAAGCCGATGCGCTCGATCAGTTCGGGGCCGTCGTCGAAGGCGTAGGAGAGTTCCGCGACTGAACTCGCAGCGTCATAGTCCGCGCGAACGAACCGGAAGGCCTTTGCTGTACGTGGATCCATCACGATCACATTCTCGCCGTATCCGGTCCCCTCTCCCCCGTGGGGAGAGGGTTAGGGTGAGGGGGTAGCGTCAACACTTCATGGATGCTGTCCAAAACAGCGCCACGCTGCTCGACCAGCTGATTGTTCCAGAATCGCAGCACGCGAAAGCCCTGTTGGTGCAGCCAGGCACTTCGTTGCGCATCGTAGTCTTCCTGCGTCGCATGCTGACTGCCATCAAGCTCGATGACGAGGTGCGTGGCCAAGCAAACGAAGTCAACGATGTAGGGTCCGAGAGTATGTTGACGACGAAACTTGAACAGTTCGAAGCGACGCGATCGAAGCTCGCGCCACAGCATGCGTTCGACGTGCGTGCTCTCGACTCGAAGAGAGCGGGCCTGGGGGATGAGAGCTCGGTTGGGCATGGGTGTGGCGGGGGAAAGTGAGTGGGAGCCTGGGGCTGCCCCCTCACCCTAGCCCTCTCCCCACGGGGGAGAGGGGACCGACCGGGGCAGTCGGGGGAGGTGGCGCTTCGTCGGTGGACTCGTTTGCGCGATCGTCAAGGATGAGTTCCCCCGCCGGCTCCCGCAGGTTGTACCGCGACGCCATCACATGCCCATAGGCGCCGGCTTGCGCGACCAGCAGCACGTCACCCTCGAACGCCTCGGGCATCAAGCGGTCCTCGCCCAGCACGTCGCCCGATTCGCAGATCGGTCCCACGACCGTGGTCAGCGTGTCGCAGGTCGCGTCGAGGCGGGTGAGGTTCACGATCTCGTGGTGCGCGCCGTACAGGGCGGGGCGCAGCAGCGAGTTCATCCCCGCATCGATGCCGACGTACGCGATGCCGGCCTTGCGCTTCACCTGGGTCACGCGGGCGAGCAGCACGCCGGCCTCGGCCACGGGGTAGCGGCCGGGCTCCATCCACAAGGCGTATTGCGGGTACAGCGACTTCACCTCGGACAGCATCCTGCCGAGCGCGTCGAGATCCAGCGTCGGTGCGCCGGGCCGGGCCGGGAGGCCCAGGCCGCCGCCGATGTCGAGCGCCACGCAGTGCGGGAACGGGTCGGCGAGCGTCGCGAGTTCGGCGTAGACGGAGCGCCAGTGGTCGGCGTCGACGATGCCGCTGCCCAGGTGCGCGTGCAGCGCGACGACGCGCGCGCCGGCGGCCTCGCAGGCGCTGCGGAAGCGCGCGAGGTCGACCAGTGGCAGCCCGAACTTCGAGCCCGCGCCGCCGGTCACCACCTTCGCGTGGTGCCCGCGGCCGTAGCCCAGGTCGAGCCGCAGCACGATCTCGCGGTCGCCGAACACCTCCGGCCACTGCACGATGGGATGCAGGCCATCGAGCGTCACGCGCGCACCGAGCGCGAGCGCGCGTTCGTACTCGGCGCGTGGTGCGAAGTTCGGCGTGAACAGGATGCGCTCGGGCGCGAGGCCCGGCACGTGCGCGAGCGCATGCTCGAGTTCGCCCTGCGAGACGCATTCGAGCTCGAACCCGGCCGCGACCAGGGTGCGCAGCAGCGCGGGATGCGGATTCGCCTTGAGCGCGTAGTGCCAGCGGTCGACGACCGGGAGCGACGTCAGGCGCGCGGCGGCGGCCTCGACCTCCTCGAGATCGTACGCGTAGCGCGGGCTCGCCTCCCGCGCGGCGGCGAGCAGGTCGGATCGGCGACGCGACCACCAGGGACGTACGCGCGCACCGCCCGCGGCGGCGCCGTACAGCGAGTCCCACGCCGGCCCGAACACCGCCTCGTCGTCCAGCCGCATGGCCTGGGTCGCGACCACCAGCTCGTGCAACCGCGGCAGCATCGCGGCGGCGACCTGCTCGTCCACGACGAAGGTGAGGTTGAGGTCGTTCGACGACTGCGAGATCAGGTGCACGCGCTGGCTGCCGAACTCGGCCAGCACCGGCGCGAGCTTGTGCAGCAGGCTGCGCATGCCGCGCCCGACCAGGGTCACCGCCGCGCACGGCGCGATCACCTTCACCCGGCACACGCGCGCGAGGTCGTTGCACAGCGCGCCGAGCACGTCGGAATCCACCAGGTTCTCGGTGGGATCGAGCGAGACGGTGACGTTCGTCTCGGCCGAGCCGATCAGGTCGATGGAGAGCCCGTGGCGCTTGAACTCGGCGAACACGTCGGCGAGGAAGCCGACCTGCTGCCACATGCCCACCGTCTCCATCGAGACCAGCGTGATCCCGGTGCGCACCGAGAGCGCCTTGACGCTCGCCAGGCTGCTCGCCGCGCTCGCGCCGATCTCGGTGCCCGCCAGTTCCGGCCGGTTCGTGTCCTTGATCCACAGCGGCACGCGCGCCTCGCGCACGGGCGTGAGGCAGCGCGGGTGCAGCACCTTCGCGCCGGTCGTGGCGATTTCCTGCGCCTCCTCGTAGTCCAGGCGCTTGAGCAGGCGCGCGCCGGGCACGGCGCGCGGATTCGCGCTGAACATGCCCGCGACATCGGTCCAGATCTCCACGCGCTCGGCGCCGAGCAGCGCGCCGAAATAGGCGGCCGAGGTATCGGAACCGCCGCGCCCGAGGATGGCGGTGCGCCCGTCCACGGCGCGCGCGATGAAGCCCTGCGTGATCCACGCGTCGGCCGAGGCGAGCCGCGCGACGAGGGCCGGGTCGCGCGCGCTGCGGCAGGACACCGACAGCCGGCGCGCCCAGGGACTCTGGTTCGGCAGTTCCATCGCGTGCAGCGCGTCGCGTGCATCCAGCCAGTGCGTGGCCAGGCCCAGCCGCGTGAGGAAGGCGGCACCGAGCGTGCTCGACAGCAGCTCGCCGCATGCGAGCATCTCGGCATGCCAGACGTATTCGTCCGGACGCGGCACCGCGGCCAGGGCCGCGAGTCGTTCCAGCCAGTGGTCGAGCGCCGTGTCGTCCGCGATGCCGAGTTCGGTCGCGAAGCGGCGATGGCGCTCCACCAGGGCCGCGGCGTCCTCGACGATCGACTGGCCGGCACGGGCCTGCTCGATCAGCGCCTGCAGCGCGTTCGTGACGCCGGAGAGCGCCGACACCACGACCAGCACCTGCGCCCCGCCCTGCCGACGCTCGCGCACGATCGCGGCGATGTTCTCCCAGCGCGCCTGGGTCGACACGCTCGTGCCACCGAATTTCAGCACCAGCCAGCGCGACGGGGACTCGGCGGCGGGGGTGGGATTCGACGGTACGGCTGGCACGCTCACGGAAGCAGTCCTCGGAGGCGTTCGGAACGCGGACGATAACGGGTGAACGCCTTTTTGTGCAGAGCAGCAAAACGACGTGTCCGCGAATTGCCCGGGCGTTGACCGGTTCCCATGGTCCACGCGTTCCCACCGGTGCCCGGTCGCGCCACGGCCGATTGGAGGGATTGCTCTTCGCGCGGGTCACTATGCTGGGAACCCCATCGGGGAGTAGTCGACGGATCCGCACGTCGGATCCGGCCTCGCGCCAACATGCTCGGTCGATCGACCGTGGTGCGGGGAGGCGACGGTGTCGCGCGGGGCCGGAGGTAGCGGCTGCGTAGCGGATCCGGCGTTCCGGCGAGACCTTTGGCAAGCGCGGTGTCCTGGCGGTCGGGCGGGCACGGCGCGTGCCATCGTGTCCGCGAACGCCCGGCCAGGACCCTGAACATGCATGCCCTGCTCGTGTCGTTGCTCGTGGTCGCGGTCGCCGAGATCGGCGACAAGACGCAACTGCTCTCGCTCATCCTCGCCGCGCGTTTCCGCCAGCCCGGGCCGCTGATCGCCGGGATCTTCGTCGCCACCGTGGCGAACCACGCGCTCGCCGGCTGGCTCGGCGTGCTGGCGGCGGGCTGGATCCCAGAGGCCTGGCGCCCGGGCCTGCTCGCCGCGAGCTTCCTGGCCGTGGCGCTGTGGACGCTGAAGCCGGACCAGGTCGATGCCGACGATGCGCCCGCCCACGCGCCGCGCGGCGTGTTCGTGGCCACGACCATCGCATTCTTCCTGGCCGAGATGGGCGACAAGACCCAGGTCGCCACGATCGCGCTCGCCGCGCAGGTCGAGCCGTACTGGCAGGTCGTGGCTGGCACCACTTTGGGCATGATGGCCGCGAACGTACCCGTGGTGTGGCTCGGCAGCCGCTTCGCCGATCGCCTGCCGTTGCGCGCCGCACGCTACGTGGCGGCGGCGGGATTCGCGGGGTTGGCCTTGTGGACCTGGTTCTGGCGGTGAGCGAGGCAGGAGCCGAGCAAGCTCGGCTCTACAGTGTCTCGCGTGCCCGTAGGGCGGAGCTTGCTCCGCTCGCTTCCGCGCACGAATCCCGCATCACCGTGTTCCAGCACCACGCCCGCCCCGCCGCCCCCAGCCACGGCTTGCACGATCAACCCCGCAAGGACTAGCCTCCCCCCGGGGTCCGCGCAGCTTGCGCGGCATGCACGCGCCTGGGGAATCGGACTTGATCGCAAGCATCGCGTTTGGCCTGTTCGGACTCGCCGTCCTGCTCGGCATCGCCTGGGTGTTCTCCAACAAGCGCTCGGCGGTGGACTGGCGGCTGGTGGCCACCGGCGTGGTGCTGCAGATCGCCTTCGCCTCCCTCGTGCTGCTCGTGCCCGGCGGCAAAGACGTGTTCGACGCGCTCGGCAAGGGCTTCGTCAAGGTACTCGGCTTCGTCCAGGCGGGTTCGGGCTTCATCTTCGGCGGCCTGATGGATGCCTCGAAGTTCGGCTTCATCTTCGCCTTCCAGGTGCTTCCCACCATCATCTTCTTCGCGGCGCTGATGGGCGTGCTCTACCACCTCAACGTGATGCAGACGGTGGTGCGCGGCATGGCCTGGGCGATCACCAAGGTGATGCGCGTGTCGGGCGCGGAAACCACCAGCGTGTGCGCGAGCGTGTTCATCGGGCAGACCGAGGCGCCACTCACCATCCGACCGTACATCGCCAAGATGACGCAGTCGGAACTGCTCACCATCATGATCGGCGGCATGGCCCACATCGCGGGTGGCGTGCTCGCCGCCTACGTGCAGATGCTCGGCGGCGCGGATCCCGAGCAGCAGGCGTTCTTCGCCAAGCACCTGCTCGCCGCCAGCATCATGGCGGCACCGGCGACGCTGGTGATCGCGAAGATCCTCGCGCCCGAGGTGGGCGAACCGCTGACCCGCGGCACGGTGAAGATGGAGGTCGAGAAGACCACGGCGAACGTGATCGACGCGGCCGCGGCCGGCGCCGGCGACGGCCTGCGCCTGGCCCTGAACGTGGGCGCGATGCTGCTGGCCTTCATCGCCCTCATCGCCCTGATCAACGCGCCGCTGACCTGGCTCGGCGAGGTCACCGGCCTGTCCGCCGCGCTCGGCCGTCCCACCGACCTCGCCGCCCTGCTCGGCTACGCGCTCGCCCCGCTCGCCTGGGTGATCGGCGTGCCCTGGCAGGACGCGACCACGGTGGGCAGCCTGATCGGCACGAAGGTCGTGCTGAACGAGTTCGTCGCCTACGTGTCGCTCGGCGACATCATCGCGGGCAAGACCGCGGGCGTGGTGCTGAGCGACCAGGGGCGGTTGATCGCCACCTATGCCCTGTGCGGATTCGCGAATTTCTCCTCGATCGCGATCCAGATCGGCGGCATCGGCGGGCTGGCACCCGAACGCCGCGCCGATCTTGCGCGCTTCGGCATGCGCGCCGTGCTCGGCGGTTCGCTCGCCACCTTCATGACGGCCACGATCGCGGGCGTGCTCACGAGGTTCGGCTAGGAAAACGCCGCACTCGCGCAGGATCGTCCCCGGGGCGGGGCACCCCACCGATGCTGTCGCCCGGGCGACGGATCCGGAGCGAGATTCAGGCGTCACGCCGCCTGCTCCTGCGCACCGACCCGCTCGGGGACGTGTCCGGGGCATCGGTGCCGACCGCAGGCCGGACCTCTCGGTCCCCGTGTTCAACAATTTTCACGGCATCGGTGCCCGAACGGGCGGGTCCCGGGCGTAGTATTCGTGACGCGCGTCACATTGCGCAGGGGAACCCCGGCGCGGGGTGGTCCACCCCCGGCCGGGATTCGGAGTCCGACGCTGTTCGGTTCCGGAGTCGGCCATGCAGCATGCATCCAGTTCCATTCGCGCGGGCATCCGGCTCGCCTTCCTGCTCCTCTTGGCGTCCCTCACCACCGCACACGCCGGCAACCTGATCCAGGGCGGCGGCCGCTCCAGCTATGTGCGCTCGAGCACGGGCGGGCTGAAGTGCTTCGGGGACGACGACTTCGGCAACTGCGGTGACGGCGTCACCGGCCCGGCGCGCAACACGTCCGCGGACGTGCTCGGACTCTCCACCGGCGTGCTGCAGTTCTCCGCCGGGTTCAAGCACGCGTGCGCGGTGACCACGGCCGGCGGCGTGCGCTGCTTCGGCGCGGACGATGTCGGCCAGATCGGCGACGGCACCATCGGTGGCGGCGTGCCGAACGACTCCATACCCACGCCGGTCACGCCGATCGGACTCGCCAGCGGCGTGCGCGCGGTCGGCGGCGGCAACCTGCATACCTGCGCGGTGATGGCGACGGGCACCGTGAAATGCTGGGGCAGCAACCAGCTCGGGCAGCTCGGCAGCGGCACCATCGGCACGAACAATCCCACGCCCACCGACGTGCCTGGACTCACCAACGCGATCGCCGTGGCCGCGGGCTACTACCACACGTGCGTGCTCACCGGCACCGGCGGCGTGAAGTGCTGGGGCAACGACCAGTTCGGGCAACTCGGCGACGGCACCGTGGGCGAGACGGTCGGCCCCGGCGCGCCGAACGGCAGGCTCACGCCGGCCGACGTGCAGGGTCTCACCAGCGGCGTGGTCGCGATCGAGGCCGGGCAGGTGCACACCTGCGCACTGACCGATACCGGCGCGATGAAGTGCTGGGGCAACGACAATCGGGGCCAGCTCGGCGACGCCACGATCGGCACCCCGTCGAACAATCCCGTGCCCAACACGGTGTCGGGGCTGGGCAGCGGGGTGATCGGGATCGCGGCGCACCTGGGCGAGTTTTCCTGCGCGCTCAAGTCCGATGGCACGGTCTCGTGCTGGGGCTTCGACAATTTCGGCCAGCTCGGCGACGGCACCGCCGACCCCTCCCGGGCGACCCCGGCCACGGTCGCCGGATTGAGCGGCATCGTCGACATCGCGACGGGCGAACTGCACGCCTGCGCGATCGATGGCCAAGGCAAGGTCAGTTGCTGGGGCTCGTCGTCGGATGGGCAGATCGGCGACGGCAATACCTTCGGATTCCTCGTCTACTCCGCGACGCCGAAGCAGGATTCGGGCACCTACTTCAGCCCGACCGCCGGCAGCGGCTATACCTCGAGCACCCTGCTGCCGCCGCCTCCGGCCGAAGCGGTCGCCGCGGGAGCCTCGGTCGCCTCGGGTCCCGGCATCGTCGCGATCGGATCACCGGCTGCGGGCGTCGGCGGCTTCGAGTCCGGCGAAGTGCTGCTGTATTCGGGGTCCGAGTTCGGACCGGCGCCCGCGAGCACGGGCGGCGTCGCGGGATTCGCCAAAGCAGGCAGTTCACTCGATGCCGTGACCACCGCGACGCTCGTGCTGCCGTCGCCGGCCGACGGCGACGAGGTCGGCCTGGGCGGCGTCGCCATCGATCGCACCGGCTCGCGCGTCGTCGTCGGGGCGCCGGGGTACCTGGGCACGGGCGCCATCCTCGTCTACGAGAAGCCCGGTGGCGGCTGGAGCGGCGCGATCACGCCGACACAGACGCTGCGTCCACCGAGCCCGGCCGCGGGCGCGGACATCGGTGCCTCGATCGCGCTCACCAACGCCGGCGTCGTGATCGCGGGCGCGCCGGGCACCACGGTGGACGGCAAGGCTGGAGCCGGTGTCGCCTACGTGTTGCGACCCGATGGCAACGCGCTCGCGTTCGGCGAGACGCTGCTGCCGCCGACTCCCGAGGTGAACGCGCGCTTCGGCGCCGCCGTCGCGGGCCAGGGCGCGGAGGTCGCCATCGGCGTACCGGGACAGACCGTGGACGGCAAGGCGAACGCCGGACGCGTGATCCTGTTCCGCGAGCCCCAGCAGGGGCAGGCGCTGGTCGTGCGCACGAATCCGGTGCAGGCACCGGCACCTGTCGCGGGCGACGCCTTTGGCAGCGCGGTCGCGCTCGACGAGGGTCGCCTGGTGGTGGGCGCACCGGGTCGCGAAGGCCCTGGCGCGACCGACGCGGGCATCGCCTATGTCTACGACGACACGCCCACCGGCGATCCCGAATCCATCGCCACCTTCGCCGATCCGACGCCCGATGCCGGCGCGGCGTTCGGCACCGCGGTCGAGGTCGAGGAAGGTGTCATCGCGGCGGGGGCGCCTAAGGACGACGTCGGCGTGAACGAGGACCAGGGCACCGTCGCGCTGTTCGTGCCCGGATCGGCCGAGACGACGATCTCCGGGACGCTGGCGCCGAGCGCCACGGTGTTCGACGCGTCCGGGGCTGCCGGCGACCAGTACGGATCGGCGTTCTCCATCGGACCGGAATTCGCGCTCGCCGGCGCACCGTTCGGCGGCGGCAGCGCCGAGACCGGCGAGGCGGAACTGTACCTGCGCACGCGCCTGTTCGGCGATGCGTTCGAGTCCACGCGCGGCGGCACCACGGCGTGTTCGGCACCCAACGCCGCGGTTCCCGACAACGGCACGCCGGCGACGTCCGAGATCGTGCTCGCGGCCAGCGGACTCGCCAGCGACGTGGACGTGGAACTCCACCTCGCGCATACCGCGGTGAGCGACCTCTCGATCTCGCTCACCCACGTCGGCGCGGCCAGGACGGTCGTGCTGTATGCGCCGACCCTGCCCGGCCAGGCCTGCACCAGCGACCGCATCGATGTCGCGCTCAGCGACCAGGCCGACGGGGGAGCCGCGAACGCCACCTGCAATGCGCTCGCGCCGGCGGTCAACGGCGTGCGCATCCCCGCCGACTGGCTGATCCAGTTCCAGGGTCTCGCGCGCGCCGCCACCTGGCGCGTGTCGGTGACCGACCGCGTGGCGTCGAACACGGGCACGCTGGAGCGCTGGTGCCTCACGGTGCGCTGAGTCGCCGGCGAAACGCCCCCGCACCTCTGCCGCGCGCGCCGCATCCGTTAAGCTTCCGTCCATGACGACCGTCGAGTCCGCGCAGGTGGTGGTGATCGGGTCCTACGTCCAGGATCACATCTGGACCGTCGACCGCTTTCCCGTCCTGGGGGAGACGCGGCGCTCGCGCGGGTTCTCCACGGGGCCCGGCGGCAAGGGCTTCAACCAGGCGATCGCCTGCCTGCGCCAGGGCGTGCCGACCGCGTTCATCGGCGCCATCGGCGGCGATCCCCTGGGGGAGATCGCCCAGGCGTTCGCCGCGCGCGAGGGACTGGATTGCCGCTGGCTGATTCGCCACGACCGCCCCACGGCGGCGTCCTCGATCGTGGTGAACGCCGCGGGCGAGAACCAGATCGCGGTCGCGCTCGGCGCGAACGAATACCTCGATCCGGCGTTCGTGATCGATGCGTCGCCGATCTTCGCGAAGGCGCGCGTGGCCCTGATGCAGCTCGAGAACAACCTCGACGCGGTCGAGGTGGCGCTGAAGCTCGCGCACCGGCACCGCCTGGTGCGCGTGCTGAATCCCGCGCCCGTGCATCCCAGGCTCGATCGCGGCCTGGTCTCGCAGTGCGACGTGCTCACCCCGAACGAGACGGAATTCGCCCTGCTGCTCGAGCGCTGTTCCGACGTGCGCGTGGACCCCATGAACGTCGCGACGCAGTCGGACGACTACCTGCACGCGCTCTGCCGCTCGCTCGCCGCACCCACCGTGGTGGTCACGCTCGGTTCGCAGGGCTGCTTCGTGTCGCACGGCGCCGACCTGCGCGGCGACACCCACGCGTTCTACCGGATCAAGGCGGAACGGGTCACGGTCGTCGATACCACCGGCGCCGGGGATGCGTTTTCAGGCGGGCTCGCGGCCGGTCTCGTGCTGTTCCACCAGCATCCGTTCCGCGTCGCCGCGACGCACGCGAACCGCGTGGCGGCGCTGTCCACGGAGAAGCCCGGCACCGCGCCCGCGATGCCCTCGCGCGGTGAGCTGACGGCGCGCTTCGCGCACTGATTCCGTCCGCCGGTCCGGCGTCGCCGGATCGGATGCCTCGCACGACCCGGGCGCCGCCCCAAAAAAAAACCGCGCCGGAGCGGGTGCTCCGGCGCGGCGTCGTTGCACAGGGCTCAGTGCGCGCGCAGGCGCCGATAGCCGAACCCGAGGCCGATGGCCAGCATCATCAGCACCAGCAGGGTGCGGCCGTAGTCCGACGTCGTCGGGATCGAGATCGCGGCGACCACGCAGCGCACGTTGTAGGTCACGCTGGCGTTGTTCGGATCGTTCGTGCTCATCACCAGCACCTGCTGCTGCGTGCCCACGAAGTTGGCGTCGCAACCGATGGTGAAGGCGAACTGGCCGGACGGCTGGATCACCTGCTGTCCCAGCGGCGAAATCGACAGCGGATCGCTCAGGCCACCCGGGGTGACCAGCAGCGGAGCCGATCCGATGTTCGAGACCGTCAGCACGGCGGTATCGGGTTGCCCATAGAACGTGTTGATCTCGATCGTGGTACCTGCGCCAGGGGCCGAGCTGTAGACCGGCGTGCTGCCGGCAGGACAGTTCAGCGCCCAGGTCTCGGTCGCGCCCGTGGAGACGCCGTCGCGCGACTCGTCGCAGGTCAGCGTGGCCGTGCGCGGCGAGGCCGCCGAGGTGCAGGTCAGATTGAGGTTCTGCTTGGCGATGGTGGCGCCCACGAAGCTCAGCGGGAGTGCCGTGGTCACCGAGAAGCTCCCCGGATTCGCACCGGACAGGTTGCACGAGCCGAACGTGGTGGTCGCATCGGGGCCGGCGCCCGAACCGCCGGACGGCGTGATCTCGATCAGCCCGTTGCCCGTGGTGCCCGCCGTCGTGACTCCGGTGAAGTTCACCGTCGAGGTGATCGTGGGCGCGTACGCCAGCACGGGCGGCGTGTCCACGATCGCGGTGGCCGGGCATTGCACCTCGAACAAGCGGGTGCGCTGCGCGCCGCCCGGGCTGTCCGTCTCGGTGCAGGTCAGCGTGCCGACGGTCGGCGCACCGCCCGTCGTGCACTGCAGCGCGAGCGCGGTCTGGGCGCCGTTCGTGTTGATCGTCTGCGGCGTGCCGGCGGTGATGGACGTGCCGCTCGCGCCGACGCAGGCCAATCCCACCGAGCCCGCACCGGCCTGGCCGGCGGCGGTCACCGTGATCGAACCCGTCGCGGTGCCGGTACCGGTCAATACGACCTCGGCATTGCCGTCCGCGTTGCCGTTCGCATCCTGCACCGGGTTGTAGGTGATCGTCGGCGGGGTGTCGACCGCGGCCGTGGCCGGACACTGCACCTCGAACAAACGGGTGCGCTGCGCGCCGCCCGGGCTGTCCGTCTCGGTACAGGTCAGCGTGCCGACGGCCGGCGCACCGCCCGTCGTGCACT
>Ga0315912_10002041_pt1 | contig 22566 bp, 17 predicted proteins | sample VfabasoilMG_FD_204469 | JGI IMG/M metagenome (GOLD analysis project Ga0315912, IMG submission 204469) | Garden soil microbial communities collected in Santa Monica, California, United States - V. faba soil | ecosystem: Environmental > Terrestrial > Soil > Garden | place: USA: California...
AGGATCCGTGCGAGCTTGAGCACGACTTCGGGGTTGTTCGGATCGAACTCGAGCGCTCGACGCGTGAGGTACTCGCTCCACTCCGCGTTGATCGCGAGGTTCGCCTCGGACGCGAGACGCAGAAGAAGGATGCTGTTGCGTGACTCGCGCGCCAGCGCGTCGATCACCGGATCAGCGTAGGGCGAATAGGGCGGGACACGGCCTGCCCTGTAGACATAGCGTTCGGCCTCAGTCGCGCGCCCGAGCTTTCGGTAGCTCTCGGCAAGCAGGCGAAGGGCCGATCCGAATTGAGGAGTCGTGCCGAGTATCTGCTCGAGGGTCTGGCGTGCTGAATCGAACTCGTTCCGGACGAGCGCGACTCGCGCGAGGCCGAGCGATGCGTACGCGGACAGAGGGATCTCTGTGAGATGGCGAGGCGACACCGTCGAATCGGTTTCGACTGGGAGGTCTCGCGCTTTCCGCCATGCCTCTTCCGCGCGATCGTAGCGACCGGTCTTGAACTCGGCGTCGCCAAGACGCAGCCACGCGGGCCCGAACTGCGGCGCATGTTCGACCACCTGACGCAAACTCGCGACCAGCGCCTCACCGCCCCCGCGCTCTGCCTGGATCACCGCGCGAGAGTAGGTCCACCGCCACTCGCCTGGGGCAAGTCTCGCCGCGACCTCGTAGCAGCGCTCTGCCGCGTCAAAGAACATGTCCGCGTGATACGCGACACAGAGCGGACCAACCGTCGCGATTGACGACGGGTCTCGCAAGGCCGCGTCGTAACGGTCGCGAAGGTGTTGCTGGATGGCTGTCTGCTGGGATGAGACGGCAGGCGGCGCCGGCAATTGCACCGATCCACCGCGGTCCCGCCATCGGCTCGCGACGAACAGTCCAACTGCCAGGACCAACACCACACCTGCAACCGCGACCGTCGTGAATGGAGCTCGTCGAGGGCTGGGGGACGCAGGCTTTGGTGGGTCTGGTGGGCGCTTGGGTGACCGACGACTCACGTCCGTCTCTGATACGCCTGCGTGTTCGTGGTTGTCAAGGCCTGCACCGGGGCATGGCGGCCCGATTGATGGCTCGGCTTGACGCGGTGGAGGCGCTATGATGTTCTTATAAAGAAAGTTTTTTCGGATTGCGAATATGCCGAACGGGCACGATGCATCAACGCTTGCGTCGCGGGTCTATGAAAGCGTGCGACGTGGAATCCTCAGTGGCGACCTGCAGCCCGGGCAACCCATGTCCCGCCGGCGCATCGCCACCGAGCTGCGCACCAGTCCGCTCCCTGTCGCATCGGCGTTCCAGCGTCTCGAGCTCGAAGGCCTGCTCGAAAGCCGGCCGCGCGCCGGCACCCGCGTTCGCGCCCTCTCGCTCGACCAGATCCGCGGGCACTTCGTCGTGCGCGAAGCGCTCGAGACCCAGGCCGCGACACGCATCGCGCTCATGGCCACCGACAGCGAGCTCGCGCATCTCGACACCCTGGCACAGGAGCTCGACGACCTCAGCACCCGCGCTGACGTGAAGCGGTACGCCACCGCGCATCGCGCCTTTCATGGGCAGATTGCGGCATACGCTCAGTGCGGCGCACTCTACGACGCCGTCGATCAGGCCCATGGGTTTGCAATGCTGTGGCTGTCGCAGGTGGCGCGGCCGTGCGATCCCAATGCGCGGCATCGCGACCTGGTGGCGGCGATGGCGTCACACGACCCACTGAAAGCCTCGGTCGCCGCGACAGAACATCTCGCAGCCGGCCTGGCACGCGCGATCGAGACGCTGTCAGGGAACGCCGCGCACGGCTCGTCCTCACGCCCCCTCTTCAGACGCCGGCGCCGCCGGCAACTTTCCGCCGACAACGAACGTCACACACGCTGACACTTTTTCCCCGGTATGCGACTCCGCGTGATGCTGGTCGAGCGGTCGACCCTCGTCCGAAGTGGGCTTCGGCGGGTTCTCGAACACGGGACAGATATCGCTGTCGTCTGCGAGGCCCGCGACGCACGTGACGCGCTCGACGCGCTCACCCGCCACGACGTCGCCGCCATCGTCGTCTGCTCGACGATGGACCGCGAGGCCTGCCGCGCGCCAGCTATCGCCTCACTCCGCCAGGCCGGATATGTGGGCATCGTCTGTGTGAGTCACTGGACTGAGACGCGCGATGTAGAGGCAGTGCTCAGCGCCGGCGCTGCGGCCTGCGTCGAGATATCAGACGCGCTGGACACCGACCTGCGACACGCCGTGCGCCAGGCCAGCCAGGGCAAACAGTATGTGAGCCCTGGCGTCCTGGACGGCGCCCCGAGCAACGGTTCGAGCGTCGAAACGGACGACAAACGACTCACTACTCGCGAACGGGAGGTCCTCGTGCTCATCGCGAAGAGCATGTCCACCCGCGAGATCGCCCACGAGCTCAAGCTGAGCACGAACACGATCGCGGTTCACCGCAATCACATCATGAAGAAGATCGGTGTGCGGAAAGCGACCGCGTTAGCGCTGTTCGCGGCCGAGCGCGGCCTCGTCCGGAGGTAGCAGCGTCACTTCACAGTCACGATCTCGACGTGACCTTCGCGACGGAGCACTGTCACGCCGGTGTCGTGCTGATGCCGTTCGAGACGGATGTCGATTCGCGCGTCACCGATAGCAAGATCGGTGAGCCGAAGCCAGTCGAGTGTCTCCGGAAGTCGGCCGCGCGAAAACGAGACGCGTTTCGCTGGCGCATCGATCTGAACGCCGAGCGCCGCAGCCAGCAGCAGGAACACCGCACCCGCTGCCCACGCCTGGGGCGCGCACGCCACAGGGTAGAGCGTCGGGTACTCACGGCCCCGCCGCGGAAAACCACAGATCAACTCCGGCAACCGGTGAAGATCGACGGCCTCACTGAGATCGCCCATTGCCGTCAGGATTCGACGGGCTGCACCGGTGAACCCGTATCGCGCCATGCCGGCAGCCACGATCGCGTTGTCGTGCGGCCAGATCGATCCGTTGTGGTACGACTGCGGGTTGTAGCGCCGCTCGCCGGCGGCGACTGTGCGAACGCCCCATCCGGCAAACGACCCGTCCTCCATCAACGTGGCACAGACGCGTTCGGCGCGCTCGGGCGACACAATCCCGGCAAAAAGGCAATGCCCGGGGTTCGACGTCCGCACACGGCAGGGCCGCTTGTGCCCATCAAGGGCCAGCGCATAGGTGCCGAGTTCCTCGCACCAGAAGGCGCGCTCGAACTGCACGCGCAGCCGCTCGGCGCGCGACATCCACTCGTCTGCCGATGCCTGGTCACCACGCACCAACGCGAGCTCCGCGGCTCCCTTCCACGCGGCGTAGGCGTATCCCTGTACTTCACATAAGGCGATCGGTGGTTCCGCGGGAGAACCGTCCGCGTGAAAGACGGAGTCGTGCGAGTCCTTCCATCCCTGCTGCACGAGACCTGTGTCTGACTGCCGCGCGTACTCGATGAAGCCGTCACCATCCAGGTCGCCACTCACCTGCATCCATTCGAGCGCGTGCGTCAGGTTCGGCCAGATTTGGTCGATGAAGAACAAATCGCCGGTTCTGCGGTAGTACGCCTCGGCGAGCATCACGAAGAGCGGGGTCACGTCACAGCTTCCGTAATAGCGGCCGAATGGCACCTCGCCGAGCGCGGCCATCTCGCCTCCGCGCATCTCGTGAAGGATCTTGCCCGGCTTCGCATCACGCGCATCGTCGGCCGTCGTGGCCTGCGTCTTCGCCAGGAACGACAGCACGCCCCGCGCGACGTCAGGGTTGAGCCACAACATTTCGAATGCGGTGATGATCCCGTCGCGGCCGAACGGGGTGCTGAACCACGGGATGCCGGCGTACGGGTACGCACCGTGCGGCGTCTCGGTCATCATGATCTGCAGGTCCGCAGACGACCGATCGAGCCAGCGATTGAAGATCGTGCTGGAGCTCGCGAGCTGACAGCAAAAGGCGTGAGGGACCCTTTCTCGCGGGCCCTTCTTCAGCGCCAGCATGTGATCGAACGAGATGTCAGTGACCGCGGGATGACGCCCGTCGACGTCGTATTCGATGCTGACGTCCACCGCCGCGCTCGCCGACGGATCGAGCGAGAGCATCCACATCGCGCGACCCTGTCCGCCCCGATCCGGACGACGGCTCCATCGGATCCGTGCGCGGCGTTCGCGGTTATCGAGGCCGCGATAGCGCATCAGATAGACATCTCCGGCTTCATCGGGCAGGCGCTCACCTCGTCGAGCGCGCCGCGTGCCTCGCACTTCGAAGACGTCGGCGAAGTCTGCGTCAAAGCTCAGCGCAATCGGAACGTCAATCCGATCGAGACGGTAGTTCGTGACCTGGATGCGCTCGACACAGACACCGTCCCACAACATTCGCGTCCGGCAGATGTTGATGTCGCCGCGCTCGACCGCGATGACGCCGTCGCGCCGTAGATCGGGGTTGGTGAGATCAGCCTCGAACAGCGCATTGTCGGCGCTGACCGTCGAGCTCAAAAGGAGCGGCTGCTGACCGTACAGGAGCAACTCGAAGCGCGACAGGAATCGCGTGCCGTCGTGGTAGAGGCCTTCTTCGCTCGCCTCCTTCGGCACGATGTCGCCGCGCGGATCGAATACCGCGAACGAGTCGCCATGCTTGAGGACACGCAACGGCGTGACCGGGCGCTGGGCGTCCGCGATGATCTGAAACCGTTGATCGAACGCTTCAACGGAAGGGTCATGGCCTTCAGGCGACGATGCCGGCACCGGCCGCACTGGAAGTGAGCTGTCGATAGAGTCGAACATACGCCGACGCCATGCGCGTTGCGCTGAAGCGACGCGTAAATGCGTCACGGCACGCGCGACGATCCAGTGTATGCACACGACGAACGGCGTCAATCGACTGAGCCATATCGTCCACGACGAATCCCGTCACGCCGTCTTCAACAACCTCATCGACTGAGCCGCCACGATAAGCAACCACAGGCGTGCCGCACGCCAGCGACTCGATCATCACGAGCCCGAACGGCTCAGGCCAGTCGATGGGAAACAGCAGTGCTCGCGCATTGCCGAGGAACGCACTTTTCTGCGGGTCGGTGATCTCGCCGATGAACTCTATGAGTGGATGGTCCATCAGGGGAGCGATCTCGTTCTTGAAATAGAGCACGTCAGTTGGATCAACCTTCGCCGCAATCCTGAGCGGCAGCCCGCATGCCTTGGCAATCGCGATCGCGCGATCGACGCGCTTCTCTCGCGAGATGCGTCCGAGAAACGCGAGGTAATCCCCAGGCTCGGGGTGAAAACAGAAATCCCGCTCCGGAAAACCGTGATGCACCGTTCCCACCCAGTTCTGGCGTGGCAGCGGCGTCCGTTGCGCATCCGAGATCGAAACGAGTGGCAGCTCGCTGAACTCTTCGTAGAGCGGCACGAGATCGGGCAGGTCCAGCCGCCCGTGCATCGTCGTCACGTGCGCGGTATTCATCCGGCGCGCGAGCGGAAAATGCAGCGGGGCGACGTGATAGTGGATGATGTCGAAGTCCTTCGCGCGCTGCGCGACCTGCTCGATCATCAGCATGTGTGCGGAGAGCGGGTCCACGCTGCCCGCCAGGCGCTGGGCCCTCTCGCACACCGGAACGAGCCTCGCCGCCGTCTGCGAGTCGCCGCTCGCGAACAGCGTTACTGCATGCCCTTGCCTGACGAGCTCGTCGGTCAACACAGACACGACGCGCTCGGTCCCTCCGTAGAGCTTCGGTGGAACACTTTCACTCAGCGGTGCAACTTGCGCAATCCGAAGCTTGCCCGATGGCCCCAAAAGCATTGGTACTCGCTCCCGCTTATGCGGGTAGCAAGTGACATGCCCCAGCTGCCGCAGAAGAGCTATCGCCTACCGTCGAGGCTCATCGCTTCTTCGACGACGAGCGCCGGCGCGATGGAACCTTCGCACCTTTCTCACGCGCCTCGCTCAATCCGATCGCGATCGCCTGCTTGCGGCTCTTGACCTTGCGACCCGATCCGCTTTTCAACGAGCCCTTCTTGCGACGGCGCATCGCAGAGGCCACACGCTTCGACGCCGACCGCCCGTACTTCGCCATCTGTCACCTCACCACCAGGCGGTGCATGGAGTGTTCCAGACAAGTCCTCAGATCTCTCGCGTCATCTCGACCATCGTGCGCCGGAAGCCAAGGCGATCGAAGAGCCGCTGCGCTCCGTTGTTCTGTTGCGCTGTCCACAGCACGACGCGCGGCGCGCCGCGCGCGCGCAACCATTCAATGGCAGCCTCCATCAGCATCGTCGCCACGCCCGACCGGCGCCCGCTGTCATCCACCACGACGTCATGGACGAAGCCGCATGCTTCGCGCAACTCTTTCCAGGACTGCGGCTCGAGCCCCGCGTACACGTAGCCAACGACCGATGAATCGCGTTCAGCGACGAACACGACCACATCGTCGTCGCTCAACTGCGTGCCGAGGAACCAGGCGTACCCCTCTTCGGGATGGTCGCCAGGCGCCATGAAGCGCTGTCGATCGAACTGGTAGTGCGTGCGAAGGAGCAGCGCTCCGAGCTTGCCGAGCGCGGGAAGGTCCGCCTTCGTCGCTCGTCGAATCGCGATGGCATCGGGCATTCCCTGAGATTACACGCCAAACGACACCGGGCTGAACCGCGGACTGTGGACCGAAGACCGTGGACCAATGTGATTGCATATTCAAACACGTGTTTGATACGCTTGTTTACACGCTATGAAACGAGCGATTCCGCTTCTCGTCCTCCTCGTCGTAGGCGGCGGCGCCTACTGGTACACCAGCCGCCCCGTCACCAGTCTCGTCCTGACCGGTATCGTCACCACGAATCACATCGTGGTCAGCCCGCAGATCACTGGACGGCTGGACAAACTGCTGGTCGCCGAAGGCGATGCCGTGAAGGCCGACCAGCTGCTAGCGGTGCTCGAGCCGGACGAACTGCGTCAGGAGCGCGCCTACTACTCCTTCAGCGCCGAAGGCATGGGATCGCAGGTGCAGGAGAGCGAGGCCGCCGTTCGACTCCAGGAACGCCTGACCACCGACCAGATCGCACAGGCAGAAGCAAATCTGGAAGCCACGCGCTCGCAGGAAGCAGCGGCGCAGGCGGAGTTGGACAACGCGAAGATCGCGTACGAGCGCGCGCAGCGCATGATGAAGGATGCGATCGGTACGCAGGAACGCCTCGACGAGACGAGGACGGCGTACGAGGTCGATAAGTCCAAGCTGGCTGCTCTCGCGAAACAGATCGACGCGCAACGCGCCGCCGTCGCGCTGGCCAAATCCAATGCCGAGCAGGTCACCATGCGGCGGAATCAGCTTCAGACGAACCAGAAGCAGCAGGCGGCGGCCGCCGCGCAACGGGCGAAGGCTGACGTGCGCCTGGCCTACACCGAGATTCACGCACCCATCAACGGCGTCGTTGACGTTCGCGCCGCACTCGCCGGAGAGGTCGTCACGCCTGGACAACCGATCGTCACGCTCGTCAACCCCGACGATCTGTGGGTCCGCATCGACGTGGAAGAGACCTACATCGATCGTGTTCGAGTGGGTGACAAGTTGACCGTTCGGCTCCCGTCCGGCGAAGAGCGTGAAGGCACCGTGTTCTACCGCGGGGTGGATGCCGGGTACGCGACTCAACGCGACGTGAGCCGCACGAAACGCGACATCAAGACGTTTGAGCTTCGTCTTCGCGTAGACAACGCCGATCGGCGTCTCGCGGTGGGCATGACGGCGTACGTCGCAGTGCCATTGCAATAGCCATGGCTGACGCAATCGAAGTCCGCGACATCGTGAAGAAGTTCGGCGACTTCACGGCCGTCGACCATATCAGCTTCACCGTGAAAGCCGGCGAGATCGTCGGCCTCCTCGGTCCGAACGGCGCGGGCAAGTCCACGCTGATCAGGATGATGGTGACCCTGCTGCCTCCGACGTCAGGCACCGTGCTCGTCAACGGTTTCGACGTCGTTCGCCAGTCAGACGACGTCCGGCGATCGATTGGCGTCATTCCTCAGTCGATGACCAGCGACCTCGAACTGAGCGTCGAAGAGAACCTGCTGATCTTCGCGAAGCTCTATGGCGTGCCGCGCGATAAACGCACGCGGCTCATCAAGGAATTGCTGGAAGCGGTCGAACTGACCCAGTGGGCCGACAAGCCGGTGAAGAACCTCTCCGGCGGTATGCGCCGGCGGGTGGAAATTGCGCGCGGCCTGGTTCACGAGCCGCGCATTTTCTTCCTCGACGAACCGACGACCGGCCTCGACCCGGTATCCCGCACTGCTGTGTGGACGATGCTGCAGCGCATCAAGTCGCAGCGCGATCTGACGGTGCTCATCACGACGCACTACATGGACGAAGCCGACAAACTCTGCGACCGCATCGCGATCGTCGATCACGGCAAGCTCGTGGCGCTCGATACGCCGCGTGCGCTCAAGGCATCGATCCCCGGTCGCGAAGCGGACACGGTGACGCTGGACGATGTGTTCGTGCACTACGCGGGCCACGATCTGCGCGATGCGCTCCAGGCACCGTCGGCGGCAGATAGTCCCTTCGTCATGAGGCGCTAGTCAGACATGCATCGCACCTGGGCCATCGTTGAACGCGAGCTGCGCCGCTTCCGGCGCAGCCCGATGCTGATCGTCATGTCGATGATCTTTCCGCTGTTGCAGCTCGTTGTCCTGGGCTATGCCTTCGGCGGCAACGTCAAGCACCTCAGGCTGGCGATCGTCGATCAGGACCACGGCGTGCCGGCAGTCAAGATCCGTGAGCTGGCGGGAGCGGTCTCGGCGGGCGCGCGAACACTGGATCTACTCGAGTACTCAGACCCCGGTGAGGCCCTCACGGACCTGAGGAACGGCCTCATCAATGGCGTGCTCGAGATCCCACCCGACTTCTCCCGCCGGACGCTCACGGACCAGCAGCCTCGCGTCGCGCTGATCTCGGACAACACCGACAACTTCGTGTCCGCCACGCTTGCCGCGACGGTGAGCTCACTGGTCGGCGCCTTCAATACGCCGGTGACGGTGCAGAGAGTCACCCCGGTCGCCAGTCTCGATGTCGTCGAGGTCTACCCGTACGTGCCGTACATTCAGTACCTGCTGCCGGGCTCGATCACGATGTCGATCTTCATGATGGTGATGATCGGCGGCGGCATCATCTTCATCGACGACAAGGCACGCGGGCTGCACGAAGGCTATCTCGTCACGCCGATCACCAAGCTGGAATTGGTTGCCGGGTTCAACATTTCGGGAACCATCAAGGCGGTGCTGGCCGGTGCGGTCATCACGGTCATTGGCTCTGTGATCGCTGGCGTACCCAATCCGCTCGACCCGATGCGTCTGCTGCGGATGCTGCTCGTCATCAGCCTGACGTCTTTCGCGCTGATCAGTCTGATGTTCCTGTTGATGGTGCGCGTGACCGATCCTCTCCTCCCGCGGGCGACGTTCGGCGTGCTCAACACCGTGCTCTATTTCCCGAGCGGCGCCGTCTACCCGCAGGCCGGCTTCCCCAACTGGATGCAGGCCATTGCCGTCGTCGATCCATTCACGTATGCGGTGCACGCGTTCAAGAACCTGCTGCTGAAGAACACCGGCTTCGAGGCCATCTCGTACGACTTGCTCTTCCTGCTGCTCTTTTCCACGGTCGCCATGACGGCGGCCACTGCCCTTTTCAAGCGAACGCTGTAGCGCATGCAGGGACAAGACAAGGAAACGCGCGAGCGGCTGCTCTCCACGGCCGAACGACTGTTTGCCGAGCGCGGCTTTTCGAAGGTCACGATTCGCGAGATCTGCAAGAGCGCCCGCGCAAACGTCGCCGCGGTGAACTACCACTTCAACGGCAAGAAGGGGTTGTACGACGAGGTCGTGCGGTCCGCCATCAAGACGATGCAGACGACGACAGACGCGATTCGCGAGGCGGGAGCGGGCGGATCAGGCGAAGAGCAGATCACCGCGTACGTCTCGATCTTCCTGACACGTGTCGTTGCGGCGCGGGACAGCTGGATTCATCAGCTGATGATGCGAGAACTGTCGGACCCGACGCCCGCGCTCGACCTCGTCATCAAGAAGGTCGTGCAGCCACGCATGGCCTATCTGCGCGAGGTCCTCGCGGCGATGTTCGATTGTGACCAGACCGATCCGCGAGTGGAGAGATGCTCGATGAGCATCCAGTCACAGTGCCTTGCGCTGCTCTCGCACCCGGTCGCGGCGCTGCGCCCAAAATCGATGACCGAGCGGGAGCTCGATCTGATGGCACAGCACATCGCCCAGTTCTCGCTCGGCGGTGTCCGTGCGATTGCGAAGAGCAAGAACTAGGAGTGCACGCCAGGCGCCTCGTGCCCTGTGCGTGCCACGTATTCGTCGTACGACCCCGGGTAGAGATGCGGCTGGGTCTCCACGCCGGTCTCGCCTCCCAACTCCACCACACGATTGCTGAGACCTCGCAGGAAAGCGCGGTCATGCGAGACAAACAGCATCGTTCCCTCGAAGTCCTTCAGCGCATCGATGAGCATTTCCTTCGTGAAGAGATCGAGGTGATTGGTCGGCTCGTCGAGCACGAGAAAGTTGGGCGGGTTGAGCAGCATGCGCGCGATCACGAGCCGTGTCTTCTCGCCGCCCGAGAGCGACCGGATCTTCTTGTCGATGTCGTCACCTGAGAACTGAAACGCGCCGGCGAGGTTCCGCAGGATGCCGATCGACTCATCCGGAAAGTCACGCTGCAGTTGCTCTTCGATCGTCAGCTCAGGGTCGAGCAGGTCGAGTGCCTGCTGAGCGAAGTAGCCCATCTTGAGGCTCGCTCCAAGATCCACCTGTCCCGAGTCCGGCGCGAGCACACCTGCCACCATCCGCAGCAGCGTCGTTTTTCCCGCGCCGTTCCGCCCCATGACACACCATCGCTCGCCGCGACGGATGGTCATGCTGAGCCCGTCGTGCACGACCCGCTCGCCGTACGCCTTGGACACGCCATCGAGCACGGCGACCTGGTCGCCCGACCGGGGCGGCTGACGGAAGTCGAACCGCACGACCTTTCGCCTCTTGGGCAGCTCGATCTTCTCAATCTTCTCGAGCGCCTTGACGCGGCTCTGCACCTGCGCGGCCTTGGCTGCGTGGGCCGAGAACCGCTCGATGAACCGCTGTTCCTTGGCCAACATCGCCTGCTGCCGCGCGTAGGCCGCCTCGCGATTGGCCTCGCGAATCGCGCGCTCGCGCTCGTAGAAGTCGTAGTTGCCCGAGTAGACGGTGATCTCACCGTCGTCGATCTCGGCGATCTTGCCGACCACGCGATTCATGAACTCACGATCGTGCGACGTCATGAGCAACGCGCCTTGTCGTGACTTCAAGTACGCCTCGAGCCAGACGATCGATTCGATGTCGAGGTGATTGGTCGGCTCGTCCATCAGCAGGACGTCGGGAGAACCGAGCAGCACGCGCGCCATCGCGACGCGCATCTTCCATCCGCCCGACAACAGCCCGACGTCGCCCTCGATCCGCTGATCGTCGAAGCCGAGCCCGTGAAGCACCTCGCGCGCCTGGGCCTCGAGGCTGTAGCCGCCCAGGTGCTCGTACTCTTCCTGCACCTCGCCAAACGCCGCCAGGATCCGATCCATGTCATCGGCTTTCTCCGGGTCGGTCATCTCATGCTGCAGCGCTTCGAGCTGGTGATGCAGGATGCCGAGGCGGCCGCTGCCGGCAATCGCTTCGTCGAGCACCGATCGGCCAGACATCTCTTCGACGTCCTGGCGGAAATAGCCGATTGTGATCTTCTTCGGCACCGACACGTCGCCCTCATCGGGCGCCTCTTCCCCGACGATCATCCGGAAGAGCGTGGTCTTGCCCGCGCCGTTCGGGCCGACGAGCCCGACCTTTTCGCTGGGGTTCAGCTGGAACGAGGCATCGACGAAGAGAACCTGACGGCCGTACTGCTTGCTGACACGGGAGAGGGAAATCACACGACTAACTCCCCTCGCGCGATGAGGACGGCCTCTCCTCCCACACGGACACGACTGATCTCGCGGCGATCGCCGTCGATCGAGATGTGAATGCGACTGGCACGTCCCATCGCTGCGCCCTGGAGGCTGATCATCTTCTGCGCGGCCTCGCCCGCGACGACTCCATGATGGACGAGGTAGCACCCCAGCGGGCCGCTGGCACTGCCGGTGGCCGGGTCCTCGATGATGCCGAACTCCGGGGCGAACATTCGGCTGTACGCCGTCTCGGTCGAGCCCGCCGGATCGATTGAAAACATGAAGATTGCGCGATCCAGCTTAGTCGCAGCCGTCAGTCTCCGAAAAGCGGCCGCGTCGCTGATCGCACGATCGACGGTCTGACGGTCGCGCAGCGGCACAAAAAGGAATGGAACGCCGCACGACACCTCCTGGACCGGAAGGTCTTCCACCAGATCGGCTGTTTCCAACCCGAGCGCAGCCGCCACCGCAGCGCGGTCTGCGACAATCGGCCCAAAGGTGGGCACTGACTGCGTCATCCATGCGAACCGGAGCGCCGACCCACGCCATTCGAGATCGACCGGCACCGGCCCGATGTTGAGACCGAACACGAATCGAGCCGAACCGGGACGAATGACCCCGGTATGTGCGAGCGCGAAGGTGCTGCCGATGGTGGGGTGGCCAGCCATGGGCATTTCGTTCATCGGCGTGAAGATCCGCATCCGGATGTCGGTATCTGACCGTTCGGCAGGCAGGATGAACGTGCTCTCCGAAAAGTTCATCTCGCGCGAAAGACGCTGCATCTTGCTCGTATCGAGTCCGCGCGCGTCGGTGAACACCGCGAGCTGATTGCCGAGCAGCGCTTCGCCCGTAAACACATCGTAGTGAAGATATGAGAGAGGCATACTCACAGAATATGGTGACCTGCGCCGCGGGTTGTGAGGCGGACAACGACTCGCCGCGGCTAACATAGGGCTCCTATGCCGACCTCAAACGATCTGCTCGAACTGGCGAATCTGTGCGCGACCAAGCTCGAAAAAGACGGCTACCTTCGCCACGTTCCGTCGTTTTCTGACGCCGAAGAACAGTGCGAAACCGAGTACGAGAATCTCCTTCAGGCGATTCACGAGGACGAGCTTTTCGCGCCGGTTGACATTCAGCGTCAGGAGCAACTCGTCGAGCAGATTGCAGCAGCACTTCCCGAGGACAAGCGCATGTTGATTGTGGAGCTCGCGGACAATCACGCGCGCCATGTATGGCTGCAGCAGGAGGGCGCGTACCATCTCGGGCTCGCCGTGGGCCAACGGCTGCGCAAGCTCACGTAACGCCGTTTCCACAAACTTGTAACGATCGCGCGCGCGACATGCAGACATTGTAGAAACGCTGCCCCGACGACGATCGCCTCAGCTCGATTTCTCGCCACTTTTCGCAGGTAATGATTGCGCCTCTGCGGCGTGTATCTTGCACCTTCAATGAGTCATGAATCCCGCTACACCTATGCGCGCAGAGGAGCTCGGCAGGCTCGTCGAACGTGTTCGAGGCGAGTTCAACGAAATGCCTGGAATGCAATTGACGGAAGCTCAGGCCGCAAAATTGTGGGGTCTCGAGCCGACGGCATGCCGCGGAGTGGTAGAGCTGCTGGTAGGGACGGCATTTCTTCGCCGGACTTCCAATGGGCGGATCGTGCGAGCAGGACGATAGCTCGCTAGCTTCTACTTCGCTTGGCCTTCAACAATTCGCCCGCGCGCTCGGCAGCTTCCCGCACCAGAAGCCCCATCTTGGGATGAGAGGGCTCCATATCGGGATCTGTACCGCGTTCCCGAAGCTCCTCTGAAGTCGTCGGACCAATCGACGCCACAACGCAGTTCCGAAGCCCTTTAATCACGGCGTCGCTCAGGCCCATCGACTCCGCTACTTGCAGGAGATGGACGGCCTGCGTGGCGGTCGTGAAGAGCACGACATCGATTTTCCCTTCGGCGACGGCACGGCATCCCGCGCGAAGCGGTTCCAGATCTTCAGGCAGGGCCCACTGATACACAGGTACAGCGGTCACGTCCGCCCCGCGGTCTCGAAGCCCGGCCAGGAGATCAGGATTGGAGACGCCATACTCCTGGACGGCAACCCTGAGGCCCTTCAGTGATAGTTCGCCGGCTCGACTATCGAGCGCCGAAAGCAGCTCTCGCCACGTGTTCGGCTCTGGCGCCGTCAACCAGACCGGCACCTGCACTTCGCGCAGAGCGGCGACAGGCTTTGGGCCGCGCGCGGCGATTCTCGATCGCCGCAATGCATCGATAAAGCTGTCGCGGGTACCGCGAACCTGCTCGACCGTGGCGATGAGAGCGCGCGTGCCGACGCCGGTCAGCAGCACGACGAGATCGAACTCGCCGCGCTCGAGCCGATCCGCAAACGCGATCGCTTCGGTATTCGATTCGAGGGGAACTTCGCGCATGGAGGGAGCCGAAATCGGCTCCCCCCCGAAGGTTGTGACGAGTGTGGCCAGTTCCCGAGCGCGTCGGCTTTCGAGGACCAGGACCCGGAGACCATCAAACGCCAATGTGGGCCGTACCTCTCAACTTCACTCCGTGATGTGAAGGTAGGCTTCCTCACCATGCATCGTCACGTCAAGACCGGTGGCCTCATCGGCTGCGCTTGCACGCAACGGGATGAAGAGCGAGATCAGCTTCAGAAGAATAAAGCTCACCACGCCGCTGTAGACGATCGCCGTGAGCACGGCCAAGGCCTGAATACCGACCTGACCCGGATTGCCGTGCAGGGCGCCGTCGAAGAGGCCGTTGATCGCTTTGTCGGCGAACACCCCGGTGAGAATTGCACCCACGGTTCCGCCAACCCCGTGCGCCGCGACGACGTCGAGCGAGTCATCGAGTGATGTCTTGGCGCGAATGATCAGCGCGAGATAGCTCGGCACTGCGGCGATACCGCCGAGGACGATAGCGCTCATGGGGCTGATGAACCCCGCAGCCGGTGTGATCGCAACCAGTCCGACCACGATCGCGGTCGCGCATCCGACAGCGGTCGGCTTGCCCGAGCGCATCATGTCGAGGAAGGTCCAGACAACGAGGGTCGCCGCCGGGGCGAGCATCGTCGTCACGAACGCGAGACCGGCGATCGGGCTGGCCGCCAGCGCGCTACCCGCGTTGAACCCAAACCAGCCGAACCAGAGCAGGCCGGCGCCGAGCAGCACTGTCGGGATGTTGTGCGGCAATATCGCGGCGTGCCCGTAGTCCGAACGCTTGCCGACGACGATCGCCGCAACGAGCGCCGCGGCGCCGGCGTTCACGTGCACGACGGTTCCACCGGCAAAGTCCCACGCGCCCATGTCTGCCAGCCAGCCACCGCCCCACACCCAATGCGCCACTGGCGCATAAACCACGAGCGACCAGAGGGAGATGAAGAGGAGATACGCGGAGAACCGCATGCGCTCGACGATGGCACCGGAGATCAGCGCGGCCGTGATGATGCAGAACGTCGCCTGGAAGGCCATGTACAGGGCGTGAGGAATGGTGATCGGCACCACCGCTCCGGTTGCATCGAGCCCCACCCCATTGAGGAACGCAAGCGACATGTCACCCAGCCAGTTGTTGCCCGGCGTCAGCGCGAGTGAATAACCGACAACAGCCCACAACACGCCGACGAACCCCAGTGAGATGAAACTCATCATCATGGTGTTCAGCGCGTTCTTGCTGCGCACGAGCCCGCCGTAGAAGAAGGCCAGGGCCGGCGTCATCAGCAGGACGAGGGCCGTTGAGATCAACATCCACGCGGTGTCAGCTTGATTCATGCACTCACCTCTCTAGGAGCGTCGTCGCAGGTTGGGGGAACGCTCGAGCGGTTCATTCTAGATGAGGAAAAATGAAAAGGATCATCGACACAACAGACAAACATGTCGATCAGACTCTATTAACTGACAATAATGTCTGAATCAGGCCAGCGGGGCCGTTGCCGGAGGCTTACTGTGCTGCAGACCCAGGCGCGGACGCGGAAGGACTCGCATCCACCTGCGGCCCTGGCAAGTGGATCGGATCGTCGCTCGCCCATGGCATCCGGCATGGCTGCCGGCGCTCGTAGCGCAGAAGGTTGACCGTGAGTCGCTTTGCGACCGGCTCCAACCCCTGGCGAATCGCAGCCTCGATCAACGAGCGCTGAATGCCGACCGCTTCCGCAAACTGACCTCGCTCGGCCAGCGCCATCGCCATCGTCTCACCGAGGTCGATCGTCTTGCCGCCCTGCAGCAGGCGCTCGACGATCGCCTGCGCACGCTGCCCGTCACGAACCCGATCGTCGGGCGCCGCCGCAAGCAGCCGCGACAACGCGAACGGGAACTCAGGATGATCGGGATTGATCCGCGAGGCTTCGTCGAACCAGTCACGCGCCTCGCGGTACCGTGCGAGTTTCACGAGCGCCATGCCGTAACCGAATCGCGCGTCGGCCGACTTCGGGTTCACCCTCAGTGCCTCGTCGTACTGTGCCAGCGACTGCTCCACTCGCCCGCTGCGACGAAGCGCGTCGGCCAACGCCTGATACGCCTCGACGTAGTTCGGGCTGAAGCGCACTGCGGCTGACAGATGACTGATCGCCTCTTGACTGCGTCCGTTCGACGCCATCAACACGCCGAGACTGTAGTGCGCCTTCGCGGCAGTCTCGTCGATCCCGGACTCGGGCGCCATCTTGATCGTCTCTTCGAACCAGGTCATCGCGCCGCGGACATCGCCCTGCATGTACAGCGCCGTGGCGAGCTTGTGACGGAGGGATCGCCCGAGCCCAGTGCTTCCCGGCGTGATGGCAACGCCCTTCTTGAAGAAGCCCTCGGCCGCCGGGAAGTCGCGTTGCTCGAGTGCGCGCACCCCGCGCAGTTCGTACGAGAGCCCGCTCTCGAGCGCCAGATCCAGTTCCTGCCGGAACGGGTCAGGGACGAGTACTTCGGTGTTCTTCCACAGCTTGATGTGCTCTTCAGCCTTCGCGGTGTCGCCGAGGCCCCGGTAGGCCTGCGCCAGCGGCGAATGCACGCTTTGCAAGCTTGGATTGATGGCGATGGCCTCCTCGAGCGCCGACACCGCGCTCGCGTACTCGCGTTGCGCGAGGGCGGCCTGCCCGAGGCCGACGAGAACCGCGGGAGTCTTCGGGGCCAACTGACGCGCGCGCTCGAACAGTGGCTTCGCCTTCTCCGCTTGCCCCTGATCCAGGTAGCCGCGGCCCAGCCAAATCATTGTGGGCACGTCGTTGGGGAGGATCTCGAGCACCCGGCTGAACGCGGCCATCGCGCCGGCGGTGTCGCCCTGGTTCTTGTAGAGATGCGCGAGAAAGTACGGCCAGCGCGGCTCCTGCGGCATGAGCACTTGGGCATTGAGGTACGCAGGCTGTGCTGCCGCGTAGTACTCGCCCGCCTGAAGCAGCATGCCGACGCTGCCATACGCACGCCCGCGCTCCTCATTGGTCGCATCGGGCCGCTTGATCGTCTCGAGCATCGACTGATAGCGCTCGCGCACTTGCTGCTGCACCGTCTGGTCCATGCGGGAGAGGTCCGGCAGCGTGACTTCCATCATCTTCGGCGCCGCCGGGGTGGACGGCTGACTCGAGGAACTGCAGCCTGCAACGAACAGGAAGAGAGCGATACCTGCCAGCGTTGGGAGTTGGCACCTTGGGAGTTGGGAGTTGAGTTTGTTCATTTCCCGCTTCCCTGTTTCATGGTCACCCAGCGATCGATCGCCTGGTCCGCCCACTCCTCGGTCTTGCCATCAGGCCACTGCACGCGAACGGTGACAGGCGCCGCCGCATCGCCCAACCCGACGAGCACACGCGGATCATTCGCGGACGCGTAGCTGCCATCAGAGCGTGCGCGCCGCCAGAGCGTCGGGCCGGCACCGCGAGCGATCGACACTCGCGCACCAATCATGTCTCTGCCCCCAACGCCGATCAGTCGAAGACCGAGCCAGTGTTTCTGATTGCCGAGGTTGTTGACGAACAGACGCGTCGGGCCGTTCGCAGTGCCGACGACCACGTCTTCGTCCCCGTCGTTGTCGATATCGCCGAATGCGGCGCCGCGGCTCACGTCGAGCAACTTGAATGGTTCGCCCGCATCGGCAGACACATCCGCAAAGCGGCCGTCACCCAGGTTGCGATACAACTGGTTCAGCATCTTCAGCGGGAACGGGTCCTTCGCGCGTGCCTGCGCTTCGATCATCGACACGCTGCCGTTGAGCGTGATGAGGTCGAGCCAGGAATCGTTGTCGAAGTCGAACCACGCCGTGCCAAAACCGGTCTTCGCCAGACTCGGCGAACCAAGGCCCGACGGGCCCTTGCGATCCTCGAACACGCCGTTCCCGGTGTTCAGGTACAGGATGTTCATCTGCGCGAGCCAGTTGGTGATGAAGATGTCTTCGTCGCCGTCGTTGTCGAAATCACCGGCGTCGATGCCCATGCTCGCTTCAGAGTTGCCCTGGCCATTCACGGCGGCGCCATTGAGAAAGGCCATGTCCTTGAACCGGCCGTTCTTCTGGTTCATCCAGAGCTGGTTGGGCATGCCGTCGTTGCCGACGTAGATGTCCATCCAGCCGTCGTTGTCGAAGTCGGCTGTCGAGACGCCGAGCGCCGGCCCATAAGCGCCGCCCTCGAGCGCCATCCGCGTGATGTCAACGAAGGTGCCGTCGCCGCGATTCCGAAACAGCTTGCTCGGCTGAGGCCGATAGCTGTTCGGCGGGCAGTAGTCGTGCTGACCAGTCACAGACAAGCAATCGATGTCGCCTTCGAGGCTGTAGAGCAGGTAGTTGCCGACGAAGAGATCCAGCCAGCCGTCGCGATCGATATCGACAAACGACGCCGACACCGCCCAGCCGCCCTTATTGCCTACCCCGGCTTTCGCCGTGATGTCAGTAAACGTGCCGTTGCCGTTGTTGTGCAGCAAGACGCTGTCGGTGAGACCAGTGCGATAGATGTCAACGAAGCCGTCGTTGTCGACATCAGCGGCGGCCACGCCCATGCCGTACGTTTGAATGTTGATGCCGGCCTGATCGGTGACATCGGTGAAGTGGAGCGTGCGTGAACCGTCCGCCGCAACCTTCAGGTCGTTCCGATACAAGCGATCCTTGAGCGGTCCCTTCGGCGGAAAGAGCGCCTTCTCGATCGACTTTCCCTTGCCGAGCATCTGGCTCTGCACGAGGTACACGTCGAGATCGCCGTCGTTGTCGTAGTCCAACAGCCCAACACCGGGCGCCATGATCTCGGGGTAGTAGTACTCGCCCGACATTCCGTTGAAGTGAACGAAGTCGATCCCGGCGGCCGAGGCGCGCTCCTCGAACCACGGCGCCGCCGGCTTCGCCGGTGCGGTTGTGGACGACGGCGTCGAACTGCCGCCACACGACACCACCCATAGCGAGGCCACTACGACGAAAGTCGAACGCCTGAGCATCTAAGGAAGCGTACAAGAAAAAGGCGGACCCTCAAAGAAAGGTCCGCCCTCGAAATCGCCGGGTAAAGAACAAGACCCGGCCTACGCTGCGTAGGGCGGGTCCATACTTTGGGACCCGCCGCATCGATTAGAAATCGGTCGTGATGTTGAAGCGCACGAACCGCGGCATCAGCAGCGTCGTCGGGTTGTACCAGGTCGGGCCCGTTCCGACGAACGCCTGCTGGTAGGTCAGACCAGGGTTCGAGTTGAACAGGTTGTAGATGTCCACACCGATCAGCGTGCGGGTGCGCCCGAAGCGGAGGATCTTGCCAACGCGCATATCCACCTGACGGACGTAATCGCCGTACAACTGGCCAGGCTCCAGGAGATTGACCGACTGCTGGTTGTTCAGCAGGGGAATACCTGCGACCGCGTTGGTAACGACGTAGTTGGCTGCGACGGATGTTCCGTTCGATGCCGAATCGTTTCCACCAAGACCCAGCGTGCCGGGCTTGAACTGGAAGCTCGCCGACAACTGCACGTCGACCTTCGGGAGGACGTAGGTTGCCAGACCACGGATCTGCGTCAACCAGGGCTCGGTGACATGGCACGACGATGCCGGCTGCCACACTGCTGGGACACCCGTCAGAAGTGCCTCGGGCACCTTTGCCGTGATCTCGCAGTTGTCGCGAACGCCACGACCCGTGCTCGTTCCGCCCTGCACCACGAGCCCGTTGCGGAGGCGCGTGTTCACGTTGACGTCCACGCCGTGCCAGTACTGGTACTGGTCGCCGTAGTCGCTGGCGAACGTCGTGTAATTGGTCGCCGCCGAGAAGTTCGTGCGCGGGTTGAATGACGTCACCTGGTAGCCACCACCACCAGGCAGCGACGCATGCGTCGGCGCGGTGAACGTGTACTGCGCGTAGTCGGCCGGCGTCGAAGCGAGGTTGTCGGTCACGAGGAAGCCCTGGAACCAACGGCGGTAGTAGCCGACTTCCACCGAGGTTCGCGGAAGGATCTCGTGCTGCACGGACGCACCGAACTGCCAGTCCGACGGACGCACGCCCCAGCCTTCGAGGATGGCCGGGTTGATCGGCGCAGCCGAGAGCGCCTGGCCGAACGCCGGCTGCTGCCACGGACCGCATTCACCGTTGGCCGCCGGGTTCATCAGGTCGCACTGCGGGACGTAGTCGCCGTTGATCCCAAGACCGCCGCGGTCGTTCCACGTACGATTGGTCGTGCGCGCGAATCGCGTCGCACCGGCCGGGTTCATCAGCTGATAGCGATCCTGGTTGTTCGCAGCCTGCAGATATCGTCCAAGGTTGACCTTGAACGAGGTCTTGCCGTTGCCGAACACATCGTACGCCGCACCCATGCGGGGCGAGATGTCGTTGAAGCCCGGGACACCTACCGTGTACGGGAACGACACCGGCGCTGGACGGAACTTGTCGGTGCCGTCTGCGCCCTGATCGTCAGGCGACCAGCTCCACGCGCGGTCGTATCGAATCGCGCCCTGCAAGGTCAGGCGATTGAGCGTCCACTGATCCTGGGCGTAGAAGCCGTGATACTGGCTGCGGTCCTTGATCATGAAGTCGCCAAGGTTCATCGTCAGCTGGTTGGGCACGCCGCTCAGGAACCGGTAGTTCACGCGCGTCGCGTTGTAGTGATTGAGATTGTCGGTGCGGTTGTACGCCGCGACGTACCCGATCTTCATGCTGTGCGCACCGGTGACGTACGAGGCCGAGGCCTTCCACGTCGTCGGGTTCTGCATGTTGTTAAAGTTCCAATCGAGCGCGCGGTAAACGAGGTTGGCGGGCATGCTCCAGGGCGTGCCGTCACCGAAGACGCCGGTCTGTGCCGCCTGCTCCTGAACCTGGTTAATGTTCAGAATCGCGCCCGGCTGCTCCATCCATCCCCACTTGCTGATGTAGGTCGAGACGCCGGCCTCGAGCAGCAACCGGCTGGTTGCCGGCGAGCTCCACGTCCCCTGCATGACGCGCTGCCATGAATCGGCGTATCCAAACGCACCGCCCGCGGTGCCCTGCGCGCCGCTGGCCGCTTCGGGCGCGATGGCCGTCGTTCCGCTCGCAACCCAGTTATCGCCGCGCGGACGGCAGTCGTCCGAGTCTGTTTTCAGCGACGAGCCGTCGCATGCGAGCTGGTTGTCGAAGAAGAAGCCGACCTTGTTGCGCGGTGTCACCTGCGCCGTCAGACGGGCGGCGGTGACCGTTCGCGACACGGCGTTGCGCGCCTTCAGGTTCTGATCGGGGGAGTACGTCCAGGAGTTCGCGTTGCCTGCGTTCAGGTTGGCGTACATCCCGAGAATATCGTCGTGCGAGCCGAAGTCGCGGTAGTTGGCGAAGAACCACAACTTGTCTTTGGCGATGGGGCCGCCGAGCGATGCCTGCACGTCCCAGTTCTTATAGAGCGCGGCTGCCTGGCTGAGACCGATCGAGCGAAGGTGCTCGTCGATGTTGTTGCCCTGCGACCATTCGCCAGCCGTGCTGAAGAAGCCCTGGCCCGCGAAGCTGTTGCCGCCAGTCTTCGGGATGAAGTTGACAGTGGCGCCACCGACCTCGGTCTCTCCGAGACCACCGGAGAGCGAGACCTGCATTTCCTGCGAGTTGGCGGTGTCGATGATGTAGCCGGATGCGCCGCCGCCGTTGAAGGCGGAGCCGGTGCTCAAGCCATCGACGTAGGTGCGGCCTTCATTGCCGCGACCACCGTGGCTGTAGAAGATGCGCATCGCGGGCATCAGATCGATCTGATTGCTGCCGCCTGTAACCGACGGGACGAGGAAGACGAGCGCGTTGTAGCCACGCGTTGCAGGGAGTGCGTTGATCGTCGAGTCGTCGATGACCTGCTGTCGCCGCGTGCTCTGCACGTCAACGATCGGCGTTTCGCCAGTGACCGTGATCGTTTCCTGCAGGTCGCCGACTTTCAGATCCTGATTGATGGTGATGACGCCAGAGCCAGTGATCTCGACGCCATCGCGCTTGACGGTGGCGAACCCTGGCAGCGTGAATGTGATGCTGTAGGTGCCGGGCAGAAGTTCCGTGAGGCGATAGCCTCCCGTGCCGTCGCTCACTGTGGAGCGGACCTTTTCGATGAGGACGGGGCTGGCGGCCTCAACGGTGACGCCCGGCAATACTGCGCCGGAGGCGTCGCGAATCGTGCCGGTGATGGACGACTGCGCGTGCGCGAGCGATGGCATCAAGGCCATCAGCGCCATGACGGCAAGACAGCGAACGAACCTAACTC
>Ga0315912_10002042_pt1 | contig 22558 bp, 18 predicted proteins | sample VfabasoilMG_FD_204469 | JGI IMG/M metagenome (GOLD analysis project Ga0315912, IMG submission 204469) | Garden soil microbial communities collected in Santa Monica, California, United States - V. faba soil | ecosystem: Environmental > Terrestrial > Soil > Garden | place: USA: California...
CGTAGCGACGCCCGAACAGGTTCGTCCCGTTGAACGGGAAGACGTTGCCCCCGAAGTCGGCGAAGACGGCCATCACGGTGCCGTCGGGCAGCGCGCGCACCTCGGCCTCGGTCTGGCCGTTGTTGTCGAAGGTGTTGAACTGGATGTCGTTGGTGACCGGTGTCCCGTCGAGTTCGAAGAACCGCAGGTAGGCGTCGCCGTCGTTGTCGCCGTTGAACGCCACCACCCAGCCGCCGCCCGGCAGGGCCGCGGGCATAGGCTCCCACTGCGAGTTCACGAACGTGGAGTTGAGCACGAAGTCGGGGCCGAGCGGCACCCCGTCCATCGTGAAGACGCGGCCGAAGGTGCCCATCCCGTCGCCATCGTTGGCCGGGAAGATGTTGCCGCGGTCCGTCCAGCAGACGAACACGTTCCCGAAGGCGTCGGCGGCGGACATGGCCTCGTCCTGCGAGCCGCCGTTGAAGAAGGCGTTGACGAGCACGTCGCCCGTGAGCGGCAAACCCTCGCCCGTGAAGAAGCGCGCCAGGATCGGCGTGCCCGGCGAATCGTTCCACGAGACCATGTAGCGCGAGCCGTCGGGCTGCATGGACACGTTGGCCCACTCGTCCTGATACGAGACGTCCACGTTGACCACGGCCTCGGGAGCCCACGGCACCGGGTCACCCTGCGGAGCCTGCAGTGCGCGCGCCGGGAAGGCGCAGGCGGCGAACAGGAACAGCACCAGGGGTCGATTCATGGTGTCGGGTCGGGCGCGGAGCGAGGGGTGGGCCTGGCTGCGCGCACCGGTGGGCCAGCGGGGGCACGCGCTGCCCCGGAGTCTACCCCGCACCGCGGACCCTGTCGGCCGGCGGCACGGCCGGCCGCGCGGGCGGCCCCGGCTACCACAGGCCCTGCTGGACCAGCAGCTGCCTCCAGGCCTCGCGCGTCGCCTCGGCCCATGGCGGGGCCTCTCCGGCGCTCGTGGCGGGCGGCGGACACTGGCGGGCGAGCGCCTCGGTGGCTGCCCGGGCGACCTCCGGACAGGGGTGCCCGAGCAGGTGCCAGAGGCTCAGCACGAGGCGCGTGGCCTCCGGGCCGGCCGAGGTGAGCAGCTGCAGCCCCGCGCGGTCCTCGGGCGTCAGGCAGGCACCGGCCGGGGGCTGACCGGCCCCGCCCCGCCCCCGCGCAGCCTGCGCGAGCAGGTCCAGCCGGCCCAGGGCGTGCTTCAGCTCGGGCGAGATGTCGGCCCAGCACGGCGTGCCGGGCCCCAGGCCCGGACGTGCCACGACCTCGGCCCCGGCCGGCACGAGCACCCGGTGCCCGGGCACCTCGAAGGAGACCTGCCCGCCGCGCACGCTGAGCGTCGTGCTGCCGTCCAGACCGACCGTGGCGGTGTAGAAGCAGCCCAGATCGACGGCGATGCCCGCGGGCGTCCCGACCTGGAAGAGGCGCGGCGCGGCGAAGATGCTGGCCGTGAGCTGACCGCGCTCGAGGTAGAGGCGCCAGCCCTCGTCCGGAGCCCGCTCCAGCCGCAGGCGCGAGTCGGGCTCGAGGCGCAGGCGCCCGGCCCCGGCGACGTGGACGTCGGCCCGACTCCCGGCGTCGCACACGAGCACGTCTCCTTCGCGCGCCGCCAGGCGCCCCCCCGCCACGGCATCGTCCGAGCCTTCGCGCCGCAGCAGCGGGCTGCCCGCGAGCGCCTCGACGAGATAGCCCTCGTCCGCCGGCGTGCCGGACGGTCCGACGCCGCTCACGACCGCGGGCTCGGTCTCGTCGTCGAGGCTCCACGACTCGAGGCCGTCGTGGACGAGCAGGGCGAGCAGCGCTGCCGCCGCGAGCGCGCTGACGAGCCGCAGCCCGCGCGAGCCGCCGTACGAGACGATCGAACGCCGCACCGCGGGGCCGGCTGTCTCGTCCGCGCGCGGGAGCGCAGGCGGGCCCTCGGCCGACTCGTCCCGTTCGTCGTCGGCAGCGCCCGGCAGGAAACCGGCTTCCGTCAGACCAGCAGCCGACGCGCTCGCACGCTGGCTGGCAGCCTCCACGCTCCAGGGCTGCGGGCAATGGCGGAAGGGCAGGAGCCGCGCCTCGAGGTCGGCCAGCTCGGGATCGGGTGGGCTGCCCGACGGGTCCCAGAGCGCGTCGTCTTCGGGGATCATCGCCAGCCTTTCCGCGCGAGCCGCGCGCGCAGCAACATCATGCCGCGTCCGAGGTGCGTGCGGATCGAAGCGGGCGCCAGCCCGGTCGCCGCGGCGATCTCGGGCCCGCTCATGCCCTCCACGAGGCGCATGACGAGACTCTCGCGATAGGGTTCCGGGAGTTCGCGCAGGATGGCCAGGAGTTCAGCCCCCTCGGCGCGCTGCAGCACGCCCGGGCTGCGCGTATCGGGCAGTTCGTCCGGCAGCGCCTCGGCCGCCGGCTGCCGGCGCCGCCCCTGGCGTCGGGCGGCGTGCCGCGCGATGCTCGCCAGCCAGGCGCCGAGCCGCTCCCCGTCGCGCAGGCCGGCGAGGCTGCGCCACGCCGCCAGGAAGACCTCCTGCAACAGGTCGTCCACGTCCTCGTGGGCAGCGTGCGAGAGCAGCACGGCGTGCAGCATGGGTGCATAGCGGGCGTGGAGGCGACCGAAGGCCTCGGCGTCACCGGCGCGTGCCGCGGCCAGCCACGCCGAGCCGTCGTCGGAAGGGCAGGGCTCCCGCGCCACGCGCCTCCGCTCCCGGGAAAGGGTAGGCCCGGGTGTCAGGCGCGACCCAGCTCGCGCGCGACCCGCGCCGCGAGTTCCGCATCGTCGGCTGCCCCGAGCATGCGCCCCATGGTGGCCGCGATGTTGCGCGACAGCAACTCCGACCCGGCGCTCCCGGCGAGCGCGCGATCGAGGTGCAGGTAGAGCCCCTGGCGCTCCCCGCGCGCGAAGCAGAGCACGGACGCACCCAGGCGCAACGCCGGGTCGGCGGGGCGCGCCGCGAGCGCGGCCTGCAGCCACCGCTCCGCCTGGGCGCTGCTGCGCGGGTGGAGCCCCCGCTCGGCCAGGCCTTCGAGGGTCCAGCTCAGGTCGAAGGCGCACAGCCCCCAGCGGCTGCGGGCTGCATCGATCTCCGCCTCGGAGGCGAGCGAGGCGGCGAGCAGCGCCGCCTCCTGCCGACCCTCGAGCGCCTGGACGAAGGCCTCCACGTCCTCCTCGACCCGCGCGTCGGCCGCGCGCTCGTAGGTCATGTAGAGGACGGCCCTCCGCAGGGTCTCCATGTGCACGAGCGCATCGTCGCCCCCGTCCAGCAGCGCCAGCGTGCGCGCTCCCACGCCGTCGCGCGCCACGTCCGGCAGCAGCGCGAAGGCGTCGTGGCCGAACGGCAGGCTGGGCGCGTCGCCGATGCTGATCGGGTGGCAGAGCACGGGCGGCCCCCAGTTGGCGAGCGCCGCGCGGGCAGGGCCCCCCCCGAGAGCGATCGCCCCGGCAACCGGCAGCGCGAGGAGCAGGGCAGGGAACGCGGCCAACGAACGACGCAGGTCGATGGACATGACGAGACCTCGGGTGGCATGGGAACGGGGCCGGTACCGCCGGCCGCCACCACCCCAGAGTCCGCCGGGCGTGCCGGCGTGGACGAGAAAATCGACGGCCCCGCGCGACCGTCGCCGTTGGCTCAGGGCCCCCGCAAACGCCAGCGCCCGCGGACCGGCCGATCCGCGGGCGCTGCCTGAGACGTATCCCTGGACCCAGCTAGGGCTCAGGGTGCGGTGTGGTAACCGAAGGCGGTGGCCTGCACCGCCGGCTCGGCCAGGCGCAACACGAAATAGCCCTCGCCGCGCTCCTCGATCCACGAGCGGCTGCCGGGATCGCCCAGGAAGGTGATCTGCGGCAGCGAGTCGGAGCGCAGCGCCGGGTGCTCGACGCGGACGCGCTCGACACCCGCCTTGAGCAGCCCCTGGCCGCTGACACCTGGACGGCTGGCGGCCCCGGTCTCCAGCTGCACGAAGGCCACGATGCTGTCCTGGCCGGTCCAGCCCTGCAGCGCGATGCCGAGCACGGGCCCGACGCCCGCATGGCGCGCCGCCGTGCCCGCCTGCTGGCCGAGGCCGAGCGCGTCACCCGCACGGATGGGGGCGCTGCCTCGATCGATGATCACCGGCACGCGACCGGCCAGCGCCACCCACACCTGATCCCGGCCCTCGGAGGCGGCCTCGGTGTCGATCCACTCCTGGCGCAGGGCCTGGCCGGCGGCCAGTTCGCCCACACGCAGCGCCTGACGCGAGGCCTCCAGCAGTTCCGGACGACGGCCGGCCAGCGCCGTGCCGTCCGAGAGCTTGACGCCCGGCCGCGTGGACACGATGCCGAGCACCTGCGTCCCGCTGCCGAGGTCGGCGCGCCGGACATGCTCGGCGTGCAGGCTGTCCACGGCGACGACCGTGCCGGCACGGAGCGAGCCGTCCAGCGTCGGATAGGACTCCGCCAGGTCGAGACCATTGGGAGTCACGGCGCCCGCCACCAGCAGGTCGGCGTTGTGGTCGAGACGCATGATCTCGAGGCTGGGGAAGAGCAGGTTCTGCCCGTTGTCCCACCACGAGAACCAAGCGCCGGGATCGGTGTCGTTCTCGTCGCGCGCGAAGTCCACGTCGAAGTTGCTGCGCACGGCGAGGCTGCCGTTGAGGTCGTTGCGCACCGAGCCGCCGCGGCTCACCAGCGAGCCGAAGGCGCGCACGTCGCCGGCCGTCGCGTCGAGCGAGGTGCCGGAGGCCGTGGCGATGATGCGGTCGACCGTGCCCCCGGTGAAGGTCGGCCCGGGAGGACCGACGGCGCCCTGGGCGCCCTGCGGGCCTTCGGGGCCGGCCGGGCCGATGGGACCCGCCGCACCCTCGGGACCGGCCGGACCGGTCTCACCCTGCGGGCCGGTCGCACCCGCCGGACCTGGCAGACCCTGGGGACCGGCAGGACCCTCGGGACCTGCGGGACCGATCGCACCCTGCTCACCGGGAGGACCGACAGCGCCCTCGGGGCCCTGCGGCCCGGGCAGGCCGATCGGACCGGCCGGGCCGACCTCGCCCTGGGGACCGGCGGGGCCGGCAGGACCGGTGGGGCCGGTGGGCCCGATCGGACCGGCAGGACCGGCGGGGCCCTGCAGCCCGGCCGTCTCGCCGTGCCAGACGCGATCCTTGTCGATGAGCAGCTCGCCGTTGAGGAACACCTCGCTCGGGTTGATGCGGCCGCGCGTCAGGCCCGAGACGCCCAGGGCCTGCGGGGGCGAGGGCGCGAAGGGGTCGGACAGCACGTTGTTCTTCACGAGCTGCACCTCGGTCGTGAAGAAGACCTGCTCGCCCGAGACCGATTCGGGCAGCGCCTTGCTCGCACCGATGATGAGGTCGAGTTCGCCGCTGACGCTGGCGGGCTCGACGAAGACGCCGTTCTCCGGCGCGCTGGGCGCCTCCGGGTCGCTCGTGGCGGCATTGACCTCGACGCTCTCGGACCACGGCTGGCCGCTGTCGTCCAGCAGCGGCACCTGGCCGGCCGAATCGGAGTACAGCCGCACGACCACCCGGAAGGTCTCGTTCTTCTTCGACTTGAAGGGCAGGTAGCGCACGCCGGAGCCGGCCGACTTGCTGCGGAACAGCCGCGCGTGCACGCGGATCGGGGTCTGGGCTTCCAGGTCGGGGCCGAAGAGGCCAGAGAACACGACCGCCAATCCGGCGGCAATCCATGCCTTGTTCATGTGCGGGGAGACTCCTCGCGGGTGACCATGTGGAGCGAAGGCCGACGGGCCGCGTCGACGCGAACGGCGGCTGAACTCTACGGGAAGCCCAAGACCCCGGTCAAAAGACCCTGCTGCCCTGCCCGGAGTGCTTCGGCGCGACGGCTGCCATCTCATAGGATACATGCTGCGCGGCGCTGTGCCTGCCTCGGTTCCGAGTACAGCTCAGGCGCGCGGGCGCTCGTCGAGGACGGATTGGCCACCTACGCGATCGGCGACATCCAGGGCTGCGCGCGGACCCTCGAGCGGCTGCTGGCACGCATCGACTTCTCCCCGGGCCGGGATCGCCTCTGGCTGGTGGGCGACCTGGTCAATCGGGGCCCCGAGTCGCTGGCCGTGCTGCGCTGGGCCGAGGCCTTCAGCGAACACCTCGTCTGCGTGCTCGGAAACCACGATCTGCACCTGCTGGCCGTGGCCGCCGGCGTGCGCCGTCCGCGCCGCGGCGACACGCTCGACGCGGTGCTGGCGGCCGACGACTGCGAGCACCTGCTCGGCTGGCTGCGCCGGCGGCCGCTGGCCCATGCCGACGACATGCACCTGCTGGTGCACGCCGGGCTCGCCCCGGCCTGGACCGCGGCCGACGCCCTGGCGCAGGCGGCTGCCCTCGAAGCGGGCCTGCGCCTCGGCGACGGCAGGGAGCTGCTGGCCGCGCTGGAGACGCCTGCCGCCGGGGCATGGTCCGAGACGCTCGCCGGCCCCGAGCGCCTCTCCACGGCAGCGGCCTTCCTGACGCGCGTGCGCCTGATCGCCGACTCGGGCGCCCGGGTGGACGACTACAAGGGAGAGCCCGCCGGCGGCCGGCACCTCGGCCGGCCCTGGTTCGACCACTCGGGTCGGCGCTCGCGCTCGACGCGCGTCGTCTGCGGCCACTGGGCCGCGCTGGGCCTGTGCCTGCGGCCCGACGTGGCGGCGCTGGACAGCGGTTGCGTCTGGGGCCAGGCGCTCAGCGCCTTGCGCCTGGAGGACGATGCGCTCTTCCAGGAACCCTGCGCCGATCGGGTCTGAAGGCCTGCCGACCGGCGCGTCTCCCAGGCGCGTCCCGGCGGCAGCTCAGGTCGGCCAGGTCCAGTAGAGCAGCAACCCGATCGGCAGCAGCAACATGCCGAGGCAGCCGCGGCGGCGCGGGGGCGGCGCGCTGGCCGGGTCGAGCGGCCGTCCGCAGCTCACGCAATCGGGACGCATCTCGCGGCGCGGGTCGGCGATCGGGTTCTTGGCCGCGCAGTGCGGGCAGAACCAGGTGGCGCCGGCATCGGGCGGCCCGTCGCGGAAGTAGATCGCGGCCGCGAGCTGCTCGCGGCACGGCTCGCCGCAGATCACGTTGCCGTAGAAGGTCTTCTCGGCGCCGGTGATGTCCTTGCCGCAGTTCTGGCAGTAGAGCTTCTGGGTGCTCATGGCGGTTCCTGGGATGCGGCGGGCGGCGCGAGTCTACAGGCCCGCCGCCGCCGACCGCTAGAATCGCCGCGTGGGCTGGCGACTGCTCGTCGATCGGGGTGGCACCTTCACCGACGTGGTGGCCTGTGGCCCCGACGGGCAGCGTCTCGTCACCAAGCTGCTCTCGCTCTCGGACGCGGGCGACGCCACGGGCTCGCTCGCGGGTGTCGTCCCGCCCGACGCGACCATCGACGAGCTGCGGCTCGGCACCACGGTGGCCACCAACGCCCTGCTCGAGCGGCGCGGCGAGCGCGTGCTGCTGCTCACCACGCGCGGCTTCCGCGACCTGCTCGACATCGGCAACCAGGCGCGACCCGACATCTTCGCGCTGGACATCCGCAAGCGACAGCAGCTGCATGCCGCGGTGGCCGAGATCGACGAACGCGTGCTGGCCGACGGCAGCGTGCGCAGGAGCCCCGATCCGCAGGCCGTCGCGCGCGCACTCGCCGGCTGGAAGCACGTGGCCGTGCTGTTCCTCAATGCGCACGCCAACCCCGTGCACGAGCTGCTCGTCGAACGTGTCGCGCACGGCCTCGGGCTGCGCGACGTCTCGCTCAGCCACCGCGTGAGCCCCGGGGTCGGCGCCGTGGCGCGCGGCGACACCACCGTGGCCGACGCCTATCTCACGCCGCTGCTGCAGCGCTCGCTGGGACGCATCGACATCGGGCGCGGCCGCGTGCTGTGCATGCAGAGCGCGGGCGGCCTCATCGAGCGGGCGCGCTTCGCCGGCAAGGACGCGATCCTCTCGGGGCCGGCGGGCGGCGTCGTGGCCACGGCCGCGGTCGGTCGGCTGGCCGGCTTCCGGCAGGTCATCGGCTTCGACATGGGCGGCACCTCGACCGACGTCTGCCGCTGCGGCGACACCCTCGAGCGCGTGTACGAGACCGTGGTGGACGGCATCACGCTGCGCGCACCGGCCCTGCCCATCGTCACGGTGGCCGCGGGCGGCGGCTCGATCTGCAGCCTGCGCGACGGCCGGGCGTGCGTCGGCCCCGAGAGCGCCGGCGCCGACCCGGGTCCGGCCTGCTACGGACGGGGCGGGCCGGCCACCGTGACCGACTGCAACCTGGTGCTCGGCCGCCTGCGCAGCGAGTGGTTCCCGCACCTGCCGCTGGACGCCGAGGCGGCCCGTGCGCGCCTCGCGGTCTTCGGCGAGCCCGAGGCGGCGGCGCGCGGCTTCCTGGCGGTGGCCGTGGCCAGCATGGCCGATGCCCTGCGGCGCATCAGCGTGGCGCGCGGCTTCCACCCCGCCGAGCACGCCCTGGTGGCCTTCGGCGGCGCAGGCGGGCAGCACGCCTGCGAGCTGGCGCGCGCGCTCGGCATGCGCCACGTGCTGCTGCACCCGCTGGCGGGCGTGCTCTCGGCCTGGGGCCTGCAGCAGGCTCCCCTCTCGGCCCACGCCGTGGCGCCCGTGGCGGCGGGCTGCGACGCGCCGTCCTTCCCGGAGCAGCAGGCCCTGGCCGCACTCGGGCCCGAGGACCGTGCGGGCGCCCGGCTGCTGCGTCGCGTGGACGTCGGCTATGTCGGCAGCGACACGACGCTCGACGTGCCCTGGAACCCGGCGTGGCGCGAGCACTTCGAGCAGCAGCACGAACGGCTCTTCGGCTTCCGGCGCCGCGGGCACGCGCTGCAGCTCGTCGCCGCACGCGTGGAGGCGCTGGTGGACGACACGAGCGGCACGAGCGAGCCGCCCGCGCTCGCGCCGTCGTACACGCCTCCCCCCGACGACCCGAGCGGGCCGCTGCCGGTGTACGTCCGCTCGAAGCTGCTGCCGGGCGCCCGCCTGGAGGGGCCGGCCCTCGTCGTCGAGCCCTGTGCCACGACGGTGGTCGAGGCCGGCTGGAGCGCACGGGTCGACGGCCAGGGCCTGCTGGTGCTCGAGGACGGCGCGCCGCTCGCGGCGGGAGACGGCCCGTCGCCGGGCTCCGCGAGTTCCCGAGGCACGGCGCGCGACGCCTCTGCCGCACGTGACAACGGTGCCGCGCCCGACGGAGGCGCCGCGCCCGACCCGGTGATGCTGGAGGTCATGTCGAACCGCTTCATGGCCATCGCCGAGCAGATGGGCGAGCACCTGCGGCGCGTGGCCCACTCGACGAACATCAAGGAGCGGCTCGACTTCTCGTGTGCCCTCTTCGACGCCCGCGGCGACCTCGTGGCCAATGCGCCCCACATCCCCGTGCACCTCGGGGCGATGTCCGAGACGGTGCGCGGCCTCCTCGCGCGCCAGACGCTGCGCCCGGGCGATGCGTGGCTGAGCAACGACCCGTATGGCGGCGGTTCGCACCTTCCGGACCTGACCGTCGTCTCCCCCGTCTTCCGCGAGGGCGCGCTGGCCTTCTTCGTGGCCAACCGCGGCCATCACGCCGACGTGGGCGGCAAGAGCCCGGGCAGCATGCCGCCCGACTCGCACAGCCTGGCCGAGGAGGGCGCCCTCTTCGCCGACACACTGCTGCTGCGCGACGGCGAGCTGCGCGAGGAGCCGGTGGCCGCGATCTTCCGCGCAGCGGGCACGCGCGGCGTGGCGGAGCGACTGGCCGACCTGCGCGCCCAGGTGGCCTGCAACGTGCTCGGCGTGCGCCTGCTCGACGAGCTGTGCGCCGCGCGCGGCACGGCCTTCGTGCAGCGCTGGATGGCGCTGGCCCAGGACAACGCCGAAGCCGTCATGCGCGAGGTCGTCGCGGGCCTGCGACCCGGGCGCTGCGTCGACCGGCTCGACGACGGGTCGATCATCGCCGTGGAAGTCCGACGGGAGGGCCGGCGCGCGGTGATCGACTTCGCCGGCTGCTCGCTCCAGCACGCCGGCAACCGCAACGCGCCGCGCTCCGTGGCCTGCGCGGCGGTGCTGTACGTCTTCCGCAGCCTCGCGGCCCGCGCCATCCCGCTCAACGCCGGCTGCCTGCGGCCGCTCGACATCCGCATCCCGCCGGGCAGCCTGCTCGACCCGCAGCCCCCTGCCGCCGTGGTCGGAGGCAACGTGGAGACCTCGCAGCGGCTCGTCGACGTGCTCTACGGAGCGCTCGGTCGCCTCGCGGCGGCGCAGGGCACCATGAACAACCTCACGTTCGGCACCCGCGACGGCAGCTCGTCGGCTGCCTTCGGCTACTACGAGACGGTCTGCGGCGGCGCCGGCGCTGGCCCCGGCTGGGACGGCGCCAGCGCCGTGCAGACGCACATGACGAACACGCGCATCACCGACCCCGAGGTGCTCGAGCAGCGCTATCCCGTGCTCGTGCGGCGCTTCGCGCTGCGGCGCGGCTCGGGCGGCGCGGGCGTCTGGCGCGGCGGCGACGGCGTGGTGCGCACGCTCGAGTTCCTGCGCCCGCTCGAGGCCTCGATGCTGGCGGAGCGCCGCGCCTGCCGGCCCTTCGGCCTGCGCGCCTCGGCCGGCGCGGCGGGCCGGCAGCGGCTGTCGTCGCGCGGCGTGCTGCTGCGCACTCCGGGCGGAGGCGGCTACTCACCCAGCGCCATCGAATGGGCCGGGATGCCGGTCGCCACCGCGCGCCAGCTCTTCCGGCAGGACCGCTGGCGCGGGCCGACACACGGCATCGCCCGGGGGGCCGTGCACGCCCGCCTGCTGCTTCTCCATGCGCAGGCCCTGCCGCAGCTGCGCGCGCTGGCCGGCCGCTCCGTGCTGTTCGCCGCCCCGCCCGGCGCCACGCATTGGGCCGACGACGCCGGCGAGATCGACCTCGCACGCGACTTGCCGCTCTACGTGCTGCACGACGACACGGGCGCCTGGCGCAACCTGCCGCAACTGCCCGCGCTCCCGCAGCACGTGTTCGTGGTGCTGGACCCGGACGGCCCCGGACTCGCGTCGCTGCCGCGCGGAGCCGTGCGCGGCGGCGGCGCTCCCGGGCGCCGGCTGCTGCTGGCCCGTCCGGTGGGCTGAGGCCGTCCGCAGACGCCGCGCGCGGCGCGCTGGCGCCCGCACCGCCGCTGGTGCCCGAACCGCTGGTGCCCGAACCGCTGGTGCCCGAACCGCTGGCGCCTGTGCTCCCACCCTTCAGGGCGACGTCTGGCTCGAGCGCTCGTAGATCTCGAGCGCCTGCGGCATGAGTTCCTCGAGGCGCTCGATGCGCGTCGCCTCGCTGGGGTGCGTCGAGAGGATCTCCGGCGGCCGCTCGCCACCGCGTTCGCCCATGCGCGTCCAGAGCGTGATGGCCGCCCGCGGGTCGTAGCCCGCATCGGCCGCCAGCAGCAGCCCGATGTGGTCGGCCTCCGACTCGTGCTGGCGCGAGAACGGCAGGATCACGCCCGCCTGGCCCACGATGCCGAGGGACTGCATGAGCACCTCGCGTGACTGGCTGTCCATGTCGCCCGAGAGCACCTGCGCCACGGTGAGCCCGAGGTTGACGAAGACGCCCTGCGTCATGCGCTCGCCGGAGTGGCGAGCGAGCGCGTGCGCCACCTCGTGGCCCAGGACCACGGCCAGTTCGTCGTCGTTCTGCACGACGGTGAAGAGCCCGGTGTAGACCGCCGAGTGCCCGCCCGGCAGGGCCCAGGCGTTCACCTGGTCGTCGCGCAGCAGCACGAAGTCCCAGGAGTAGCCCTCCGCGATGCGGGCGGTGTCGGGGTGGCGCAGCGCGGCCTCGGCGATGGCGGCGCCGACGCGCTGGACGCGCTCGGCCTGCGAGCCGGACGAGACGAGCGTGCCCTTCTGGCTCGCTTCGGCCAGGGTCTCGTCCCAGGCCTGCTGGCCGATCTGGTTCTCGGTGCTGGGCGAGAAGGCCAGGAACTGCGAGCGCCCCGTCATCGGCGCCGACTGGCAACCGGCGAGCAGCACGAGCAGCAGCAGGAGCGCGGCCGTGGCGCGCAACGACCCTCGCGACGACACGAGCCCCGAGGGCTGACGAAGCGCGGAACGGTTCGGCATGGCGGCAGGTCGCGGCCGGGCGGCCGGCGGCGGGGAGAGGTGAGGAGCGGTGCGCCACGATACACTCCCCCGATGGCTGGCGGCCCGCATCCCGAGATCCTGCAGCACCCGCGCTTCGAGGAGGTCTTCGCGCGCGCCCTCGCCAAGCAGGGCCTGCCGCACCAGATGGGCGAGATCGTCAAGCGCCTGGTGAGCGGGCAGTCCGACCCGCGCAGCTTCCAGTGCTGCAACACCGGTTGCATGCCCTGCGTGAAGGACTACCTGCGCGCGGCCGAGCAGATCCTGCGCGAGCTGCCGCGCGATCAGCCGCCGAAGCGCCGCTGGCGCTGGCCGTTCACGCGCCGGGACTGAGCGGCGCCCCCCGCAACGGCTGCAGGTGCAGGAAGCCGCGCGCGTCGAGCGAGCCGTCGCGCGGCAGCAGCACGGCGTCGCGCGGCAGGATCTCGCCCCGCGCATCGAGCGAGGCGCCGAGGCACGGACCACGCACGCGCAACCGCCCCACCTGCTGGATCCCGGGCAGCACGTCGCCCTGCGGAGAGAGCACGTCCACCAGCACGCGTTCGAGCGGGTGCCCCACCGAGCCCGGCAGATGGCCCTGCTGGAATTCGCCGGGCACGCGCACGTCGGGCGTGTTGAGCGCGACGATGCCGCCGCAGGAAGTGGCCGTGAGCGCTTCGAGCGGCTCCAGGCCGAACTCGCTCTTCCAGGCGGCCGACACGCTGGCCGGCAAGGCCTCCTCGCCCGAGAGCACGATGCGCAGGCTGCCCAGGTCGGAAGGGCGCACGCGGCCGACGAGCGCGGAGAGCAGCGCCGGTGTGGCCGGCAGCAGCGTGAGCGCGGCGCGCTTCACCGCGCGCCCGGCCGCCGCGAGGTGCCCGGCCTCCGCCGCGCACCAGCTGACACGCGCACCCGACACGAGCGGCAGCCAGAGCGTCGTCACGAGACCGTAGGCCGAGGTCCATGGCAGCAGGCCGAGCACACCGTCGCGCCGGCGGTCCACGGACAGTGCCTGCTGCAGCGCCCCGACGGTGCTCAGCAGCTGCTCCTGGCCGAGCACGGCCGGCGGCTCGAGCGGGTCGCGCGAGAACAGGATCGCGCACGGCAGCTCGTGCCCGCCCGCGGCCGAGGGCCGGACGAGGCGGCGCAGCACGCACCAGGGCAGAAGGGCGTGCAGCGCCGCGCGCGCGAAGACGGAGAGTCGCGAGGGTCTGGCGAGCAGCTCCGCGAGTTCCCAGCGTGGCACGTCGGCGATTGCCCGGCCATGCGTGGCCTCCGCGGCGGCTGGCGCCTCGACCCCGGCGCGATCGACCGCGGGGCTGCCGGACACCGGGGGGCTGCCGGACGCCGCGTCGGGTAGCGTCCCCACGAGCAGGCCGTCCACGCGCGCCTCGGCCTGGCGCCGCGTCCGCTCCTCCAGGGTCCAGGCCGGTTCGAGCGGGACGGCGCAGACACCGAGGCGGCAGAGCGCGACGAGTGCCAAGGCGGCCTCCTGCCCCGGTGCAGCGAGCACGCCGATGCGCCGGCGGCCCGCGAGCCGCGGCCGCAGGTGCGCGGCGAGCAGCGTGGCGCGCGCCATGAAGGCGGCGCCACGGAGCCCGGGCTCACCACCCGCGCCCAGGCGTCGGCGCAGGCTGCGGCGCTGCTGGCGCAGGGCCTGCAGCGGCAGCGGCAGGCGCTCGGCCCGCCCGGCCTCCCAGGCCTCCACGGCCAGGCCGCGCAGCGCCTGGCGTACCTGGTGCGGCGCCGCATCGGCCGGCAGGCTGGCGCCGACGCTGACGCTCACCGGGTAGGGCAGGGCGCGTGGCAGCTTCCACAGCACGCGCCCGCGCTCGTGGCTGAAGAGGGAGCCCCAGAGGCCGCCGAGGTGCACGGGCACGATGGGCACGGAGCGCCCCGCGACGATGCGCAGGTAACCGCTGCGCAAGGGCAACATGCGCCCCAGGCGCGTCAGGGAGCCCTCGGCGAACACGACCACGAGGTGGCCCTCGTCCAGCTGGCGGCCCGCGGCCTGCAGCGAGGCGTCCACCACCTCCGGCGCATCGCCCGCGGCGACGGGGATGCAACCCATCATGCGGAACAGCCAACGCGTCGGGCGCCACTCGTAGTAGGCGCGGTACATGAGGAAGTGCAGCTGACGCCGGGTGGCCGCCTGCAGGATGAGCGCGTCCACGAAGCTGACGTGGTTCACGACGAGCAGCGCGCCGCCGCGTTCCGGCAGGCGCTCGGGGTGCAGCACGCGGATGCGATAGAAGGTGTGCGCCAGCAGCCAGCCGACGAGACGGATGAACGAGTCGGGCAGCAGGCGGAAGCTCATCGCCGTCCCGCACAGCGAGAGCGCAGCCGCGACGACCAGCTGGTGTCGCAGCGACAGGCCGACCTCGCGTGGCAGCCACAGGAAGGCGCTCGCGAGGCCGATGCCGACGAAGCTCACCAGGTTGCCGAAGGCCAGGTAGCGCCCCTTCTCGCGTTCGGGGGCGTGCCACTGCACGAGCGCCATGAGCGGCACGATGAACAGGCCGCCCGCCACTCCCATCGCGAAGGTGACGGCGAAGGGCAGCAGCAGCCCGCCGCGCAGCAAGCGCCCCCACAGCCCGCTCTCGGGCGCCGGGCCGAAAGGCAGGGGCAGCGGCGGCACCAGGGCCAGGGCCAGGATGCCGAGGCTGAGGGTGAGCGCGCCGAGCGGCACCAGACCGAGTTCCACGCGGCCGCGCGAGAGCCTCCCGGCGAGCGCCGAACCGGCGCCGATGCCGATGACGGCCACCCCCATGAGCACCGCGGCATGCGCCGGCCCCAGCCCGAACTCCTCGGTGCCGAACGCCATGAGGTCGATCTGCAACACGGCCGTGACCATCCAGAAATGGCCGATGCCGAGCATGGCGTAGAGCAAGGTGCGGTGGGCGCGCACGCTGCTCCAGACCGCAGCGAGCTCGCGCAGCGGGTTCGTCCAGACGCGGCTGGCGGGCCGCGAGGCCGGCACGCGGCGCACGAAGCAGGACGTCAGCGTGCCCAGGGCCGCGATGCCGACGAACCACAGCGCCCCCTGAGCGAGCCGGTCGGAGTAGGCCTCGTAGATGCGGCCGCCGGCGATCTGCCCCCCCACGATGGCCAGGTTGGTGGTGAGCTGCACCAGGCCGTTCACATGGCCGAGCGAACCCTCCGGCACGGTCTCGGCCACGTAGCCGTACTTCGCCGGCCCGAAGAACGTGCTCTGCGTCGTCATCAGGAACAGCACGCCGAGCAGCACGCCCATGTCGCCGCGGGCGAAGGCCGCGAGGCCGAGCCCCATCACGAGGATCTCCGCCGCCTTGGCGTACACGATGAGCCGGCTCTTGCTCATGCGGTCGGCGAGGCTGCCGGCCCAGGTGGAGAAGATCACGAAGGGCAGAGCGAACAGCAGTTGCGCCCACCCCAGGAGACGGCCCTCCTGAGGATCCTGCGTGCTGGCGAGGATCACGGCCAGCAGGGTGAAGCGGTAGGCGTTGTCATTGAAGGCGCCCAGGAACTGCGTGGCGAGGAAGGCCCCCAAGCCAGCACTCCTGTCGCCCGACCGCCCGAGAGCCATGGCGCGCAGTCTAGCCTCGCAGCGCTCGGCTGACGCCAGACCCGAGCGCTCGCGTGCTGCCTGCTATCATCGCGCCCATGTCGATCCAGGACGCGCACACGCACTTCTTCTCCCGCCCCTTCTTCGATGCGCTGGCCCGGCTCTCACCGCGCAAGGAACCACCGGACGAGCTGCTCGCGCAGGTGGCCGCCAAGAGCGGCCTGGCCGTGCCGGCGCCCGACATCGACGCGCACACCGACCGCTGGCTGGCCGAGATGGACAAGCACGGCGTCGAGCGCATGGTGAGCTTCGCCAGCCTGCCGGCCGAGGCCACCGCCGTCGGCCTCGCCGCCGCGCGCAGCCGCGGCCGCCTGCTGGCCTACACGCTGGTCGACCCGCGCGCGGCCGACGCGCCGGCCTTCGTCGAGCGCGCGCTGCGCGACCAGGGCTTCCGCGGCCTGCTGCTCTTCCCCGCCATGCACCACGTGCTGCCCGACGACAGCCGCTGCCATGCGCTGTATGAGCTGGCCGGCAGGCATGGCGCCCCCGTCATCGTGCACTGCGGCATCCTCGTGGTGAAGCTGCGCGACCTGCTGGGCATCCCGCGCCCGTACGACCTCTCGTACGCCAACCCGCTCGGCATCGTGCCGGCGGCCAACCGCTTCCCGCGCGTGCGCTTCGTGGTGCCCCACTTCGGGGGCGGCTTCTTCCGCGAGCTGCTCATGCTCGGCCAGCAGTGCGAGAACGTGCTCGTGGACAGCTCGTCGAGCAACGACTGGATGAAGACGCAGGCGGCGCCGCTGGACCTCGCGACGGTGTTCGCGCGCACCCTGGCCGTCTTCGGGGCCGAGCGCGTGCTGTTCGGCACCGATTCGAGCAGCTTCCCGCGCGGCTACCGGCGCGACGTGCGCGACAGCCAGCTCGCGGCGCTGGCCGCGGCCGGCGCCACCCCGGCGCAGGTCGAGCGCATCATGGGCCGCAACCTGGCCGAATTGCTCCCGGCCCTGCAGCCGGCGTGATCCGCGCAGGCCGGGCGACCGGCCGCCGTCTCAGGCGCCCGTCAGGGGCGGCAGGCCGGGGAGCCGCGGATGGAGCTCGCGCTTGGCCTTCAGGTTGCGCCCCAGGTCGGCCACCGACATCGAGTAGATGCGCTCGGTCAGGCTGCGCCGGAAGACCGTCCACACGTCGTGCATGGGGCACGGCATCTGGTCGTTGCACTCGTCGAGCCCGAGCACGCACTGCTTGGTGATGTCGCCGCCGTCGAGCGCCGCGACCACGTCGGAGACGCGGATCTCCGAAGGGTCCCTCGAGAAGCGGAAGCCGCCGCCGCGCCCCTTGGCCGAGTCGAGCAGGCTGATGCGCGCCAGCCGGTGCAGGATCTTGCCCAGGAACTGGCGCGGGACCGAGGTGGCCGCCGCGAGGTCGCGCGCCAGGATGCGCTCGTTCGGTGCGAGCGTGGCGATGTGGGCCATCGCCCGGAGCGCGTACTCGATGGTGGCAGAATAGAGCATCGTCGGTCCCTGGATCCTGGAACGAGGCGCGGAGTGTAGCAACCGCTCCGGGCGATCCCCAGCATGGGAGGGAGCCCTCCTCCCTCCGGAGCACAGCGTGTCGCACCAAGAACTCGTCGACCTGCAGACCTATGAGGACGCCCTGGCCGGCCACGGTCTCCTCGTCCTCTTCAAGCACTCACCCATCTGCCCGACGAGCGCCGCTGCCCTGCAGCACTGGCAGCGCTTTCGAAGCCGAAATCCCGCGCTGGCCACGCTCCAGGTGGACGTGATCGCCGCGCGGCCGGTGTCGCGTGCGATCGCCGCGGCCAGCGGCGTGGAGCACCAGTCGCCGCAGGCGATCCTGTTCGTGCGCGGGAAGGCGGTGTGGTCCGCCTCGCACGACGCCATCACGGAGCAGGCCCTGGCGGCGGCCTGCGCGCAGCACGGCGCGACGCCCTGATTCAGGGCATATCCGGATGTTCCCGGGCAAAGATGTCCCGTGGATCGCGGAAGGCCTTGAACTCCAGCGCGTTGCCGCTCGGATCGCGCACGAAGAGCGTGGCCTGCTCGCCGACCCGGCCCGTAAATCTTACGTGAGGACGCACGGCGAACCGGGTCCCGGCCGCCTGCAAGCGCGCCGCGAGCGACTCCCATTCGTCCCACGGCAGCACGAGGCCGAAGTGCCGGCAGGGCACCTCGTCGCCGTCCACCGGATGCGTGGGCTCGCCGCGCGCGTCGTGGTCCGGCACGAGGTGCGCCACGATCTGGTGTCCGCGGAAATCGAAGTCCACCCAGCTGTCGCTGCTGCGTCCCTCCGGACAGCCCAGCAGGCCGCCGTAGAAGCGGCGCGCGGCGGCCAGGTCGCGCACCGGGAACGCCAGGTGGAACGGCGGGGAGTTCACGGCCGCTCGGGACGCCCGGGTTGGCGCGCATCGCGATCGCGGCCGGGCGCCACGTAGACCGGAGCGGCGGCGGGCTGCTGCATCTGCCCGAGGCGGACGGGCAGTTCGGCCGCGTGCGCCTTGAACCACTTGCGCCAGTCCTGGTCGTAGAGCTCGGTCCAGGTCGGCGGCCCGTGGCCGAGCCGCTCCGAGAAGGCTGCGAGCGCCGTGTGCAGCTGCCGCGCCGTGGCGAGCGAGGCGCCGTCGCGCAGCGTGCTGCCCGAGAACACCCCCGTCGTCTTGACCACCAGTTCCACGGCCGGCGCCGAGCCGAGCGCGAGCAGGCCGTCGGCCAGGGGGCGGGCGTGCAGCTCGGCCACCGCTCCCGGCCCCTGCTGCGGACGGATCTTGCGCAGTTCCTCGGCCAGCGCCTCCACGGCGCGATCGTCGGCGTGGCGCCCGAGCGCTGCGCAGGCGGCCGCGTAGACCTGAGAGGCCAGCCGGCGGCGTTCCTGGGACGGGCCGTCCGGCCGCGTGGAGAGGTTCTCGGCCTCGTTGCGCAGGCCGGGCAGCACCTCGCGCAGCGCGGCGATGGCCGTCTCCGGGTGACGCCCCCAGGCCAGCGCCAGCACCGCCGCCGACTGCACCTGCAGGTCGTCGTCGTCGAGGGCCTTGGCGAGCGTGCTCGCCACGAGCTTGCTGGCCGCCAGCTCGGCGCCGAGCGCGCGCGTGCCCTCGGAGTACGCCGACACGGCCCCGGCGCGCGTGCTCGCATCGGCCGCGTGTAGCCCGCTGGAGTAGGCCGCGCGCAAGCTGCGCTCGGCCTCGACGCCGGCCGGGTCCTGAGGCGGGCCGGGCGCTCCGAGCAGCAGCAGCAGCACACCCAGCTCGAACATGACGGACCGCTCCGTGGCCGCGCCGATGTTAGCCCCGCGCCGATGACTCCGCGACGCCCAATCCCTACAATCGCGCGCCGCGTGCCGCCCGCAGCCGGCGCCCGCGCCGACGGGCGCGCGGTCGAGACCAGCCGGGGCGCGCGCCGACCTTGCGCGGAGTCGTCGCACGTGGTGCTCAAGAACATCGGACCGGCCACCGGTTTCCCCGTCGGCAAGGGCGTGTGCGTGGAGGTCGAGGGCAAGCGCTACGCGGTGTTCAACACCACCGGCCAGTACTACGCGATCGACGACATCTGCCCGCATGCCGGGGGTTCGTTCTCGCGCGGACCGGTGAGCGGCACGCGCGTCACCTGCCCGCTGCACGGCGCGCAGGCCGACGTGCGCACCGGTGCCTGCACGCCGCCCGCACGCGGCGACGTCACGACCTACGACGTGAGCTGCGACAGCACCGACCTGTTCCTGCACGTCGACTGAGCGGCCGCGGGCGCACGCCCGCCGACCCTGCGTCCCGCCGGCCCGGCGTCGCGTCAGCCGTTCGACCGGGCGGCCCGGCTCAGCCGCGCAGCCGGGCGAACTCGGCCGGCTCGAAAGCGTCCACCTGCACGGCGGCATCGCGGGCCTCGCGCGCCGCCGCCACGACCGCGGCCTCGGCGGCCGACACGATGCCGAGTTCGACCGCGCGCTGCAGTCCTGCGGCGCCCGCGTCCGACTGCAGCCGTCCATCGCGCCGCGCGTCGCGCAGGCGGCGCTCGGCTTCCGTGGCGGCCAGGATGGTCTGCAGCCGCGCCTCGAGCAGGCCCAGGCCGGGCTCCTGGTGCGAGGGCGTGTAGGTGTCGCGTGCGAAACGCAGCCGCTGCTCGCCCCCGCCCAGGATGCCGGTGGCCACGGCCGTCGCGAGGCGGTCGCGCGGCGGCCGCGCCCGGGCGCCGAACGGGAAGAGCAGCGGCCGCAGGACCCAGGCCGCGGGCCGCAGCGGCAGGTTGTCGAGCACCTCGACCAGGGCCTGCTGGGTCTGCACCAGGGCGTGCTCGACGCACCAGCGCATCACAGGCCGGTCGGCGTGGAGCCGGCCCTCGTCCACGTAGCGCTTGATGGTGGCGCTGGCCAGGTACATCCAGGCGAGCGCGTCCGCGAAGCGCCCCGCCAGGCGCTCCTTGCGCTTCAGGTCGGCACCGAGCGTGGCCATGGCGACATCGGCCAGGAGCGCGAAGACGGCGCTCAGCCGCGAGATGCGACCGAGCAGGCGGCCGCACGTCCAACCGGCGCGCGCACCCGCCAGCGGCAGGTTCAGCACGCTGCCCACGACGGCGCGCACCAGGTTGCAGCCCACGAAGCCGACGTGGCCCCAGAAGGCGCGGTCGAAGCGCACGAGGTCGCCGTCGGCGACCGCTGCCAGCTCGTCCTGCACGAAGGGATGGCAGCGGATCGCACCCTGCCCGAAGATGATCATGGTGCGCGTGAGGATGTTGGCGCCCTCGACCGTGATGCCGATGGGCGAGGCCTGCCAGGCGCGCGCGAGCACGTTGCTCGGCCCGCGCGAGATGCCCGCGCCGCCCACCACGTCCATGGCGTCGGCCACCACCTGCCGCATGCCCTCGGTGGTGTAGGCCTTGACGATGGCCGAGAGCACGGACGGCTTCTCGCCCGCATCCACGGCCGCGGCGGTGAGCACGCGTGCCGCATTCATCAGGTAGTTCAGGCCGACGATGCGCGTGAGCGCCTCCTGCACGCCCTCGAAGCGCCCCACCGAGAGGTTGAACTGCTCGCGGATCGTGGTGTAGGCGCCGGTGTAGCGCACGCACAGCTGGCTGGCGCCCGACGAGAGGGACGGCAGCGAGATCGACCGGCCGGCCGAGAGGCAGTCCATCAGCATGCGCCAGCCCTGCCCGGCCATCTCGCGCCCGCCGATGAGCGCGTCGAGCGGCACGAAGACGTCATGGCCCTCGTTCGGCCCGTTGAGGAAGGCGACGCCCATCGGGTCGTGGCGCGCACCGATGGTCACGCCGGGCAGGGTCGTGGGCACGAGCGCGCAGCTGATGCCCAGGTCCTCGACGTCGCCCAGCAGGTGCTCGGGGTCGTACAGCTTGAAGGCCAGGCCGAGCACGGTCGACACCGGCCCGAGCGTCGTGTAGCGCTTCTGCCAGTCGAGGCGGATGCCGAGCACCTCGTCGCCCGTGCCGCCCACGCGCCCGCGACAGACGACGCCGCGCGCGCGCATGGCCGCCGCGTCGCTGCCGTTCTCGGGGCCGGTGAGCGCGAAGCTCGGCAGCTCCTCGCCGCGCGCCAGGCGCGGCAGCCAGTGGTCGCGCTGCGCCTGCGTGCCGTAGTGCAGGATGAGTTCGGCCGGCCCCAGGCTGTTCGGCACCATGACCGTGACCGCCGCGGCGCAGCTGCGGCTGGAGATCCTGGTCACGACGGCCGAGTGCGCGCGCGCCGAGAAGCCCAGGCCGCCGTAGGCCTCGGGGATGATCATGCCGAAGAAGCGCTCGCGCTTGAGGTGCTCCCACACCTCGCGCGGCAGGTCGCCCTCCTGCGTGATGCGGTAGTCGTCGAGCATCGCGCACAGACGCTCCACCGGTCCGTCCAGGAAGGCCTGCTCGCGCCCGGAGAGATCCTTCACCGGGTACTCGAGCAGGCGGCTCCAGCGCGGCCGCCCGCTGAACAGCTCGCCGTCCCACCACACCGTGCCCGCGTCCAGGGCCTCCTTCTCGGAGGCCGAGAGCTTGGGCAGGATCGGGCCGACCCAGCGCATGACGTGCACCGAGAGCAGCGCGCGCCGCCAGCGCGTGACACCGAAGATGAGCGCCAGCCAGAGCCAGAGGGCCGCGACCGTGCCGAAGAGCACCGGGTGGCTCAGCCCGTCCGGGCCGCTCAACGTGTGCCAGCGTTCGAGACCGAAGGCGCCGGCCGCCACCCAGGCCCAGTAGCCGTAGCCGAGGACGGCGAAGCCGAGCACCACGGCCAGCATGACGAGCGCGGCGAGCATCGAGCCTCCTGCGAGGGAGCCCCGCGACGCGCGGGACCCGGGAGCCTATCGGAACGGAACGGACGCTCCATGATTGCAAGGCCGCGCGCGCGTTCCAACCTGCAGGCCGGGGACGCGGGCGTGGCCGGCGCGCGTGGTATACCCCCGGCACCACTCGCGCCCCGCCTCGAGCGGTCACCAGCCCCGCATCACGAGGAAGCCATGCCTTCGATCTTCACGCGCATCATCCGCGGCGAGCTGCCCGGCCGCTTCGTCTGGAAGGACAGCCAGTGCGTGGCCCTGCTCACGATCAATCCGATCCGCCCGGGACACACGCTCGTCGTCCCGCGCGAGGAGATCGACCACTGGCTCGACGTGCCGCCCGCCCTGAGCCACCACCTGCACGACGTGGCGCACCACATCGGAGCCGCCCTGCAGGCCGCGTGGTCGCCCACCAAGGTGGGACTCATCATCGCCGGGCTCGAGGTGCGCCACGTGCACTACCACCTGGTGCCCATCTGGAAGCTGGCCGACCTCAGCTTCGCCAACGCCGACCCGCAGCCCCGGGCCGCCGACCTGGACGCCGCCGCCGAGACCCTGCGGGCACAGCTGCGCGCCCACGGGCATCCCGAGGCCGCCGGGTCCTGAGCCCTACCTGACCTCGGGCCGCAGGCTCACCTCGAGCGCCTCCCAGTCGTCGTCGCCCAGCGGGCGCAGCACCTGGAAGCGGTGCGGCGTGCGCGCATCGTCGGTGGCAGCCAGCAGCT
>Ga0315912_10002043_pt1 | contig 22554 bp, 17 predicted proteins | sample VfabasoilMG_FD_204469 | JGI IMG/M metagenome (GOLD analysis project Ga0315912, IMG submission 204469) | Garden soil microbial communities collected in Santa Monica, California, United States - V. faba soil | ecosystem: Environmental > Terrestrial > Soil > Garden | place: USA: California...
TGCAGGAGATGGTCCGGCGATCGCACGCGGCCGGCGACATCTTCGAGGGCGAGTACGAGGGCTGGTATTGCGTTTCGTGCGAGGAGTTCAAGCCCGAGAAGGTCCTGGTCGACGGCGCCTGCCCGGTGCACAAGACCAAACCGGAGTGGATCAAGGAAAAGAACTATTTCTTCCGGCTGTCGGCGTACCGCGACCGGTTGATCGCGCACTACGACGCCCATCCGGAATTCATCGAGCCTGAGTCGCGGCGGAATGAGATTCGGCGGCTGGTGGAAAGCGGGCTGGAGGACATCTCGGTCAGCCGCGCCGGGCAGGCGTGGGGCATTCCGCTGCCGTTCGATCCAAAGAGCGTCGTCTATGTCTGGTTCGACGCGCTGATCAACTACGTGTCAGCGACCGGGTATCCGGCCGCGAACTATACCGATTGGTGGCCTGCCGACCTGCATGTAATCGGCAAGGACATTACGCGCTTCCACTGCGTCGTCTGGCCGGCCATGCTGATGAGCGCGGGCCTCGCGTTGCCGCGGCAGGTGTTCGGCCACGGCTGGGTGACGTTCAAGGGCGAGAAGATGAGCAAGTCGCTCGGCACGGGCGTCGATCCGCTCGAGGCCGCCGACCGCCTTGGCGCGGATCCGCTGCGCTGGTATCTCACGCGCGAGGTGACGTTCGGACAGGACGGCGACTTTTCGTGGGAGCTCTTCGAGAAATCCTACAACGCGGACCTCGCCAACAATCTCGGGAATCTCGTCAATCGCGTGACGTCAATGGCGCATCGATACCGCGGTGGCGTGTTGACCGGCCGCGGCGTGGCCGCGGATCTCAGTCGCGTCGATGAGGCTCGCAAGAGCTATGAGGCCGGCCTGTTGCGGCTCGATCTGACAGGCGGAGCCGCGGCGGCGATGAGTCTGGTCGATGCCGCCAACGAACTGATTGGCAGGCGCGAGCCGTGGAAATTGGCGAAGGCCGGAGACGACGCGGCGCTGGACGCGGTGTTGTGGGATGCGGCGGAGGCGCTCCGCGTCTCGGCTGTCCTGCTGTCGCCGTACATGCCAAGTTCGAGCGGAGAGATCCTGCGACGTCTGGGCGTGGCGCATGACCCGGCGTCGTTGCGATTCGACGCGGATACGCCGTGGCAGGCGGACGGTCAGCGGTCGTTGCAGCAGGGATCGCTGCTGTGGCCGCGGCTCGAAGCGAAGGAATCCTCATCGGTAAACCTGACGACAAAGGAGAGTAGCGTGACCGACCAGCCGACCAACCCGAATCCGCCCGCGCCGGTGGCAGCCGCAGTGGCCGCGCCGGCCGCCGCACCTGCAGCGGCGCCCGCAGCCGCGCCGGCCGACAACCGCATCTCAATCGATGAGTTCATGAAGATCGACTTGCGCGTCGCCCGCGTCACCGCGGCGGAGCGCGTGCCGAATTCCAAGAAGCTGATCAAGCTGGCGATCGATCTCGGATCCGAGCAGCGGACGGTCGTTGCCGGCATCGCCGAGGCGTACGAACCCGACGCGCTCGTGGGCCGGCACGTCGTGATCGTGGCCAATCTGAAGCCGGCGAAGTTGATGGGCATCGAATCGAACGGCATGGTGCTGGCGGCCAGTCCCGACGGCGGCAAGCCGATGCTCGTGGCATTCGACGCACCTCCGGCCCCCGGCACACGGGTCCGATAGATAAGGGCTGGAGCCCGGGGTCTTTAGACCCGGGGTCTAAAGACCCCGGGCTCCATCGGATCATGATTGATTCTCACTGTCACCTTGCGGACGACAAGTTCGTCGACGATCTGCCGGACGTCGCCGCACGCGCGATCGCCGCGGGCGTGACGAGCGCTATGTGCATTCTGGCGGCCGATAACGACACCGAAGTCGCGCGGGCCTCGACCGTCTTGGCGGCGTGGCCATCGGTCCGGTTCGCCGCGGCCGTGCATCCGCATCGTGCCGGTGAGTACGCCGGCCAGGAAGCTCTGGCGGCTGACGCCACGCATCGCGCTGTGCTTGGCGTCGGGGCCGTCGCGATCGGCGAGATCGGGTTGGACTATCACTACGACTTCGCCCCCAAAGACGTCCAACGGAAGGTGTTCGCTGAACAGGTCGCGCTGGCCGTCGAACTCGGCCGGCCAGTCGCCATCCATACGCGTGAGGCGACCGACGATACGATGGCCGTTCTGCGCGAGGCGGGCGCTGGGCAGGTGCGCGCCGTGATGCATTGTTTCAGTGGAACCATGGCAGAAGCGAAGGTCGCGCTCGATGCCGGGTTCTACATCTCACTGTCGGGCATCCTGACGTTCCCCAAGGCCGGCGATCTGCGAGAGGTCGGCCGATTCGTGCCGGCCGATCGGCTGCTCGTGGAGACGGACGCGCCGTTTCTGGCCCCGGTACCGAATCGTGGACGCCGCAACGAACCGGCGTGGGTCCGGCTCACGGTCGAAATGCTCGCGGGTGTGCGCCAGACGCCATGGGAAGAGCTGTCGCGACAGGTCTCGGCCAATTTCGAGGCGCTTATCGGTTCGGCCCGCGCGGTGGAGCCGTCATGAGCACGCGTCGGACACGCGGACATGCGTTGACACTTCGGCGAGTCCTATGGTCTGATTTCCGCAGGTTTTTTCACAGGTGAGTCCGCAGGCCCGGCCGATTCTCGCGAACCCTACTCCAGTCTCGGTCCCCGGCCTCTCGGAGATCTTCGAGCCGGTGCGCGACGAATTGGCGCGCGTCGAGCGCGAATTTGCCCGTCACCTGGAATCCCGCGTCGAACTGATCCCGCAAATCGGCAAATACGTCCAGATGAGCGGCGGCAAACGCGTCCGCCCGGCCGTGCTGCTGATGGCGTCGCGCCTCTGCCGCTACACCGGTGACAAAGCCGTCCTCAACGCGGCAGTCGTCGAGTTCATCCATACCGCCACGCTCGTCCACGACGACATCATCGACGGCGCGGAGACCCGCCGGGGCCGGCTGACGGCTCATTCGCGCTGGGGCAGCGACGTCACGGTGCTCCTGGGCGACTACCTCTACATCCGTTCGATGGCCATGGCGCTGACCCAGGACACGCTCGAAGTCGTGCGCCTGCTCTGCGACGTGACGCTGCGCATGATCGAAGGCGAGCTGTACCAGTTGACGAAGGCCGGCGATGCCGACATCACCGAGGAAGAGCACCTCGAGATCATCCGGCGCAAGACCGCGTTCCTCTTCTCAGGCTGCGCGGAAATTGGCGCGGCCTTGGGGACCTCCACGCCGGAACAACGCGCGGCGCTCCGCGACTACGGGTTCGACCTCGGCATCGCGTTCCAGATCGTGGACGATGTGCTGGACTTCGTCGCCGACGAGGCCGCGCTGGGCAAGCCGCTCGGTGGCGACCTCCGCGAAGGCAAGGTGACGCTGCCGATCATTCTGTTGCTGCAGCGGACCGGTCCTGAAGTGGCCGAGATGGTGCGCAAGGTCGTCGCCGATGGCGAAGTGGCGCCGGACGTCTGGCGGACGATCAAGGATCTGCTCCGGCGCGAAGGCGCGGTCGAGGCCGCATTCGAACGCGCGGTTTCATTCGCGGCGCGCGCGAAGGCACATCTGCAGGGCGCCTTTCCCAGTTCGCCCGAACGTGATGGTCTCATCGCGCTGGCCGATTACGTGGTCAGCCGCGACCGGTGACCCCGACCCTCGACGCCCTTCGTCGCACCTAGTGCCTGCGGGAGTGTTCCCGTGCCCATGAAGCCCGCCGAACGGATCGCTCACCTCCGCGCTGAAATCCGCCGCCACGAAGACCTGTACTACGTCCACGACACGCCCGAGATCACCGATGCCGAATTTGACCGCCTGATGCGCGAGTTGGCTGATCTCGAGGCGCGCCATCCTGAGCAGCAGGATCCATCATCGCCAACTGCGCGCGTGGGCGGACGGCCGGCCGAAGGCTTCGAGACCGTCGAGCACCTGTCGCCGATGCTCAGTCTCGATAACGCTTATAGCGACGAGGAACTGCGCGAATTTCACGGCCGGGTCTGCCGGGGCTTGAATCTGCCGATCGAAACGCGACTGGCGTACGTCGCGGAGCTCAAGATCGACGGACTGAGCATCGCCTTGACGTACGAGCACGGACGACTGGTGCGCGCGGCCACGCGCGGGGATGGCGTGCACGGCGAAGACGTCACGTCGAACATTCGCGTGGTGCGCGCCGTACCCCTGGTGTTGCGCGGTGTGCCGCCCGACGCCGTCGAAGTCCGCGGCGAGGTGTATCTGCCTCGAGCGGCGTTCGCGAAAATGAACGATGAACGGGAAAGCGCGGGCGAACCGCCGTTCGCGAATCCCAGGAACGCGGCGGCCGGCGCGATCCGCACGTTGGATCCCGCGCTCGTCGCGCGACGCGGCCTGCGCGCGTTTGCATATCAGGTCGTCGTGCCTGCCGGTCACGCCCCGGCGGCTTCCTCGCACACCGAGATGCTGGCGCTCCTCGCGAGCTGGGGCTGTCCCGTCGAGAAACACTGGCAGCGCTGCGAGGGCGTGGACGCGCTCGTGGCCTACTGCGAGCAATGGCGCGACGCGAGGCATGCGCTGCCGTTTGAAACCGACGGCGTCGTCGTGAAACTCGACGACCTCGAACTCCGTCATCGGCTCGGCACGACGGCCAAGTTTCCGCGATGGGCGACCGCGTTCAAGTTCCCGGCCGAACAGGCGACGACCCGGTTGATTCGCATCGAGGTGAACGTGGGCCGCACGGGCGCCGTCACGCCGTTTGCGGTGCTTGAACCGGTTCGGCTGAGCGGAACCACCGTGCAGATGGCGACGCTGCACAACGAACAAGAAGTCGCGCGCCGCGACATTCGCCCCGGCGATCTGGTTATCGTCGAAAAGGGTGGCGAAATCATTCCGAAGGTCATTGGTCCCGTGCTGGCGAGTCGCCCTGCGGGTCTCGCACCGTGGCAAATGCCCACCGCATGCCCGTCGTGCGGCAGCGGATTGGTCAAGCCCGACGATGAGGTGGTCTGGCGATGTGAGAACGCGTCGTGTCCGGCGCGTCTCCGTCGCGGCCTCATGCACTTTGCGTCGCGGCGCGCCATGAACATCGAGGGCCTCGGCGAGGCGTTAGCTGATCAACTGGTGACGAGTGGGCTCGTACGCGACTACGCGGATCTCTATTCCCTCAAGGCCGACGCGCTTGCGGCGTTGGATCGCATGGGCGCAAAGTCCGCGGCGAATCTGATTGAAGAAATCGACCGGAGCCGTCGCGCACCTCTGTGGCGCTTACTGCACGGCATCGGCATTCGCCATGTGGGAGAGGGCGGAGCGGTCGCGCTGGCATCCGCGTTCGGCGCCATCGACGCGATTCGCGCCGCACCGGTGGAGGCGCTGGAAACGGTGCCCGATGTCGGGCCCGTTGTCGCGCGCTCGGTCCGCAGCTTCTTTGATGAGCCGCTGAACGCGGGCCTGATGGACAGGATGGCCGCTGCCGGCGTGCGCATGGTGGACGACGCGCCGGCGGTGCCTCGGAAAGGCCCTGGGCCTCTGGCCGGCCAGACCTTCGTCATCACCGGCACACTTGAAGCCATGAGCCGCGAGGCCGCGACTGAGGCCCTGCAGGCCCTCGGTGCAAAAGTGTCATCGTCCGTCTCGAAGAAGACGACGGGCGTGATTGTCGGCGCGGAGCCGGGAAGTAAGGCCGACAAAGCCAAAGCCGCGGGCGTGCCGCTGCTCGATGAGGGGGCTTTCCTGACGCTTATAATGAAATCGTCATCCTCATGAAGCGATCCACCTGGCCGCTCATCGTGCTCACTGGCGCCGTGGGATTTTTCCTCGGCCTGGTGGCAGTTCGATCGGATCGGGGTGAGGTTCATCCCGGTCAGCTGCGGCTACCGAGTTCCGGGCCGGCGTTGGTGGTGCAGGCCTCGCCAAGTTCAGTCGCGACGAACACGTCCGCCGCGGATTTTGCGTCGGTCGCGGCGCGCCTGAATTCCGCGGTGGTGAATGTCGATGCCGCGATTCGCGGCGACGCGCGCGGCCGCACGCAGACCGAATGGCGCCGCGATATGGCGGACGACCCGACGGTGCCGCGCGAGGGAACCGGCAGCGGGTTCATCATCGATCCGGCGGGCTACATCCTCACGAACTTCCATGTGATCGACGGCGCCGACCGGCTGACGGTCACGCTCGGCGACGGGCGCGCGTTCAAGGCCGAAGTCGCCGGCGTCGATCCCGCGATGGATGTCGCGTTGCTCAAAATCGACAGCGCCGGTTCGCTGCCGGTGGCCGTGTTGGGTGATTCCGCGAAACTTCGCGTCGGCCAGTGGGTCTGCGCGATCGGTAATCCCCTTGGCTACGTGCATTCCGTCACTGTCGGCGTTGTCAGTTTCCTCGGCCGCAAGTTGTTCGATCAGACGCTCGATGCGTACATTCAAACGGACGCGGCGATCAGTCTCGGCAACAGCGGGGGGCCGCTCATTGATGCGGATGGCCGCGTCATCGGCATCACGACCGCGATCAGTTCGCAGGCGGCCAACATTGGTTTTGCCATTCCGATCAGTCAGGTGGTGGCGATTCTGCCGCAGTTGCGCGAACGCGGGCGCGTCTCGCGCGGCTTTGTGGACGTGTCGGTGACGCGTGTGACGCCGACGATCGAGCGCGCGCTTGGCCTCACGGTCGATCGTGGCGCGCTGATCCAGAGCGTCGGCCCGGATTCGACCGCCGACCGTGCCGGGTTACGCGCCTACGACGTCATCGTCGCCGTTGATGGCACATCGATTCAGTCGGACGAAGATTTGATCCGCCAGTTGGCCGCTCGCGCGCCGGGCACCGCCACATCGCTGGACGTCGTGCGCGAAGACGGGCGCCAGACCGTGACGGTCAAACTCACGGAACGGCCCGTGCCCGTGTCGGCGCAGGGGCGGATGCGCAAGTCCGACGCGCGGCAGGCGGCCGGGCGCGAGCAGGGCCCGTTGGGCCTGACTGTTCGTGACCTCGATCCGGCGTCCGCGTTTCGCAAGGCGCTGCCTGACTCGATCGTCGGTGTCGTCGTGGTTGATGTCGATCCGGCGGGTCCGGCGCGTTTGGCCCGGTTGCGGCCGGGGCAGGTCATCCTCGAAGTGAACCGACGCGGCACCCCCACGGCCGCCGCGTTTCAAGCCTTGGTGATGTCGCTGAAGCCGGGCGAAGCGGCGGCAGCCATGGTCTACGATCCAATCACCGATCAACGCAACCTGGTCGCCATCATTCCTGACAGGCGCGAATGAAATCGCGCGTTCTGGTCATCGACGACGAACCCGCAATCCGCGACACGATGCGGATGACCCTGGAGTACGAGGGCTACGAGTGCCTCACGGCCTCGTCTGGCGCCGAGGGCATTGCCACGGTCGAACGTGAGTCGCCGGACCTCGTGTTTCTCGACATCAAAATGCCGGGCCTGGACGGGCTCGAGACACTGAGCCGGCTTCGCTCGCAGGACGACACGCTGCCGGTCGTGATGGTCTCGGCGCACGGAACCGCCAGCACCGCGCTCGAGGCGGGCCGGCTCGGGGCGTTCCGATTCATCGAGAAGCCGCTGTCGAAGGACTACGTTCTCGACGCCGCGCGCGAAGGCCTGGAACTGGGCGCCTTGCGTCGCGAGAACCGGCAGATGAAAACGGCGCTCGAAACCCGCCACGAGTTGGTGGGGCAGAGCCAGGCGTTGGGCCAGGTGCTCGATGACGTGCGCCGCGCCGCGCCGACCAACGCGACCGTGTTGATTCTGGGCGAAAGCGGCGTCGGCAAGGAACTGGTGGCGCGCGCCATTCATCGCGCGAGCCTGCGATCCAAAGAGCGCTTCATTCAGGTCAACTGCGCCGCGATTCCCGAAGAGCTGATCGAGTCCGAACTGTTCGGTCACGAGCGTGGGTCGTTCACGGGCGCCACCGACAAGCAGATTGGCAAATTCGAGCAAGCCGATCGCGGCACGATCTTTCTGGACGAAGTTGGTGACATGAGCGCGAAGACGCAGGCGAAGGTCCTGCGCGTCCTCCAGGAAGGCGAGGTCGAGCGGCTCGGATCATCGCGCACGATCAAAGTGGACGTGCGCGTCATCGCGGCCACCAACAAAAACCTGGACGCGGAAATCGCGGAAGGGAAGTTTCGCGAGGATTTGTTTTTCCGGCTCAGCGTGATCCCGATTCATGTGCCGCCGCTTCGCGAACGGACGGATGACATTCCCGCGCTGGCTGCGCATTTCACCGGCCAGTTTGTCCGCGAGAACAATCGGCGGCCGGCCCGGTTCAGTCCGGCCGCGCTGGACGTGTTGCGCCAGGCGCGGTGGCGGGGCAACATTCGCGAACTCCGTAACGCCGTCGAGCGGCTGCTGATCATGGTGGACCGCGACACGATTGAGGCGGACGATGTGCGGCGCGTGGTGCGGGTCGATGCCGGAGCGGCGACGCCGGCTCGCCCGTCGGCGGGCGCCTCGATGCAGCCAGCGACGCTCCGGGAATTCAAGGAGTGGTCAGAGCGGACGTTTCTGGTGGAGAAACTCCGCGAGCAGGACTGGAACATCTCCAAGACCGCCGACGTGATCGACACGCCGCGCAGCAATCTCTACAAAAAGCTCGAGCAATACGCCATCACGCAGGAAAGCGACGGATAAGTGATCAGTGAGTTCCTCACCTTTGACCTCTGACCTCTGACCTTTGACCTGCTACTATCAGGGTTCCGCCGTAGTGGGACAGACAACCGCGGGCTGCAAGGCTCGAGGAAAGTCCGGACTCCGCAGGGCAGTGCGCCGGGTAACTCCCGGTCGGGGCAACTCGAAGGATCAGTGGCACAGAAAATATACCGCCCACCGAAGCTCGCAAGAGCGACGGTGGGTAAGGGTGAAATGGTGCGGTAAGAGCGCACCGCGTCTGTCGTAAGGCAGATGGCAGGCCAAACCCCGCACGGAGCAAGGCCAAATAGGGAGGCGATCAGTCGCGTTGACGCAAGTCGCGCGGTTGAACAGGACGGCCCGTCCGAAGCCTCCGGGTAGGTCGCTTGAGCCCGTCAGCAATGCCGGGCCTAGAGGAATGGTTGTCACTGCCGTCGCCGGCCGCAAGGCTGGCGACGGTGGAACAGAATTCGGCTTACGGACCACTACGTCGGAGCTTTTCTTCTTAGTCCGGGGGCTTTGCCCCCGGACCCCCTGCTCGCTCGCTCGAGTGATTCGCCTCCAGTGAAAATACGCTCAGGCATATCACTCTACGCTCGCGAGGCTCGCGGGCTGGCCGCCCGCTCGCCCCTCTCAGCCTGCCGCGCCGAAGCTGCGAGGGCAGCGAGCGTGAGTGGAGGTGGGCGTTCGGCGTACAATCGAAGGCTATGCGTTCTTTCATTCCGCGTTGGAGTGCCCTCATTCTGTGTGCTGCGGCCGCGGGGGCCGTGGTCGTCGCGCAGCAGGCCGCCAAACCGGCCCCGTGTCCGCCCGGCCAGACGGAAGTCCGGCCCGGCCGGTGCCAGGCGCCGGAATTTCCGCCGCCGAGCATCGTGGACTACCGGCCGAAGTCCACGCTGGTGACCGACGAGCATCTCGTGCCCAAGGCGAAATATCCGGTGGTGGATGTGCATGGGCACGTGTCCGGCCAGCTGGGCACGCCTGAGGCGCTCGCGTCGCTCGTCGCGACGCTGGACACCCTGAATGTGCGCGTCGCGGTTAGCGCCGACAATCTGTCGGGCGATCGCCTGCTTCGGCCGCTTGGCGTCGTGCAGGCCAGTCCGCAGAAGGATCGCGTCCGGTTTCTGACCGGGATCAGTTTGAACGGCGTCGGGCCGGGTTGGGCCGACAAGGCCATCGCGCAACTCGAGGCTGACGTCAAAGCCGGCGCGATTGGCGTCGGCGAAATCAGCAAGGCCTTCGGCTTGCGCACGCGCAAGGCGGACGGCTCGCGGCTCAAAGTGGATGACCCGGATCTCGATCCGATTTGGGACGCCTGCGCGCGGCTGAACATTCCGGTGTTCATCCATACCGCGGAACCCCAGGAGTTCTTTCAACCGATCGACATGAACAACGAGCGATGGCTGGAGCTGTCGCTCTACGCGGACCGGCGCAACAACCAGCCGGGGCAGGTGACGTTCGAGCAGCTCATGGTCGAGCGCGACAATCTGTTCCGCAAGCACCCGAAAACGAAGTTCATCGCCGCTCACTTCGGCTGGCACGCGAATAACCTGGGCCGCGCCGCGAAGATGCTCGACGATTTTCCGAATGTCGTCACCGAGGTCGGCGCCATTCTGTACGATCTGGGTCGGCAGCCGCGTGCGGCGCATGATTTCTTCGTGAAATATCAGGACCGCATTCTCTTCGGGAAGGACGCCTTCGAAGCCAGCGAGTATCCCTACTACTGGCGCGTGTTCGAAACCAAAGACGAATACTTCGACTACTACCGGAACTACCACGCATTCTGGAAGCTCTACGGCATGGATCTCCCCGATGTCGTGCTGAAGAAGCTTTACTATCAGAATGCGCTGAAGGTGTTGCCGGGACTGCCGAAAACAGGGTGGCCTCAGTAGGGGAACTGGATTTGTCTTTGTATTTGGTTACCGGCGGCGCCGGTTTCATCGGATCCCACACCGTCGAACGTCTGATCGCACGAGGCGATCGGGTGCGCATCGCGGATGATTTTTCCAGCGGCCTGCGGGAGAACGTGCCCGCGCATCCGAATGTCGACCTGATCGAAGGCGATCTGGCCAATGCCGAGGTGGCCAAGCGCGCCGTCGCAGGGTGCGCGTTCGTCATTCACCTCGCGGCAATTCCATCCGTGCCCCGGTCGGTGCAGGATCCGATCGGTTCGCATCGCGCGAACGTGGACGGCACGTTGAACCTCCTCATCGCGGCGCGAGACGCCGGCGTCAAGCGCATGATTTTTGCCGGATCATCGGCGGTGTATGGCGATGCCCCCGTGCTGCCCAAGCGCGAAGACATGCGACCCCACCCGCTCTCCCCGTACGGGCTGCAGAAGCTGATTGGTGAACAGTACGGCCAGTTGTTCACGAAGTTGTACGGGTTCGAGACCGTCACGACGCGGTTCTTCAATGTCTTCGGTCCGCGCCAGCAACCGGGATCTCCGTATTCGGGTGTGATCTCGCTGTTCATCGAGGCGCTGGCGGCCGGTCGCGGACCCATCGTTCATGGTGACGGCAAGCAGACGCGGGACTTTACCTTCGTCGGTGACGTGGTGACGGGTGTGCTTCGTTGCTGCGAAGCGCCGAACGTCGCGGGTGAAGTGATTAACGTGGCCGCCGGCGGCCGCATCTCGCTGAACGATCTCATTCGCACCCTGCAGCGGGTTTTGAAGACTGACGCCGCGCCCACCTACGGACCTGCCCGCGAGGGCGACATCAAGGATTCGCAGGCCGACATTCAGAAGGCGCGCAAGTTGCTCGACTTCGCGCCCGTGACGTCGTTCGAGGACGGCCTCGCGCAGACCGTGGCCTGGTTCCAGTCGCAAACGCTCCGCAAGTAGCCGCTCGTTCGCCACGCTGACGCCGCGGGTTACGCCTGCGTGTGCGCGGGCGGTCTTCCGACAACTGCAGGACTCGCTTGCGCGTTGGCCAGGCGATCCGCGTGCAGCGCGCTTCCGCGAGTTTCACCTCCAAGATCCACTCCGCCAACGCGTTAGGCCGCACACGCCATCGTTGCGGACGACCGGCGTTGGTTTTGCACTGAGAAGAACTGACCAGTGAAGTCCGGATCGAATCACTGGCGTCCGATCCCGCGCCAGCCTTGACCGGCTCACTGGTCATGGTGTCAGAGGCCGCGCGGACGCGGCGCCTCAGTTGTCAGGAGAAACTCATGACCCGCCACATCATTGCCGCTCTCGTCATTGCCGCCGCGCTGATCACGTCCGTTGCTCCCGCGCTGGCGCAACAGTCGATGGGCCAGACCGCGCCGAAGGAACAGGCGCCGGCGCAACCCCTCGTCAACCTGAACACCGCCACGAAGGCTGACCTCGAGAAGCTGCCCGGCATCGGCCCGTCCATGGCGCAGCGCATCCTCGACTACCGCCAGAAGAACGGGCCGTTCAAGAAGGTCGAAGACCTGATGAACATCCAGGGGATCGGCGAGAAGTCATTCCTCAAGCTGCGAACGCTGATCACGGTGGCGCCGCCGAAGACGACCGAGCGATAGGCCAGCCCTGAGCCATGGGTGCCGACCGCGGCGCGTCGCTCGTCGAGTTGTTGATGGTGATGCTGGTGCTCACCAGCGTCACCGGTATTTCAGTGCCCTTGGCGGCCAGCGTCGTCGATGCGAACCGGGCTCGTCAGGCCGCGGCGTTTCTCAGTTCGCGCTTCACGCTGGCGCGGCAGCAGGCGATTGGCAGTGGGGCGAACGTGGGCGTGGTGTTCGATTGGGACGGAAGCCAGTGGGCCGTGCGCGTTTGCCGTGATGGCGCGCGCAACGGCCTGCGTCGGGCGGACATTCGGTCCGGCGCCGACCCGTGCTTCGAAGGACCGTACGCGATGCGGCAACTCTTTCCCGGCGTCGAGATCGCGGTCGATCCGTCGTTGCGGGGGCCCGGCGGAGAGCCCGGCAACCCGAACCCCGTGCGATTCGGCGCCGCCGACCTGGTGAGCTTCGCCGCCTCCGGCTCGTGCACTGCGGGATCCGTCTTTTTGCGATCCGCGGGAGGCGCCGAATACATCGTCCGGGTGGCTGGCGTCACCAGCCGCATCCGGGTCATGCGGTATGACCGCGCGACCTCCGTCTGGAGTACTCCGTAGGCGTTTGAGACAAGGGCGCGGGGCCATGGGTAGCACCGGACCCATCGGCCTCGGCACCGGGGTGCCTGGAGTCGCGATCGGGACCGCGTAACCGGCCGCGCATCTATTTCGCATGAAGTCCGCCGCAGATCGCTGACCCGTGCAGTTGGCATCGCTGTTGATCAGGGGAGAGGTGGAGGGCCCGCTGATGATGATCGGACAAAGCCCGGCGATGCTGGACCTGAAGACGCGAATCGGCCGGGTCGCGGGCACGCATTTTACGGTCCTGGTGGAGGGCGAGAGCGGGGCAGGCAAGGAACTCGTGGCGCGGGAGATCCATCAACTCAGCCTGAGGCGTGCCGGTCCGTTCGTACCGGTGAACTGCGCCGCGCTGGTCGAGAGTCTCCTCGAGGCGGAGCTGTTCGGGATCGAGGAACGCTCCGCGACAGGTGTTCGTGGGCGACGCGGCAAATTCGAGATGGCGGATCACGGCACCTTGTTTCTCGACGAGATCGCGGATCTGTCGGCCGCGGCGCAGGCCAAGCTGCTGCGCGTGCTTCAGGACTTCTCGGTCGAACGCGTCGGCGGAACGGCGTGGCACAAGGTGGACACGCGCGTGATCGCCGCGACCAATCGAAGCCTGAGGTCGCTGGTCGATGCGGGCCGATTTCGTGAGGACCTCTTCTACCGGATTTCCGGCGTGGAGGTGACGGTACCGCCGCTCCGGCAGCGTCGGCAGGACGTGCCGCTCCTGGTCGAACACTTCGCCGCGAGTCACCGCCGGGTGCGCAACCTGCCGGTGGACGCCTCGGCGCTCCATGCGCTCGTCTCGCACAGCTGGCCGGGTAACGTGCGGCAGCTGGCGCGCGTCATGGAGCGCGCCATCGCGCTGGCGCCCGGGCCGGCGATCACAATTGAAGACCTGCCGGCGGAAATCGCGCAGAGCTACGACCAGGCGATCGGTGCGAACGATCGAGACCAGACTCTGAGGGCCGTCACAGGGCGCTACACCCGCGCAGTCCTCGAGCGATGTCGCGGGAACAGGCGGCAGGCCTGCGCGATTCTCGATATCAGTTATCACACGCTGAAGACCTATCTGGCCTACGGCGCCGAGGCGGAGTGTCAGCCTCCCGCCGAAGAGCCGTCCACGCTGCGGCCAGAAGCGAGGGCCGAGTTGTGTGAGCAAGCGAGCTAAACCGTTCTTGCCGGGCCTCTGGTGCAGTACCGCGGACAGAGGCGGGGAGCCATCGCTCCGGGATTCGCGTCCGTGCAACACCGGGTGAACCCCGGAGATGGAGAACGTTGTGGAGACGTACAAGAAGCAGTTCGTGTTGATGTTGGCTGTGATGGCCGTACTTGGCGGGGTCGCCGGACGGGCGTCTGCGCAAGATCGGCTGGTTCAGCAATCTCGGGACCCGATCACGGGTTCCGTCGCCAAGGTCTATCGGACGTCGCACGGGCCGCGGATCGATTTGGTGGCGACCGGCCTGCTGGTTCGGAAGGAAGTCGTGGACGGTCGCGTGAAGACCACGATCACGAGTGGCCGCAACTCGCTGGTCATCGAAGCCGGGCCACAGTTCATGGCGGTCGTCACCGGAGGCCGGCGCGTCGTGGCGACCGCCGCTGATCCGGCACCGCTCGAGACGGCCACGCGCCTGGTCGCCGATTCACCGCTCGCCGCGAAGGCAGCGGCGCTCATCGGGAAGCTGGGCTTCGGTGATCGCTCGCCCCTTCAGCCTCTGCTGCTCACGACCAGAGCCTTCTTGCTGGCCGCGCGAAACGACGCCTCGGGTGCGCGAGACCTGAGTGCATGGATGGGAAAGGCTCGCAGCGCCGCGCGCGTGATTCCCGCGTCGCTCGGGCAGAGAACCCCCAGTGAATGCTGGAAGGCGTACGGCGACGCCATCGTCGACGCGTATACCGACTACGTCGACTGCGTGCAGCACCTTCGTTGGTACGACATCTTCGGTGAAAAGGGATGCGCCGTGATCTACGAAGTGAAGATCATCGGCGCGTTCACCTGGTGGGCGGACTGCGTCAGCTTGGGGATTGTGGTGGATTGAGGGGCCTGTGGTCGGCAAGGCCGGGAGGGATGCGCATGCGAGCTTTGGGGTTGATCCTGCTGCAACTTGTGATGAGCCTGATTGTCACCGCCAGCGTGATGGCGGCCGCGATGGTCGCGGTGCCACCCCTGCGTGATCGTCCCGCGCTCGGTGCGGGCCTGATGGTCGCCGTGTGCGCGGCAGCGTTCGTGAGCCTGGTCCGGTGGTGGCCAGGTCGACGAGGGTAGAAGGCTCCGGCCGGTTCGCGCCCTGTCGCGCGGACCGGCCGTCCAGCCTGGCCGCGCAAGCCGACGTGTCCGCCTTGACCCGCCGGGAGGGCGATAGTAATTTGTACGGGATTTGTCGGTCAGCCCCACGCCCCACCTCAAGAAAACGCCCCTGAATGCCCGTCACCGCGCCCTGGGTGCCCGAATGGTCGAATTCGGCGGCTGGGACATGCCGGTGGAGTACTCAGGCATCACCGAAGAGCACCTGGCTGTTCGCACGCGGGCCGGGCTGTTCGACGTGAGTCACATGGGCCAGATCGAATTGGCCGGGCCGGACGCACTGGCGGCTGTGCAGTGGCTGACCTGCAACGACGCCTCGCGGCTGGCGGTTGGCCAGATCCAGTATTCGGCGTTGACGACGCCCGAGGCGACGTTTGTGGACGACGTGCTGGTGTACCGGATGGGGGAGGACCACTTTCTGCTGGTCGTCAACGCCGGCAACATCATGAAAGACCACGAGTGGATCGCGACGCACGCGCGTGCCCGCGGCGGGGATGTGTCGGTGGTCAACGCCAGTCCGCGTTACGCGCTGATCGCCATCCAGGGTCCGGAAGCCGAGCGCGTGCTCCAGACCCTCACCGCCGTTGACCTCGCGGCCATCAAGTACTACTGGTTCGCGACGGGCGAAGTAGCCGGCGTGCGCGCGACCGTGTCCCGAACCGGTTACACCGGCGAGGACGGGTTCGAAGTGTTCGTGCCGCCCGCGCAGGCCGAGCGTGTGTGGGACGCCTTGTCGCAGGCGGGCAAAGGTATCGACATCAAGCCGTGCGGACTGGGCGCGCGAGATACGCTGCGCCTCGAGGCGTCCATGCGTCTCTGTGGCAGTGACATGGACGAGCATGTGACTGTGCTCGAGGCTGGCCTCGGCTGGATCGTGGGCTGGAAAAAGAGTGAGTTTCTGGGATCCGACGTCCTGCGCCGGCAGAAGGCCGACGGCGTGGCCCGCAAGCTGGCCGCGTTTGAAATTCGCGAGCGCGCCATTGCGCGACATGGCTACCGGGTCGTCCGCGACGGCCAGCAGGTCGGCGTCGTCACGAGCGGGACGCAGACGCCGTTCTTGAAGAAGTCCATTGGATTGGCGATGGTGCCGGCTGACCTCGCGGTGGTCGGCGGCAGGCTGGAGATCGACATTCGCGGCCGGCTGGTGGCGGCGGACGTCGTGCCCGAGCCGTTTTATAAACGGCCTGGCAAGGCCTGAGCGGCCCAAAACGGCCCGATAAGGAGATGCGCGAGATGTATCCGAGCGATTTGAAGTACACGAAAGACCACGAGTGGATCCGGATCGAAGGCGATCTGGCCGCGGTGGGCATTACTGATTTTGCGCAGCGCCAACTTGGCGACGTGGTCTTCGTGGAGTTGCCGGCAGTCGGGCGCAAGTTCACGCAGGGCGAGGCCTTCGGCACGATCGAGTCGGTGAAAGCCGTTTCGGAGCTGTTCGCGCCTGTGTCCGGCGAGGTCGTCGCCGTCAATGCCGACCTCGGTCCGCATCCGGATGCCGTGAACGCCAAGCCGCATGACACGTGGATGATTCGGATGCGGCCGAGTTCCGCTCCCGAGGTCGCCGGTCTGCTTGACGCTGCGCAGTACTCCGACATCGTGAAATAGCCGGTTCGCCGGCCCGTTATTGTTCGCCTGCCGGCTCCGGCCGGCACGGAAATCGAGAAGGGTTCTCACCGTGGCAGACACGTTCGAATCACGACACCTGGGTCCGCGCTCGCAGGACCTCCAGCGGATGCTCCAGGTCGTGGGCGCGCCGACGCTCGACGCGCTGATGGCCGACATCATCCCCCGCGACATTCGCCGCGGCACGCCGCTCGCGTTGCCGGAGGCCGACTCCGAATTCGGTTACCTGCAACGGTTGCGCGGCATTGCCGCGAAAAACCGCGTATGCCGCAGTTATCTGGGCTTTGGCTACCACGACACGATTACGCCCGCCGTCATCGCGCGCAACGTGTTCGAGAATCCGGGCTGGTACACCCCGTATACGCCGTACCAGGCGGAAATCGCCCAGGGCCGGCTCGAGTCGCTGCTCAATTTCCAGACGATGGTGAGCGACCTCACAGGCATGGATGTGGCGAACGCGTCGCTGCTCGACGAGGCCACGGCCGCGGCCGAAGCGATGACGCTCATGCTCCGTCTGCACAAGACCACGACGACGACCACGTTGGTGGTGTCCGACCGCACGTTTCCGCATGTGCTGGATGTGATCACGGCGCGCGCCGAGCCGCTGGGCATCAGCGTCCACCTGACGGATGTCCGCACCGCGGAATTCGGCCCCGACGTGTTCGGCGTCTACCTGCAGTCGCCCGATGACCACGGCGAAGTGAGCGACCTGAAGGGTGTGATCGATCGCGCTCACGCGGCCGGCGCGTTGGTGGCGGTCGGGACGGATCTGTTGGCGCTCACGATGATGACGCCGCCAGGCGAGTCCGGCGCGGACGTTGTGGTCGGCAATGCGCAGCGATTTGGCGTGCCGCTCGGTTACGGCGGCCCGCACGCAGCGTTCTTCGCGACGCGCGACGGGTTCGTGCGGCAGGCGCCGGGGCGCATTATCGGCGTCTCGGTCGATTCCAAGAAGCGCCGCGCGTTCCGCATGGCGCTGCAGACGCGCGAACAGCACATCCGCCGCGAGAAGGCGACGTCGAATATCTGCACGGCGCAGGCGCTGCTCGCGAACATGGCCGCGCTCTATGCGGTCTATCACGGGCCGGACGGCCTCAAGGACATTGGCGCGCGCGTGCACGCGCAGGCCGGCCGCCTGGCGACCGCGCTTCGCGCTGCCGGATGGCGCCAGACCAACTCGGCGTTCTTCGACACCGTGCGCTTTGAAGGTGACGCGGCGATAGCTCGCCGGGTGCGCAGCGCAGCCGAACGCCGCGGCATTAACCTTTTCTATCCCTCGCCGGGCGTGGTGCAGATTTCGCTGAACGAAACGGTGACGGATGCGGACTTGTCGGATCTCGCCGCTGTATTCGGCGAGGCCGGCGATGGCAAGGTCGGCGTCAAGGTGCCGGTGATTCCTGCCGAGCCCGAGCCCGACGCGATGCTGCCGGCAGCACTCCGTCGCACGTCCCCCTTTCTGACGCATCCCGTCTTCAACAAGCATCATTCGGAAACCGAGATGATGCGGTACATCCGCAGCCTCGAACGCAAGGACATCGGCCTCGATACGGCGATGATTCCGCTCGGCTCCTGCACGATGAAGCTGAACGCCGCGGCCGAAATGATGCCGGTCAGTTGGCCGGAATTCTCGCGGATGCACCCGTTCGTGCCGGTCGAGCAGGCCGCCGGCTATCAGCAGGTGTTTCAGGAACTCGAAGCCGCGCTGGCCGAGATTACGGGTTTCTCGGGCGTCTCGCTGCAGCCGAATTCCGGCGCGCAGGGCGAGTATGCGGGCCTGCTGGTGATTCGCGCCTATCACCGATCGCGCGGGGATGAACATCGCAACGTCGTGCTCATTCCGCAATCGGCGCACGGTACTAATCCGGCCAGCGGCAGCCTCGCCGGCATGGTCATCGTCATCGTCGCCTGCGATGATCGCGGGAACATCGATGTCGCCGACCTGCGGACGAAAGCGGAATCGTTCCGCGAGAATCTGTCCTGTCTGATGGTCACGTATCCGAGCACGCACGGCGTGTTCGAAGATCGCATCCGGGAGATCTGCGCCATCGTCCACGAGCACGGCGGGCAGGTCTATATGGACGGCGCGAATATGAACGCGCAGGTGGGGCTCACCAGCCCGGCGGCGATCGGCGCCGACGTGTGCCATCTGAATCTGCACAAGACGTTCGCGATTCCGCACGGCGGCGGCGGACCCGGGATGGGCCCCATCGCCGTCGCCGCACACCTGGCGCCGTTTCTGCCGCGCCACGCCGTGATCGAGACGGGCGGCAAGTCCGGTATTCAGGCCGTGTCTGCGGCGCCATGGGGCAGCGCCAGCATTCTGCTGATCTCGTACGGGTATATCCGCATGCTGGGCGCCCGTGGCGTCACGGCCGCGACCGAATACGCGATGCTGAATGCGAATTACCTCAAGGCGAGGCTCGAGGCGCACTATCCGGTGCTGTACACCGGGCGATCCGGCCGCGTCGCGCACGAACTCATTTTCGATTTGCGGCCGTTGAAACAGCGCAGCGGCATCGACGAGCAGGACGTCGCGAAGCGTCTGATGGATTACGGCTTTCACGCGCCCACGGTGTCGTTCCCGGTCGCGGGCACGCTGATGGTGGAACCGACCGAGAGCGAGCCCCTCGAAGAACTCGATCGATTCTGCGAGGCGATGATCGCGATACGGCAGGAGATCGAGGCCGTGGCGGACCATCGCGCGGACCCGAAGGACAACGTGCTGAAGAACGCGCCGCACACGGCCGAGGACGTCACGGCCAACGAGTGGTCACATCCGTACAGCCGGGAAGAAGCGGCGTATCCGGTCGCCGGCCTGCGGACGCGGAAGTTCTGGCCCACGGTGTCGCGCATCGACAACCCGTACGGCGATCGCAATCTGATGTGTCTGTGCCCGCCTGTTGAGGAGTACGAGACGGCGGAAACGCACTAGACGTATGTAGCCGGCGGGCTTCAGCCCGGCGGGCTTCAGCCCGCCGGGTTTAGCGCCTCTTGCTGAGTTCGTCCGCGCGCGCTCGGAATTGCTCGAGCAGGCGCAGCGTGATCGGGCCGGGCCGGCCACTGCCAATCGTCAGGTCATCGACCCGAACGACGGGCGTGACTTCGCGGGTTGTTCCGGTGATGAAGGCTTCCGGGGCCATTCGTAGATCGTCAGGCGTCAGCCGTTCCTCGCGCGCAGGCACGCCGAACTCGTCGGCCAACTCAAGGACAAACTCGCGTGTGATACCCGGCAGCAGGCCGCCCGACAGCGGCGGCGTCACGACGGCATCGTTCTTGACCAGGAAAAAATTCGACTGGGAGCACTCCACCAGTTCGCCCGCCTGATTGCGCATCAACGCCTCGTCGGCGCCGCTCTTCAAGGCCTCCTGCATCGCCAGGGCGTTGTTCAGCAGGTTGTTGGACTTGATCATCGGGTTCAGCGCCTGCGGGTGATTGCGCCGCACGCTGACCAGCGACAGGCGAATACCGTCAGTGAACGTGCGATCCGGCGGCGGCACGTATGGTTTGACGATGATGACCACGGTGGGCGCGGGCGTGGCTGCCAGGTTGTAACTGAGTTCGCCGACGCCGCGTGTGAGCAGCACGCGAATGTAGGCTTCCTGCAGGCCCCCGGCGTGCGCGGCGATGGTCTTGCGGATGTCCGCGAGCAACGCCGCGTCTTCGAATGGCACGGGCAGCGCCATGAGGGCCGCCGATTGGCGCAGGCGGCGCAGATGTCGATCGTAGAGAAACGGCGCGCCATGATACGTGCGCAAGGTTTCGTAGATGCCTTCGCCGTACAGGAATCCGTGATCGAAAACGGAGATCGACGCGTGCGCCGCGTCGGTGATGTGCCCATTGACGGAAACTGTCGCGTCCAACTTGCGGCGAGTCTAGCACAAGCGATACGCTCCGAATCACGATGCGCGTGGTGAATACACAGCAGATGCGTGAGGCTGATCGGCGGACGATCGACGAGATCGGCCTGCCGTCGATTGTGCTCATGGAGAATGCCGGCCGGCAGGTCGTGGCCGCGATGGAATCGTCGTTCGAGGCACTCGCCTCGATGCGCGTATCGGTCATTTGCGGACGCGGCAACAACGGCGGCGATGGATTTGTTGTCGCACGAACCCTGATCGATCGTGACATTACGGCGTCGGTCGTGCTCATCGGGGAATCCGCGCAGGTCAAGGGCGACGCCCGCGTGAATCTCGAAATCCTGCGCGCCCTCGGCGTCGACGTGATCGAAATTGCTGATGCGGGCGCCTGGGAATTACACGGCGCCGATGTGCTGGACGCCGATCTGATCGTAGACGCGCTGGTCGGCACGGGTCTCAACGCGCCGCTGTCCGGTCTGTACGAAACCGTCGTCGATGATCTCAACGCGTCGGCGAAGCCCGTCGTGTCCATCGATCTGCCCAGCGGTCTGTCGGGCGATTCGCCAGAGCCCATCGGTCCGGCGGTCGACGCCACGCTGACGGTCACGCTGGCGGCGCCCAAACTGTCGTTGGTCCTGCCGCCAGGAGAGACGCTGGCGGGCACCCTGGTTATCGCGGACATTGGCATTTCCGCCGGCGTCATTGCCGGCCTGGATGGGCCACGGGTCGAGTTGCTGACGAAAGACGCGATGCGGGCGTTGGTGCAGCCTCGCGCGCAGGATTCGCACAAGGGCGACTACGGACATGTGCTGGTGATCGCGGGATCGCCGGGCAAGACGGGCGCGGCAGCGTTGACCGGCCTGGCCGCGCTGCGATCGGGCGCGGGCCGTGTGACGGTCGCGGCGCCCGCGAGTTGTGTGCCGGCGATCGCGGCGCTGGGCGCCGAGTTCATGACGCTCGCACTGCCGGAGGACGCGGCCGGCCTCATCGATGAGTCGGCGCTGGCGATGGTGCTCGCGTTCGGCGCGGACGTGATCGCCGCCGGACCCGGGCTCGGGCGGTCGGCGGGTGTGCGCGCGTTCGTGCATGGGCTCGTGGATCAAAGCGCTGTGCCGCTCGTGCTCGACGCGGACGCACTGATGGCATTTGCCGGCGAGCCAGACCGGTTGCTGGCACGCGAAGGGCCGGACGTGATCATCACGCCGCATCCCGGTGAGATGGCCGCCATGGTCGGGCTGTCAGTGGATGAGCTTCAGGCGAACCGGTTGGCGGCCGCGCGTGATTTTGCCTCGACCCGTCGCGTGCACGTGATCCTGAAGGGGCATCGCACGATCGTGGCGACGCCGGATGGCGAAGCGTTCATCAATCTCACGGGCAACGCGGGGATGGCGACCGCCGGGGCGGGGGACGTGCTGACCGGCGCCGTCGCCGCATGGGCAGGGCAGTTGCTCGACCCGGAGGCCGCCTGCAAGCTCGGGGTGTACCTGCACGGCCTCGCCGGCGATTTGGCTGAGGCCGACGAAGGCGAAGTGGGGATGATCGCCGGCGACATCCTCGATCGCCTGGGTGACGCGGTTCTCGATCTGACGGCGCGTCGCAAAAAGCCGCGCGCTGATGCCTCGTGACTCGCACGTATGCCACCGCGTCCGAAGCCGAGACCGCGGATGTGGGCCGCGCGATCGGCTCGGAACTCCAAGCCGGCGACGTCGTGCTGCTCGACGGCACGCTCGGCGCAGGCAAGACGGCCTTCGTGCGCGGCCTGGCTGCGGGGCTGGGGTGCGATCCCGGCGACGTCTCGAGCCCCACGTTTACGGTCGTGCAGGCCTACGCCGGCCGGATCCCATTGCAGCACGTCGATTTGTACCGGTTGAAAGCCGAGGAGGTCGATGATCTTGGCCTCGACGACCTGATGCCGGATCACGTCATCGCGGTCGAGTGGCCCGACCGCTGGCTAGGGGCGCCGGAAACCTCCGTGCACGTCACCATCGAGCGCACGGGCGGCGACACCCGCCTTATTGGGGTCAGACCAGGGGGTGCGACCCCAAGCGCCGGCCCCCGGGGCAGACCCCCAGGTCTGAACCACGGG
>Ga0315912_10002044_pt1 | contig 22544 bp, 22 predicted proteins | sample VfabasoilMG_FD_204469 | JGI IMG/M metagenome (GOLD analysis project Ga0315912, IMG submission 204469) | Garden soil microbial communities collected in Santa Monica, California, United States - V. faba soil | ecosystem: Environmental > Terrestrial > Soil > Garden | place: USA: California...
CGGCTGAAGGGGTGGGCGCTGGCTCAGACAGTCCTCGCGCGCCGGGTAGGCGCGCTGCGGAACTCGCCCTCGCCCACCCCTTCATCCACATCCGGGATGCCGGCGACATCGCCGGGAAAAAGGGGCTCTGACCCCAATTTTCAGTAGACGGCGCGGGAGTCGAAGACGGGGCCGTCGACGCAGACGCGCTTCATCGCGGGGCCCGAGGGCGTCTTGATCTGGAGGGTGCAGCCGGCACAGCCGCCGATGCCGCAGGCCATGAACTCCTCGACGGCGATCTGGCAGGGGACGTCGAGGTCGACGGCGAGTTTCGCAGCCGCGTGGAGCATGGGTTCGGGGCCGCAGGCGTAGAGGGCGACTTCCTTGAGGGCGCCGGGGCCGAGGCGTTTGAGTTCCTGCTTCGCCAGGTCGGTGACGTAGCCCGCGTAGGTGCCGGCGAGGCCGGTGTTGCTGGCGAGGCGCGAGGGGACTTCGAGGGCTTCGAGGCGCGCGAGCGCCGCGGTCGTGGCGTCGGGCCAGGCCTCGCTGGGCTGGGGCGCTGCCAGTTCGAACGGGAACGGGACTTCGGAGCCCATGAGGACGAGCGGCAGGTAGCGGCCGTCGGCGGCGAGGTCGGCGGCGAGCATGAGCATCGGCGGGATGCCGACGCCGCCGCCGATGGCGACGACGCGCGGGCGCGCCGGGTCGAAGCTGAAGCCGTTGCCGATCGGGGCGAGCACGCTGACGCGGTCGCCGGGCTTCTTGCGCGACAGCGCGCGCAGGCCCGGGCCGATCGGCCGGTAGAGAAATTCGAGCGAGCCTTCCTTCGCGTTCGCGGCCATGATCGAGAGCGGGCGGCGCAGCGGAATGTCGGCGTCGCACTGGATGTGCGCGAAGCTGCCGGCGCGAGCCGTCATCGCGGCCTCGGGGGCGCGCAGGCGCAGGATGAACTGGTCGCCGGGGTGGCGCGTCTGGGCGAGGATCTCGCTGTCGCTCAGGCAGATGCTGTCGCGGGCGTGCGGCCGCGCCGCAGCCAGCGTCGCGTTCGCGGTGGCGGTCGTCGGTGCCGCGGCCGTCGTCGTTGCCACCGTCATCGCCTGCGGCCGTCCTGGAACTTGGGGTCGGAGACCAGATTGCTGACCTTCGGATCGGACATCGGGTTTGCGCGGCCGCCGGAATCGCGAACCGCGCGGACGTGCTCGGCGACCTCGGCCAGCACGGCCATGCGGATCGCGGTGCCGCAGGCGACCTGCTCGCGGATCACGGAGCGCTTGCCGTCGGCCGTGGCGCTGTCGATCTCGACGCCGCGATTCATCGGGCCGGGGTGCATGACAATCGCGTCGTCGCGCGCGGCCTTGAGGCGCTCCTCGGTCAGGCCGTAGCGGCGGAAGTATTCCTGGGGATCGGGAATGTCGCCGAGTCCGGCGAAGCGCTCGCGCTGCACGCGCAGCGCCATGACGACGTCGGCGTCCTGGATGCCGCGCGTCAGGTCGGTCTCGCGCACCGCGCCCTCGAACAAGCCGTCGTCGGGCAGAAGCTCCGGCGGCGCGACGATCCGCAGCTCGCCGACGTCGAAAGTCGCGAGAGCCTGATGCGCCGAGCGCGCCACGCGCGAGTGGCGGATGTCGCCGACGATCGCGACGCAGAGCTTCCGCGGATCGCCCTTGCGCTTCAGGATCGTCATCAGGTCGAGCAGACCCTGCGTCGGGTGCGAGACGTTCGACTCGCCGGCATTGAGCACGGAGATATGCGGCGCGACCTCGCTCGCGATGCTCGCCGGCACGCCGGCACTCGCGTCGCGGATCACGAAGATGTCGGCATTCATCGCCTCGAGCGTGTAGATCGTGTCGAGCACGCTCTCGCCCTTGGCGCGCGAGGACATGTTGACGTCGAGGCTCAGCACGTGGGCGTTGAGCCGCGCCGCGGCGAGCTCGAACGAGGCGCGCGTGCGCGTGCTCGGCTCGAAGAAGAGATTGACGACGGTGCAGCCAGTCAGCGAGGTGTCGCGCGCGGGGGGCGAGCCGATGGGTGTCAGATAGCGCTCAGCCTGCTCGATCAGGCGCTCGATCAGCGAGCGGGGCAGGCCCTCGAGCGTCAGCAGATGGCGCAGCCGGCCGTTCCCGCAGATTTGCTCAGGTTCACTCAAGCGCTTGGTTCATCCACTGTTCGGCGATCAGACAGGCGGCGAGCTGATCGACCTGGCCCGGTTGCAGGCGACGATTGTATAGGCCTTTCCGGCGGCCGGCTCGCAGTTCCTCGGCGGCGGCTGTCGAGCTGTGGCTCTCGTCAACGGCCGCGATCGGCCGGTCATAACGTTGCTCGAGTCCCGCGACGAAGGCCGTCAGCGCGTCGCGCAGGGTCGCGCCGACGCCCTCACCAGGTTCGCCGACGACGATGAGGTCGGGACGCCATTCCTTGATCAGGTCGTCGATCGCGGCCCAGGGCGGCGGCGAGCCGGGAACGAGGGTCTTGAGCGGCGTGGCGGTGCGCGTCAGGCGGTTCCCCGCCGCGATGCCAATGCGCTTGAGCCCGTAGTCGAATGCGAGGAGCCGGGTCCAGGCCCCGCTCATCGGCCACCGTACTCAGGCGTGACCGGCATAGCTCGTTACCTGGCGGATGTCGACGCCGATCAAACCCGCCGCGGCGCGCCAGCGATTCTGGACGGGCGTGTCGAAAAGCACGGACGGCGAGACGGGCACGTGCAGCCAGGCGTTGGCCGCGATCTCGGCCTCGAGCTGGCCGCCGCTCCAGCCCGCGTAGCCGAGCGCGACGAGCGAGGGAGTCGGGCCGTCGCCGCGCGCGATGGCGCGCAGCACGTCCTGCGAGACCGTGACCTTGACGTCGGCCTTGGGATCGACGGTCGATTCGAATGTCTGGTCCGACTGGTGCAGCACGAAGCCGCGGTCGGGTTGGACCGGGCCGCCCGACATCACCAGCTCGCCGGCGCGATCGCCGAGCCGGCTCTCGAACTCGAGCTGGCGGCAGACTTCGCCGAGCGTGAGATCCGACGGACGATTGACGACGATGCCGATGGCGCCATCCTGGTCGTGCTTGCAGATGAACGTGACGGTCTCGCTGAAGTTGGGATCGGCCATGCCCGGCATGGCGATCAGGAGCTGGCCTTCGAGCGAGGTCATTGGTGTAGGGTTCCGCCGGTTCCGCGAGTCGGCGGACTCATCTTACCGTACTCCCCCGGTCGGGCGGGTACCCGTCAGAAATTGGTAGTCGTAGCTGAAGCGCAGGACGTCATACTCGGCGAGCATGGCCTCGGGCAGCGGCTGGAAGGGGCCGGCGAGGTCGATGATGGCGAGCGCGGCCGCGTCGAGCCGCGGGTCGCCCGAGGAGCGGCGAAGCACCGCCTCGGCAACCGAGCCGTCGGCGCGGATCGTGACCTCGATCTTGGGCAGTTGCCGGGCAGTGCCGCCCGACAGGACGTCCGCCGGAAAGTTGTCGGTGCCTACGTACTCGACACGCTGGCGCCAGCCGACCAGATAGGCGGCGACCGCCGACTCGCGCGTCGACGGCGAGCGGAGGCCGTTGTCGTCGCTGTTCGCGTTCGCCACCCGGTCGTCGAGCTCGGCGGCGAGCGTGTCGGGCGCGGACTGCTGGAGCAGCGCGGCGGCGCGCAGCGGCGTTCGCGAGGGCCGGTCCGTCGTTTCCGGAACGGCCTCGATCTCGCGAACGCTGTCGCCGCGCGTCACGAGCTCCTCGGCGGGCGGGCCGTGCTCGAGCGCTTCGGCGTCAACGGCGTCGCTGCCGAGCGGCTGCCCTTGCTGATTCATCGATTGCGCGGCCGTCAGCGTTCGCGTCGGGCGGTCGCTGTCGTCGCCGCCGCCGCCTTCCTGGTCGCGCGAAGACAGGAAAGCGGCGTCAGGCGCCTCGCTTTCGGCCAGGCCCGTGTCGACGAGCAGCGTCACGTTGACCGTCGGTATCTCGCCCGACGGCACGGGCGGTGCGGACACGAACGTGACGCCGAGAATGAAGACGCCATGGGCGAGCACGGCGACGAACAGCGTCGAGCCGAGGCGGTCGTAACGTCCCTGAGCTGCCGGCGGCGGCGTCATGCGGCCTGTAGAAAGTCCCCGCGAATCAATCGACCACGGCGATTATAGCGGAGTCGCCTGAAGTTCCGGTCTGAATCCGGTCACGCATTGCCCGGGTCATTTCGATGCGGCCCGAGGCGTCGACGCGCAAGGCTGCCGTGACCCCGAGGCGGCGCGCGACCTCAAGCCAGGCATCGGGGCCGGCGACGAAGAGCGCTGTCGAGGCCGCATCGGCAGTCTCGGCGTCGGCGGCGATCACGGTCACGGCCTCGGTGTGCGCGACCGGCCGGCCCGTGCGCGGATCGATGATGTGATGCAGGCGCTCCCCGTCGCTGTCGCGGAAACGCTCGTAATCGCCCGAGGTCGACGTGGCGTCGCCGGCGCCGAGCTCGATCGTGCCGAGCAGGGCCTCGCCGCGAGGTGCCCGGATGCCGACGCGCCAGGCCCGGTCTTCGCGGGCGCCGATGACGCGCAGATTGCCGCCCGCATTGACGAGCGCCGGCGCGATGCCGAGGGCCTCGATGCGGTCGGCGATCCTGTCGACCGCTGCGCCTTTGGCGATCCCACCGAGATCGAGCAGGAAGCGTCGCGGCGGCGCGGTGATGCGCCGGCCCGAGATTGCGAGGTCGCGGATCGAGCCCGAGCTCGCGAGCAGGGCGGCAATTGCCGCGTCGTCGGGCCGCGTCGCCGGCGCGGCCGCGGCATCGTGAAAACCGTAGAGCTCGACGAACCCGCCGACACCGGGATCGAAGGCGCCGTCGCTCGCGACGGCGGCGCGTTGCGCCGAGACGAGCACGGCGGCGAGCGCCGGGCTCGCCTCGAAGGCTTCGCCGGCCGAGAGTGCCGCGTTGAGCCGCGCGAGCTCGCCATCGGTCCAGGGATACAAGTCGCGTTCGAAGACGCGCAGCTCCGCCTCGATCTCCGCGATCAGCTGCGGGTGCTCGCGTGCGGCGCGGACCGGCAACGTGACGTCGATCCAGGTCGCCATCGCGTAGAGGCGATGCTCGATGATCCGGGAGTCGTCGCGCCCGCAGGCTGCGAGCAGGACAACGAGGGCGAACGCGGCGAGGAGCGATACGCGCCGCCGCCACGTTCCCCCGGTCACAGGCGCGTCTCGATCGCCTTGATGAAATCCAGCGCGATGTCGGTGCCGAACTGCTTGTCGAGCTCGCGGATGCCGGTCGGGCTCGTGACGTTGATCTCCGTCAGGTAATCGCCGATGACGTCGAGGCCGGCGAAGAGCACGCCGCGAGCGGCGAGCTTCGGACCGACCTCGTTCGCGATCCAGCGGTCGCGCTCGGTGAGCTCGCGGCCGACGCCCTGGGCGCCCATGACGAGATTGCCGCGATGCTCGCCCGGCGCGGGAATGCGGGCGAGCGCGTAATCGATCGGCTTGCCGTCGATCAGGAGGATGCGCTTGTCGCCGTCGGTGATCTCGGGCACGTAGCGCTGGCTGAGCGCGAACCGCTGCCCGTTGTCGGTCAGCGTCTCGATCACGACATTGGTGTTGAGGTCGCCTTCGGCCACGACGAAGACCGAGCGCCCGCCCATGCCGTCGAGCGGCTTGAAGACGACCTTGCCATGCTCGGCAAGAAATGCCTTGAGCTCTTTCTTCGAGCGGCTGATCAGCGAGGGTGGCGTGCACTGCGGGAACCAGGCGGTATAGACCTTCTCGTTGATCTCGCGCAGCGCCGAAGGCGAGTTCACGACGAAGAGGCCCCTGTCCTCGGCGAGCTGCAGGACATAAGTGGTGTAGACGAATTCCATGTCGAAGGGCGGGTCCTTGCGCATCAGCAGCGTGTCGAGCGACTCGAGCGGGCCCGTCCAGGCCTCGCCGATCTCGAACCACGAGTCGAGGGAGCGGTTGACCGTCAAACGATGGCCCTGGCCGAGCGGGCGGCCGTCGCGCACGGCAAGGTCGCGCTGCTCGAAATAGACGACGTCGAAACCGCGAGCCTGAGCTGCCAGCAGCATGGCCAGGGTCGAGTCCTTTTTCGGATTGATGCCGGCAATCGGGTCCATGACGACCCCGAGCTGCCGCCGTGATTTGCTCATGCGAAGCCTCTGGCTGAAAGCGGTATTGCGTCGATGGAAGACCCCTTGTTTATATGCTAAAAGGCGCGCTAGTTGGGGGGCAATCGGAGGATCCAGTGTCGGTAGGGAATGCTGCCAGCGTCGAGAAGAGCCTGCAGGGGCTGAAAATTCTCGTCGTCGACGACAGCAAGACCATCCGGCGGACCGCCGAGACGCTGCTCGCGAAGCAGGGTTGCGAGGTGTTTACGGCCGTGGACGGCTTCGACGCGCTGGCCAAGATCGCCGACCACAAGCCTGACATCATCTTCGTCGACATCATGATGCCGCGGCTCGACGGCTACCAGACCTGCTCACTGATCAAGAACAACAAGGTATTCAAGGAAACTCCTGTCATCATGCTGTCGAGCAAGGACGGGCTGTTCGACCGCGCGCGCGGGCGCCTGGTCGGCTCGGAGCAGTACCTGACCAAGCCGTTCACGAAGGACGAGCTCCTCGGCGCGATTACGACCCATGTCAACCGCTGAGCGGGAGGACTGAAACGGCCATGTCACTGATCATGATCGTCGACGACTCGCCGACCGAGGTTCACATCATGAAGACCGCGCTCGAGAAGCACGGTTTCCAGACACTTTCGGCCTCCGACGGCAACGAATGCCTGACGCTCGCGCGCGAGGTCAAGCCCGATCTCATCTTCATGGACGTCGTCATGCCAGGCCTGAACGGCTTCCAGGCGACGCGCACCCTGAGTCGCGACCCGATCACGAAGTCGATTCCGGTCGTCATGGTCACGACCAAGGACCAGGAGAGCGACCGGATCTGGGGCATGCGCCAGGGCGCCGTCGACTATCTCGTCAAGCCCGTGGACGCCTCCGATCTCGTGGCCAAGGCCAATGAGGTTCTGCACGGGACGGCGAGCGCTTGAGCCTCAAGGCGCTGATCGGCGAGCCGTTCAAGCTGCTGCTCGCGATCGAGCAGCAGGCGCGCGACGCGATCGCGAAGCGACAGGGTGCGGGCGCAGCCGTCGAGGAGTGGATCGGCGTCGCCTTCCGGCTCGGCAACGAACGCTTCGTCACGGCGCGCGCCGACGTTCGCGAGGTCCTGCCGTTGCCCGAGCAGCAGACGCGCGTGCCGGGCGCCAAGCCCTGGCTCCGCGGCATCGCCAACGTGCGCGGACAGCTTCTGACTATCGTCGACCTCAAGGCTTTTCTCGGCGCCGGCCCGATGCACCCCGACCGCAAGGCACGCATGCTGATGCTCGCGAGCCGCGAGGTGCCGACCGCCGTCATCGTCGACGAGGTGCAGGGCTTCCAGCGCTTCGCGACCGCCAGTTTCAGCGAGGCCAAGCCCGTGACCGACATCCGCTGCGAGCACTATCTCGCGGGCAACTTCAGCCGCGAGGCCGAGAGCTTCCCGCTCTTCGACATGCAGCGCCTGCTCAAGGATCCGAGCTTCCTCAACGCCGGCGCGCTCAAGGCCGAGGCGAGAGAGGCCGCCCGACGATGAGTGCGCTGCGGCAAAGCCCCTGGGTCCGGCTCATGCCGCTGTTCGGCCTCGGCGCGATCGTCATGCTCGCGCTCGCGGCCACGATGATCTGGCTCGTCCGCAACCATGAGGGCGCGCTCGCGCAGGCGTTAGGCGAGGGATTCGCCGCCGGCATCCCGCTGCTCCTCGTCGTCTTCGCGCTCGTGCTCGTCGTGCTCATGATCGTGGCCTACTACGCCGCGCGCGATTTCCGGCTCGCCGCCGAGCGCGAGGCCGAGCAGAGCGCGCGCAACCAGGAGGCTATCCTCCGCCTCCTCGACGAGCTCGCGAGCCTTGCCGACGGCGACCTCACCGTACAGGCGACGGTCACCGAGGACATCACGGGCGCGATCGCCGATTCGATCAACTACGCGATCGAGGCGTTGCGCGAGCTCGTGCAGACCGTCAACGACTCGTCGATTCTCGTCGACGCCGCCGCGAAGCAAACCGAGGCCACGTCGAGCCAGCTCGTGAAGTCGGCCGAGACGCAGGCGAAGCAGGCGGCCTCGGCGTCTGACTCGGTTGCCACGATGGCCGCTTCTGTCGAGGAAATCTCGGGTAACGCCGAGCGCTGCACCGACGTCGCACGCCACGCCGTGGATATCGCGCACAAGGGCGGCGAGGCCGTGCGCCGAACGATCGCCGGCATGAACACGATCCGCGAGACGATCCAGGACACCTCGAAGCGCATCAAGCGCCTCGGCGAGAGCTCGCAGGAGATCGGCAACATCGTCGAGCTCATCGAGGAGATCGCCGAGCAGACCAATATCCTCGCGCTCAACGCCTCGATCGAGGCCTCGCGCGCCGGCGAGTCGAGCCGCGGTTTCGCCGTCGTCGCCGACGAAGTGCAAAAGCTCGCCGAGCGTTCCGCGACCGCGACGCGCAAGATCGAGGTGCTCGTCTCGACGATCCAGTCCGACACCAACGAAGCCGTCGTCTCGATGGAGCGCTCGACGACCGACGTCGTCGGCGGCGCGCTGCTCGCCGAAAACGCGGGCGCGGCGCTCGAGGAGATCGAGCAGGTCTCGCACCAGATGGCCCAGCTCATCCAGAACATCTCCGAGACGGGCCGCGACCAGAACAAGCTCGCGACTGCCATCAACAAGAACATGCTCGTGCTGCGGCAAATCTCCTCGAAGACGACCCAGTCGACGACGCAGACCTCAGCCGCGATCCACAAGCTCTCCGAGCTCGCCTCGCAGCTGCGCGAGACCGTGCGCGGATTCCGCCTGCCCGACAACCACGGCTCGACGGGGCTCTTGAGCCCGCAGCGCGTCGCCGAGAGCCTCGCGCGCGAGGAAGCCGCGGCGCAGACGACCATGCCGCCGGGCGGGGCGGGTAGCACCGCAGCCGCGCTGGCCGCGGTGGCGGCGCAACTCAAGACGGCGCCCAAGGGTGCGCCGCCGCCCAAGGGCGCCCAGCGCACCAAGGTAACGGGCTAGAGCGGACTCGAGGCAGATGCACGAGCTCGCCGGCCAGTCGCTCGACCTCGTCAATCGCGAGCTCGCCGCGACGCTCGAAACCGCGCGCGGCGAGATCGAGGATTTCGTCGACGGGCAATCCGATGCCGAGGCGCTCGTTCGCGCCGCGAGCCTGCTCCATCTCGCGGCGGGCGCGCTCAAGATCGTCGAGATCCACGGCGCGGCCCTGCTCGCAGAGGAAATGGAGCAGGCCTGCCGCGTGATCCACGAGGCGCGCGGCGAGAACGTCGACCGCGGCATCGAGGCACTGACGCGCGCGATGGTGCAGCTGCCGGCCTATCTCGACCGGCTGCTCGCCGGCGGCAGCGACGTCGCACTCGTGCTGCTGCCCCTGCTCAACGACCTGCGCAATGCCCGCGGGCAGCCGATGCTGTCCGAAGGCACGTTGCTCCTGCTCAACACCGGCCCGTTCGAACGCCTGCGCCGCCCGGCGCAGCCGGGCGAGGCGACCCGCTACGGCAAGCAGCTGCCCGCGCTCGCGCAGAAGCTGCGGCCGAGATTCCAGTCGGCGCTGCTCAAGTGGATCCGCGGCGAAGGCGGCCGCGAGCATCTCAAGGAGCTCATCGACGCCTGCGACGCTCTCGGGAAGGTCGCCGAGTCCGAGCCCGTGCGCCAGCTCTGGGCCGTGACGGCGGGCGTGCTCGTCGCGCTCGCCTCCGGATCGCTCGAGCCGACGGTGCAGCTCAAGCGCCTGCTCGGCCAGGCGGACCGACAGTTGAAGCGCCTGATCGACAGCGGCGAGCAGGGCTTCGTCAGCGCGCCGCCCGTGGACCTGCTGAACTCACTCCTTTATTACGTCGCGCGCGCGCCGGGCGACGACCCGCGCCTCAAGGAGCTCCGCCAGGCCTTCGGCGTCGCCGCCGCCGTCCCGGCCGCGGCCGAGATCGAGCAGGCGCGGGAGGACCTCGCGGGACCGAGCGTCAAGCTCATGCGCACGGTTGCCGATGCGATCAAGGAAGACCTCGCCCAGGTCAAGGACGCGCTGGATATTTTCGTGCGCACGGGCATGCAGGACGTCGCCGGTCTCAAGACCCAGCTCGACATGCTCAAGAAGATCGGCGACACGCTCGGCGTGCTCGGCCTCGAGACGGCGCGAACGAAAATCCAGGGCTCGGCGCTCGTGCTCGGCGACACGCTGAGTCGAGGCAAGGTCGGCGAGCCGCTGCGGCTCGAGAAAATCGCGGCCTCGCTGCTCGAGGTCGAGGACATGCTCGACCGCGAGCTCGTCAAGGCGCACGGCCGCGAGGCCGAGGAAGCCGACGCGCAGTCACCTGAGGAGGCACTGGAGTCGTCGCAGGTACGGCACGTAACGCAGGCCGTGATGCGCGAGTGCATCGTCAATCTCGCGCGCATCAAGGAGGCCGTCGTCAAGGTGCTCGACGACCCGGGCGCCGTGAAAGCGCTCGACAGCGTCGGGCCGCAGCTCCGCGGCATCGTCGCCGGCCTGCTCATGCTCAACAAGAACAAGGCCGTCAACGTCATCGAGCGCATCGGGCGCAACATCACCACGCGGCTAGCGGCGGGCGGACAGACGCTTAAAGCCAGCCTCGTCGAGCGCCTCGCCGACGCGATCGTCAGCATCGAGTACTACATGGAAACCGTCGCGCTCGGGCGCGCCGATCCGAACTACATGCTCGACAACGCGACGCGCTGCCTCGACCTCGTCGAAGGCGCCGCCGCGAAAGCCGAAGCGCGGGGCGCCGCGGAGCGGCCGCCCTCCGCGCCGGCTGCGACACCTACGCCCACGTCCCGGCCGGCGGCAGCGCCCGCGCGCCCTGCTGCTCAAGAGACGCCCGAAGATCACATCGCGACCGCCGTCGGCGAAATCTTCGACCGGACGGTCGCCGATGACCGGAAGAAGCCGCTGCCCGTCATGCAGGTCGAAGAGGAGCGCTCCGAACCCGAGCTCGTCGAGATCTTCATCGAGGAGGCCAAGGACGAGCTCGAGAAGATCCGCGCGCTCCTGCCGCGCTGGGTCGAACAACCCGCCGACAGCGAAGCGCTGATCGGCATACGCCGCTCGTTCCATACGCTCAAAGGTTCCGGACGCGTCGTCGGCGCACAGCTGATCGGCGAGTTCGCCTGGGGCATCGAAAACCTGCTCAATCGCGTCATCAACCAGACCTTGCCGGCCGAGCCGAAGACGTTCGATCTCATCCGCGAGGCAGTCGACGCGCTGCCCGCGCTCATCGAGCAGCTCGAAATCGGAATCCGGCCCCCGCAGGACATCAGCCAGCTGATCGCGCGCGCGCACGCGCTCGCCGAGGGCCGCGACGCCGGCGACACCGCCATCGAGGAGCGCGTCGCCGCACCCGCGGAGCAGGCCGGCGACACGTCCATGGATCCGGTGCTCCGCCAGATTTTCGTCAAGGAAGTGCGCGAGCACCTCGCGACGATCCGCCGCTTTGCCGCCGAGGCCGCCGCACTGCGACGGGCAGCCGCGATCACCGAGGCGCTGCACCGCGCCTGTCACACGTTGTATGGCAGCGCGCGCATGGCCGCCTGCGCGCCCGCGATCGCGCTCGCCGAGCCGCTCGACCGCAAGATCCGCGAAGGCTTCGAGCAGCAGCTTGGGCTCGGTACCTCCGCGCTCGCTGTCCTCGGCCGCTTCGCCGACGCTTTCGACCGGCTTTCCGCGGAACTCGAGTCGGGCGCCGAGCCCGCGACCGATGCGCAGGTCGTTGCCGCGATTGCCAAGCTCGAGCTCGCGCTGCCCGCCTCCGCAACCGATGAGACGGGCGAGACGCCGCTGCCCGATTTCGCGGGGCTGGCAGTCGAGGATGGCGTCGCGGCGGACGAGGCCGAAGAGCCCGATGAGCCCGAGCCCGTCGAGGCCGTCGCCGATTACGATCCCGAGATCGCCGCGATCTTCTGCGAGGAGGCCGCCGAGTTGCTCGACGGCGCCGAGACCGAATTGAGCCAGCTCAAGCAGGGCGCGGGAGCCGAGGCTGCGGTCGCGGGGCTCATGCGCCTCATGCACACGCTCAAGGGCGGCGCGCGCCTCGCCGGCATCGCCGCGATGGGCGACTTGAGCCATGCGCTCGAGACGATGCTGCCGCAACTCGAGTCGGCGAGCGCTGACAGTCGCGGCGTGTCCCTGGCACAGCAGGCGCTCGATCAACTTCAGCATATGCGCGACGCCGTCGCCGCCGGCCAGGGTGCAGCGGCGGCGCGTGAGCTCATCGGCGCGCTCGAAAACTTCGCAGGCGCGGAAGCGCCGGCCGCGGCCGAGCCCGCGCGGCCTGCTCCAGTGCCGCCACGAGTTGCCGCCGCCGCGCCCGCCCGACCCGCGCGCGAGGCGCCCGACGAGACGCGCGTGCTGCCGGGCGGCGTCGAGCCGACGCTTGCCGAGCCCGATTTCGAACGCGAGCTCGCCCTGGACGATACGCGAGATCAACCGCGTGGCGACGTCGAAGACACGCGACTGCAGCCGGCGCTTGCGGCGGCGGCTGCGCCTGCGCCTGCGCCTGCTCCGACACCTGCCGCGGCTGCCGCGTCCGCCACGCCTGCGGCTGCCGAGGCGCCTACGGCTGCGCCGGCTGCGGCGGCCGCGCTCGAGTCACCGGCGACACCGCGCACCGAGCGCGCCGAGACCGCGCGCGTCGACGCCACGCTGCTCGACGAGCTCCTGAACGGCGCCGGCGAAATCAGTATCTTCCAGTCGCGGCTCAACCAGCAGGTGCACGCGACCGAGCATCACCTCGGCGAGCTCGCGCAGACGGTCACGCGGCTCCGCGAGCAGCTCCGGACCCTCGAAGCCGAGACCGAGGCGCAAATCCTGCACCGGCACCAGGGCGAGGTCGACGCCGACACGCACTTCGATCCGCTCGAGCTCGACCGTTACTCGACGATCCAGCAGCTCTCGCGCGCGCTCGCGGAATCCGCGAACGACGTCGCCAGCATCAACGAGCTGCTGCAGGGCCTGACGTCCGAAACCGACACGCTGCTGACGCAGCAATCGCGCGTGACGACGCAGCTCCAGGACGGGCTCATGCAGACGCGCATGGTGCCCTTCGACCGGCTCACGACGCGTCTCGCGCGCATCGTCCGCCAGGCCGCGTCGGACACGGGCAAGGAAGCCGAGCTCGAGATCGACGGCGAGAAGAGCCAGCTCGACCGGCAGATCCTCGACGCGATCGTGCCGGCGCTAGAGCACCTGTTGCGCAACGCGGTCGTTCACGGCATCGAGAGCCCGGCCGGGCGCGCCGCAGCCGGCAAGCCGGCGCGCGGCGAGGTCCGGCTCGGCGTGCGTCGCGAGGGCTCGGAAGTGATCATCGACGTCGCCGACGACGGCGCGGGCCTCGACCTCAAGGCCATCCGGCGCAAGGCTGTCGAGAAGGGGCTCATCAAGGACGGGCAGAAGATCGGCGACGACGAGGTCATCGAGCTGATCCTGCTGCCGGGCTTCAGCACTGCCGACGAGCTCACGCAGGCTGCAGGCCGCGGCGTCGGCATGGACGTCGTCGAGAACGAGGTCAAGCGCCTCGGCGGCTCGCTCCGCATCGATACAACGGCGGGCAAGGGCACGCGCTTCTTGATGCGCCTGCCTTACACCCTGGCGATCACGCACGCATTGATCGTCAACGTCGGCGAGGAGAGCTTCGCGCTGCCTCTGCCGACGGTCGAAGGCATCGCGCGCGTGCGCCGCGAGCAGCTGCTCGAGATCCTCAAGCAGGACGATCCGCGGCTCACGCATGGCGACGGCAGCTATCGCGTGCAGCATCTCGGCAGCCTCGTCGGCTCGGCGCCCTCGGCACTCCCCGAGGACGAGGGCGCCGTTTCGCTCGTGCTCGTCCGCGCCGGCGAAAATTCGACGGCGCTCCTGACTGACATGCTCGAAGGCAGCCGCGAGATCGTCGTCAAGACGATGGGGCCGCACATTGCGAGCGTCCCGGGCGTCACGGGCGCGACGATTCTCGGCGACGGACGTATCGTCGTGATCCTCGACGCCGCGACCCTCGTACGCGCGCAGCATCGCGAGCGCGAGGAGCGGCCCAGCGCGCCCGTCGACACGGCGCGCCAGCTGACGGCGCTCGTCGTCGACGACTCGATCACGATGCGCCGCGTGACGCAGCGCCTGCTCGAGCGCCGCGGACTCAAGGTGGTGACAGCCCGCGACGGCCTCGACGCGATCGAGGTGCTGCGCGAGCACGAGGCCGACGTCATCCTGCTCGACATCGAGATGCCGCGCATGGACGGCTACCAGTTCGCGACCCACGTGCGTAACGACGCGAAGCTCAAGGACATGCCGATCATCATGGTGACCTCGCGCTCGGGCGAGAAGCATCGCGCGCGCGCGATCGAGATCGGTGTCAACGATTACCTTTCGAAGCCCTACCAGGAGGGCGAGCTCGTCGCCGCGATCGGCGCGCTGCTCGGGAGGAAACTGTGAGCGCGCCGCGCGAGCTCTACAGCCTGCTCATACCGCTGCGCCACGAGCGGCTGCTCGTGCCGCGCATGTGCGTCGCCGAGGTCATCGCCTTCGCCGATACCGAGAAGCGCACCGACAAGGATGCGCCGGACTGGCTGCTCGGCAGCGTCGACTGGAGCGGCCGGCGCGTGCCCGTGATCTCGCTCGACGGTCCGGACGACGGCGGCGCCGTTCCGGCCGGACGTCGGGGTAGTCGCTCGCGCATCGTGATCTTTCATGCGATCGGTGAGCTGCAGAAGGCGGGGTACTACGGCGTGCTGACGCAGGGGTTTCCGCAGCTCGTGCGCGTCAATCGCGACGTGCTGACGCGGGACAATCAGACGCCGTTGCCGGCGGGGCAGCCGATGCTCTGCCGCGTGCGGATGGTGCACGAGTTTCCGCTGATACCCGATCTCGAGGCCATCGAGCAGCGGCTCGCCGCAATCGCCGCCTGACGACGTCGCGCATCCCGTTCCGGTCTCGCCAAGAGTTCCCGGCCCGCCATGACAGGTGGGCGCTGGCTCAGACAGTCCTCGCGCGCCGGGTAGGCGCGCTGCGGAACTCGCCCTCGCCCACCTGTCATGACGGGCCGGGAACGGGATGGGATGGGCTGAGGTCGCCGGCCAGCTATTGCGCGAGATCGCCGGCCAGGTATTGCGCGAGGGTGCAGGCGGCGATTGCGGCGGTGTCGGCGCGCAGGATGCGCGGGCCGAGTGAGGCCGCGGCAAACCCTGTCGATTCCAGATAGCGCAGCTCGTCGCGGGTGAAGCCGCCTTCGGGGCCGAGCGCGAGCGCCATGCCAGCGCTGGCCGCGCTTTCCGTGCCGACCGCGCCGCCCTTGCTGCCTGTGACCGCAGCGTCGAGCGCGCGGGTTGCGGTGGGATCGAAGACGATGCGCGCGGCTGCCGGCGGCAGCGCGGCGACGGCGGCGTCGAGCGTGGCGAAGAGTGCGAGCGCGGGCGGGCGGTGCCGGCCCGACTGCTCGCAGGCGCTGGCGGCGATGCGGCGCCAGTGGGTCAGGCGCTGTTCGCCGCGTTCGCCGTCGAGGTGCACGACCGAGAATTCGGTGGGGAAAGCGTGAACGGCGGCGATGCCGAGCTCGGTGGCCTTCTGCACGATGAGATCCATGGCATCCGATTTCACGAGCGCCTGGAGCAGCACGATCGAGGCCGGCGATTCCGGCAGGGCGTCGAGCTTTGCACCGAGAGCGAGAGTCGGATGCCGCTTCGCGAGCGACTCGATCGTCGCTTCGCGCTCGATGCCTTGCGCATTGAAGACGACGAGGAGGTCGCCCTGGCGACAGCGCAGCACGCGATTCAGATAGTGCGCCTGCTCGTCGGAGAGCTCGAGCGTCGCGCGATCGAGCTCGTGGTCAACGAAGAGGCGGGAACGCGGTTTCGATCTCGAGGGCATGGCGAAGAAACTCAAGCGATGGATTACTCTAGCAGCTTGGAAACGGCACTCTCCATCGACGCGCAAGGCTGGCTCCGCGGAGTCGCCCGCGTGCCGTCGCCGAATGCCGATGAGCGCCCGCCCGACAGCCAGCCATCGCTCGTCGTCGTGCACGGCATCAGCCTGCCGCCCGGCGAGTTCGGGGGACCCTGGATCGATCGGCTGTTCACGAACTCCCTGCCCGCCGACGCGCACGAGTATTTCGCGACAATCGACAAGCTCCGCGTCTCGGCGCACGCGCTCGTGCGCCGCGACGGCGAGATCCGCCAGTACGTGCCGTTCACGCGGCGCGCCTGGCACGCCGGGGAGTCGAGCTGGTGCGGGCGCCAGCGCTGCAACGATTTTTCGATCGGCATCGAGCTCGAAGGCACCGACGAGATTCCCTACGAGCCGGCGCAGTACGAGGTGCTGGCGCAGATCATCGCCGCGCTGCGCCAGGCGTATCCGACACTGCGCGACGCCGACGTCGTCGGCCACGACGAGGTCGCGCCGGGCCGCAAGACCGATCCCGGCCCCGTCTTCGACTGGGACCGGCTCGAGCTCGAGCTCGTGGCGGCAGGCGGACGCGAATGACGCTCATCGCGCTTGCCATCGGCCTCCTGCTCGAGCACGCCGCGACGACGCTGCTGCATCTGCGCGAGCTCCGCTGGTTCGACCGCTTCTACGACAAGGCGCTCGATGCCGTTGCCGGCAAGGGGCCCATCGAGCTTTACGGCGGGCTCATCGTGACAATCGCGCTGCCCACGCTGCCCGTGCTGCTCGCGAGCCTGGCGTTGCAGAGCGAGGAGATCTTCTGGAATCTGACGTACCTCAGCCTGGCCGTGCTGATTGTCTTCTTCTGCCTCGGGCCGCGCGATCTGGCGAGCGAGGTCGATGAGTTCTGCGACGCCCTCGACCGCGGCGACCGCGAGGCCGCGAACCGCGTGCTGCGCGAAATGTCCGAAGCCGAGCGGCCGCGCGCCAGCGACATCGAAGTCGTCGAGGACGCGATCTTCGTGCAGTCGAACAACCGGATCTTCGGCGTGATCTTCTGGTTCGTCGTGCTCGGCCCCGTCGGTCTCGGGCCCGTCGGCGCCTGGGTGTTCCGCGTCAGCGACCTGCTGCGCCGGCGCGCCGTGTTCGAGCACATGCGCGGCGGCCGTGCGAGCGAGACAACCCTGGTTACGTCGCAGGAAGCGACTTCACTTGCGTCGCAGGAAGCGACGTTAGCTGCGTCGCAGGAAGCGACTTACGCTACGTCGCAGGAAGCGACTTTGGCTGCGTCGCAGGAAGCGACTTACGCTACGTCGCAGGAAGCGACTTTAATCGCGATCGAGGCGATCTACGGAGTGCTCAAGTGGATTCCGGCGCGACTCGCGATGCTGGGCTACGCGCTCGTGGGCAGCTTCGATGACGCGACGAACGCCTGGCGCAGGGAGCTCGACACACCCGGGATGCGGATCGACCAGCACAACGACCTGCTGATCGCGCGCGTCGGCCGGGCCGCGATGACGGGCGCCTTGAGCGAGCCCGAGAATTCGAGCGCCGCGGCACGGAACTCGATGCGCATCGTGCACCGCACAGTGTTTGTCTGGGTGTCGGTCATTGCGGTGATGACGCTGTTCGGGTGGGCGCTCTAAGGCTTTTTCTTCCAGAGCGTCTCGCTGCCGCCGTCCTGCCGCGCGAGGCAGCGCGCGATCACGAAGAGCAGGTCCGAAAGTCGATTCAGGTAGTGGAGCAGATCCGCGCGCACCATGTCGCGCGCCGCGAGCTCGAACGCGCGGCGCTCCGCGCGCCGGCAGATCGTGCGAGCGAGATGGCAGGCCGCTGAAGCGCGGCCGCCGCCCGGCAGCACGAATTCCTTCAATGGCGGCAGATCCGCATTGAGCCCGTCGAGCGCCGTCTCGAGCGCGGTGACTCGTGCGGCGTCGACGCCGGGGTAGTCGGGCATCGAGAGCTCGGCCCCGATCTCGAACAGGTCGTTCTGCACGTCGAGCAGGAGGCGACGGATCGCTTCGGGCACGGAGGACTCGGCGAGCACGAGGGCAAGCGCGCTCGAGGTCTCGTCCACGGTGCCGACAGCCTCGACGCGCAGGTGGTACTTCGGCACGCGCGCGCCGCCCGCGAGGCCAGTCGTGCCGTCGTCGCCGGTGCGCGTATAGATCTTGCTCAAACGGTGGCCCACGGAAGCGACTATAGGCTGCGATAATGCCGCCGTGAAGCGCATCAACCCGATCTACCTGCTCATCGCGTTCACCGCGTTGCTGATCCTGTTGCGCGACTGGCTGCTGCCCGCGGAAACGACGGCTGCAATCGCGGCGAGCGTGGAGTCGGCGCTGATTGCGCTTGGGCCCTTCGGGCACGTGGGGATCGTCGCCGCCTTCGGGGTCACGGGATTCTTCTTCCTGCCGTTCGTGATTCCGCTCTGCCTCCTGGGCGGAGCGCTCTACGGACCCTGGGTCGGCACGGCGCTGGCGCTGGCCGGATTGGTGCTCAGCACGGCCACGTCGACGCTCGCGGTTCGCCACGTGTTCACGGGCATGCAGCAGACGATCGAAAAGCGTCCCAAGCTCAAGCGCATGATCGCCAGCGCCGACCGGCACCTGAATCTCGTGATCGTGACGGTGCGCTTCGCCATTATCGTGCCGCCGCTGTTCCAGCACGTCGCGCTGGCGCTGACGGGCGCGTCGCTGACGCGGCTCGTGCTCGTAACGTCCGTGGCGTCGATCCCGGCCGCGGCGATCTTCAGTTTCCTGGGCGCGGGGCTCGTCGAAGCGGACAACGTGACGGATCTCACGCTCTATCTGGCGATTCCGGTCGCGCTCATGCTGGCGCTGACTCTCGCTCTCTCCTGGTTCAGGTCTCGTCTCGGCGATCCCGCCGACTGAGCACCGCAGCAAGCGGGCTCAGCACGGCCGCACCGCCGCGCTTCAGGACGTGCGTATAGATCTGCGTCGTGCGGATGTCGCTGTGGCCGAGTTGCTCCTGCACCGTCCGGATGTCCATGCCGCGCTCGAGCAGGTGTGTGGCGAAGGAGTGGCGCAGGGTGTGGCAGCTCGCGGGTTTCTCGATGCCGGCCTTGCGGATGGCCTGCTTCACGGCTTTCTGGACAGCGCCTTCATCAACGTGATGGCGGCGTTCAACACCGTCGCGAGGATCGACACTGCGTCCGCGGGCCGGAAAGACGTATTGCCAGGCCCATTGCCGGCCTGCGTCCGGATACTTGCGCGCGAGCGCGTGAGGCAGGTGAACTTCACCGTGACCCGCGGCGAGGTCCTGCTCGTGATACTGACGTACTCGCTGCAGTTGACGCTTGATCGGCATGGCGAGCTCGTCCGGCAGGGTGACCACGCGGTCCTTACCGCCCTTGCCGCCGCGTACCACCAGCGCGCGGTGCTCGAAGTCGAAATCCTTGATTCGCAGACGCACGGCTTCCATCAGGCGGAGGCCTGAGCCGTACATCAAGCAGGCGACGAGCCAGTGGTCGTTGCTCATCGCGTTCAGCAATGCGGCTACTTCGTCGGTCGTGAGCACCGTCGGCAGTCGCTCCGGACGTTTTGCGCGGACGATGCCTCCAAGTCCCCCGAGCGGCCGATCGAGCACCCACCGATACAGAAAATTAAGCGCATTCAGCGCCTGATTTTGCGTGCTCGCCGCAACATCGCGCGCGACAGCGAGATGATTCAGGAATGCGGCAACTTCCGTCGCCCCCATCTCCGACGGATGCCGGTTCCCGTGGAAGCGGATGAAGCGCACGATCCAGGCAACGTAGCTGTGCTCGGTGCGCAAGCTGTAATGGCGGACACGGATCGCGGTGCGGATCTGCTCGAGGAAGGGGGAGCGGCGGGGTGGGAAGGGGCCCATGACCCAGGCAGTGTTGGCGAGGGGCAGCCGAGAGTGCACGTGTTAAAACACGTAACTTTTACCAATATTACGCAGACGGGGCGGGGCGCCGGGCGCCGATCGGAGCCAAGTTGTTGATTTGGATGTGGGAAGCGTTTGAGATTGGGAGAGTGTTCCGGGATGACGGCTGTGATATATCGGGTGTGTGTCGGAGCTATTGGTAAAACTTACGTGTTTAAACACGTAACTCTTACGTCCACTCATTGTTAGGTGGCACTTGAGTCCCTCAGACCGAGCAAGCGCAGTCATCCTCATGCGTATCTGGGTCGGCGTGCTAGCTCTCGCTGTAACGGCGATAGCGATCAGCATCACGTTTTTTCCCGGGGCGTTTGCTTCCGACGAGCCCGATGTGCTGCGAGCCACCTCTGGTATGCGCGATCAGCTTCTCAAGCTGGCCTTGTTCACCTACGCAGTTGCGCTATGGTTGGTCGTCCTTCGGGTCGCATTGAAGAGATTTCGGTTGGTGGTCCTCTCCGTCTTGTTTCTCGCATGGGTTGGATGGGTCGCGGTGGTACTCGCGCCCATTCGAAATGGCGTGTTGCTTGAGGTCGTGGCACCAATGACTTTTCTCTTACTGGTTCTTGGTGTCCCGAGTGTATTGGCCGTCCTGCTCGAAACGACTTTCCGGGCTGAAGGCATGGCAGGCTGAAAGGTGATCGAGGTGCCACCTAACAAATGGCTGCAGCTGACAAGCCAACTCGTCACGCCCTTTGCAAAGAGAAGAGCAAAGGGCGCGCCGAGTTGTCTTGCAGCTGAGCCTGGATGTTAGGCGGCACTTGATGTACACGCGAGCTGAAGCGGCGGAAATGGTGCGTGCCTACTTGCATCGCGAGTATCCGCGCATGGACTTGGTCCTGCTCGAGGACCAGGCACAGGAATTCGAGTTCGGCTGGGTCTTTTTCTACAACTCGAAAGAGTATGTGGAAACGCGCGACTTTCATCACGCCCTTGCCGGCAATGCGCCCCTGATTGTCGAGAGGGTTTCTGGCCGCATCCTGTCGACCGGTACAGCAGAACCAGTGGACGCATACATCGGCGCGTATCGAAGAACCGGCGATCCGCACGCAAGGCCTTCCTCGATCGTGCGAATCACGGGCTATCGAGCCGGCGCCAATACAGTCGCCGCGATTCAGGCACTTCGTCGGCATGCCACCAAGGGGCTAACCGCGGCTAAGCACGATATCGAGCGCGTCTTGGACGGCGCCATTGTGGAGGTCGATACTGGGTCGGTGGAAACAGCGGGAAGGCTAGTTGGCGAATTCGACGCCTGTGGTTTCAATTCGAGTCATGAACGCAATCGCAATGCCGCCTAACAAATGGCTGCAGCTGACGAGCCAACTCGTCACGCCCTTTGCATGCGCAAAGGTCGCGCCGAGTTGTCTTGCAGCTGAGCCTGGATGTTAGGCGGCAGCAAGACCTCATCGGCAGTACATCGCGCGCGTTTCCCGACACCGTCCCCTTCGTTCAGTCACTCAGATTCCTTTCTCGGTTCAGCTCCGGTTCGCGCTTCGCACCAAGAGTAGCTTCGAGCCGCGGCCCGAGCTCGGCATGTTCCAAGTAGACAAGTCACACGATTCCGCGGAATCGTCACAGCAGTCCGGGCCGACATCCGCGCGTCATCCTCAACGCTGTTCCAGGCCCAGTCAGCGCCATCACATAAGCCGCTTTCGCCTTCGCGATCGTTCGCGCAGCAGCTTCGGCGGCACCGGACCCTTTGCCCACCTCAGGTCGCAGGCGTAGAGTCCTTCGTATGGGCAACAGTCAGCTTCGGGTCGGCGTTCGCGTGCCGCCTAACCAGCGGTTGCAGCGGACGGTGCGAGGTCGTCGCTCGCGCGCGTGGAGCGCGTCATTGCATTATGCGCTCCACGCGCGCAGGGTCGGTCAGCGCGCCGCCGCTGAACCGCGATGTTAGACGGCAGGGTTACGCAATCAGAATGTTTGAACTTGTGATCTTCGATTGCGACGGCGTACTTGTGGATTCCGAGCGGCTCGCGATAAGAGTGGATGCCATTGTTTTGCGTCAACTTGGTTTAGACCTTTCCGAAGCCGAGATCGTCGAACGATTCACTGGAACATCAGACGCCGAATTTCGAAGGAAGATCGAATCCATGCTCAATAGAGCATTGCCCGAGAACTGGGAAGCGGAGACGGAGCCTTTGTACAGGGAGGCATTTCGCAAGGATCTTGTCCCGGTCGAAGGCATACGGGACGCGCTTGATCAGATACGGTATCCGACTTGTGTCGCTTCAAGTGGTAGCCACGACAAGATGCGTTTCACCTTGGGTATGACAGGCCTCTATCCCTATTTCGAGGGGCGCATATTCAGTGCAACTGAGGTGGAACATGGCAAGCCTGCTCCGGATCTCTTTCTTCATGCGGCGCAAAGTATGGGTGTGAACCCTTGTTCTTGTGCAGTGGTAGAGGATAGCGCTCTTGGTGCCGAAGCTGGACGCGCTGCCGGGATGCAGGTGTTCGCGTTTTCCGGCAGCGTGACCCCTGCGAAGAAGTTGTCGGGACCGAATACCGTAGTCTTCGAGAAGATGTCTGAGTTGCCAGGTCTCCTCCGGGCTGTACGAGAATGAAACATTCTCGCTCATGCGCGCTGCCGCCTAACAAATGGCTGCAGCTGACCGTTCAACTTGTCACGCCCTTTGCATACGCAATGGGCGCGCCAAGTTGCCCGGCAGCTGAGCCTGGATGTTAGGCGGCACTGATATGCATGCACGTACTCAACGCCTGGTA
>Ga0315912_10002045_pt1 | contig 22522 bp, 19 predicted proteins | sample VfabasoilMG_FD_204469 | JGI IMG/M metagenome (GOLD analysis project Ga0315912, IMG submission 204469) | Garden soil microbial communities collected in Santa Monica, California, United States - V. faba soil | ecosystem: Environmental > Terrestrial > Soil > Garden | place: USA: California...
CGGGATGTTCCTCAACGGCGCGTACCAAGAAATCTTGGGCGACCTGCACAACTTGTTTGGTGATACCAACACCGCCCACGTCCGCCTGACTGAAGAAGGCTACGAGGTGGTGCACGTCGTCAAAGGTGACAGCGTGTCTGAGGTGCTGATGTATGTGGAGCACAAACCCGACCAGATGGTGGAACGTGTGCGCCGCCAAGCGGAGCGCGCCGTGCGCGCCGGCCGCCTCGACAACGCCCAAATGCGCATGCTGCTGGGCCATTTTGAAGAGTCGCTGCGCGGCTACACCTACCTGACGCGCTAAATTGGGCTAGACTGCTCGCATGCGTGAGCGGCTCGCTTGGCCCCGGGGTTCATTACGTAAGTGGCGCAGCCTCCACGGCACAACCGCCGCGCACCTCGGACGTGTGGCTTGGGTGGCGTTCTTGGGCTGTTCGTTCATCGGGATCGCGCGTGCCGACATTCACCGCAGCGTGGATGAGAACGGGGTCATCGTGTTTTCAAGCACGCCCCGTCGCGGCTCGACGCGGGTCGCCGTCGACAAGAAGCAACCTGCGACCCATCTGCCCAGCGATCAGTCGCCGGATAGGCACACGCGGTACAACGAATACGTCGTCCAAGCCGCCACGCTGTATCAAATCCCGGTGGAGCTCATCTTGGCGGTCATGCAGGTGGAGAGCAACTTCGACCCACGCGCGGTCTCCCCTGTGGGCGCGCAAGGGCTCATGCAACTCATGCCTTTTACCGCGGAGCGCATGATGGTGACCGACATCCAAGATCCGCGTCAAAACATCTTTGGTGGCACCAGGTATTTGCGCATCCTCGCCAACCTATTCAACGGCGACATTCACCTCACGGTGGCGGCGTACAACGCGGGTGAGGGCGCGGTCATCCGCTACGGCGGCATCCCGCCCTATGAAGAGACGAGGAACTACGTGGTCAAGGTCCTAGAAAATTACCACAAGTACCGCGAACAATCCGCTCCGCGCTAGCTGTGAACCGCCGCGCTAGCTGTAAACCGCCGAGCTAGCTGTAAACCGCCGCGCTAGCGATAACTCTTGAGCGCCTCGGCCAATTCCGAGGTAACGCGCTCCACCAGCTCCGGCGGCTCGACCACGCGCGCCCGCGCGCCCCATTCCAGCACCCAGCTGGTGAGCTGATTGAGATTGCCGACGGTCATGCTGAGGCGCACCCCCCCACCCGGCAGTGGGCTGAGACGTTGCGACTGATGGACGCGGCGCATCTGCACGTACTCAGCGCCGCGCTCGTCGAAATCGATCACCACGTCGTGGAGCTGTGTGCTCTTGAATACGCCCAATTCACCATGAAAGTACTCGTCCACGCTGAACGTCTCCGGCATCTCAAAATGCTCGGCGTAGCCAATTTGAGTATCGCGCATGCGATCGAGCAAGAACGTGCGCACCTCTTCTTTGGCGGTGTGTAGCCCAACGCAGTAGACAGAATCTCGATGCAAGACCATGGCATAGGGATGGATCTTGATGCGCTCCTCCCGTGATTTCCCGGCGGAGCGGTAGCGCAAGCTCAGTGGTCGCAAGTCCGCGACCGCTTGAAACAGGTCATCGAGCTCTTCCGTTTTCTCTGAATAGTCCTTGGGCGCAAAGGGTAGATACAAGAAGCGATCTTCCAAGCGCGCGTCGGCGCGGCCCGCGTTGGGGCCTCGACCGGGACGCCTGGAAAAGGACAGCAGCTTGTTGGTGGCCATGTCGATTTCCTCATACAGCGTGGAGCCCTTGAGCGGCTCGAAGAGCCGGCGCGCGGCCAAAAATGCGTACGCTTGGGTACGGCGCAGCTCAACCTTCCGCGGCAGCTCGCTGGTGCGAATTTTCCAGAGCAAGGCGCCACCGCCCCGCGTCTCCAAAGGCTCCAGCTCAAGATGACGATCCACCTCTTTAAGATAACGGCGCATGGTGCGCGGGGTCACCTCAAGAGCGTCCGCCATTTCATACAAGGTGAGTCCTTTGGGATGGCGGAGCAAGAGTTCACGCAACAAGTCCAGCCGACGATGCTGGGTAAATTTTCCTTTGGGACGACCAACTTCTCCCACCTGGACCTCACTATCTGGCTTTGGACCTACACAATCTCGGTCACAGGTTCCAGCACATTTCCTTAGGCGATACCCCTACTCTGGCACAACTCCCCAACTCCCCGACGCTGCACGCGCCCAGGAGGAGGGCAGTTGCTTGGAAGTTGTAGAATAAAACAAGTAGTATCAAGGGGAGCGCCTCAGCGCGATTTGTCCATGAAATTGATGACCCCGAGCTTCATTGCCCATAAACGCGACGGGCACAGCCACAGCCCGCAAGAAATAGCTGCCTTCATTGACGCGTTCTTGCGCGGCAGCGTCGCCGACTACCAAATGACGGCTTGGCTCATGGCCGTGTACATGCGGGGGCTCGATGACGAGGAGACGGTGGCGCTCACCCAGGCCATGTTGCACTCGGGCCGAGTTCTGAAGCGACCTCAGGCGGGCGCCCCGCGCATTGACAAGCACTCTACAGGTGGCGTCGGCGACAAGATCAGTCTCCCTTTGGCTGCCATCGCCGCCTGCTCTGGCCTGTCCGTGCCCATGATCGCCGGGCGCGGTTTGGGTCACACTGGTGGAACACTGGATAAGTTGGAGGCCATCTCTGGCTATCAAGTGTCGCTGTCGGTACGGCGCTTCGCCCAAATCGTAGGGCGCGTCGGCGCGAGCATCATGGGCCAGACCGCAGACATCGCCCCGGCGGATCGGCGCATGTATGCGCTGCGCGACGTCACGGCGACAGTGGCCTGTCGTCCGCTCATCGTGGCCAGCATCCTTTCCAAGAAGCTCGCTGCCAATTTGGATGGTCTCGTGCTGGATGTGAAGGTAGGCCGCGGGGCGTTCATGGCGAGCAAAAAGGACGCTCGAGCCCTGGCAAAGAGCCTGGTCACAGTGGCCAACCAACTGGGGACGAAGACCATCGCGCTACTCACGGACATGGATCAACCCCTTGGACGGAGTATCGGCAACGCGCTGGAGGTCAAGGAAAGCATCGACATCCTGCGCGGCATTGGACCCAGAGACAGTACGGAACTCACTTTGCGCTTGGTGAGCGAGATGTTAGTTTTGGGAAAAGTTGCCTCTACACGCAAACAGGCGCTGGTGCTTGCGCGCCGCAGCATCGATTCAGGGCATGCGCTCGAACGGTTCATCAAGATGGTCGAGATGCATGGGGGTGACCCAGCCATGATCAGCGACCCTCGGCGTTTGCCAAGAGCCCGCCACGTCGTGCCCGTCCTGTCCCCAAAAGCTGGCTATGTTGCCGACATCCATCCCCTGCGCCTGGCACTTTTGGCGCAGGAAATGGGCGCAGGCAGGCGCCTTTTGAGCGACCCCATCGATCCCGCGGTGGGCATCGAGCTGTGCGCAGAGCTGGGACAGCATGTGGAGCAGGGCGCGCCGCTGTGCCTTCTGCACCTGCAGCACAAGTCCCAGCGCGCGGTCGAGCAGGCTCAAGCTGCCTTCACGCTAGCCAGCCGAAAAAAGGCAGCGCGCCCGCTCGTAGTCGAGGAGATCCGCCCCTGACTGAGCCCATGCGCTCCGCTAGCGAATGCGCTGCCCCACTTGCGCGCCGGTGTCCGGAGCCAAGACGAACAAGTCTGTGCCGCCTTCTCCCGCGCACAGCACCATGCCCTCGCTCAATCCAAACTTCATCTGCCGTGGCAAGAGGTTGGCAACGATGATCACCATCCGCCCCACGAGGGTCTCAGGCTCATAAGCCGCCTTGATCCCGGCAAACACCGTACGCCGATCTTGGCCACCCAGGCTGACGGTCAACTTGATCAGCTTCTTGGCCTCAGGCACGTGCTCCGCGGCCAAGATGCGTGCCACGCGCAAGTCGACCTTGGCCAAGTCGTCGATAGAACAGGGGGCGCCCAGCGGCTCCTTGTTGAGCGCCTGGTCGGTGTCGCCGTAGTCGTGGCTGGGAGTAGCGGCAGGGCTGGGCTCAGCCGCTGCTTGTTCTTCATTCATCATGGCTTCTACGTTTTTGGGATCGATACGTTGCATCAGGTGTTCAAAAGTTCCAATGTTTTGTGCGATGAGCGGGCGCTCGGCGTCAGCCCAAAACTGGGTGCTTGCGCGCAGCAAGTCGGCGCTCTTTTGTGCCAGCTCGGGCAGCACGGGCGCAAGGTACACGATGATCTGGCGGTAGAGGTTGAGCGCCACCGTGCACACATCGACCAGCTCTTTCTGCTTGTCGGGCTCCTTGCGAAGCTTCCACGGCTGTTTTTGGTCGAGGTACTCGTTGGCGCGGTCGGCCAAGGCCATCACCAAACGCATCGCGCGAGCAAAGTCGAAGGACCTATAAGCAGCTGCAATTTCATGGCCCGCTTGTTTGCCGTTTTCAAACAGGCCCCCATCGTCTGGATACTCTTCTGCGAGCGCGGACGTAAACTTGGCGGTGCGGCTGGCCAAGTTCACGACCTTGCCGACGATGTCCGCATTGACCTTGGTGACGAACTCGTCCAGGTTCAGGTCCAAATCGTCGGTGTTGTCACTCAACTTGCTGGCGTAAAAGTAACGCAGCGCCGCAGGGTCCAGGTGATTGAGGTACGTCCTGGCGCGCAACATGGTGCCGCGGCGTTTGCTCATCTTCTCACCATTGACGGTCAAAAACCCGTGAATCTGCACGCGGTGCGGCAGGCTGAACCCGGAGCTTTTGAGCATGGCCGGCCAAAACAGCGTGTGAAAATACGCGATGTCCTTGCCAATGACGTGATAGATGGCCGTATCCGGGCTCTTCCACCAATCCGCTAACTGTTCCCCGTTCTTGTCGCACCACTGCTGGGTGGACGCGATGTAACCGATTGGTGCGTCAAACCACACGTACCAGTAGTGCCCCGGGGCACCCGGGATCTCAAAACCAAAATAGGGCGCCGGGCGGGACACATCCCAATCCCGGAGCGGCGCAACACCTTGCGCCGGATCGCTCGGGTCGACGGGGTTGTCCAAGAAATTGCCGCGTAAGAAGCGCGCGATCTCAGGCTGCAGTCGACCCTCCGTTTGGGTCCATTCCCGCAAGAAACCGTGCAGCTCCTCGATGCGCACGAACCAGTGCGGCGCGCTCTTGGAGACTGGGGTCTTGTTGCTGTGCACGCTCTTGGGGTCGATCAATTCAGTGGCGGTGTAGGCGGCACCGCATTTCTCACAGCTATCGCCATACTGATCCGGCGTCTTGCAGCTGGGGCACGTACCCTTGACGAAACGGTCGGCCAGCGCCGCTCCTGAATCTGGGTCGAAAAACTGGGTGACCGGCTTTTCGACAATCAGATTCTTGTCGAGCAGGGCCCGCCAAATCTCGTGGCAAAGCACCTGATTTTCCTGGGCGTGCGTGCTCCCGTAGTGATCAAACGCGATGCCGAACCCCGCAAAGTCGCGCTGATGGTGCTCGGACATCTCGGCCAAGAAATCCTGCTCGCTGCGCCCCTCCTTTTGGGCGCGCAGCATGATGGCCGTGCCGTGCGTGTCATCAGCGCAGATGTAGATGACGCGCGCGCCCTCGGATTTACGAAAGCGCACCCAAATGTCCGTCTGGAGGTATTCCACAAGGTGCCCCAAATGGATGTGACCGTTGGCGTAGGGGAGCGCACTTGTGACCAGGGTGCGCGCGGCAGAATCAGGGCGGCTCATGAGGCGCCCAGGTTAGCGAAAGCACCGTCAGCAACAACAACGACGAGCGACAGGGGTAGAATGTGCCGTGTTCGTTGTCCCACTTTGATGAGAGATAGACCTTTTTCAACCCGCGCGCATGAGCTAGACGCCCGCCATGGACTCTCCCGAAACTGGCGCACTGCTCAAAGGACAAGTCGCCCTGATCACCGGCGCGGCGCGCGGCATCGGGGCGGCCATCGCGCAGGCATTTGCGCGGCAAGGCGCGGAACTCGTCCTCAACGATGTGGGCTGTGATCGTCATGGCCTGGGCGCCGACCCTGGCCCCGTCGCAGAGCTCGCGCAGCAGTTGCAAGACGCCGGGCACGCCGTTTTGAGTCACACCGCGGACATCAGCGCTGAAGATCAAGTGGAGCAGCTGTTTGCGCAGGCTGAACAACGCTTCGGTCGCGTCGACATTCTGGTCAATAGCGCAGGCATCGTCGCGGACAAGAGCTTGTTTGACCTCGAGGTCGAGGATTGGGATCGCGTCATTTCCGTGCATCTGCGCGGAACGTTCCTGTGTACGCGGGCCTTCGCGCGGCTTGGTCGCAAAAAACGCCAGGGTGGTTCCATCATCAACATGACGGGTATCTCGGGGATGCTCGGCAACTTGGGGCAAATCAACGAGTCCACGTCCAAGGCGGGCATCTACGGCCTCACGCGCACCGCATCCATCGAACTGCAGCGCTTTGGTATTCGGGTCAACGCCATCGCCCCCATCGCGCGCACGCGGCTCACGGAAGACCTGCCCATGTTCGAGAAGGTATCCGGGACGATGGAGGCGAAACACATCGCGCCCGCCGCCGTGTTCTTGGCCAGTGCGCTCGCCGAAGACATCAGCGGTACCGTGCTGAGTGTAGCGGGCGGACGCCTGAGCTGCTTCGAACTCGCGGAGAGTCAGGGCCGCGTCAAAGAAGCCGACGACGGCGTATGGACCCCGGAGCAGATCGCCCAGGCTTACGATTCCATCGCGCGACGCTGATCTCACAATACCACGCGTAGAATAAACCCTTGCAATTACTTGTAGTTAGGCGCCGACCCTGGCTTTTCCTGCAAAATAAAGCCGGGCTACCCACAAATGGTATCCTGGCCGTGCCACCATCCTGCGTCGGCCGAACATTTTCTTGAAGCTACCCCCCATGCGCCGCGAAGCCGCCCACATCCCGCTGTTCTTATGGATCGCGACAGCGCTCGTGGTCCACGCCCTGGGCGGTGGCGGGGCGACGACTGCGGCCAATCGGCTCGCCGAGACGCTCGAGATCGAGAGCTTTGCGTCTGCTGTCCGACGCCAGGCCAGCTACGCGGGTCCGCCGGTCGAGGTGAGCTTGATCAACGACGAGCAAGAACTCGATGAGTTGCTCGCCGAGCCCGAGCCCGAAACACCCGCTCCCAAACCGCAACCCGCGCCCAACCAAGTCGACCCCGACCCCAGCGTCAAGCCGGAAGAAGACAAACCGCAAGAGCGCCCCGCTCTCGAGAAAAAGCCACAGGACAAGCCCGACAAGAAGCTCGACCCTGTCGCCCAAGAACAGGCCAAAATCCAGCCTCCGGCCGTGGTCGACAACCGACGCGTGGCCGTCGAGCAAGATGTGCTCGACAAGAACCAGGACGACAACGAGACAGCTGAATTCGCCGCCGAGCACGCCAACCGCGTGCAGGAGCAGACCCGCGCCCGCATCTCCTCCAGCGACGGCAGCAACAGCAGCGCGCAGATGGGCGGACCGAGCAGTGCCGCCGGCCCCGACGTGGGCAATGCCGCCCAGGACAAATTTGGGCAGCAGGAGACCTCGGAGGGCCGCAAGGACTCCTCCCCCGGCGACATGAGCCCAGAAGTCGCCGAGCGCTCGTCGAGCCGTCAGCAAGCCGTGACGCAGACGTCGCCCGCAAGCGCGCCCCCCGCTGCGCCAAGCCAAGCGCCCACCTCCCATGGTCAGAAAGCGCAACAGGCCCAGGCCGCCCTCGACGCACAGTCCGCCGCACCCGAGACCATGACCGCCGACGGCGGGTCCTATGCGGTCGCCCGGGCCCAACGTGAACAAGCCGCGGCCAAGGCACAAAAGGCGCAACGAGCGCTGGCTGGTCTGCTCGCGGAACGACCCAATCCCATGTTCGGCCTGGGCTCTGCGGGCCGCACGCCAAGCGGCATCAATCTCAATCTCAGCCTGCAGAGCGCAAGCAGCGTGCTAGGCGCCGATCGCCTCGCGTCGGTGCGCAAAAAGGACGGGGAACGGCGGCTCGCCCAACACCGCGGCAGTTGGCAATCACTAGGCCTGGAGCGTTGGCGGCCTGCGCTCGAAAACTACGTGGCCAACGTCAAACCAGGCAATCAAACCGCGCTCAATACCGCACGCGTGCCCTTCGCCCGTTACCTCAATCAAATTCATCAGCGTTTACATGAGCTCTTCGCTGATCACTTTCTGGGTCACTTGGATCAGCTGCCCAAGGAACACCCGCTCAACAATCAGGAGATGAGCACGCACTTGGAGATCGCGCTCAGCCGAGAAGACGGACGTGTGGTGCGCATGGGCATCACCAAATCCAGCGGCGTGACGGCCTTTGACGTAGGAGCACTCGACTCGGTGGAGCGCGCAGCGCCGTATGGTCCCCCCCCCAGCTCCATCCTGTCCTCGGATGGCAACGTGTACCTGCACTGGGAGTTCCACCGTCGGCCTGAGTACGCTTGTTCCACCTACTTCGCGCGACCGTTCATCATCGACCTCGGTCAGACGCCCACTGTACCCAGCGTCGAGCCCCCCAAGAAACCAGGCTATGACAATGAAGGCACCCCTCCTTCGAAGAGCGGCGCCCTCGAAAGACAGCACGGTCAGCCATCAGCTGGGCCAAAGCTGGCGCAAGTTCAATCCGCGCATGGCCGATAACAATGAGCGCTTGGTGATGACAGCCTATCCCTCGGCGTTGTTTGCCTGGGCCCTATTGTGGCTCCCGGCTCTGCTGCTGAAAGCTGGACTGGGCCCGGCGCTGCGTGGCGCCTTCGTGGGCGCGGGACCATGGGTGCAAATGGCTGAGCATGCGGGCAACTTTTTCTCACAAGTGACCGCGGTGAGCACCTCCACCCTGCTCTTGGCGCTTGGCCTCTCGAGTTTACGCATCGAAGCCCAATTGTTGCTCCGCCTGGGCGTGGCCTGCTGCGCAGCCCTACCCACGGCCATCCTGTTTCTCGCGCAACGCGCCATCCTGCCGCACTTTGCCACCGGCGTCGCCGCGCTCTTGTCTGGATCTGCGCTCCTGCTCGGCGCGTCGGCCACCCACATGCCCCGGCGTGCCCGCTGGGCCCTGATGCTGTGTGGCGCCGCCGTGATGGCCCGCTCATTCACGGAGTTCTCTTGGTGGGCGCCCTGGGCCTCGACCTTGAGCGCACCTGCCAGCGCCCTGGGCGCCACGTTGTGCACGGCCGCGCTGGTGCTGGCCCTCATGCACCTGCACCAGAGCGCATTGTCCAGCGCAGTGATCCTCGGCGCGGGGCTGCTCTTGGGGATTGCCAGTCAGAACGCCAGCCAGCTCGACTGTGTGCCAACGTTTCTGTTGGCTCAAACTCTCCATGGCATGGCCGATGGAGATTCCATGGGACCCATGTTGGTCCAGTTTTGTACGGCTCTGGTTGCCCTGGCTGTTCACTTTGGGACCTTTCGTACAAGTCCCATGCATTTTGCGCTGCTGCTGGTGCTGCTCACCGCGCTGTCTCCACTCACACCCTTGTCGAGTAGCGCACTTGCGCTAGCCGGAATTTTCGTGCTGGTCGTCGATGGATCGAACGCACGGCCGGCTCGATGAGAGGCGCCTCACCAGCGCCTGCTCTCCACACTCGACTAACTTCTCAAAATCTCTGGCTTTTCCGGCAGCGTCACCAAGTTTTGGCCAAACGTCCGCATTTTGCGGGCAGGTGGGCCCGGGTGGGATGCTAAAGTGCGCTGCGGCACCCCCGAGCGCGCTCATGCCTTCCCCTCTCCCCATTCTGATCATTGAGGATGATCCCGTCATTGGACGTGCTCTCTGCCGTGCTCTGGAGCAAGCGCAGCAACAGTACGATTGTGTGGGGAGTTGTGCGGAAGCACTGGCATTGGCCGGACCCTACTGCGCCGCGATCATTGATATTCACTTACCCGACGGCAACGGTCTCGATCTGTATGAAGATCTGTACGCGTATCACGTCCTCGGCGCGGTGGTGTTCTTCAGCGCTACAGCGGTCGCACAAGAGCAGGAGCGCGCAAGCGAGTTAGGCGCGCTGGTTCACAAGTCGGCAGGGGTTGAGTTGGCGGTGGACACGGCGCTCCGTCTGGCGCTGGACTACGATGTGCCCGAATCATCGACACGCGCGTCCACTCCGGAATTACCCTGCGCCACAAGCACGGATTCCGCGCATCGCAAGTGAACTGCTGCCGCGGCTCACGCGGTGCATGGAAGGCACACTGCGTGGTCAGTGCACGGCGACCACGAGCGCGGTCATGACCACCACCAGGTAGGGCATGGACGAAAAGAAGAAGCGCCGTGCCCAAACATCCCCGCTGCTTGGCCGCTGACCCCAGGCGGCCATTGCCACGAATAACAAGCCGCTGACGGCCGCTATCCAACCATACGCCGCAGAGATGCCGGCGTTGCGGAGCGGCAACAACGTCACCAAGAACAGCGCGATGGACTGCACCAAGGCCGTGCGTTTGGTGTAAGTGATGCCCCGTTCATTGGGCAACACGCAGAGCCCAGCGCGCGCATACTCATCGCGTCGAAACAGCGCGATGGCCAGGAAATGCGGCAGTTGCCACGCAAACAGGATCAAGAACAGCCACATTCCGACCCCGTCCAGGGTACCGGTCACCGCGGCATACCCGATGGCTGGAGGGAGCGCGCCGGGCACAGCCCCAACGTACAGGGCTGAGGAGTGCACGCGCTTGAGCGGCGTATAGAGCAAGACGTACGACAGCAACGCGAATGCGGCCAACCCAACGGCAAGGCCGGAGACGAACTGCGCAAGTACGAAGAGTCCGGTGATGGAGACCACCACGCCAAATGCCAGCGCCTCGTCAGCTGACAGTCGCCCCGAGGGAAGGGGTCGCGCGGCCGTACGCCACATGAACCGGTCGCTCTCGCGCTCCAAGAACATGTTGAGCGCGTTGGCGCCTGCCACCACGAGCGCCGTACCCAGGACGGTCGCGAAGAGGTCTGACCAAACGAACTCCTGCGGCGCGGCGAACACGCCCAGTCCAGTGGTGACCAATACCAGACGGGTGACGCCCGGCTTGGACAAGTCCAGCCAGGCACGCAACAGACTCCGCAGAGAACGGGCCGGCTGGCCCGCCCCCGCATCCGCGCTGACCACCTCCACTGCACTTGTGAGCTGATCCTGTGTGATTGCACCCGCGTTGAGCGCAGGCGATGGACTGAACTGTTCCATGATGAAGGTCAGCTCTCCGCTGAATCGTCCGACTTCTTCTTGCCACCCGCCGACTTGGGATCATCCCCGGCGAGCCCTTTCTTGAAGTTCTTGATGCCCTCCCCGAGCCCCTTGCCGAGATCGCCGAGACGATTTCCGCCAAAGAGCAGAAGAATGACCAGTGCGATGATGACGATCTGCCAAGGGCCAACGGACACGAGGAAACTCCTTCAAACACCCTGCGAAAGCGCGCGGGGCGGCGCTCCGGCTTCTATCACCGCGCCCCCCCTGCAGCAATTCGTGCTCTGGTCACGGGACGTATAATTTCCATGCTTACAGCAATTTTATGGCGTCAGCTCGTTCCAGGTATAATTGAGGAATTCACCCGACACAGTTTTGCGAAGCGGCGCCCATTGGTATGCTGGGCGCGCGGCACACGGGGCAGTTGCGTGTGACGGGGAATGGAAAACGCTAGAAGTATGGGTAGTCGCAACAAAGCGCGTTTCACAGGGCAGTACGCAAGGGTTTCATGGGCTGCACTTTCGTTCGCCGCGGCCTTTGTGCTGACGGCGCCTGCCGCACACGCGGAAACGGGGACGGAGAAAGCAAAATCCGGGGCGAAAGGCACCGTGGGCTTGGCCCTGCTCGGCGCTGAAACCGTGCTGACCGTGGAGGCGCTGATCGGCGTCAAACCGTGGTGGGGCTACGTGCTCGGCGGTGGCTTGGGTGCCATCGGTGGGGGCGTCGGCGGATACTTCATCGATCGCATGGACAAACCGGCCGTTTCGATGGGGCTACTCGCCGGCGGTCTGACGCTCGCAGTGCCAGCGACGCTCGCCGTGCTGTCAGCCACAGCCTACCGCCCTGAAAAGAATCCGGAGGTTGACCAAGGCGACAAGGAAACGGGCGCGCGGGACAGGCAGTTGGCGCTCATGCAAGCCTTGGTCGAGCGTCATGCGTTTGCCCATCAGCGTCGCTCGCTCGGGCTGGTCAACAAAGACGCGGAGCACAAGTGGGCTCTCGCTATGCCTGATCTCGACGTGGTCCCGGCTATCAGCGCGCGTGAGGAACAGATGGCGCGCCTCGCTTATCTCAAGGACGGCCCCAACGCGCCGTCGTTTCGCTCGGTTCTACTCAACCTCGCCTTCTGAGCACGCGCGCAGCGAAGTAAGTGACGACTGTTGGCGGAAGTTAGGGGTAGTATTTTGAGCAACTTGATGTCCACTCGTGACAAGAAAAAGCGCAGTGATGATCCAGCGCTAGGTAAGGTGATCGCCGGGCGCTACCGCCTCGAGGCGCGTATCGGTGAAGGGGGGATGGGTATCGTTTACCGCGCCCGCCACGTCCTCATCGATCGGGTTGTGGCGGTCAAGCTGATCCGCCCCGATTTGCGTGGTGAGACCCACCTCCGCGCTTGGATGCTGCGCGAAGCGCGCGCGGCCAACCGCGTCGATCACGCGCACATCATCGACATCCACGACATCGGGGAAACCGACGAGGGTGCCTTGTACCTCGTCATGGAGTTTCTGATTGGCACCCCGCTCTCCAACGAGCTTGCCAAAGGGCCCATGCCGTTGCACCGCGCGGTCGACATCATCGAGCAAATGACCGCCGCCCTTTCGCGCGCCCATGACCTGGGTGTGGTCCACCGCGACCTCAAGAGCGATAACATTCTGCTCACCGCCCGAGGCGGCAGGCCAGACTACGTCAAGATCTTGGACTTTGGCTTGGCGGCGCTCGCGCATGATCCTCGGCTGGCGCCCAAGGGGGCGGTGTTTGGTACCCCTGAGTACATGTCGCCCGAACAAGCCCGCGGCGAACAGGCTGGCCCACAGTCTGACCTGTACGCTGTGGGTGTGCTTTTCTACGAGATGCTGACCGGACAACTGCCGTTTCGCGCCAGTGATCGCGAAGCACTGCTTGAGATGCAGCGCACCGCACCCGCGCCCGACCCAAAGAGCGTCCGCAAGGATTGCCATGAGGACGCGCGGCGCATCGTGCTCAAATTGTTGGAGAAGCCCGCCAACAAGCGCTACCGCGACGGCCACCATCTGCTCGAAGAGCTCAAGAAACTGCAGCGGTCGCTGCCCAACGCGGCCACCTGGGACAACCGTCGCCCCAACTCAACGGGCGTGGACGGCACCCAGGCGCCCCCGCCTCCTCCTCCACCCAAGACGCTGCAAGTCACTGAATGGGCGGCTCGCGCGGGCATCTTCTCACGCATGGTGAGTCGCGCCTTCCCTGGCGGCACTGCCCCTGAAGAGCTCACCGGGGCGCTCGGCACCGTGTGGCAAGTGTCACAAAAGGCAAACGATCTGGAGGGTGAAATTGCCAATCAGACCCGCAAGCTGGAGGCCCTCGAGCGGCGTGGCCGCGCGCTGCGTGCTGAAATTGGCCGCAAAGTGGAGGAGTTGGCCCAGGATGAGTCCAAGGCTCTACGTGAAGCCGCCACGTTTGCCGAGGAGGAGACGCAGGCGCGGCGTGAGCTTTCCCACGCCCAGGCCGCCGCAAAAGAGCACATTGCCACAGCGGACCAGGCCGAAAAGCTGGGCCAAGGCACGCGCACATTGTTTGAGCGAGCTGGCGCTGCGCGCGCCTTGGTGGATGTCAAAGCTGCCTGGGTTCACAATCGCAAGAAGCGCCGTGAGGACTGTGAAAAGATCGCTTCGGATTTGCGCAATCAGATTGAAGACCTTCGTGCTCAACTGACCCGTTACGCCGGCGCGGTGGAAGACGATCTCAACAGTGGCCGTGAAAAGGTCGCAGCCAAGAGCCGTGAGGGCCTTCAGTACGAGAAGCAGTTTCATCAATCCTCCGACGTCATCATCGCGAATCTGCGCGGACGACCGGAGGTGCGTGAACTTTTGGTCGAGCTGGGGGAGGCCGTTCCCCTCCCCTCACAACGAGGTAAGGCTCCCCTAGCGACGCCGGAATGAGCGCCAACCAGGCGCACGACTAGGCATCGAGCGGGTCTTTGGGCTCAGTTGGGCAGACGCGCCGCGAAAAACGAGCGCAATTTGCTGAGCCCAAGTCCGTCGAGCACAAACTGCGGAGACTTGTAGCGCGCTGCCCAATCGAGCAAGTCCGCCGTCAGCTCCTCGCGACAACCAGCGTCACTTACGATCGCCTCCACTGATCGGCCGCGCACCGCGAGCTGCTCGAGACCCGTCACATAGCGCTCAGCGCGCTCATACAGCGGCCCCAAGAATCCGCGCACCAGCTCTGCTTCGGCGGCGAGCGTGCGGAGCTCATCGGGAAGTGGCCCCCTGGACTGCGCTTGCTCGCACAAGAGACGCACGATGAAGGCGTCATCCAGGTAGCCTAGTCCTTCGACTCCGTCATCTATCAGATCGAGCGACTTGCGTAGGTAGTTGGCGCCACAGGCCAGGCTGCGCTTTACCCCGGGCTGCAGGTTTGCATCGCCCAGTGCAGACAGCAGCGCTTTTACATCATGAGGAAGGCTCACCAAAGATTGAGAGAAAGCAGCGATAAAGCGTTCGTCCGTTGGATCCATGCAAGTGGTTAGCAAGGCCGCCGGATGCCTCCAAGCACGTGGAGTAAATCAGCTGAATTGTCTGTTGTGCAGAAATCCCGGGCGGTCTTTGCGTATTGAACGCCGGGGTACCGGGTAGGTTTACTTCAGGGCTGGGCGCTCGACGTCTGCTTGCCACACAAAACGCGCCGCGCATTGCGGCCAAACACGTCGCGCACTTGGTCGCGGCTGAGCCCTGCCCTGAGCAGCGCTTGCGCTAGCTTTTGCACCTGCCCCACGTCCTCAAGCCCGGGCACGGGCCTGATCCCTCCTTCAAAGTCCGAACCGATCCCGACCGCCCCCGGCCCGCCCCGCGCGAGCAAGTACTTCACCTGACGCACCAAATCGTCCATCGTCGCATTGGCCCCGCCGTCCGGCGCCAGGAAACGTTGATGAAAATTGACCCCAATCACTCCACCGCTTTGAGCAATGCGCTGGATCTGTCGATCCGTGAGGTTGCGCGGATGCGGCGCTAAGGCGCGCGCGTTGGAGTGCGTGGCGATCACCGGTTTTCCTAGTCGTTCAGCGATGTCCAGCGCGTCATCCGTAGCCCGATCGGACGCGTGTGAGACGTCGACCAAACCGTCCACGGACATCACCTGCTCAACAAACTTCTTCCCGTCGGCGCTCAGCCCAAAACCCATTGGTTCAGCTTGGGCCGAGCTGGTCGAAAGCACGTTCGGCTCGTTGTGCACGAGCCCAAACGAGCGAACGCCGCGCAGCGTCCACTTACGCACTTCCTGCACGTCCGCGCCCAACGCTCCCGCGTCCTCGAAGGCAAGCCACGTTTCCACTGGACGCTGCGTATCAGCCGCGAAAGTAGCCTGGCAGCCCATCAGCGCATACGGGGGCGTAGCGACAATGGCCCGAAAGACGTGCGCGTAGGAGCGCTCCAGCTCTGCGCGCGTGCGCCCCTGTGGGCTTGCATCGACCGGCAAGTACAGAGGCAGAACGACTCCGCGCACACCCGCGCGATACAACTGCCGCGCGGCATATTGCCCACTACCGTCTGCAAATGGGCGCTGCTTGTACAGGCTGCGGTACGACAGGTCGACGTGCAAGTCGATGAGCGCAAACGGCTCAGGCAGTGCCTCCAAGCGCAATGGGAAACCAAAGCTGAGCAGGGCGATGACGCCGCCCCAGCTGACCGCCCGGGTCGACATCGCCCGAGCTACCCGGCGAGCACAGCTACGGATGGTCATCTCTTTAATTCAAGTTGAGCCGCTTGGGCAGGACGAGGGCAGTGTCGGCACTCTCAGGGTAGTAAAGAAATGCGTACGCGGCGCGACTCGACAGCACGCGCTTGGTGTAGCGCCGCGTTTCTCGGATAGGGATGGTCTCTACCCACAGATCAAAATCGATGTTTGGACGCTCAGAAAGCCAACGACCAGGGCGACCAGGGCCCGCGTTGTAGCCCGGGATGGCAAGCAATGGGTTCTTTTTGAAGCGTTTGCTGAGCTCGGCAAGCACACGCGACCCAATGGCAATGTTGGACGCGGGGCGCTTCAGCGCCGAGACAGAATAGGGCAAATTGAACTTCTGCCCGATGCCACGGGCGGTGGGTTCAATCACCTGCATCAAGCCGTACGCTTGAGCCGGACTGACGATGTCGGGGACAAACGTGGATTCTTCACGCATCACCCCATAAATCAACCAGGGTGGGACGCCGCTGGCTTTGCTTTCACGCTCGACGGACGGCAAATACGGTCGCGGAAACCCAATCTCCCACGGGCGTTGCCAATCCCCTTCGGGATAATGGGCAAGCCAATCCGTGAGCTGTCCGCGCGCCACCTGGTGACCGTTGTGCGCGTCCAGCGCTTGGTCAAACAACAGCGCGATGCCCCACAGCAAACTGTCATCCACCCCATCTCCTGAACTCAAGTCGGATAGGGCTTCCTTGCCCAGGGCAAACTCACCCACCATGAGCAACTCCATGGCACGACGAAATTCCGCAGAGTCGTACTGTGGACGATGAGGGAATTCAAAAGGGGTGCGGAGAGCCTGGGCCGAGGCTTCTTTCAACGTAGTATGAGCTCGCTCTTTGTCTGCCTCCAAGAGACGCGAGTAGGCGTGCAGCATGTAGTAGGATAGCGGAACCTGAACGATGAGTTCCTCATATTCATCTAATGCTCGTTGCTCTTCACCCAACTCCATGAGGCAGCGCGCAAGGAAGTAGCGTTCAGTTCCTGCGTATTCGTGCCCACGCGCACTGTCGTGGTTGCGCACTACAGCGGCGGCTCGCTCCAAAACGGAGGCCGCCTCCGACCACTTGTGGCTGATCATCTGATCGAGCGCCAAGGTCAAAATGCCCTCCAAGCTCATGTCCCCACCTGGATAGGCCTCGGGCATACCGCCGAGCAGCTCGACAAAGCGCGCTTGCGCGCCCATATCTCGATAGCTGAGCGCACGCCGCAGTCGGGCATCGTCAGCGAGCGAGCTGCTCGAATACTTGGTCTCTAATTCTTCGTAGTAGCGCACAGCGACGCTATCGCGACCATCGGCTGCGCTGTATTTCCCTGCATTGAAGAGCAGGCTGGCATGAAAGTCTGGATCGGTCGTGCACTTTGCCAGCGCAGGGACCACCGCATCGGCGGCTTCACCCCACTTGCGCTCTGCCGCCAAGATCTTGCCGCGCAAATAGCGCGCCTGACAGCCCACGGGCCCGGCTTGCTCGGCCGGCCCCAGCTGCACCTTTTGGAGCAATGCGTCCGCTTGAGCAAAATCACTGTTGCGGATGAGTTCCTCCACGCCCACGAGTAACAAGTCGGGCGCATCCAGGACAGGCTGGACCTGCCAACTTCGCTTCAGCTCCTCTACACGCAGCGACACTGGGTCACGTGCGGCGAGGCCCAATTGTGCTCGCGCTAACGCCCAGGTGGCTCGCCCTTTGAAGTCGTCCTGCGCGCCACCGGCTTGACCAAGCGACCACAAGGCCTGTGCGTGCCCCAGATAGGCGCGATGCACATCTGCACCGACCGCAGGGAGACGAGCGACCAAGCGCGACCACTCAGCCTCGGCCTCTTTGAGCCGCCCGGATCGGTCGTACGCTTGCGCCTTGAGCTCGAGCGACGAGTTGGACTCATGACTTACCTGCTCCAGCTCACCGAGTGCGCGATCAGGCAGGCCGAGCAGCAGGCTGAGGCGCGCGCAGTTGAGCCGTGCTTCGTCGACGAGCGACCAACGTTGAGCACCACCGAGCTGCGTGGCTTGGTTGAAGGCAGTCCACGCGGCGTCCCAGCGCCCTGCTGCTTCCCACAACCGACCCAAGAGGTATTGGTAACGCGGATCCTGCTCGTGAGCCCCCTGCATGTGCTGCGCGAGCGCCTCAGCGGCGATCACATCGTCGCCACCCTGATGGGCCAGGGCTACATCCACGAGCTCGGGCAGGGCGAGCAAGGGGCGAAATTGACGCAGATCCAAGACCCGGTCGACCGGAGCGGGCGACGCCGCCTCCGCGCCCGGCGCAACGACCACCCGCGGCGTCTGACGGGGCGCCGGGCCTACTTGTGGAGCTTTGACCAGTCCATGCCCACAGGCCACAGCCAACCCGCCTGCGGCAAAGCACAGCGAGAAAAACAATGTCCTGGTGCGCACTCGGCCCATACCCCAACCCTAACCAAAGTTATCGATGAGGGCGAATTTCGTCCTCTCTTTGAGTCTTTGAGGGGGCAGCGCTGGGCTTGTTGGGGGGCAGCCGCCCCCCACGTCGCCGGAAGTCAATTCCGGCTCCTTCCCCCACTTCCGCCTGCGCTCCGGGGCCTCCCACATGGGTCGGCCGCGGTGCTCGCGTCTCGTCGCTGCGCGACATCGTGCTCGCTTGGTCGCCGGCGTTGTCGTTGGCTTGCTCGCTGAGGCCGTCGTTGCGACTGAATCGTGTGCAGGCTGGTACCCTAGGCAGGAGCGAAGTGGTGGTGCCCTGGGTTGCCGACGACCGGAGGCTCGACCTGGCGGTCTCAAACGGCAAGAATCGCTCAACGGAACGCACACACGCCGGCATCTAGCCCACGTGTCGACCGGCTCCGTCGTCATGCCGGAGGGAGGAGGTGACCCAGGGCACCGCCCGGAGCGACCCCTGTGCGAAGTCACCCACCCTCACTTCGTGATGGGGTGGGTGACGCAGCGAACTCAAGACCACGCGAGTGAAATGATCCCGCGTCTCGTCGCTGCGCGACATCGTGGGGGCTTGCTCGCCGGCGTTGTCGTTGGCTTGCTCGCCGGGGTTTTGGCGGCTTGCTCGCCGGGTTCTGGGGGCTTGCTCGCGGGGGTAGGGTCAGCTCGCTCGCTGAGGCCGTCGTCGCGACCTCACAGGTACTCGCACCAGTACGCCACCGGCTCGACAACGTGCACTTCGAACCAACCACCACCGCTGATCTCGAAGAATGACCCCGCAGCATAACGGTGATGGGCTGATTCCCCGGCGCGGCGCACCATCATTTCGCCAGAAATCACCGTCATGCGCTCGGCGCCCTGGGTCCCAAAGCGGTGATCGCCCGGGGCGATGACGCCGACCGTTTGCGTGCGCCCGTTGCGAGAAAACCCGATGCTTTGAACGCTGCCGTCAAAATACGTGTTGTGCTTTAACATGCGCGGCGCATATCACGGTCACACCCGAGGCGGGAGAGCTGACCTCACCGCACAAAAAAAGCCAGGTGTTACCCTGGCTCTTTTCTCATCGAGGCAGCGGCTGGCCTCACTTCGACGCTTTGATCTTCATGTCGGTCTCAAATTGATCGATGTTGGTGCGGTACTCGGAGCGGTCCAGCACGGCCATCGACAGAAACAGCAGCACGAACAAAAACGAGCTGGTGAAGGCGACCACGTTGAATTTGCTGTCCCACACCATGTGCATGAAGATGCCCATCACCAGCACCGCTTTGACCGTGGCGATGACCATGGCCACGATGAAGTTGCCCTGGCTCCCCAGGTCCACCGCAGTTACGCCCACGGTCAGCACCGTGAGCACGATCAAGGCTGCGGCCACTGCCACCAGTAAGGGCATGGGCAAAATGTGAGCGAAGTGATCGGCTCCATGACCATGGTCGTCTGCTCCGTGATGAGCTGACGCATGGTGATCAGGCTCATGACGCACTTTCTCATGCTGGGCTGATTCACGCTGCGCCGCTGAGTCCGTGGTGTCGTCATCCACGGCGTCACGCAAAGCGGCTGCCGCTTCGGGCCCTTGAGCAGGTGCGGCCGGAGAACCTGGATGATCAGCTGCGACCGGTGTCTCAGTGGCGGTAACTTCAGAGCGCTGTTCTTCGTCTGACATGGCTATCTTTTCGATTCAGTGAATGAGGTAGAGCATGGGAAACAGGTAGATCCAGATGAGATCGACCAAGTGCCAGTACAGCGCCGTGAAATCAATCGGACCGAAGTAGCGGTCGCCCATCGAACGCTTGGACGCGATGACCAGCATCCAGATCCACAGGCCAATCCCGATGAGGACGTGGAGACCGTGGAGGCCCGTCATGAAAAAGTAGATGCTGAAAAACACGCCGGCCTTGCTGGGCCGTGAAAATTCCACCGGGCCGTCGGCGGGCTTGTGAATGACGCCCGCCATGTCCAATGGCTTGCGCACCGAGGCGGGTAGGGCACGGATCTGAGATTCGAGCCAGATGTCATTGGGGACCTCGAGCGCTAGCTCATCCTTGTCGAAGTGCGCGGGGGGCGCCTCATGTGCGCCGTCCTCATGATGTGCAACTGGCACTGCGCGCAAGCCTGTGTCGTGGGGAACCACGTCGTCACGCACCGCACCTTGTGCCTGCATGCGCGCTGCACGCAGGGCGATGATACGCTCTGCGGCCGCTGCTGCCTCAGGATGCTTGTGCTTGAAAGCATGTGTCTCCCACACTTCCTCGCTAGGGTGGAAGTGACGGCTGGGCAAAAGGCCATCGTGAAACTTGTGACTGTACTCCACGTACTTGACGCACATGAAGAAGCACGCGCCCGCGATGGTGAGCAGGATGTTCATCCTGAGCTTCGTCGTCTCGCCCAGCTGCGCGTTGCGCACAGCCCAGGCAGCCGTGAAGCTGGACAAGATCAGCACGACCGTGTTGGCGGCGCCGAGCGTCGTGTCCAGGTAGAAGTGCGCCCAATAAAACACCTCAGGGTGGCGTGCGCGATACACGGTGTAGGCACAGAACAGTCCAGCAAAGAACAGAATTTCTGTTACCAAAAACAGCCAAACCCCCATCTTTCCGGACTCGAAGTGTTGCTTCGCCGCGTGAAAATGGTGCGGGGTGTAGGGATAGACGGCTTCCCCGTGCCCGTGCCCAGCGTGAGAATGATCGTGATCTGAATCGCTCATGGCTATGTCCAATGATCCTTACTCAGCGGGCACATAGCCCTGAGTGGCCTTGTCGAAGCGAAGGTGTTCGTAACCCTCATACGGGCCACGGTTGACCACCGGCTCCTTGTGAAAGTTGTAGTAGGGCGGCGGAGAGCTGCACTGCCACTCGAGCGTGGTGGCGCCCCAGGGATTGTCGGCTGCCTTCTTCCCGCTCTTGAACGACTTGAACAAATAGACTGCGGAGAGCAAAAACCCGAAGCCCAAGATGTACGCGCCGATGGTCGACATTTGGTGCAAGAACTGAAATTCTGGCAGGTAATTGTAATAGCGGCGCGGCATGCCGCGCGTACCGAGCACGAACTGTGGGAAGAATGTGAGGTTGAGTCCCACGAACACGAGCACGGCGCCAAAACGACCCAGCTTCTCGTTGTAGATCTTGCCCGTGAACTTGGGCCACCAGTAGTGAAGCCCGCCCATGAAGGCCGTGATTGCTCCACCCATCATCACGTAATGGAAGTGCGCGACCACGAAGTAGGTATCATGCAGGTGGATGTCCACGCTCATCGTGGACAAGAACACGCCTGTGAGCCCGCCGATGGCAAACACCCACAAGAACGCCAGCGCGTACAGCATAGGCGTATCCAAATGGATACGGCCTTTGTACATGGTGGTGATCCAGTTGAACATCTTGATGGCGGTCGGGATGGCAATCAAAAACGTGATGGCTGAAAATATGGTGCCAGCCAGGACCGACTGACCGCTGGTGAACATGTGATGTCCCCACACCAAGAAGCCAAGCAGCGCGATGGCGATGGAGCTCATCGCGATGAACTTGTAACCAAACACCTGCTTGCGTGAAAACGCCGAGATGATCTCGCTGATCACGCCGAACGCCGGCACGATCATGATGTACACGGCCGGGTGCGAGTAGAACCAAAAGAAGTGCTGAAAGAGCACAGGGTCGCCGCCCAACTCGGGATCAAAAATGCCCAGACCTACGACACGCTCCACGATGAGCATGAGCAGCGTGATGCCGATGACCGGCGTTGCCAGCACCTGGATGACCGCGGTGGAGTACAGCGCCCAGCAGAACAACGGCAATCTGAACCAGGTCATGCCTGGAGGACGCAGCTTGTGGATGGTGACGATGAAGTTCAGACCAGTGAAAATGGAGCTAAACCCCAAGATGAACGCGCCAAACGCCGCAGGAATGACCGCGGTGGGTGTGGTGGTGGAGTACGGCACGTAGAAGGTCCAACCCGTGTCCGCCGCGCTGATCACCAGTGACGCGATGAAGAAGCACGCGCCCAGCACCCACAAGTGATAACTCATCAGGTTGAGCCGTGGGAACGCCACGTCTTTGGCGCCCAATTGCAGCGGCATGATGATGTTGCCGAGCGCCGCGGGGATACCAGGAATGATCACCAAGAACACCATCACTGCGCCGTGCAGCGTCATGGCCTGGTTGTATTGATCATGACTGATGATGGTCTTACCCGGGGTAAGGAGCTCCGTGCGCACGGCCAGGGCAAAGAAGCCGCCCAAGGCAAATGAGCAGAGCACGCTCACCAGGTACATCAGGCCGATACGCTTGTGATCGACGGTAAAGATCCACGACAA
>Ga0315912_10002046_pt1 | contig 22519 bp, 15 predicted proteins | sample VfabasoilMG_FD_204469 | JGI IMG/M metagenome (GOLD analysis project Ga0315912, IMG submission 204469) | Garden soil microbial communities collected in Santa Monica, California, United States - V. faba soil | ecosystem: Environmental > Terrestrial > Soil > Garden | place: USA: California...
GAAAATGCTCGATACTCGTGTCAAGGCTTGGTCCTCGTCGGAAGGGATTCTGTTCTTGGCGGAACGCCTCCTAACCTATCAGGACCTTGCCTACTTTTCGTCAATCGCTAATTTGGACACGCCTGGTTTCTCATAACTGAATGGATTGTAAGACCATCCGCGAGTATTCCTGGAAAAGTCAATAGACCACGCTAAAGTTTTTTTGTTCCCCGCCGATAGTACGATTCATGCCAGGGACCTATCGCGCCGTACGCATGGAGGCGCTGAATGCCACGCAAAACGCCGATGGCGGCTGGGGTTACTTTGCCGGGAAGCGCTCCTGGCTGGAGCCCACCGTCTACAGTCTGCTTGCGCTCCATCGGCAAATCGACCAGCCCGAATGGAAGCGCGGTTGGGAACTGGTACGGAGCTGGCAACTGCCGGATGGCTCCTGGCGCCCGAATGAAAATGTATCCGAGCCGCATTGGTCGACAGCTCTCGCCGTCACCCTGCACTGCGCCCGGCAGCAGTACGACGATGCGTTCCGGCGCGGCGTCTCCTGGCTATTGGACGCCCGCGGCGAGGAAAGTACTAAGCTCTCGCGGTTCCTAGGGCTATTCATGGCCAACCACATTGGGCATGACCGGAAGTTCGCCGGCTGGCCGTGGCTGCCCGGCACTACGTCGTGGATCGAACCGACGTCGCACGCGCTGGTTGCGCTGAAACGCGCCGCGCCGCACATCGCTACCAGCGAGCTCCGGCGCCGTGTAACGCTGGCCGAGGGCATGATCCTCCGCCGCCGCTGTGCCGATGGAGGCTGGAATTACGGAAGCCGCGCCGCATTAGGAGTCGACCTTCCTTCCTATCCCGAAACCACGGCCTTGGCGCTCCTCGGCCTTCAGTCGTGCGGGGAAGCGGACCTTTCACAGGATTTGCAGCGCGCCCGTGACCTTTGGAGTGGATGCCATTCGCGACTTGGCCGCGCCTGGCTCGCTATCAGTCTTCGCAACTTCGGCGTCGAACTTCCGGAAGACGATCGCGAAATTGCCAGGAACGATACGTTAGCCACTTCTCTGGAAGCGCTTTCGGCGCCGCAGGGCGGGCATACGCTCCTCCGTCCGGAACCGCGGGTATGAACCTGATGTCTCGCCGCGATTTCCAGACTGCCGCCGCTGTCACGACCATTTCCGGCTGTGCGTCCAACAAGTCAAACGAACCCACGCCTTTCGCCGGCCGTTCGAGCGTTTCCGTCCTCAAGGCCAGCAGCTATGACGTTGATTTAACGAAGCTTATACTCACCGGTCTGGCTCAGGCCGGTTTGCCGGACGTTAAGGGGAAGCGCGTCCTGTTGAAGCCGAATCTCGTCGAATTCGACAACGCCACCGCCATCAACACCCACCCTCGCATCGTGGTTGCCGCTTTTGAAGCGTTTCGGTCGCTTGGCGCCATCGTGACGATCGGCGAAGGTCCCGGCCACCGCCGCGACACCCTCGGCCTCACTGAAGAGGCAGGGTACTGGCAACAGTTCCAGGCGCTGGACGACCACTTCGTCGATCTCAATCGCGACAACGTCAAATCCATCGGCGCTTTCCTCGGACGCCCTGAATTCTTTTTCTCGGAAACCTTGCTGGCAGCCGATTTGATCGTCTCCCTGCCCAAAATGAAGACCCACCATTGGGCGGGCGCGACCCTGTCGATGAAGAATCTCTTCGGTCTCGTACCAGGGTCGGTCTACGGCTGGCCGAAAAATCTCCTGCACTACCACGGGATTGCCAACTCGATCGTGGCGCTGAACCGCCGATTCCGGAACACCTTCGCCATCGTGGACGGTATTGTCGGCATGGAGGGCAACGGACCCATACAGGGCCAGCCTAAGTCTATGGGGGCGCTTGTTTTCGGCGCCGACCTGTTGGCCGTTGACGCCACTTGCTGCCGGATGATGGGTTTGGACCCCGGCAAGATCGAATATCTGAAGGGCGCTGCCGACTTGGGCGCTATCGCCGCCGAACAGATTGATCAGCGCGGGGAAAACCCTGCTTCTCTCCGCTCCGACTTCCAGGTGGTTCAGGAGTTCCAGTACCTTCGCCTCGCGTGATCTAGGCGAATGCCGCTATCATAGGATCTCAACCTCACAAAGCTGCGTCGGCCGTGGCTGCGGCAATAGGAAGTGGATCCGATGGCGTTGAATCCCTTTTCTAAATCGAACCCCTCCATCATCATCCTTGGCGCAGGGCCCGCTGGATTAACGGCCGCCTACGAACTCGCCAAACACAATCTCCGTTCTATCGTTTTGGAAAAGGACGACACCGTTGGCGGCCTCTCCCGGACCGCCGAGTACAAGGGATATTTGTTCGATATCGGCGGCCATCGTTTTTTCACTAAGGTCAGCGCCGTCCACAAGATGTGGCAGGAAGTGCTCAAGGAAGATTTCCTTTCCCGTCCCCGGCTATCGCGCATCTACTACAAGCGCAAGTTCTTCCAATACCCCTTGGAACCGATGAACGCCCTTTTCGGGTTAGGCGTGATTGAGTCCCTCCACTGCGGGCTCTCTTATCTCTGGGCCCGCATATTCCCTGTGCGCCCCGAAGACAGTTTTGAAGCCTGGGTCTCCAATCGCTTTGGCCGCCGACTATTCAAGATCTTCTTCGAGTCCTACACCGAAAAAGTATGGGGCATCCCATGCAAAAAGATAGGCGCCGAGTGGGCCGCCCAACGCATTAAGGGTCTATCGCTTATCTCGCTCGTCAGGGCCGCAATCTTCGCTCCCAAAAATGACAAGTCCATCAAAACGCTAATCCACGAGTTCCACTACCCTCGATTAGGTCCCGGAATGATGTGGCAGCGAACGCGGGAGATTGTCGAATCCGCCGGCAGCCAGGTCGAGTTGAATCACGGCGTCGAGAAGATCTTTTGGGAACCCGGCCGGATAACCGGTGTCCTTGCCGGCGGCCACATTTACACAGGAGATCACTTCGTCAGCTCGCTCCCGCTCCGGGAACTGATCAACAAGCTCGATCCCCCGGCGCCGCCGGAACTTCTCGCCGCCGCCAGCCATTTCAATTATCGGGACTTCTTGACGGTTGCCTTAATCGTTAAAACCCCCGATCTCTTCCCCGACAACTGGATTTATATTCACGAGCCGGGAGTGAAGGTTGGTAGGATTCAGAATTTCAAAAACTGGAGTCCGGAAATGGTTCCGGATCCCGCCACTTCCTGCGTGGGTTTGGAATACTTTTGCTTTGAAGGCGATGGCCTTTGGACCACCCCGGACGCCGATCTGATCGCGCTCGGCCGCAAAGAACTGGCAAGTCTGGGGCTGGCTCGCGCCGAGGATATCGTTGACGGCTGCGTCGTTCGCATGCCGAAAGCGTATCCCGTCTACGATGAGTCCTACAAGCTTGGAATCGAGGCGATCCGGACTTTCCTGGACTCTGTTCCCAACCTCCAGGTTGCCGGCCGTAATGGCATGCATCGCTATAACAACCAGGACCATTCCATGTTGACCGCGATGCTCGCCGCGCGAAACATCGTCTCGGAGATGCGAGGCATCGGGCCGCATTATGACCTCTGGAGGGTGAATGCGGATGACGAGTACCATGAGGGCGCCGTCCCCGAAGGCGACGATGACTTTCAGGAACTGGAGTCCACGCAGCCGCTGGTGCCCACACAGTTGGGCAAGTAGTCAACGCAGCAGCGGTACCTGCGGCGCCGCCGTCTCCGGCAGCCAACCCTGCAATCGGGGATCGTTAGCGACTTCTATTCCGCGGGCATACGGGCGGAACCCCATCTTGCGGTAGAACCCCAACGCCCGCGCGTCATCGAGCGTACAGGTATGAAGCCAGACCCGTTGGATACCCTCCCGCCAGGCTGCGCGCAATGCAAGGGCCATCATTGGCCGTCCCAATCCCTTTCCGGTCTCTTCCGGCGCCAGGCCGAACAGCGAAATCTCCACTTCCTCTTCGGCCCGCCCGTCCAATTCCACGAATCCGCGTTCTCCTGCAAAAACCAGCACCTGGTACCTCGGTCCGGTCAATCGCGCGCGCAACTCGTCATCGCTCATTCGTGCCCGGCTGAACCATAGCCAGTTCTCGCCGACGCGCCGGAAAAGCGCCCGGTAGTGGGACAAATCCCCCAACTCCAACGCGGTCAATTCCCCGGGAAAATCCGCGTCTATCCAATCCGGGCGAGCCGTCATCTGCAGATAGGTCACGACCGACGCCACCTTTCCTGGCGCCAGCGAATGATAACCGTCGGTAAGGGTCATGTGTTTTAAGCATATTGCAGTAAAATGAAGGGGCATGCCCGGTACTCTTACAAACCCGCAGCGCAAGTATTTACGCGGGCTTGCCCACCACGCGCCGCCCACCATGCACCTGGGCAAGAACGGCCTCACGCCGAACTTTTACAAGAGCCTTGAGACGGCACTGAACGCTCACGAAGTGTTGAAACTGCGGTTTGCCAATCTTCAGGAAGAGCGCAAAGAGCTTTCGTCGGAGATCGAAGCCGCCACCGGCGCCATTCTGGTCTCGATGGTTGGACACACCGCGATTTACTACCGGCCGAATCCGGACCCCGACAAGCGGAAGGTTGTACTCCCCCGCTCATCGAGATCCGGGTCTACCGTTACCGTTTAGCCTGATTCCACATCACCAGAATCGCGCTGGCGACGAAGATCGACGAGTAGGTGCCAATGACGATCCCGGCGAACAGGGCGAACGCGATGCCGTTGAGTACCTCACCGCCCAGGAAGTAGAGCGAGAGGCAGGCGAGCAGCGTCGGCCCCGCCGTCAGCAGCGTACGGCTCAGCGTCTGGTTAATCGACAGGTTCACGACATCGGTGAACGAGCCGGTGCGCTTCTTGCCCTGCATATTTTCCCGTACCCGGTCGAAGACGACGATCTTATCGTTCATCGAATACCCGATTAGGGTCAGCAGCGCCGCGATGATGGTCAAGTCGATTTCGCGATTTGTTAGAACAAACAAACCCACGGTGATCACCACGTCATGAACGGTGGCGATCACCGCCGCCGCACCCGAAATCCACTCGAATCGAAATGCGACGAACAGCAGCATGCCGCCCAGCGCGCACGCCGTCGCCAGCAATGCCTGTTCGCGCAACTCCTGGCCGGCCTTTGGCCCCACAATGCTCGACCCTCGAAGGTTGAACGGCGCCAGTCCCGTGTTCGAGCGAAGCGCCTCGATCACTTTGGCATCCACGCCCGGAACGCCGCTCAATTCGTCAAGCGACTTGACCACGCCGCCTTTCGACTTGTCCCGGTAATCGAGAATGCGCCCGGCCAGCGCATCATCCAATCCCGGCACTGCGCCAAGCGCGGCCCGCGTCGTGTTGTTCAGCTCGAGCTTCCCCCCCAGAGGCGCATATTTCTCACGAAGGGCCGCGGCCACCGTCTGGCGCGCCTGGTCCAATGCCGACTCATCCGCCAACTCCGTCGAGATGATGTACTCGCCGGTCCCCTTTGTTTCCTGAATAGTGCTGGCAATCTTGCCTGACAGCGCCTGCCGGACTTCGTCAATCGGCGGCTGTGGATCGAACCGGACATAGGTCTCCATGCCGCCCCGGAAATCCAGTCCGTACCGAGGCCCGCCATTCATAATCAACGCCCCGATGCTGATGAGGATAGCCACCAGCGAAAGTCCAAGCGTCAGCGTGCGCTTCGACAGAAAGTCGATATTCGTCTCCGGCAGCCAATCCCGGCCGATGCTCAGTTGCGTCAATCTCGCATGGCGCCACAGCTTGACATCAAAGATTGCCCGCGAAACGAAAACCGCCGTGAACAGGTTCGCCACCAGGCCGATCACCAGCGTAACCGCGAATCCGCGCACGGGCCCCGAGCCAAATACAAACAGGAACGCGCTCGCTACCACGGTCGTCACATGGGTGTCGATGATGGTCACCAGCGCGCGATCGAACCCAGCCGCAATCGCCGCCGATACCGCCTTCCCGGCCCTTAACTCCTCCTTGATGCGCTCGAAGATCAAAACATTGGAGTCCACTGCCATACCGATCGAAAGCACCAGGCCCGCAATTCCCGGCAGTGTCCACGTGGCATCGATAAAGCTCAACGCGGCCACCGTCATCAGCGTATTCAACAGCAGCGCGAGCACCGCATTCCATCCGGCTCCGCGGTAGTAGCCGATCATCGAAAGGATCACGAGAACCAGTCCCAAAGCGCCCGACGTGACCCCGCGGCGGATCGAATCGGCTCCCAGCGACGGCCCCACATTCCGTTCCGAAATCACCTTGACGCCGGCCGGCAGCGAACCGGATCTTAAGTTAAGCGCCAGGTCGGCGGCGGACTGTTGATCGCCCACGCCCATGATGCTGCCCTGGTCCGAAATCGCTCCCTCAACAACGGGCGCGCTTAGAACGGCCCCATCCAGAACGATGGCCAGCCGCTTTCCGATATTGGCCGACGTGAATCGTTGAAACCGCCCCGATGCGTCCTGAGTTAGCACGAAGGCCGTGTCCCAACGTCCCGGCACTTCATTACTCTGTTGTGCCCGCGCGTCCCGCAGATCACGTCCCGTTATTACCGGGGACTGTGCTAGCAGCCACCAACTCCCGGCGCCAGGCACAAGCTGGCTTCCCACGGGCAGCATGCCGCCGTGGCCGCTTAGCGCCGTCTCCCGCGAACTGTAGGGGCCGTCTTTTACTTCTATTAACTGCAACTTGGCGGCCGTTTTCAGAATAGCCTTAACACGCGCTGGATCATCCACGCCTGGCAGGTTCACCAGAATCTCGGCATCGCCGCCGCTGCCGCCGCGCCGCTGTACGCTCGCTTCCGCTACGCCCAGTCCGTTGACCTTGCGCTCGATGGTGTTCATGCTCTGCGTTAGCGTGTCTTCCTTCAGCTTCAACGCCGCTTCTTTTTTGATCGTCAGCGTACCGTCAGAACTCAGGTTCCACGAAGCGCCCAGCGCATCCGTTACCACACGGCGGAAATCCCCGGCTTTCGTCGCATCAATGCCCTGAATCCGAATGGCAATCGTCTCGGCCGTTTCCACGGTAGCTGGTTCGTTACGGTCGATCGCCTGGTAACTAATCCCTTCCTTCCCCAGCAAGCCCTTCAAAACCTCAATCTGCGCATCCGCCTCCGATTTGAAGGCGTCCTGAATCTGAATCTGGAGCACGATATGGCTCCCGCCCCTCAAATCCAAACCCAACCGGACGTTCTTGCTCCAGTTCAACGTTAACTCATCCAGTGACTTCGCTACTCCCGTAAGTCCGAGAACGCAGCTTATTACGACCGCCAAAATGACGGCCCACTTCCTACGCAAATTCGCAGGCATAATTCTCCCTTTCCTGAACAACAATCCGCACACGTCCGGCTTGCAGGCCGGACCCTTGGCAATGAAGCGGGCAACTAGGAAAGGGAAACGGGAGGCGCTCTGCCCTGCGTCGCGGCCCACGGCCGGGTTGGCAGCCAGCGGGACGGCGCGCTCGAAATCTGCGAATAGTCCCCGGATCGGTTGGTGCCCGATTCATCGGCGGCCACACCCGCATCCGGGCTAAACGGAGCCCGCAACTCGCCGCGCAGAGTATCCAGCTTCGGCGAAGTGCGCTGCGGCGCTCCAGCCGACTGACTGTCCCGAAGCGAAACTCCCGCCTCGCCCCGTGAAACGACAGCAGGGTGCGCAAAATGGGTCAGGAGAATTGTCGAGAACCCGAACGCCAGTAGCGTATGGGCGCGCGCGGATCTCCAGATTCCAGCCAGCAACTGCATGGGAGTCACCTACTAGGTTCGCACATTCGACAGGAATTAAAATCCGATAAGATACAAGCAGTGTATCGTCGGCCCAAACTGCAAATTCCAGGCGCATTCCTGCTGCTTTTACTTCTCGGTATTCCGTGGACCGCCCGCTTCCTCCCCGCCCAGCAACCCGCGTCCCTCGAACCCGAATTCGACCAGTACGTTAAGCCGTTCCTCAAGCAGAACTGCGTCCGCTGCCACAACGTGGACCTCGCCACTTCCGGTGTCCGCGTCGATCAACTCGACGCCGCGCTCGAAGACCGCCATCTAAAGCTTTGGGAAGCCGTCCGGCATCGTGTCCATGACGGCACCATGCCGCCCAAAGGCATGCCGCAGCCCACCAAAGAGGCTCGCGAACAACTCCTCGCCTGGGTCGACCGCGCACTCGATATCGCCCGTTCGCGCCCCCTGCCCAAGAACGGACTGGTCCGTCGCCTGACCGTATCGCAATACCGCAACACCCTCCGCGAACTCCTCAATCTGGAAGACGATCTCACCGAAACCCTGCCGCCGGATGCTGTCTCCAAGGACGGCTTCGTCAACAACAAGGAAACGCTGCAACTCAATCCGCTGCTGCTGGAGACTTATCTTGAAATCGCGGACGAAGCGCTCACCCGCTCCATTGTCGAGCCCAAGTCAAAGCCCCAAATTCAGAACTTCCGGGTCGATTTCGGCACGTCGATCAACAAAGATCCGCTCAAGGAGCAGCTCGTTCTTGGCGCCAATAGCGTCCTGCTTGAAAACAAAGACTTCACCGTCACCCAGCTCACCGCCGCCAAGCCCTTCCCCTCCGATCCCTTCTTCATGCAGACCAAGTACCGGTTCATCGAAGGCTATCAGGGCAACGACACCGTTCGTGGCTGGCGCGAATACGACAGCATCTATCATTCGGTCTTCGCTTGCATGCGCGGCAGTAACGGCTACCCGAAGGGCATGGCATACGGCACCGTTCCGCAAGGGCTGGTGCTGCGCCCCGCCATTCCCAACGAAGAAAACTTCGACGCCGACGGCACCTACGGCCCCAAGGCGAATTTCAAAATCTCGCTTCGTGAATTGCCCGATCATGGCCGCTTTCGAGTAACCGTTACCGCTGCCAAATACAACGACGGACTGCTGCTCGATTCCGGCGCCTCGCCCCAATCTCCCAACGCCGCCGAGGCCATCACCATCCGGGAGTTCAAAGTCCCGCAAACCGTCACAGTGCCGAAGGCCGGCGTCTATCAGGTAGACGCCTACGCAGCGCCGCGGACCATTACCACGGTGCCTCCGGACGCTTCCCATCTCACCGAGGGCCTCTCGGCAGCCTGGAACTTCAACGAGGGCGCCGAACATCGCGTCGACTCGCCCTTCGGCAAGGCACTCACTATAACCAAGGAAGCGGCTCCCGTGACCATTCCGCGGACCGCCGCGATGGATGTTGGCGATGGCGAATTCACGATAGCCGCATGGATCAAACCACGATTTCCGCGTAAAGCTGGCATCATCCATCTGGGCGCTCAGGATTACACGCAGGGTTGGCGGCTCGAGCAATCGGATAACCGCGGGACACTGCGGCTGGAAACCGCGGGGCCCGGAGGGCAGCCGAACGGAACCATCTCCTCCCCCACCGGCGTAATTCGCCCGGAGACGTGGCAGCACGTCGCCGCCGTTGTTAGCCGCGGGAAGAAGGAAGCACGCCTCTATGTCAACGGCTTCGTCGTAGCAAGAGGCGAAATCGGAGCGGCCAATCTCGACAACCCGAAGATGGATGTGCACCTTGGCGGCCTGCCCAACGTCGATGCTTTCCGCGGCGAGTTGGACGAAGTCCGCCTCTACCGCCGCGCGCTCAGCGAAGCCGAACTGCAGGCGTTGATTGAACCGGGCCGGCAGTTCGCCAAGCCGCCCGCCGACAAGCCGCAGCCCATCACGCTGACACTCGGCGGGCGCGAATTCTCGACCACTCTCCAGCAGCCCGCGTTCCTGGCCGTACGTCTCGAAGCCGGCGCCCTGCCCCTTAGCGTGAAGTACTCCGGCGCCACGGGGCTGGAGAAGATCGTCTTCACGCCGCTCGCCGCCGAAGGCCCACTCGCCAAACGATTCGCAATATTTGAGAAACGGTCGCCGCGCATCGGCGTGCATCTCGGGCTGCGGCGTGACTGCGGCAGCACGCTGGCTCCTGTCGGAGATCCGCGAATGGTGTCCAGCGATAAGTTGGCGAAGTTTGTCTTCGAAGGCGCCATCCGCAACTTCCCCAGTCCGGACGTGGAAAAGGATAACGTCAACTACCTCGCCGGCGTCCGCGAAATTGCGGTCCGAAGCGAATACACGGACGGCCGCGACATGCCCCGGCTTCTGATTCGCAGCGTCGAGTTCGAAGGTCCGTTCTATGATGCCTGGCCCCCGCCCTCCCACAAGGGCATCTTCATCGACTCCTCTCATAAGGCCGATCCCGCCGGCTACGCCCGCGACATTATTCGCAGCTTCGCCGCCCGAGCCTATCGCCGTCCGCTCGATGCCAAAGAGGAGGCGGCGCTGTTGGCCGTCTATCAAAAATCCTCCGCCGCCGGCCGCCAGTTTCAGGACAGCATCAAGGACGCCTTGCAGGTCGTCCTGACCTCTCCGCAGTTCCTATTCCTCGTCGAAACCAGCCAGACACCCGCGCCCGAGCCGCTGGAGGGCCACGAACTGGCTTCCAAGCTCTCCTACTTCCTTTGGAATGGCCCGCCCGACGCCAAGACTCTGCAACTCGCCGCCACAGGCGCTCTGCCCAAACAAATCGACAACGAAGTGAACCGGATGATCGACGATCCCCGCTTCGCCCGCTTCTCCCGAGAGTTCGTCGCGCAGTGGCTAAACCTTGAGAAATTCCAGGTTCTGGAAGCGGACCGTAAGCGCTATCCGAAACTCACCCGCGCCACCCGCATCGAACTGATGAAGGAGCCCGTCCAGTTCGTGCAATATCTAATGCGCAACAATCTTCCCGCCAGTAATCTGATCTCCTCCGATTTCATCCTTGCTAACGAGTCCGTCGCGACGTACTACGATATCGGCGACAAATCCGAGACCGGCTTCCAGTTCTTCGCCATCCCCCACAATCGCCGCGACCTCGGGGGCATCTTTAGCCAGGCGGCCATTATGGCCGGCCTCTCCGACGGCCGCGAATCCAATCCAGTCAAACGCGGCGCCTGGCTGGCTCGCAAGATCATTGCCGAGCCGCCTGACGATCCGCCGCCGAATGTCCCCACGTTGAAGGAAGACGAAGCCGGCAAGCTGACGCTCCGCCAGCGCCTGGAGCGCCATCGCAATCAACCAGGCTGCGCGCAGTGCCACTCCAAAATCGATCCATGGGGCGTGCCCTTCGAAGAGTACGACGCCGGCGGCCGCAGGAAAAGCGAGCCCGTCGACGCCCGTTCGCAACTGCCGGACAAAACGGAAGTTTCCGGCGTCGATGACCTGAAGACCTACCTCACACATGATCGAATGGATCAAGTGGCCTTCAGTTTCCTGAAGCATTTGACCACTTACGCCACCGGCCGGACGTTGAGCTACCACGAGCTGAACTTCCTGAAGAAGGACGCTTTGAGCCTAAAACCCGGCGGTTACCGGATGAAGGATATGATCCGGTATGTCGCCCACAGCAAAATGTTCCTCGAAAAGTAGTAAAATGCAGGCAACGCCCACTGGAGATTAGAATGAGTTCATCCCTCAAAATTGATCGCCGCGCCTTCCTCCGAGGGGTAGGTGGAGTCGGTCTCGCCCTTCCCGTTCTCGACGCGATGGGCGCGGAAATAACGGAGCAGGCGCCGCGCCGCTTCTGCGCCATCTATACGGCGAATGGGATGTCGCTCCCAAGGGCGGAAAACAACATCTCCGAATGGAGCTGGTTCCCGGCGCTCGAGGATCAGAATGGCTTTATTTTCGGGCAGTCCACGCAGCCGTACACGCCGTTCCGCAAACAGGTTAGCTTCATTGGCGGACTCCATCACTCCAGTGGTCCGAAGGCCGATCCGCATCTTTGCTCCGATATGTGGCTCACCGGCGCGCCGCTCCACAACCCGAAGCCCGGCGCGTTCAATACCGCGGGTCTGGACCAGCTCATCGCGCTGCACACCAAGCAGTTCTGCCGGCAGCCATCGCTCGTACTTTCCATTGATGCCGGCACCGGATTCCTTTCGCGCACGGGAACAATTTCCTACAGCCTGGAAGGCCGTCCTATCCCTGCCGAGAATAACCCGCGCCGGATCTTTAACCGCCTGTTCCGCGCGGACCGCGAGTCGTTGCAAACCGAACACGAAAAGCTCCAGCGCCGCATCAAACTGGTCGACGCCGTCGTCGCCAACGCTCGCTCGCTCGACCAACAGCTCGGCAAGTCCGATCGCGAGCGGATGGATCAATACCTCACTTCGCTCAATGAAGTCGAATCGCGCCTCATTGCCTCCGAGAAGTGGATAGACATCCCGCTGAAGAAGCAGGACTACTCGCACTTGAACCTCGATGCCAATTCCGAGGGCGAACCCGCCGAGTACTACCGCAACATGTTCGACCTGATCGCCCTGGCCTTCGATGCCGATATCACTCGCTCCGTGGCCTTCATGCTGAACCGCGAGGATGGCATGGGCATCAGCGACACGTTCCCGTTGAAGCTAGGCTTATCCAAGACCCACCACAACCTCTCCCACGCCACCGACAAGGAAGGGCAGTTGGACTTTGCCAAGTACGACTTGTTCCTCAGCCAACAAATTGCCCACTTCCTCGGCAAATTGAACGAATATCAGGATCGCAACGGCCGCGTGCTCGACAATACGATCGTGCTCTACGGCAGCGGCGCCAGCACCACGCACAACTCCCGCAACCTGCCGACGCTCGTCGCCGGCGGTGCCAACATGGGACTGAAGCACGGGCACTATTGGAAGACCGGCGAGTCGCGGCTGGCCAACGTCTATCTCAGCATCCTCCACTCCATGGGCATCCACCAGGAGGCCTTCTCCGACAGCACCGGCACGGCGACCGGACCGATCTTCAGCCGCGCCTAGTCCGCGGCTTCGCCTGTCGTCTCACATCGTCCTCCGGCACCGCCTGCACAATGAAGCGCTGCGGGGCTTTACCGACATACCGGAACGGATAACACGTAATTAGCGTAAGCATCCGCTTTTTCGGCGACGAGTTCATCACCCAGTTTTCCGATGGGTTTACGACGAACATCTTTGAGATGCGATAGCGGTGTTTCTTGCCGTCGGTCGTACTTAACATAATAATATCGCCGGTCTCAGCATTTTGCAGTCCTGCAAAAAACGTATCGCGGTGGGCCGCTAACACTACATTGCCGGGCTCTCCCGGGCGTGCACTGGATAATGCCATTCCGATCGCATTTTTCAGCGTCTTAGAGTCAACGCCTTCTTCCACAAACCCGGTCACGCCGATCCGCCGGATCTCCAGTTTGCCCACGGGACCTTTCGCTTGTTCCCGGCGGCCGGGCGCCTTCACGCCATTTGCCTGATCCTCCACAAGCGAATTAAACTCTTCTTCTCGCGCAGCTTGCTCGTATTCGCGGCTGATCCACTGCCACGTGCTCCAACTGAGGCACCCAAGTGCCATCCAGAGCATCGTTAACCCAGTCAGTATTCGAAATCTCGCCATGCTCAATTCCTACCGCCGGCCCGTCGGCTCAATTGTATACTCCGTTCGCGTCCTTACAATTCGCTTGGCCTCGCCGGGCAACGGGGCCACCTCCACTCTAATTCGGCGCAGCGCCCGCTTGGCCGTAGCCGGGGGCGTGTAGGCGAGCGTATACCGAGCTCGGATATCCTTTGCGATCCGGACGCAAGCGTCGTTTAATTCCTTCGAATTGTCAGGATGAAAATACTGCCCCCCGGTCACACGCGCCATACGCTTCAGCACGCCGGCGTTTTGATCCTCGTCTTCTTCTTCGAACAATCCGAGTGTAAATATCGTCGCTCTGGAACCGCGGCACTGGGCGATCACGGTATCCAAAGGCGTCGAACTCGCCGTGTCTTTCCCATCGCTGGCCACCAGCAGATAGCGCCGTTCCAGTGGGCTGCGTTGCACGTGTCGCAGCGCCAAGGAAAGCCCGTCGTAAAGGCTGGTACGGCCCTCGGCGCGGAACTGCAACACTGCATCCCTAACCGCTTCGGGCTTCCCGGTGAACAATGTCTCCTTGGGAAGACCCAAACTCGGCATGTCGTTGAAACCCACGACAAAGTACAAGTCATCGGGGTTGCTGACGGTAAGAAACGAGTTTACCGCTCGCCGGACATGCAGTACCTTATTGAACATACTGCCGCTGGAATCAACGACGAATCCCAAACTCACTGGCCGCTCCTCAGCCGAAAACTGAGCGATCTTTTGTACTTTTCCATCCTCGGAAATCCGAAAGCGTTCCCGCCCAATTCCGGCCACCGGCACTCCATCACTTCCGATTACCGAAACGTCCAAAACGACCAGGTTGGAATCCATCCGCATTACGTAGTCGGACGGTTCGGCATTCACCTGCGAAAAGGCAATCGGCGAAAAACCTCCAATTCCGAGGAACTGAATAACCTTCCGCCGACTGCAGTTCATAGGTCACCTCTTGTTTATTAGGCAACACGGGTGCGGACAAGGAACAATCCCGCGAATCCGAGTAATGCACCCAATAGCGTCACTTCGAACCAATTCGAAGCGGTCTGAGGCAGCGCGGCGCTATCGTCGGCTGGGACGGCGGCTAACGGCGCAGGCTCAGGCTCAGGGGCAGGAGTGGCTGGAACGGTTCGCACGGGCTCGGGAGTGGGCTCCGGCTGCGCCTGCGCGGTCTCCACAGGAGCAGGGGCCGGAGTGGGCTCCGGAACCGCGGCTACTTCCGTCTTGGTCTCGGTTTCGGTGTACTTCTTGTCGGCTTCCACGATGGTAGTTTCATCGGTAGTCGTCAACGCCGGAATTTCTTCCTTAGTTACTACGGCCATCGATACGAGCTTATCTTTTGGATAAGCGAACTCTTGCCCGAAATTATCACCAGGATAGAACCACGCCCGCAGCGCGGCCGGCTGGCCCGCCGGCGTTTCCCACATGGTAAATTGTGACTTACCGGTTGGCCGCAAGCGGTAGTTGGGAATCGCCAGAATAGTCGTCATGTGTTTCTTGCCGTCTTTGTCCCAAACACCTACAATGTGGCGGTTGGACTGGGATTCCAGCAGTTTTACGGTGTAGCTTCCGGGTTGCAGAAGAATGGTGGGCAATTGCAGTGGTGCGTCAATTGTCATGATGGTTTTTTTGTCCCACTGGTCGGCATATCCCGGTACCAACGCGAGCGCGCCGGCCAGGACAATCGTTTTTAAAATATGTCTCATTATGTCCTCCAATCGAGTTAACTTGACAGTGCCGGCATAGGCTTTCGACCAGCACACTTAACTCATTGCAGATCGCTTGCCAAACTCGCTATCGGAGGAGATCTAAGTAACTTTTCCTCAAAATGGGAACGGACCGCCGCATGCTCCGCGAGAGGAACAAGTTAGGGAGCCGGTTTTCCCCGGCGTATTTGGCGGCGGACCAGCGCCCGTATCGGTGTTTTATCGCCGGCTACTTGTATTCCGACCGGCTCACGCGTCCGTCTTTATTGGCGTCCATTCGGTCGAACTCCGCCGTCGCCTGCGACGTTTGGCGGTTGTAGCCATACTCCTGCCGCGTCAGGTATCCGTCCCCGTTCTTATCAAGGCCGGAGAACCCGCTCGAGAACGTGGGCTTGCTGGTCTGTTTCGGGGCGCCTCCAACCTGCACGGTCGTCTTGGTAGTCACGGCCGGCTTTTTCTTATCGGCGGCAGTGGCGAGCGAGACCAATGCGGCCCCGCAAATCAGTAAAATCTTCAAACGCATGGATCTCCAAATCGTATCATTCGCCGCTGGCCCTTCAGCGCCTCGGTTGGTGATTGCGATATTCTGGCGGGCAACTTATGCGAACGCTCGTCCTGTGTGCCTCGCTTTGCTGCTTTGCCTCCGAAGACGTCATCGTCGAACGCGATATCGCTTACGCATCCATTCCACACGACAAATTGGCGATGGACATTGTCCGTCCGAAGGCCCCGGGAAAGTATCCGGCGATTGTCATGATCCACGGCGGCGGCTTCAGCGGTGGCAAACGCGATAGCTATTTGCCAATGGCTACCCGCCTGGCCAAAAACGGATATGTGGCTGCCACCATCAGCTATCGCCTGGCCCCCATGTTCCAGTTCCCGCTGCCGCTCCACGACGTGAAATCGGCCGTCCGGTTCCTCCGCGCGAATGCGGAGAAATACAATATCGACGGCACGAAGGTGGGCGCCATGGGCGTCTCCGCAGGCGCCACTTGGGCACAGTTCCTGGCCGTGTCCCGCAACATCCCATCGCTCGAAGGGAACGGCCCCCACAAGGATCAATCGAGCAGCGTCGACTGCGCCGTCAGCTTCTACGGACGCTCCGATATGCGCCGCGCCTATGAAGGCAGCCGCAACGCCGCTGTAGCTCTTCCGGCGCTCCTGGGCGGCGACCGTGCACACGCACTCGACGCCCACTTCCGCGCCAGCCCGCTCTCCTGGGTGAACCCCGACTCCGCCCCGATTCTTGCCATCCACGGAACAAACGATCAGAACGTACCCTACGAACAGTCCCTATTTCTCATTGAGCGCCTCAAGAGCGTCGGCGTCGCCGCTGAACTGGAAACCATTGCCGAGGCAGGGCACGGCTTCAAGGGTGCCGACGAGGAGCGCGCCTTTGCCCGCGCGCTGGATTTCCTAAACCGAAAATTAAAGCCGCAACTCTTCGAAACCCGCCGTATCGTTGTCACCGATCACGGTCCCGGTGCCGAAATCCTTGGCCTGAGCTGGCCGAGCGGACGCATCTTGTGGCGCCGCCCTAACCACCGTGGAACGGAGGTCTCCGTCCTGCCCAACGGCAACGTTCTCTACATCGAAGATCCTAAAGGTATCGTCACTGAAGTTGACAAGGACCAGAAGGTGGTTTGGCAATACAAAATCACCGGCGCAAGCTTGGTGAGCGCGCAGCGATTGGCGAATGGCAACACGCTCCTGGTGGATGACGTGGCTACGAAAGTCTTCGAAGTGACTCCCGAAGGCACCTTGGCGTGGAGCGTGGAGAAGCCCGAGTACAAAGGGCTGGCCATGCGCCGCGCCCGGCGCTCGCCCACCGGAACCACAGTCGTCGCGGTTCAAAAGGCTGGACTGCTCTTGGAGTTGGACAAGGCAGGCGCCGTCGTAAAGAAGTGGGAATTCCCCGGGCGAATGCCGGCCCACGCTTTGCCATTGGCGGATGGCACAATGTTGATCGGACTGGCAGGCCCAGGCGAAGTCCGGAAAGTTGGCCCGGACGGAAAGGTTATCACCGTTTTCGGCGGCATGAACAACGCCGCGCGTCTGGCCTGGACCTCCGGTTTCGCCCCGCTCCCCGACGGCGGACTGCTCGTCTCCGATTATATGGGCAGCCGCATCGTCGAGTTCGACGCGGCAGGCAAGATCGTCCATCAGTTGAAGAATCTGAGCTGGGCGATGACTAGCGTGGGGGTTCTGCCGTAGCAATATCGAGCGGTTCGGTATCGCCCCGAAAATTGTCGAAAGTGCACTCCAGCCGGGTGCTCGATTCGCTCCAATCCTCCGGAATCGTCACGTCGATCTGGTAGATCCCGATGGAGCCCGCCGCAAGCCCGGCGAACGGCACTTCGACGCCTCGGACGCGGTTAGGGCCATGCAGATAACAGGCCATCGGCGTCGTAATGCGCGCGACCGGATCCGCCGGTGATCGTTCTCCAGTTGCCACCGGACGGTCAACGGGCCCCATATTGCCTGCAAAAACGTGAATTGTCTCGCCCGGACGCGCCGGATCGTCCTTGGTGACTTTGCCCCGGAAGTCCTGATGCGCCGCTTGCAGGGCCGGCGCTGGAGAGAAGAAGTCCCGCTCAAAAGTGATGATAGGGCGGTCCGTAGCGGAGAAGTTCACCTCCTGGCGGAACGGATTGCCGGGACCCTGTATAACGAGTGGCCTGACCCCGGGATTGGAACTGGCGAACTCCCACGGAACCTGCGCCGCGCCGCCCTTGCTCGAAGCTTCGGAAATTGGAAAGGTCACATTGTCCACCTGGACCTTCGTCCGCTCGCTGAGACCGCTCCCGCTGAATCGAACGACCGAGCCGGGGAGAACCGAATTGGATCCGGCGAAAACGAACGGCGTTTCGGGAATGACCTCGGTGACGGCGCCGGTAGCCCTTTGGATGCGCAGCAGTTGGCCGGAAGCGCTGACGAGCCAGACCAGTTGGCCGTCGCCACTTACGATGGCCCTTTGAATACCGGCTTCGGAATACAGCGGTTTCGGCTCGCCTCCGGGCGCGAGGATCATCAGAGCGCCGGGCGTGATGTAGAGCAGCGTTCCATCGTTGGCGAAGGACGGTTGATAGCCGAAGTCGCCCCGCGGTACATTGGCCAGTTGGCGGTGATGGGAGCCCTGCGGATCGGTTAGAAGAAGCTCGTGGACGAGGCGGCCGGACCTCTCGTAGGCGATCCGGTCTCCGTTGGGACTGAGGCTCGCTCCGCCGACTCCATCGGCCCCGGGGATCAGCCGGGGGGGCTGACCGAGTGGGGCGATGTAGAGATGTTGCGGGAAGTCGCGGAGTAGTATCGTCCCATCGTTGGCGATACTCTGCGGACCGGTGCTGAAGTAGATATCCGGGAATGGGGTGACGGCAAATGAACCAACCTCAATGATCACTGGCCGCAGGTTCAGTATGGACCCGAGCAGGAAGCGGCCGTTGCGGGAGATTTGGAGGCTGCTGAACGCGCTGTTCGCCAGCCCCGGAAACTGAAAGTACGTGCGGGGGACACCGCTGAGACCGCAACTTCCGGACATGCACGGATAGTAAATGGCATAACTCGTAATCGATCCGTCTCCGCTGGTAAGAGGCAGGACGGCGGAGGGGGCGAAGATGGGAACGGTTGTTGCGGCCCCGCCGGTCGCGAATAGCTCAATTGTGTCGCCGGCGATCCTGTAGATCTTGGAACGGCTGTCTTCCGTACCTGTAATCAATGTCGTACTGAAGTACAGCGTTCCGGTGTCGGTCGCCGCCAAACTGTAGAACTGGGCAGGCAAACTGGCCGCAAGAATTCCGGCCAGAAGCAAAAACCGCATTTCTAATCTCCCATGGGCGCCAGTGCCGGTTGTCCGGACGCAGGCATCGCCTTCCTGGGACGCGTCAACCGCGCCTGAAGTTTCGAGAGGTAGAGGTAAACAACCGGCGTCAGATACAACGTGATGAGCTGCGAGAACAACAGGCCGCCAACAACGCAAAGACCCAACGGCCGCCGCGCTTCGCCGCCCGCGCCCTGCCCCAGGGCGATCGGCAGCGCGCCCAGCAGCGCGCACATCGTGGTCATCATGATGGGCCGGAACCGGATCAGGCAGCCCTGATAAATGGCGTCGTACGGACTACGCCCCTCTACGCGCTCCGCTTCCAAGGCGAAGTCGATCTGCATGATCGCGTTTTTCTTCACAATGCCGATCAACAGAATCAGCCCGACAAACGAATAGATGTTCAAATCGAGCTTGAACAGGTACAACGTCAGCAGCGCGCCAAATCCCGCGGAAGGCAAGCCCGAAAGAATCGTCAACGGATGAATGAAGCTCTCGTAGAGAATCCCCAACACCAGATAAACGACGAAGATCGCAACAAATAACAGAAGAACCAGGTTCTTGGACGACTGCTGGAACGCCGCGGCCGTGCCTTGGAACGTACGATTCACGCTAGCCGGCAATGTCCGGTCGGCGAGATCTTCAATATTCGTAACCGCATCGCCCAGGGAAACCCCCGGTGCCGTATTGAAGGCGATGGTGACCGCCGTCAACTGGCCGTAGTGATTGATAGCCTGCGGTCCCGCTCTCGGTTCCATCTTCGCCACAGCGTCCAGCGGGACCAGCTTCCCGTCGTTGGACCGAATGTACAGATTCGAGACGTCGCGCGGGTCGGACTGGAATCCGCGCTCCACTTCCAACAGCACGCGGTACTGATTGTCCGGCGCATAAATCGTCGAAATCCACCGCGGACCATAGGCGGAGAACAGCGCGTTCTCTATCTGCTCCGGTGTTACGCGAAGCGTCGCAGCCTTGTCGCGGTCGATCACAACATGCAGCTCGGGGTTCTTGATCTGCAAGTCGCTGGTGACGTCGATGAGCCCCGGAATCTTCGCCATGTCGCGCTCCATCTCCGGCGCGAATTTATAGAGCGCCGCGGTATCCGCGCTCAGCAGTGTGTACTGATAGAGGCTCTTCGTCAGCGTGCCGCCGATCCGGATGCTGGGCGGAACCTGCAAAAACGCCCGCATATCCGGAAGGCTATTCATCTGCGGGCGCAAGCGTGCAATGACCTTGTCGACGCTCTCCTTCCGCTCATGCAGCGGCTTCAAATGGAAGAACATTCGGCCGAAGTTAGCGCCATTGGCCGTTGACCCACCCGACGTGCTGCCGATGCCGCTGAAGTAGCCGGCAACCGCCGGGTCCTTCCGGACAATATCCGCTAATTTCTGAACATTGTCCATCATCTGCGAGTGCGATGTGCCCTGCGGCGCCTCGATGATCGTGAAAATATGCCCGATGTCTTCGTTTGGCAAGAAGCCTTTTGGAACTATTTGAAACAGATAAACCGTGCCTCCGAGAATCGCGAAGGAGAGCACCAGAACGGAGAGTTTGTGCCGCATCGTCCAAACCAGGCTCCGGTCGTAGGCATGCAGCATCCCGTCGAAGATGCGCTCGGTGAAGTTGTAAAGTCGCCCATGGCCCCCGTGGTGTGGCTTCAGGAACCGCGCCGAGAGCATCGGCGTCAGCGTGACCGACACGAAGCCCGAAACGAGAATGGCGACAACGATCGTGACCGAGAACTCCCGGAACAGCCGTCCCAGAATGCCGCCCATGAAGAGCAGGGGAATAAACACTGCCGCCAGGGAGATTGTCATGGAGACGATCGTGAAGCTCACTTCCCGCGCCCCTTCGAACGCCGCCCGCATCGGCGGCACGCCATTCTCCATATGGCGAACGATGTTTTCCAGCACCACGATGGCGTCGTCCACCACGAAGCCGATGGCAAGAATCAGCGCCATCATCGAAAGGTTGTCCAGGCTGTACTCACACAGGTACATCACCGCGAACGTACCCACCACCGCGATCGGCAGCGCCAGGCTGGGAATCACCGTCGCCGAGATGTTGCGCAGGAACAGGAAGATCACCATCACCACCAGCCCCAGCGTCAGGATCATCGTGAACTGAACGTCTTCAAACGATTCTCGAATCGTCGCCGCCCGGTCCGTCATGATGTTCAATTTCACCGTCGGCGGAAGCATCGCATTAAAGGAAGGGAACAGCGCCTTCACGCCATCGGCCACCTCAATCGCATTGGTGCCGGGTTGCCGCAGAACCATCATGATCAACGCCCGTTGCGATCCCTCGGACGTGTTGTACCAGGATGCCGCCTTGTCATCCTCGACGCTATCTATTACTGTCGCGATCTCGTCCAACCGCACCGGCGATCCGCCCACATAGGTGACGATCATCGGCTTATACGCGTCCGCATTCACTAGCTGCCCGGTGGCATGAATCGTAACCATCTGATCCTTCCCGTAGAGCGTGCCCGTCGGAATATTCACGTTGTGACGGCGAATGGCCGATTCCACTTCGTCTATGCCGATGCCGCGCGAAGCCAATGCGTCCGGGTTCACCTGGATCCGAACCGCATACTTTTGCGCGCCCATGATCTGCACCTGCGCCACGCCGGGTACCATCGACATGCGCTGCGCCATCATCGTGTCGGCATACTCATGCAGCTTGTAAAGCGGCATCGTCTTGGAGGTGATCGTCAGATACAGCACCGGCTGATCGGCCGGATTCACCTTCCGGAATGTGGGCGGATTGGTCATGCCCGGCGGCAGCAGCGGCGACGCCTGCGTAATGGCCGCCTGCACATCCTGCGCCGCTGCGTCCAGGCTCCGGCTCAGAGCGAATTGAAGGGTGATCGACGTAACTCCCAACGTGTTGGTGGAGTTCATCGAATCTAACCCTTCAATTGTCGAGAACTGCCTCTCCAACGGCGTTGCAATGGCCGATGCCATCGTCTCCGGATTGGCGCCCGAAAGACTGGCGTTCACCACCAGCGTCGGCAAATCGACGTTGGGAAGATCGCTCACCGGAAGGTACTTGTAAGCCACGGCGCCGAAGATCGTAATCGCCAGCATGATCAGCGACGTCGCCACCGACCGCTGAATGAACAGTCCGGTGAAACCGCCCTGGCTGCCGGTAGGCGTGCTCATGATATCGCCTTCACTTTCATGCCGGGCGACAATCTCAGATGGCCTTCCACAACCACGCGCTCCCCGTTTTGCAGGCCCTTGTCAATGGCAACCTCGCGCTCCAGCTTGATCCCCGCTGTAACGGGACGCATCTCCACGGTCTGCGCGTCCGTCAGCACGTACACGTAATTTCCAGACTGGCTGTTCTGCAGCGCCGAAACAGGTACCACCACTGCATTCGCCTGCTCCTCCAGCAGCACCCGAACATGAACGAACTGCCCCGGCCACAGCCGCGTCTCGTTGTTCGCGAAAGTCGCCTTCAATCGAATCGTCCCCGTTGCGGCATCCACCGCGTTATCGAGGAATGTAATGGTGCCGCGCGAATCGGGCAGCGTGTCGCCGGGAATAGACGCCGAAACCGCTAGCCCCCCGGCGCCCATCTTCTGCCGAAGTGAGATCAGCCTGGCCTCCGGCACGGTAAAGGTA
>Ga0315912_10002047_pt1 | contig 22518 bp, 21 predicted proteins | sample VfabasoilMG_FD_204469 | JGI IMG/M metagenome (GOLD analysis project Ga0315912, IMG submission 204469) | Garden soil microbial communities collected in Santa Monica, California, United States - V. faba soil | ecosystem: Environmental > Terrestrial > Soil > Garden | place: USA: California...
CATCACGATGGATCCCGCCGTGGACACGCCGGAACGGCTGGGCGAGATGGCGGCGGCTCACGGCCTGGAAGGGAGCGTCTTCCTCGGAGGCGATCCCGAGCATGTGGAGCGCCTGCTCCACGGCCTCGGCTTCTCGTGGAAGCGCGACGCGACGACGGGGCTGATCGATCACGTGCCGTCATGCGTCGTGCTCGATCGCGAAGGACGGATCGCGCTGCGCTCGGGACTGGGCGCTCGAGGCGATCGATGGCTGGCGGCGACATTGAGGTACGTGGCCTCGGAAAGGGCGGCGCCTGCCATGAAGGCGGAAGCGTCAGGGATCGATCCGACCTGAGAGCGAGAGGCTGGCATCTTCGGCGAAGGAGGCTGCATGAGCGAAGGCGACGGGGTGGGCGCGGCAGGCGAGGAGCATCCTCGCGGCACGCTGGTGATCGTGCTGGTGTTCGGGCTGATCATGGCGCTCGCGTGGGCGGCCGTGTACTTCGGGATCTTCGTCCCGCGCGGTCCGGTGGGATCATGAAGATCCACATCTACGAGAAAGCGTGGATGGTGGGCTCTCTCGGGGTTCTCGTCGCGTTCGCGGCGGCGATCCTCGGAAGCGCCGTGGCGCAAGGTCTGCACCCGCCGAGCCACGTCGAGACCATCGATCCGACGACGGCGGGCAGCGATCCACGCTTCTCCGCGACGGGCGTCCACCAGACGACGGACGGCGCCGAGGTGATCGTGCTGGCGCAGGTGTGGGCCTTCATCCCCGCCGAGATCCGCGTTCCGGCGGGGAAGAAGATCACCTTCCGCCTCACGAGCCCGGACCTCGTGCACGGCTTCCAGGTCGTCGGCACGAACGTCAACGTGATGGTCGTGCCCGGCTACGTGAGCCAGGTGACATCGACGTTCGAGCGGCCGGGCGAGTACCTGATCGCCTGCAACGAATACTGCGGCGTGGGCCACCACATGATGGCCGGCAAGCTCATCGTGGAGGCTCCATGAACACGTGGCGAAGGCTGGCGCTCGCGAACTTCGGCGTCGCGACGGGCGCCTTCGGGATCGCGGCGCTCATGGCCGTGATGCAGGCGCTCTCTCGCGCCGACCTCCACCTGCCCGCGAGGACGGCGAGCCTCTACTACATGAGCGTGACGGCCCACGGCGTGCTCATGGCGCTCGTCTTCACGACGTTCTTCATCATGGGCTTCGGCTACGTCGTCGCCCGGCACGCGCTCGACAGGGAAGTCGTCGCGCCCGGGCTCGCGTGGGGATCCTTCTGGGTGGCGTCGGCGGGGACCCTCGCCGCGGCGGCCGCAATCCTCTCCGGCAAGGCGAGCGTGCTCTACACGTTCTATCCGCCGCTCAAGGCGCATCCCGCGTTCTACATCGGCGCGGCGCTGCTGATCGTCGGATCGTGGGGATGGAGCGCGGTGATGCTGCTGTCGTACCGCGCGTGGCGGCGCGAGCAGCCGGAGGCGGCGACGCCCCTCGCGATGCACGGGATGCTCGCGACGGTCATCGTCTGGCTGCTCTGCAGCGTGGGCGTCGCGGTCGAGGTGGTCGTGATGCTCATCCCGTGGTCGCTCGGCCTGGTGGACCGCGTGGATCCGGTGCTCGCGCGCACGCTGTTCTGGTACTTCGGCCATCCGCTCGTGTACTTCTGGCTGCTGCCGGCCTACGTGGCGTGGTACGCGATCATCCCGCGCGCGACGGGCGGGAGGCTGTTCTCGGATCGCCTGGGACGCATGGTCTTCGTGCTGTTCATCCTGCTGTCCACGCCGGTGGGCTTCCACCACCAGTTCCTCGATCCCGGCATCCGTGCGGGTTGGAAGTACCTGCACTCGATCCTGACCTTCGCCATCCTCTGGCCCTCGCTGGTGACGGCGTTCACCGTGATCGCGTCGCTCGAGATCGCCGGGCGCATGCGCGGCGGGCGCGGCCTGTTCGGGTGGGTGAGGACGCTGCCCTGGGGCGAGCCGTTCTTCACGTCGGTCATCCTCGCGATGCTGACCTTCACGCTCGGCGGGCTCGGCGGCGCCATCAACGCCAGCTACGCGATGAACGCGATGATCCACAACACCGCATGGGTGCAGGGCCACTTCCACCTCACCGTGGGCACGGCCTTCGCGCTCACGGCGATGGGGTTGAGCTACTGGCTGCTGCCCCGCATCACGGGGAAGGCTCTCCGCTTCGAGGCCTTCGCGCAGGTCCAGCCATGGCTCTGGTTCGGCGGGATGATGCTGTTCTCCATCGCGAACCACGTCACCGGCCTCATGGGCATGCCGCGCCGCGTCTACGAGGCGGGCTACATGGGCGCGGAGGCGGCGAAGGCGTGGGCTCCGTGGACGGCCGTCTCGGCGACCGGCGGCGTGGTCCTGTTCATCAGCGCGATGTTCTACGTGCTCGTCGTCGTCGGCACCGTGCTCTGGGGCCGCAAGCTCGACGCGGCGCCGGCGATCGAGTTCGCCGTCGCGCTCGATCCGCCGGCGTCGCGAACGATCTGGGATCGCGTCGGGCTCTGGACGGTGCTCGCCGTCGTCCTGATCCTCGTCGCGTACGCCGTGCCCCTCTACCAGCTCCTCTCGCTCGAGCGCTTTGGCGCGCCAGGGATGTCGCCGTTCTGATGTCCTCGACGCGATCCTGCGTCGCCGACGGAACGGCACGTGGCGCTTCGCGTCGTCGGGCGGCCGCGCTGTCGCGTGCGATCGCGACGCAGCGCGCCCGACGATACCCGGTGTTCGCTCGCGGCCCCGAGCGGCCGCCGTGCGAACGCCGGGTTCACTCGAGACATCCCACGGGAGCCGGTCGATGGTCCCATCGCAGGACGGCCCACTCGGCGCGCCCGTGCGGAGATCGCTCATGATCCGATCCGAGCCGTACAGGCTGTTCTTCCCGCTCGCGCTCCTCATGGGGGGCGCGGGCGTGGGGCACTGGCTGCTGTACACGACGGGGATCCAGCGCGACTACTCGGGGCAGGCGCATGCGCTGGTCCAGGTGCAGTCGTTCCTCATGGCGATCGCCGCCGGCTTCCTGATGACGATGATCCCGCGCCGCACCAGCACGGCGCCGGCATCGTCGCTCGAGATCGGCGCGATCGTCGTCGGGCTCGTCGTGAGCGCGGTGGCGGCGCTCGCGCGAGCATGGGGATGGGCAGAGGCCGCATTCCTCCTCGTGCTCGCCGTGTTGACGATCTTCGCCCTGCGCCGCTTGATGCGCGGCGGCGTGAGGCCGCCGGCAGCGTTCGTGCTGATCCCCATCGGCCTGCTGCAGGCGGCGATCGGCGCCGGAATGGTGGGGTTCGCGGGCGCGGCGATGGTTCCCGTCGGAAGGGGCATGCTCCAGGAAGGACTCTTCCTGTGTCTCATCCTCGGCACCGGCCACCTCGTCATGCCGGTGCTCTCCGGTCACGACGCCCCTGGCGACGGTGAGTTGCGCGGATACCTGGGGCATGCCGCCGCGGGGATCGGCATCGTCGCCAGCTTTCCCGCGCAGGTCTTCGTCGCCGAGCGACTCGGCATCGATGCCGGGACGCGCATGGGCTGCGGCCTGCGCGCAGCGATCTTCCTCGTCGAGGCGTTGGCGTGCATGCGCGCGTTTCGCTGGCCGGTCGTGCCCGGCCTGCATCGGCGGATCGCGTGGCTGGCGTTCTGGATGGTGCCGCTCGGCGAGGCGCTCGCCGCCGCGTGGCCCACGCATCGCGTCGGCCTCCTCCACGTGACCTTCATCGGCGGCTTCGGCCTGCTGGCGTTCACGATCGCCGCGCACGTCATCGGCGCGCATGGCGGCGAGCCGGGCAGCCTCGATCTCCGTCCGCGCAGCGTCGCGATCTTCGGCTTGCTGTTCCTGCTGGCGCTCTTCACGCGCGTGACGGCGGATCTCTTCGCCGAGGGCTACTGGGTCCACGTCGGCGCCGCGGCCGCCATATGGCTCGCGGCGCTCGTGGCGTGGGCGATCGCATTCCTCCCCGGCGCCTGGCGCCGCGGGCAGCGGGTGGTGGAGATCGAGATGCCGTCCGGCCGTCGCTGATGCGTGCCGCCCGTCCGAGCCGCGAGAGGTCGGTCACGAGAGGACGTGCCGCGTTCGCGCTCTGCGTCGCGGCCCTCCTGACGTGGCGCTGCGGGGGATGGGCGGCCGACGTCGTCGTCACGCCGCGCCAGGCTATCGGCGAGGCGCCGACGCTCGAACAGCGGGCGATGCTGCGCGGCATCCGGCGTCGCATCGACGAGGGCGAGCACGCCGAGATGCGCCGCTGGTTTCCAGAAGGCGGGCTGTTCTCGCTGTCGTTCACGGCCTTCACGTTCGCCGCAACCTCTGGCGACGACGAGGAGCTCCAGGCGGAGGCTCGCTCCGCGATCCTTGAGCTGCTCGCGCGCAGCGAGCTGGAAGCGGCGCAGGATCCGTTCGCGTCGTGGGGCGACACTCCGTGGCGGGGCGTCATCTACGAGGGACACCGGAACCTGATGCGTGCGGCCTACGTCGCGACGGGTGGCGATTCCCCGACCATTCTCGACGACTACCACCGCGCGACGGCCGATCTCGCCCGGCGATTCCTGGCTGCGCCCTCGGGCAACCTCGAGAGCTATCCGGATCGGATCTGGCCGGTGGACAACGTGGTGGCGCTCGAGAGCCTTCGCCTCCATGACGCCCAGTTCGGGACGACGATCGGCGCGGAGGCGATCGCGCGCTGGTCGCGCCTGACGCGCCAGTGCATCGACCCCGAGACCGGGCTTCTCGTCAGCGAGATCGACGTCTGGGGGGCGCACGTGCGCGACGGCCCGCGCGGCTGCGCGCTCTCGTGGATGATGGCGTTCCTGCCGGCTCTCGACGGCGAGCTCGCCCGATCGCAGTGGGCCCTCTATCGCGATCGTTGGAGCGTGAACGTGCTCGGCATGCGTGGCCTGCGCGAGTGGCCGCCGGGCCAGCGCGGTCACGTGGATGCCGACACGGGTCCGATCGTTCTCGGCATCGGCGGCGCGGCGAGCGCGTTCGGCGTGGCTGCGGCGCACGCCAACGGCGATGGCGACACGTTCGCGCGCATGGTGCTGCCGCTCGAGATCATGACGGCGCCCTCGTTCAACTGGCGCGGCGAGAAGCAGCTCCTCGGTGGCCGCGTGCTGCTCGCCGACGTCCTGTCCGTCTGGGCGCGCACCTGGGTTCCGCTGGATGCTCCACGCGAAGTGCGCGGCGCGGCAACACCGCCGCTGGCACCGACTCTCCTCGCCGTCGCCCTGCTGCTCGCTCCCGTCGGCGTCGCGTGGCGCATCGCCTTCCGCACGGTGCGCGGCAGGGGCGATCGGGGCGCGCGATGGGTGGCATGCGCCCACGTCGTCATCGCTCTCGCCGCGATGGCGCTCGACGCGACGTTGCTCATCCCGATTGCGGCCTCTGCGGCGCTCGACGCTCTGGAAGCGAGGCTGACGCGAGTGCCGCCTGCCTAGCGTGGTGCCAGCGAAGTCCCGTGGTTGTTCATCCGATACACGCGAGGCGTCGCGTCCCGGGCTAGGCGATCAGCCCTCGTCCAGCTTCCGCACGAAGCAGCTCTGGCGCGCGGAGGCGCCGTCGCTCACGGGCTGGCTCTCGCCGGTCGCGATGAATCCGAGCGCGCGATAGAAGTCGGCGGCCGACGGATTGGTGTCGTCCACCCAGAGCCTGAGCTCCCGGGCGCCGTGCGTGGCCGCCCACGTCATCGCGCCATCCACGAGCCGGCGACCGAGACCCCGGCGGCGGTAGCGAGGATCGATCCAGGCCGACGTGAGGTACGCGTGACCTTCCACCCTGGGGCAGAGGTAGCAGGTCGCCGTTCCGCAGGCTTCGTCGTCGTCGAGCACGACGAGCCCAAGGCAGCGATCGCGCCACGTCGCGTCGAGGCCCCCGACCTGCGCCGCCAGCTCGTGCCAGTGCGCGTCGGGAAGCGCCGACTCCTCGTCGAACGCTCCCGGACCGAACGCATGGGGCGCATCGAGAAGCGATCGGAGACGGACTCGCTTGATCAGCATGCCCTCGGAGGCTCGCAGCGCTCGTACTTCCATGGCGGGAGGGATCATGGCATCCCGGCGCGTGCCCATGGGCTGCGACGGTCGTCGACGATCCCCCCGCGTGCAACGCGGCGGCAGGTAGGGCAACATGCGGGCCACCTCCAGGAGACAAGACATGGCCAGCACCAACACCGTCCGCCTCCATCGCGTCCTCAAGGCGCCCGCCGACCGCATCTACCGCGCGTTCCTCGATCGCGACGCGATGGCCAGGTGGCTTCCGCCCTACGGCTTCACCGGAGCCGTCCACGAGTGCGATGCGCGCGTGGGCGGCTCCTACCGCATGTCGTTCACGAACTTCGGCACCGGGAAGAGCCACGCGTTCGGCGGCAAGTACGTCGAGCTGACGCCGAACGAACGGATCCGGTACACGGACAAGTTCGAGGATCCCAACCTGCCGGGCGAGATGCAGACTTCCGTCACGCTGCGCGGCGTCATCGGCGGGACGGAGCTCACGATCGTCCAGGAAGGCGTGCCTGCCGTGATCCCCGTCGAGATGTGCTACCTCGGCTGGCAGGAGTCGCTCGCGCAGCTCGCGCACCTGGTCGAGCCGGAGATCCCGGACGGTCCCTGATCGACGGGCGTAGACTCGTACGAGAGGGCAACTGATGCCGCGCGCGCCGAAGGGACGGCCTGCCGTCTCGTCCGAGTCCGCCCATGCTGGTCCCGCGAGGCGGAGCCGCACCGCGCCGTCTCGGGCGAGCGACGAGGCGCTCGCCGCCGCGATGCTCGGCGCCATGCCCGGCCTCGCGTACGCCCACGATCGAGCGGGCCGGCTGCTCCGCTGGAACCGCAACCTCGAGGCGGCCTCCGGTCGCTCGCGCGACGAGGTCGCGCGGATGCACCCGCGCGACTTCTTCGAGCCGAGCGACCGGCCCTCGCTCGACGAGTGCATCCTCGAAGCCTTCGAGACCGGCGAGTCGCGCTTCGACGCGACGTTCGTCGGCGTGGGCGGCACGCGCACGGCGTACTCGCTCACGTGCCGGCGCGTCGACGTCGGCGATGACGCCTGCCTGCTCGGGGTCGGCGTCGAGATCCCGCCTCGCACGCTCGATCGACTCGCGGAGAGCGAGAAGCGGTACCGCGACCTCGTCGAGCATGCCAACAGCATCATCCTGCGCTGGGACGCGCAGGGCCGCGTCACCTTCCTGAACGAGTTCGGGCTGCGGTTCTTCGGCTATGCCTCGGACGAGATCGTCGGCCGTCACGTCGTGGGCACCATCGTGCCCTTGGTGGAGACCGGCGGACGCAACCTTGAGACGCTCATGGACGAGGTGTGCGCAGCCCCCGACTCGTTCGAGTACAACGTCAACGAGAACGTGCGTCGCAACGGCGATCGCGTCTGGATCGCGTGGACGAACCGGATCGTGCGCGACGCTCAGGGCGCCGTGGTCGAGCTCCTGAGCGTCGGCACCGACATCACCGAGCGCCGCCGCAGCGAGGAGGCGCGTCGCGCGGCCGACGTGAAGCTGCGCAACGAGAAGCTGTTCTCCGACTCGATGATCGAGAGCATGCCGGGTGTCCTGTACCTCTACGACGCGAACGGACGCTTCCTCCGATGGAACCGGAACTTCGAGACGGTCTCGGGCTACAGCGCCGGCGAGATCGCGCGGCTCCACCCGCGCGACTTCTTCTCGGACGACGAGAAGCCGCGCGTCGAGGCGGCCATCGCGCGGGTGCACGCGACGGGGGATGCCACGATCGAGGCGCCGCTCCGGGTGCGCGACGGGAGCGAGACGCCCTACTTCTTCACGGGCCGGCGCGTGGACTATCCCGAGGGACCCTGCGTCGTGGGCGTCGGCATCGACATCTCCGAGCGCAAGGAGGCGGAGCTGCGCTTCCATGCACTCTTCGAGCAGACGCCCGTCGGCGTCGTCGTGCTCGATCCGGAAACGGGCGGCATCCTCGAGTGCAACGAGCAGGCGGCGCGGCAGCTCGGCCACTCGCGCGACGAGCTCACGCTCATGAGGCTCGCCGACATCGCCGCGTCGGATGACGCCGATGCGATCCGCGATCGGCTGGCGAGCCTTCCCGAGGGAGGCACGACGCAGCTCGAGATGCGGCAGCGCACGAGGTCGGGCGAGGTTCTCCACGTCCTCGTCTCCGCGCAGGCGATCGAGCTGTCGGGGAAGAAGGTCCTGCACTGCGTCTTCCATGACATCACGGATCGCCATCGCATCGCCGTCGAGCGCGAGAAGCGCGATCGCGCCGAGGCGGCCGATCGGCTGAAGTCCGCCTTCCTCGCGACGATGTCGCACGAGCTGCGCACGCCCCTCAACTCGATCATCGGGTTCACCGGGATCCTGCTGAAGGGGCTCGCCGGCCCCCTCACCGCGGAGCAGTCGAAGCAGCTCGAGATGGTGCGCACGAGCGGCCGGCATCTCCTGAGACTGATCAACGACGTGCTGGACATCTCCAAGATCGAGGCCGGCCAGCTCGAGGTGGCTCGCGAGCGCTTCGATCCGAAGCACTCGATCTCGACGGTCATCGAGAGCGTGAAGCCGCAGGTGGACGCGAAGGGCCTCGCGCTGCGCGTTCACGTGCCGGAGGCGCTGCCGGAAGCGATCGGCGACGAACGGCGCTTCGAGCAGGTGCTGCTCAACCTGCTCAGCAACGCGATCAAGTTCACCGAGCGCGGCGAGATCTCCCTGAGCGCGTCCCTGGTGGACGGGTTCCTCCCTCCTGACGGGCAGCCCGCGCGAAGGGCCATCCGCCTGAGCGTCGCCGACACGGGCATCGGCATCAAGCGGGAGGATCTTCCGGAGCTCTTCGTCCCGTTCCGCCAGGTCGAGTCGGGCCTCGCGCGCAGCCACGACGGCTCGGGTCTCGGCCTGGCGATCTGCCGTCGCCTCGTCGAGCTGATGGGAGGCGAGATCGCGGTGACGAGCGCGTGGGGCGAGGGCAGCACGTTCACCGTGACGCTTCCGCTGCAAGAAGGGGAGAGACCATGACGGCGAGGATCCTGCTCATCGAGGACAACGCGCAGAACCGCTACCTCGCGACGTTCCTCCTCGAGGCGCGCGGTTACCAGATCGTGCAGGCGGAGACCGGGCCCCTCGGCCTCGAGGAGGCGGCGCGCGTGCAGCCCGATCTGATCGTGCTCGACATCCAGCTTCCCGGCATGGACGGCTACGCCGTGACGCGCGCGCTGAAGAGCGACCCGCGCCTCGAGCCCATTCCCGTCGTGGCCGTCACCTCGCACGCGATGGTCGGCGATCGCGAGAAGTGTCTCGAGGCCGGAGCCGAGGGCTACATCGAGAAGCCGATCAATCCCGACACGTTCGTGGCGGAGATCGAGCGGTTCCTGCGCCCGGCAGCCGACGGGGCCGCGCGATGAGGCGCATCCTCGTGGCGGACGATCATCCGGAGAACCGCGAGTTCATGCGCGCGCTGCTCGAAGGCAACGGCTTCGCCATGGACGAGGTCGGGACCGGCGAGGAGGCGCTGGTTGCGGCGCGGCAACTCCCCGTGAACGCGATCGTCTCGGACCTCATGATGCCGGGGATGGACGGGTACACGCTGCTGCGCCACTGGAAGGCCGACGACGATCTCGCGCGCGTCCCGTTCATCGTCTACACCGCCACGTTCACCGAGCCGCGGGACGAGCGGCTCGCGCTCGCGCTCGGCGCCGACGCCTTCATCGTGAAGCCCGCCGAGCCCGACGCGCTCCTCGCCGGCATCCTCGACGTGCTGGCGCGCATCGAGCGCGGCGAGAAGCCGAACGCACAGGGCAGCTCGTCCGAGGACACGGCGCTGCTGCACGCGCACAACGAGGTCCTACTGCGCAAGTACGAGTCGAAGGCGCGGCAGCTCGAGAGGACGAACCGCGAGCTGCTCGAGGAGATCGCGGAGCGGAGACGCACGGAGGAAGCGCTGCGAGCGAGCGACGAGCGCTTTCGCGCGACGTTCGAGCTCGCCGCCGTCGGCATCGCGCACGTGGGCATCGACGGCGCGATCCTGCGCGTGAACGATCGCCTCTGCGAGATGACCGGTCGCTCGCGCGAGGACCTGCTCGGGGCGCAGTACGCGGAGCTGATCCTCCCCGAGGATCTCCCGGATGCCGAGGCCGCGCGTCGCGCGATGCTCGCGCGAAGCCGCGCCACCAACTCGGTGGATCGGCGCTGCAGGCGCAAGGACGGCAGCACCTTCTGGGCCAACGTCGTCACGACGCTTCCGTGGGATGACGCCGGCCAGCCCACCTACTTCATCTCGGTGCTCGTGGACATATCGGATCGCAAGGAGCTCGAGGGACAACTGCTCCAGGCGCAGAAGATAGAGGCCGTCGGCCTCCTCGCAGGCGGCGTCGCGCACGACTTCAACAACCTGCTGACGGTCATCACGGGCTACTGCCAGTTGATGCTGCACGAGCCGCAGGCCAGCGATCTCCAGCGCGAGGCGACGCACGCCATCATCGATGCGGGCAGGCGGGCCGCGGCGCTGACCGGGCAGCTCCTCGGCTTCAGCCGCCGCGCGATCCTCCAGCCTGAGGTGCTGGACCTCAATGCCGTCGTCGAGGAGACGTCGAGCATGCTGCGCCGCCTCATCACCGAGGACATCGAGCTCTCGACGCTGCTCGCGCCGGGCCTCTGGCGCGTGAAGGTGGACGCGGGTCAGCTCGATCAGGTGCTGATGAACCTCGCCGTCAACGCACGCGACGCGATGCCGGGAGGCGGCCGGCTGACCATCGAGACCGCGAACGTCGTGCTGGGCGAGGGCGGCGCGGCGACGCATGCGGACTGCAAGCCGGGTCGCCACGTCAAGCTCGCGATGACGGACACGGGCTGCGGCATGACTCCCGACGTGATGGCCCGCATGTTCGAGCCGTTCTACACGACGAAGGAGGTCGGCAAGGGAACGGGCCTCGGACTCTCGATGGTCTTCGGGATCGTGAGGCAGAGCGAGGGATGCATCCACGTCGAGAGCGAGCCCGGACGTGGGACGAGGTTCGAGATCTACCTGCCGGCCATGGCTGAGCAACCTGCGCAGGATGCCGGCCCTCGGCCGCGAACGGACTTCAGCGGGAACGAGACGATCCTGCTCGTCGAGGACGACGAGGCCGTGAGGCGGCTCGCGATGACGAGCCTGCAACGCTGCGGTTACGCGGTGCTGCCCGCGACGGATGGCAACGATGCCATGAGGATCGCTTTGGAGCATGCCGGCGAGATTGCGATCGCGCTCACCGACGTCGTCATGCCACATCTCGGCGGGCCCGAGCTCGCCGAGCGGCTACGCGCGCGCTTCCCGGGCATCAAGGTGCTGTTCACGAGCGGATACACCGACGACGCCGTCATGCGCCGAGGCGTGATGAAGGCGGATGTCTGGTTCCTGCAGAAGCCCTACACGCCGCAGAGCCTCGCCGCGAAGGTGCGGGAGGTGCTGGACTCGGGGGCTTCCACCGGGCCATCGTGAAGCGCGGCGTGTCCGGAGGGGGGAGGGCTGCTCACCGACAAGGAGTTGATCGATACTGATCATCTGAGCTGACTCATCTCACGCCAAGCCAAGGAGCTTCCGATGCGCCTCACGAGCCCACGAATCGCGTTCAGCCTCGGCCTCGCCGTCACCTTCCTCGCGGGCGGATGCCAGCAGACCGCCAAGGGTCTCGAGGAGGACGCCAAGAGAAACAGCGATCGGATCGAAGCGAGGACCGACCAGGCCGGCGAGAAGATCGCCGCGGGCGCCGAGAAGGCCGCCGAGGCCGTCTCGACGGCGACCGATCAAGCGGCGGTGAACGCCGCAGCGGCAGGGGCCACCCTCGAGGTGAAGACGGCGCTCATGGCGGACAAGCGCGTGGACGCCTCGCGCATCGACGTCGATTCGGACGGCGCGCTGAAGGTCGTGCACGTTCGCGGCTTCGTCGTGACGGCCGCCGAGATCGAGACCGCGACGGAGATCGCGAAGGCGAAAGCCCCCGCGGGCTGGACCGTCTCCAACGAGCTCGTCGCCGCCCCGAAGGCGCCGTAGGCGGCGCGGCGGCGGCTCGATGGCCGCGGGTCGCCTTCGAAAAGCCGGTTGTCGTCGAGCCCGCGAGCGAGCTGACGGCTGTCATCGCCGGCCACTCGATCTTTGCGCGCGCGGCCTCTCGGCACGCGCAACAGCGATGACATCCTTCGAAGGCCCGTCACGGGGCGCGCCCCAGACCACCACGATAGGCCGCGACGCAAGCGCCGCCCATCCCTCGCCCAGCGCTTTCGCCCGCATGCGCAAGCCGCGCTCAATCAGCAACTCGCGCAACTCCTGCCGGCCCCCACGACCCGCGATAGACTGCACCGCTAGCGCCGTCCCGCCGGACTCGACGGAACGGCCTACTACTCGTTAGCCCGACGAGGTGCCGTGTCTCGTACTTGTTGGTGGCGTTCGCCGGCGGCTCGCGCGGGAGCGGCTTCATCGCTCGCGGTGACGCTCGTTGGAGGGGCCACCGTACTCACCATTGAGTACCGCATCTTCCAAGGCCCGGACACGGGGCAACTCGTGCTCATTTGGATCTGGGCGTTCGGTTGCATCGCCGTCGGTTTCGGCGCGCCGGCGCTACTCCTCGGACTCACGATTGGCGCGGCCGCTGGAAACCTCAGCCAGTCCGGATGGAGAGAGGCACCCCTCCTTCTGCTCGGCGGCTCAGCGCACGTGGCCCTCTACAGCCTCGTGGCTTGGCTTGCCGCCCGACAGGGGTTAGGCGCCGATCTATTCGAGCTCCGGTGGCAGATCATTCCTGTAGCAGCCCTAACGGGTATCATCGCGGGGCCGATTGCCGTCCACGGCGCCCTGAATGCAGCGCGTCGCGCGACGGTCGCTGCAGGCTAACCCGGCGTTGCAGCCGCCGCCGCAGAGCCGGCGCGGCTGAACGCCACCTCGTTAGCCAGACGGAATTCGAGGCCGAGCCAGGCATGTGGGACATCGTCAAGCCTGAGTTCGTGCCGGACGGGTCCTTGCGCGAGCTTCATGTCGCTGGAGCCACGCTTGATCATTGGGATCGCCTCTTGGCCGAGGTCTCCGAATGGGGGTGGCCGCTACACTTCACCGTCGATGGCGAGGCCCGGCCGCTTCCCGAGCGCGCCCGAGAGGCTCTGGCGCTCGGTCGGAACGGTGCGGCACTGCTCGCTGTCCAGGTCGGGAGCGTTCGGCTTCACTGCCACTTCTTCGGTGAGCGCCAACTCAGCTTCGACATTGATCCACGTGAAGTCAGCGACGCCGCCGCCTTCGCCAACGTCGCGGCCTTCATGGAACGTCTCGGCGCCGTCACAACTCAGCCTGTTGTCCTCACACCAGAGGGTGGCGCTGCCGTGCCTATCCTCAGCCTCGACCCCGCGACCAAGGCGCTGCGGTACCATGAGCCAGCGTAGCCGTCAGGCAGCGCAGGCTAACCCGGCGTTGCAGCCGACGCCGCCGAGCCGCCGCCGCTGAACGCCAACTCGTTAGCCAGACACAACACCGATGCCCTCTACGCTCGAGCGACTCTCTGCGTGGTACAGCCTCCGTTGTGACGGGGATTGGGAGCATTGCTACGGCATCGAGATCGGCACCCTCGACAATCCTGGATGGCGCGTGAGAATCGATCTCACGGAGACTGATCTGGTTGAGGAGCCATTCGACGAGCTCCGGAGCGAGTACGAACATCAAGTGCGGTGGCTTCGGTGCTGGAAGGAGGGATCGGCATTCCATGCAGCGGGCGGTCCGGAGCAACTTGAAGCAGCGCTGCAGGTATTCTTGGCGTGGGCGGAGTCGCGGACACGTGGGCCGCGGGCTGGCTAGCCCGGCGTTGCAGCCGACGCCGCGTGGCGGATGTAGGGCATACACTCTTCGCATGACCAAGCCCGTCCCACTGCCGCCCCCGGGTTTCGACGACCTCACGGTGGATGAGAAGCTGCAGTACCTGCATGCGCTCTGGGACCGCATCGCTGCCCGCCCTGACGAGGTCCCAGTGCCCGAGTGGCAGCGCGCCTTGGTGACCGAGCGCGTCGCAGAGCATCGCGCGGATCCCGATGCAGCTCGTTCATTGGATGAGGTGCTGGAGTCAATCGACGAGAAGCTGCGCTCCGGGCACGGATGAGCCTTTCGGCTCGCATCAGTCCGGCGGCCGCCCGCGATGCCAGGGCTGCGGCTGAGTGGTACAACAGGGAGCGCCCGGGCCTCGGTCGAAGGTTCCTTGCGGAGGTCAAGCGCGTCTCGCTCCGAATACGTGATGCGCCGCTCCAGCTTCCGCTCGTCGACGAAGGGGTGCGCCGGGCACTCCTGCGGACGTTTCCGTACGCCCTGTTCTTTACAGTCGAGACTGATGTCGTCGTAGTCGTCGCCGTCGTGCACCTGCACCGTCATCCGGATCACTGGCGCGAAGGCGGGCGAGCGGGCTAACCCTGCGTTGCAACCAACGCCGCGAGCTGGCGCTGCTGAACGCCACCTCGTCAGGTCTCACGAACAGGACCGACCTCGACCGAAGGACCAACGATGACGAAGTACCTCATCTCCTTTCCTGCAAGTGCGATGCGTGTCCCCGCCGAGGAGCTTGCCGGCGTGGGCGAGGCCGCGCGCCAGGTCATTCGCGAGGCGAAGGCTGCAGGCGCGTACGTGTTCGGTGGTGGCATCAACGGGGACGTCGCACCGCTGATGGTCGCCTCGGATGGCACGGTCTCGAACGAGACCTATCCTCAGACAAAGGAGTTCGATGGCGGCTTCTGTGTCCTGGAGCTGCCTTCGCGCGAAGCCGCCATTGCGTGGGCTGCGAGAATCGCCGAGGCTTGCCGCTGCTCGCAGGAACTCCGCGAGTTCGGGCATGACCCCGAGAGCTGACGGGAAGGGCCCGCACCACGCAGGCATCGACGTGGCCTCGCGAGCGGGCATGCTCCGGTGAACGGCAGATGAGACGCCGAACGGATCTCATTCGAGGAAGGGGTGTTCAAGTGAAGCAAGCTCTTTCGTTCCTGGCTCTCCTCTTCGTGCTGTCACCCGCAGCGTCGCACGCGCAAGTCGCGACGCCGGCTGGAACCATCTCAGGCGTGGTCCTCGAGCCCGACGGGCAGCCGGCGCAGGGCGCGAAAGTGGTCCTCGTCGCGGGCGACATGATGACCGCTCCCGTGCTCACCGACGCCAACGGGCACTTTTCCATCGCGGCCTGGTCGAGTGGTGAGGCGCTCGTCTACGCCCACGAGCAAGGGAAGTCGGCGCGTTACCGCGCGGATGCGCCACCTGCGTCGAGCGTCACGTTGCAGCTCGTCGAGCCAGGGACCATCAAGGGAACGCTCAGGCTTCCCGAGGGACTCACGGCCGCCGACTTCATGGGCTACATCGGCCCCGCCAAGATCCCCGCACTCCTGCCGGGGATCTGGTGGGGGCCGCGGGCGACGTTCTCGGGCAACGAGTTCACGATCGAGAACGTTCCGGCCGGGGACATCCAGGTACACGTCGCCAGCCAGTCGCTGGCGATGGCGGGGCATGCCCAGGTGCGCGTCGAGCCCAAGGTGGTGGCGACCATCATCGTCGACATGCAGGCAGCACGGTCGAGCGTCGCAGGCTCCGTTCTCAACGCTTCGACGCGACAGACGATCGCGGGCTACCAGGCGTTCCTGCTCCTCGCGGACAGCTCGCCCGAAGCCTGGTACATGCCCGGGCAGAGGTTTGCCTTCGTGACCCTCACGGCGGGTGATCGTGTCGTGCTCATCACGGCGCCGGGCTACAGGAGCAAGCGCGTGTCCGCGCATCTCGTGGAAGGTGAGACGACCGATCTCGGGCAAGTGCTCCTGGAGCCGACGTCGCGGGAACAAGCAACGATGCCCGCCCGCAACGTCTCAGGCGTCGTCCTCGAACCCGACGGGCAGCCGGCGCAGGGCGCGAAAGTGGTCGTCGTTGCGAACGACATGATGACCGAGCCCGTTCTCACCGACGTCAACGGGCACTTCTCCATCGCAGCCTCGCCGAGTGGCGAGGCGCTGGTCTACGCCCACGAGGAGGGGAAGACTGCGCGTCTCTCCGCGGCCACGCCACCTGACGCCGCCGTCACTCTGCAGCTCGTCGAGCCGGGGACCATCAAGGGCACGCTCAGGATTCCCGAGGGAGCGACAGCCGGCGATTTCATGGGCTACATCGGTCCCGCCAAGGTCGCGGCGCTGTTGCCGGGGATCTGGTGGGGACCGAAGGCGACCTTCTCGGGCACCGAGTTCACGATCGAGAACGTGCCGGCAGGGGACATCCAGGTACACGTCGCGAGTCGATCGCTGGCGATGGCAGGACATGCCCAGGTGCGCGTCGAGCCCAAGGGAGTGTCCCGCATCGCCGTCGATGTCCAGCGCGCCGAGTCCGCTGTCGAAGGCCGAGTTTTCGACGCTGTAGCGCGGCAGGAGATCCCACGCTTTCAGGCGTTCCTGCTCCTCGCCGACGGCTCGCCCGAGGCCTGGTACCCCACCGGGCCGACGTTCGCCTTCACGCAGCGCACGCCGGGCGACCGCATCGTTCTGATCGCGGCACCGGGCTACAAGAGCCAGCGGATTCCTGCGCATCTCGACGAGGGCCAGCGGACGGATGTGGGACAGGTGCTCCTGGAGCCAGCCTCTGTACCCTGACATGAGATCACGGTCGTCGATCCGTGCGCGCGCCGAGCTCAAGAGCGCCTTCGCACTCTTTCACGTGAGGGTCGCGGCCGAAGGCAGTCCCGCCACCGGCATGCCATGCTCTCGGTCATGTGGAGGGTGCTCGCGCTTGCGCTGATCCTCGTCGCGGCGGCCGCTGCTGGCGAGCCGCTCGTGTCGGGGACGCTCGTGGATGCGCGCGGCACGGCAGTGGAGGGCGCGACGATCAGCGTCGTGCCGCTCGATCCGGCATGGCATCCTCGGCCGCGTCCGAAGGGGGCGCTGCCGCTCGATGCGCCGCTAGCCGTGGCGACGACGACCGATGAGGGTGGCTTCCGTCTCGACGCTCCCGCTGGCGACGTCGTCGTTGCGATCAGCGCACCCGGCCGCCCGACGATGCTGCGATGGCGCGAGCGCGTTCACGTGGAAGCGGGCAAGCCTGCGACGTTGAAGTTGCGCATGCCCGATCTGGCGAAGGTCCACGGCATCGTGCTCGATGAGAGCGGGAAGCCGATCGCTGGAATGCCTCTCGCGGCTTGGTCCGATGGGGATGACGGCGCCGCGATGATCGGCGTGACGAGCGATGCCGCGGGTCGCTTCGCGCTCGCGGTGCCTCGCGGCTGCGTGCTGACGATGGTCGGCGAGAGCGCGGAACGGTTCGGCATCGTCCGGTTTCGCGTGGACGACGAGGATGTCCCGGCGGCTCTGCACGTGGGTCGTGCCGACACGGTGGCGGGCACGCTCGTCTCGTCACGCACGTTCCGGCCGCTCGCGGGCGTCGAGATCCGCGCGTTCGCGCCGACGATCCCGCCGCCGCGATCGGCCGGCGACGAGACCGAGGGCACCGTCACGAGCGACGCGGAGCCGACGTCCCGGGTCGTCAGCGGTGCCGACGGCAGGTTCTCGATCGTCGTGCCGCACCAGGGATTCGCGGTGGCGGCCGGCGCACTCGGACGGTTGGCCCTCGTGAACGGTCGCAACCTCCTCGACGATGCGCCGGGCCATGGGGTGAAGGATGACGACGCCGAGCCAAGGCCCACGTATCCCGGCCAGCGCGAGCGGCTGATGCGCATCCAGTGTCGGGACGAGCAGGGCCGGCCGGTCGAGGGCGCGCTCGCGAGTGTCGGCTGGTTCGGCAATGAGGTCCAGCCCGTGGGTGCGACCGGCTCCGATGGCGTCGCCGTACTGCGCACGATGACGTCGCGAACGGCAGACCTGAACCAGGTCGCGCTCTACGTCGAGCGTCCAGGCCATTCCCCGGCCTGGATCCCATGGCTCACGCCGGGGGCAGGAATCACTTCGATTCTGCTGCCGCGCGCCGCCAACCTCTCGGGCATCGTGCGCGACGCGGCCGGGAATCCCGTCACTGGCGCGCGCCTGGAGGCCGGGCGCACGCGCACGCGCACGACGGCGGGCGAAGCCTGGGATGGATCGCGACCCGTGCTCACCGGCGCGGACGGCGCGTACCTGCTTCGTGATCTCGCTCCCGGCCTGCATCGCGTGAAGGTGACGGCACCGGGCCTCCTCACGCCCCCGGTGCCGCGCGTCACGCTCGTCGCGGGTCGCGAGGCGCGGCTCGATCTCGTGATGCCGCGCGGCGCGACACTGCGTGGACGCGTTCGCGACGCGGCGGGGCCCGTCGCCGGCGCGACCATCGACGTCGCCGATCACGAGCCCTACGACTCGATGATCCAGCAGGAGAAGCCTCCGCCCTCGGCCGTCACGCAGGCGGACGGTACGTTCGCCGTCGAGGGGCTCGATCCCGACACGTGGTACTTCATCACGGCAGACGATCCGTGGCATGCGGAGGCGAGCTCGGGCGGAAAGCCGTCGGAGTCGCTCATCGAGATCGCGCTGACGCCCACGGGATCGATTGCGGGCGAGCTCGCCGGCATCGTCGAGAGCACGCGCGTCAATTGCTCGCGTGAGGACAACGACAGCGCCGCCGGGACGTGGAGCACGGAGGCGTCGTTCCTGATCGAAGATCTCGCGGCCGCGGAGTACGAGTGCCGTGCGGAAGGCAAGCGGAGCCGCTCCGAGCCGGAGAAGGCGATCGTGCGCGAGGGCGCGGCGACGCCGATGACGCTGCGCGTGACCGCCGATCCGACGCTGTTCGTGCGCGTGCTCGATGCGAGGACCCGCGAACCCCTGCACGGCGCCCAGGTCGCGGAGTGCAGCGACCGCACCGATGAGAAGGGGCGATGCCTCGCGGGGATGCCTGCCGAGGACGACGAGGACCCCTCGGTCGTCGCAGGCGCTCACGGCTACGTCGGAAAAACGGAGAAGCTCGAACGGCCGCTGCCGGTGTCGATCACGATCCTGCTCGAGCCGGCGCCGCGCGTGCGTGGCGTCGTCGTGGATGCCGCCGGCGTTCCCGTCGAGGGCGTCGACGTCGGCTGGGAAGACGACATCGAGGTCGTCGCGACGGACGAGCGCGGCGAGTTCGAGATGATCCTCGGTGACGACGACGACGACGCTCGCATCGTCGCATGGCGCGCGATCGCGGGCGCGATGGAGGAAGGGGAGGCTGCCCTGGGCAGGCCCCGCGACAGCCCCGTCCGCATCGTGCTGAAGCGCGTGGAGACGGCCACGCTCGTCGTCCTCGTCCGCGACGGCGGAGGCCCGGTCGCCGATGCCGACCTGTACATCGCCGGACCGAAGCACTCGACCGGCACCACGGACTCGGAGGGCCGGTTCGAGGCGTCCGGCCTGCATCCCGGGAAGTACACGGTCTCGCTCGAGGCGGTAGGCGATCGACCGCGAGTGGCACGCGAGCGGAAGCTCGAGGCGGGCTCGCGCGTCGAGCTCGTGCTCGAGGCCGCAGGAGGCTGGTCGGTCGAAGGTCGCATCGTGCGCGAGGGTGCGCCGGTGGGAGGAATGATGGTCGGTGGGTACGCGAGCGACGCCTCGAGCGACGCCCCGTTCGACTTTCCGCCCCACTTCGTCGATCCGGGCTCCGTCATCGAGGACGTCGCCTCCGACGCCGACGGCAGCTTCCGTATCGGCCCGTTTCCCGAGAGCGCGACGACGGCTCGCGTGACGGTGCACCCGCCCAACGAGTCGGACGGCGGCTGGTGGGGTCGCGGACCGGAGCTCTCGCGGAGCGTCGAGGTCGCGAAGGGAGAGGGTCCCGTGGTCATCGATCTCGCCGAAGTCACCGCGATCGGCCGCGTCGTGGACGCTGGGGGACCCGTCCCCGAGGCATGGGTCGGAGCGACCTGCGAGCACGAGGGCGTGTCGCCGAACACGCGCACGCTCGACGATGGGAGCTTCCGCCTGGAGAAGGTCCCGGTGCACGCCGACTGCGAGCTCCTGATCGATACCGTCGAGCGCGGCTCGATGCGACGGCGCATCTCGACGCCCGAGACAGGCGTGCTGGATCTGGGCGAGCTGCGACTGCTCGGCCAGCAGGTGCGCGGCCACGCTGCGGGTCTCGATGGAAGCTTCGCCGATCTCATGATGTTCCACTGGAGGGCCGCGGATGGCAGCGACCACGGTGAGGTCGTGCTCGATCCCGATTCCCGTGGCAACTTCGTCGCGACGCTGCCGCTGTTCCCCATCGACTGGTTCGCGAACTCGAAGCGGCCCGAATTCGGGTGGGTCACCGGCCGTTTCGAGCCGGGGCAGCCGCTCGACATCGCGCTGCCGAAGGGGGCGAGCCTCAGCGTCGTCATCCGCGGCAGCCGCGACACGGGCATCGTCGCCAACCTGCGCCACTGGAATGACCACGCGTCTGACGAAGCGCTCGATTGGGCCCTCGACGTGGAGACGCCGCGCCCCGGCGTCCTCGAGCTGCGCGGCCTCGCCGCGGGCCACGTCGTCATCGACGTCCAGACCGACGAGGGCGACCTCGTGCTGGAGGAGGACACCCGCACGGGCGAGTCGCGCAGGCTCGAGGTGGACCTGCCCTGACGACGGCAACGCCAGGACCTCACGGCGTCGCGCTATTCGAGGTACTCGAGCGAGAGATCCGGCCCCTTGTCGGGATGCCAGACCGTCTCTGACTTTTCGAGATGCACCCGGCGCTTGTCGCCCGGAACGCGCTCGGTGATCCAGGCGCGGCCAGGGCAGACGAGCGACGGCGTGGCGTCCGTGACATCGCCATCGGCGCGCGAGCTCCGAAGTTCGAGGATGCGCTGCGTCAGCTCGAGATCCAGCTCCATGCGTCCGCCCCTTGCGAGCACGCTCAGGTAGCTCTCCGCCGGTTGCAGCGGAATCGCTCGTCGCAGGTCAGGCAGGTCGCCCGCCAGGAGCTCGAGGGCATCGACGTCGCAAGGCGACACGTCAGCGACGAGAGGAAGGCGCTCGGCGCTCACGCGCGCGCTCTCAAGCAGCATGTGCCGCAACCAGGGATTGAAGACGGGCGCGAAGTCGACTCCGTCCGGCAGGTTCCCGACGTCCGACCATTCCGCGTGCTGAGCCTTGTGGTAGTGCGATGCCGCCTCGAGTAGCAGCATGGTCGCGATCGCATCCTTCGGGTGCAACGGCTCACGCTCGGCGAGCCACGCGCTCGATGCCCCCGGCACGACCCGCAGAGCGAAGGCGTGCTGACGCATGACCGCAACGGCGATCAGCACGGAGATTAGCTCGTGATGCTCGAGGAGCGAGGCGTTGAGGCGCCACGCCAGCGCGAGCTCGTCCAGCGCGCGCCGGGGATCTCCCGCCTGCGAGGCGTGGATCGCGCGGGCGCAGAGCAGCTCCTGCAGCTTGATGTAGTTGACGAAGTGCGGACGTGGGCCGTCGGGCCAGCGCTGCAGATCCTCGGGCCATTCGGGAGGCGGGGACGTGCGCAGCACCTCGAGCACGCCGCCGAGGGCCGCGTCCTGTTCCGCGAGCAGGGTCTCGAGCTCCGGCGGGAAGGGACGGGCATGTCCGTCGAGCATGGAGCCGTCGAGCCAGACCTTTGCGGGACGTGGCGGCCTGGGAGCAGGCGGTCCCTCCGAGTCATTGGCCGGAGGGTCCGGCTCCACCTCCTTCAACAGCGGTAGCTCGAGTCGTGCGGCCGCGGCGTCGAGCGCCACGGCAGCGGCATTCGCCGTGCGCGCGGGGTGACGCGCGAGAAGCTCGTCGGGCGAGAGACCGACGTGGGTCTTCCACGCCGCCAGCGTGCGCGGCGCTTCCCGGCTGATGGCGAGTTGGACGATGACGAAGGCGAGCGCCAGCGGCGCAGCGAGCGCGACCAGCGTGCGCAGGATCCGGATCGTCCTCGACGGCATGCATGATGATGCCGGCCGGGTCCCGGCGATGCAATGCGTTGCGTGGAGGTCGCGACTTCGCGCATCCTGTCGGCGAGGTGTCGTCGACGTGAAGGCCGTCCGCGAGGGATTCGCTGCGCGGCTCCGGAACGATCCGGGGCGCTACTCGCTGGTCATCCCGATGGCGGCGGGAGCCCTGATGTCGGCGCCCACGTTCGCAGACGAGGTGCCGGGCAGGCTCGCGCCCCCCCTGGCTCTGGCGTTCGGCATGATCGTCGGCGCCTACGGCAGCGCCCTCGGCGCATTCCTGCATGCGAGCATGCTGTTCCTGGGCGGTCGCGTCATCGGCGGAAGGGCTCGCGCGGTCGATCTGCGAGCCGCGGTCGGCTGGGGCATGTTTCCCATGCTTCCCGCCGGACTCGTCGATCTCGCCTCGCGGCCGCTCCTGGGATCGGTCGGTCTCGAGATGGAGCCCTTCCTGCTGCCGGACAGCGACGCAGCGAACGTCGTCGACATCGCGGTCACCCTGACGGGCCTGGGATGCGCTCTCCTGACGCTCGCGTTGACCTACACGCTCGTGGCCGAGGCCCAGGGCTTCTCGGTGCTGCGTGCGGTGTGGAGCCATGTCGTCGGGCTCTTCATCGTCGTGACGCCGCTCGTCCTCGCCGCGCTGGCCTACTCCTGGTTGGCCTGACGCCGAGCAGTCGCATGGAGGCGTCGGGGATCGTCCCGCATGCCATGCTCTCGCTCCAACCT
>Ga0315912_10002048_pt1 | contig 22514 bp, 21 predicted proteins | sample VfabasoilMG_FD_204469 | JGI IMG/M metagenome (GOLD analysis project Ga0315912, IMG submission 204469) | Garden soil microbial communities collected in Santa Monica, California, United States - V. faba soil | ecosystem: Environmental > Terrestrial > Soil > Garden | place: USA: California...
CGGCATCGCGCTTCCAGCCCAGCGCGGCAGACCCGGCCTGGGGTGGCCGAAGACCGGAACATCGAGGCGCTTCTCCCAACCCTTCCAGCCCCTGTCATAATCACCGAGAAGGAGGCGGCACATCCCCTGGTGGTAATGCGCCAGAGCCGGAACGTCATCCAAGGCGATAGCCTGCGCGAAGACGCTTTCGGCCTCATCGATACGAAGCTGATCGTACAGCGCCTTGCCCAGCCCCTGATATGCCGGCGCGTGCCGGGGCGAGTGCGCGATCACCGCACGGAAGAGGCGCTCTGCTTCCGCGGCGTCTCCCGACTGCAGCACGCCGACCGCCGAGCGCAACGAAGCGGCTATTTCCATGAGTGCCGGTTCACTGCAGCATCACCGCATCGACCCCGAAACCGCCAGGGCCAGGAGGCGGCAACATGGTGCGCAAGACCTATGCAGACTTCAAGCCAACGAGCACTTCGTCCAGCATCTTCTTGGCATCGCCGAACAGCATGCGGTTGTTGTCCTTGTAGAAGAGCGGATTGTCGACCCCGGCATATCCCGAAGCCATGCTGCGCTTCATCACGACCGACGTTTTCGCCTTCCACACTTCCAGCACCGGCATCCCGGCGATCGGGCTCGCTGGATCTTCCTGCGCGGCCGGATTCACGATGTCGTTCGCGCCGATCACCATGGCAACGTCGGTGTCCGCGAAATCCTCGTTGATCTCGTCCATTTCCATCACGATGTCGTAGGGCACCTTCGCCTCGGCGAGGAGCACGTTCATATGGCCGGGCATCCGGCCTGCAACCGGGTGGATGCCGAAGCGCACGTTCACGCCCTTGTCGCGCAGGTGCCGGGTGATCTCGAAGACGGTGTGCTGTGCCTGCGCCACCGCCATCCCGTAGCCCGGAACGATGATCACGTTCTTCGCATCGCGCAGGAGATCCGCGGTTTCCATCGCCGATACCGGAATAACCTCGCCCGCCGGCGGCACGCCGCCCGGAACGGCGGGCACGCCGCCTTCGGTTCCGAAGCCGCCCGCTATCACGCTGATGAAATTACGGTTCATCGCGCGGCACATGATGTAGGAGAGTATCGCGCCGCTCGATCCGACCAGCGCACCGGTGACGATCAGCAGATCGTTGCTGAGCATGAAACCCGTGGCCGCCGCCGCCCAGCCGGAGTAGCTGTTCAGCATCGACACCACGACCGGCATGTCGGCCCCGCCGATCGCCATCACCATATGAATGCCGAAGAGCAGCGCGATCACGGTCATGACGAAAAGTGGCGTCATGCCGTCGGCGATGCCGGGGCTGCTGATGAACTCGCGGCCGAACCAGAGCACGGCCAGCAGGCCGGCGAGGTTGATCCAGTGGCGAGCCGGCAGGAGCAGCGGCTTGCCGCTGATCTTTCCGGACAGCTTGCCGAAGGCGATGATCGAGCCGGAGAAGGTGACCGCGCCGATCAGGATGCCGAGGTAGATCTCGATTTCGTGTATGGCTTTTTCGACGCTGGTCAGAGGGATGTTTTTGCCGTCGACGACATGGAAGGACGTCGCCGGATCGATGTAATTGGCGTAGCCGATCAGCACGGCCGCCAGACCCACCAGGCTGTGCATCAGCGCGACGAGTTCCGGCATCTGCGTCATCTTGACCACGCGCGCGGCATAGAGGCCGATCGCGCCGCCTACGGCCATCGCGCCCAGGATCCAGCCGTAGCCCGCGGCGGTCACCTGCGGCCCGAAGACCGTCGCCAGCACGGCGAGGGTCATGCCGATGATGCCGTAGAGGTTGCCGCGGCGGGACGTCTCCGGGTTGGAGAGCCCGCCCAGGCTCAGGATGAACAAAATGGTCGCTCCGACGTAGGAGACCGTTGCCAGGGTTGCGGACATGGCCTGTTTCCCCTACTTGCGGAACATTTCCAGCATGCGCCGGGTGACGGCGAATCCGCCGAACATGTTGATCGCGACGAGCGCGATGCTGACCACGGCCAGTCCGACGATCCACGTGACCGGCCGGTCCGCCGCCGCCATGATCGGCGGCGCCACCTGCACCAGTGCGCCGATCGCAATGATGCTGCTGATGGCGTTGGTCACGCTCATGAGCGGGGTATGCAGCGCGGGGGTCACATTCCATATCACCATGTAGCCCACGAAGCAGGCGAGCACGAACACCGTGAAGTGCTGGACGAATTCCTTCGGCGCATACGCGCCGATGAACCAGAACACGAGAGCGCCCGCCAGGAAAGTGATCGCGAGGGACTTCGCCGATGCAGGCGCGCCGCCGCCGTGGCCCCTGGCTGGCGCCTTGGCTGGAACCGCTGCCGCCGGCTTCACCGCGGCAGGCGGAGCCGCGGAAAGCCTCGGCGCCGGCGGCGGCCACGTAATGCCGCCGTCCTTGATCACCGTCGTGCCGCGGATCACCTCGTCTTCCATGTTGACGTTGATGGCGCCGTCCTTCGCCTTGCAAAGCTCTTCCGTGAGACGCAGCAGATTCGTGGCATACAACGTGCTCGACTGCCTGGCGAGGCGGCTCGGGAGATCCGCGTAGCCGATGATCGTAACGCCGTGCTTCACCGTGACCGTGCCGGGCTCGGTCAGCTCGCAGTTGCCGCCCTGCTCGGCGGCCATGTCCACGATCACGCTGCCGGGTTTCATCGACCGCACCATCTCGGCGGTGATCAGCCGCGGCGCCGGCTTGCCGGGAATCAATGCGGTCGTGATGATGATATCGACGTCCTTCGCCTGACTGGCGAAGACTTCGCGCTGGGCCTTCTGGAATCCCTCGCTCATCACTTTCGCGTAACCGCCGACGCCGGCCCCTTCCTCCTGGTAGTCGACGCCCACGAACTCCGCGCCCATCGATTTCACCTGGTCCGCGACTTCGGGTCGCGTATCATTCGCGCGCACGATCGCGCCCAGCCCCGATGCCGCCCCGATGGCGGCAAGCCCCGCGACACCCGCTCCGATCACGAATACCTTGGCCGGCGGCACCTTGCCGGCGGCCGTGATCTGGCCGGTAAAGAACCGGCCGAATTGATGGGCGGCTTCGATGACAGCGCGATAGCCCGCGATGTTGGCCATCGAGGAGAGCGCGTCGAGCTTCTGCGCGCGCGAAATACGCGGCACGCTGTCCATGGCGAGCACGGTGGCATTTTTCGCCGCGAGCTGGCGCATGAGATCGGGATTCTGGGCCGGCCAGATGAATGAAACGATGGCCTGCCCGGCCCGCGCGAGCCCCACTTCCTCCGCGCTCGGCGCCCGCACCTTGAAGACGATGTCCGAGCGCGTCCACAGCTGAGCGGCATCGGGCACGATGTCGGCCCCGGCGGCGCGATAGGCCTCGTCGCTGAAGTTCGCGGCCTCGCCGGCCCCGGACTGAACGGCGACCCTGAACCCCAGCTTGATGAGCTTGTCGACGACTTCCGGTACGGTGGCAACGCGCTTCTCACCCGCCGCCGTCTCCGTGGGCACCCCTATCACCTGAGGCATGAGTTTCCCTGTTGCAGTATTGGTGGAACCGATGATCATGAATAGCGTGGTGCGACGTGTCGAATTATAAGGGCAAAGGACGCCTGCACTGCGCTGATTGCCCTCAAGCCACGCGCCTGGATGCCGCACGGCTGACGCACAAGCCTGATCCGCATACGAAAATCCGCGGGCACGCCAGACCGCGGCCATGCACCCGCGCCGGTATAATCGGGCGATGCCGTCCATCAGAGTACTGCCCGACCTGCTCATCAACCAGATTGCCGCGGGCGAGGTCGTCGACCGGCCGGCCTCGGCGCTCAAGGAACTGCTCGAAAACAGCGTCGATGCCGGCGCCCGTGAAATCGCGGTTCAGCTCGCGGGGGGCGGGGTGAAACTCATCAAGGTGAGCGACGACGGTTGCGGCATCGCGCGCGACGAACTGGCGCTGGCGCTGGCGCGTCACGCGACCAGCAAGATCGCCTCCGGCACGGATCTCGAGCGCGTTGCAACCCTGGGATTCCGCGGGGAGGCGCTGGCGAGCATCGCCTCGGTGTCGCAGCTCACGCTGACGAGCCGCCGGGCCGACGACAAGCACGCCTGGAGCGTCGGCGCGCGCGGCGCCGAAATCGCCGCGGTTTCCCCGGCCGCGCACGGCGGCGGCACCACCGTCGAAGTGCACGACCTGTATTTCAACACGCCGGCGCGGCGCAAATTCCTCAAGTCCGAGGCAACCGAATTCGGCCACTGCGCCGAAAGCTTCGAGCGCATCGCGCTGGCGCACAGCGACATCGCCCTCACGTTGCAGCACAACGGGCGCGTCCAGCGGCATCTGAAGGCGCAGGGCGTGGACGAGCGCGTCCGCGCCGTGCTTGGCGAGTCGTTCCATGCCGGGTCGCGCGCCCTCGACGAGCCCAGCACGGGGTTGCGGCTTACCGGCTACATCGGCCTGCCGTCGCACGCACGATCGTCCCGCGATGCGCAATACTTCTTCGTCAACGGCCGCTTCGTGCGCGACAAATTGCTGGCCCACGCGGTGCGCCAGGCCTACCAGGACGTCTTGCATCACGAGCGGCACCCCGCATACGTGCTGTTCCTGGAGATCGATCCCGCGCAGGTCGACGTCAACGTCCATCCCACCAAGATCGAGGTGCGGTTTCGCGATTCGCACAGCATCCATCAGTTCGTATTTCATGCGCTGAACAAGGCGCTCGCCGAATCAGGCTCGTCAGCGGTAGGGACCGGCGCGGCTTTGCCACCCGATGCGCAGACGACGCACGCGCCGACATACGGGTACGGGCAGCAGCACGGAATGGCGCTGGAGGCGGCACAACCTCTTGCATTCTACGATACCCTGTTCGGGCGGCGTGACGCAGGCGGGGCGCCGCCCCCGCAATCCGCGGAGCAACCGGTGCCGCCCCTCGGTTACGCCATCGCGCAGCTCTGCGGCGTCTATATCCTGGCGCAGAACGCCCACGGACTGATCATCGTGGACATGCACGCGGCGCACGAGCGCATCATGTACGAGAAACTCAAGCAGGCGCTCGACGCTCGCCACATTCCGTCGCAGCCGCTGCTGGTGCCGATCACGTTCGGGGCCGAGCCCGTCGACATCGCCGCGGCGCAGGAGCAGGCCGCGGCACTGCTCACCATCGGATTCGAATTGAGCCCGGTGTCGCCGACGGCGCTGGCGGCTCGCAGCGTTCCGGCGATGCTGCACGACGCGGACGTACCCGTGCTGGCACGCGAGGTGCTGCGCGAATTGCGCGAGTACGGCGCCGACCGCGTTTTCACCGAGCGCCGCAACGAATTGCTGGCGACGATGGCCTGCCACGCCGCCGTGCGCGCGAACCGCAGGCTGGCGTTGCCCGAAATGAATGCCCTGCTGCGGGAAATGGAGGCAACCGAGCGTTCCGACCAGTGCAACCATGGGCGCCCGACCTGGCACCAGATCTCCCTCGCCGACCTCGACAAACTCTTCATGCGGGGAAGATAGAGTGCCGAGTTCAAAGTGTTGAGTGATTAGGTGTTTAGCCGGAAACCACCGGACATGGCCGCTCATCACTCATCACTCATCACTCATCACTCGCAGAAGGCGCCGCCGGCCATCTTGCTGATGGGCCCGACCGCCAGCGGCAAGACCGCGCTCGCCGAGGCCATCGCGCAGACGCTGCCCGTCGAGGTGGTGAGCGTCGATTCGGCCCAGATCTACCGCCATATGAACATCGGCACCGCCAAGCCCGGCCCCGAGCTGCTGGCGCGCGTGCCGCATCACCTGATCGATCTCATCGAACCGCACGAAAGCTACTCCGCCGCCCGTTTTCGGGACGACGCGCTGATCGCCATGCGCGAGATCGCCGAGCGCGGCAATATCCCGCTGCTGGTGGGTGGAACCATGCTCTACTTCCAGGCACTGGTGGAGGGCCTCAACGACCTGCCGGAAGCCGATCCCACGGTGCGGCTCATCATCGACACCATGGCCGAAAAATCCGGCTGGCCCGGACTGCACGCGGAACTGGCGCGGGTCGATCCGGAAACCGCCGAGCGTCTCGAGCCGCGGGACGCGCAGCGCATCCAGCGCGCGCTGGAGATCTACTACATCACCGGCAAGCCGATGTCGGAACTGCTGCGCAAGCCGAAGTACGTCTATTTCCCGTATTCAGCCATCAAGATCGCCCTTGCGCCCTCGCAGCGCGGCACGCTGCATGAGCGCATCGCGCGGCGCTTCGAGGATATGCTGGAACTCGGCCTGATCGGCGAGTTGCGGCGGCTGCGCCAGGAGTATGGCCTCGATCTTTCCATGCCGTCGATGCGCTGCGTGGGCTATCGCCAGGTGTGGCAGTACCTGGACGGGGAATTGAGCCTCACCGAGTTGCGCGAGAAGGGCATCGCCGCCACGCGCCAGCTTGCCAAGCGCCAGCTGACCTGGCTGCGATCGATGAAGGACGTGGCCGAGTTCGACTGCCTCGACGGGAATCTGGCGCCGATGGCGCTCGAGTACCTGCGCCAGGAAATCGAAGCGCAGATGATCGCGGAATAGGACTGAGTCCGCCGCGCAACTACCGGTCGGGCTTGTCCGCGCTTTCGATACGCGCTTGCGCCCGGCCGCGGGCGAACGTGATTCCCACCTGCGCGCCTGCGTTCACCTGCGCGCTGTCACGCACGATCGTGCCGCCGGCCGTTTCCGTGATGCTGTAGCCGCGCTCGAGGACAAGTTGCGGATTGAGGTGCTTGAGGTGCGCCTCGACCGCCCGCATCTCCTTGCCGGCAAGCCGGATGCGGTCGCGCACCACTGCGCGCAGGCGGCGCGCCAGATCGGCTGCGCCGCGCGCCAGGTTCCCGACATCAGGCCGCGCGCGCATGTGCCGCCGCGTGAGCGCCTCCAGACGCCACGCACGTGACGCATCCTGGCGCTGCCAGCCGCCGTGCAGGCGGCTCGCCAGGTGGTGCAGATGCACTGCCTGGTTGCGAATGCGCTCGCCGGGGTGCAGCAGGCGCCGCGACAAATAGTCGAGCCGCTGCATGCGGTCCTCTATGAAGCGGCCCATCAGGCGTTCCAGGCACTCGTGCTGATACCACACCTGTCGCCGCAACTCGGCCCGGTCCGGGGCGACGAGTTCGGCGGCGGCGGTCGGCGTTGCCGCACGCACGTCGGCGACGAAATCGGCGATCGTAACATCGGTTTCGTGGCCGATGCCGGTAACGACCGGGATGGGGCAGGCGTGAATTGCCCGCGCCACGGCTTCTTCGTTGTAGGCCCACAGGTCCTCGATGCCGCCGCCGCCGCGGCACACGATCAGCACGTCGCATTCCGCGCGCGCGCCGGCGAGGGTCACCATCTCCGCGATCTTCCGGCCGGCGCCCTCGCCCTGCACCGGCGTGGGGTAGATCACGACGCGCAGCAACGGCAGCCGCCGGCGCAGCGTGGTCAGGACGTCGCGCAGTGCCGCCGCCTGCAGCGACGTCACCACGCCCGCGACCCGGGGAAACTCCGGCACCGGGCGCTTGCGTTCGGCCTCGAACAAGCCTTCCCTGCCGAGCCTGGCCTTCAGCCGTTCAAAGGCTTCGTAGAGCGCGCCCAAGCCGGCGCGTCGCATGGTTTCAACGTTGAGCTGAAATTTTCCGCGCGCCTCGTAGAGCGTGGGACAGGCGCGCACCTCGACCTGCATGCCGCTCTCAGGCAGCCAGTTCAGGTATTGCAGCTTGTGCCGGAACATCACGCAGTCCACCTGGGCCTGCGCATCCTTCAGCGTGAAATAGCAGTGCCCGGAGTCGTAGCGCTTGAGATTGGAAATTTCGCCTGCCACCCAGGTCAATGGCAGATTCTGTTCCAGCACTTCCTTCGCCAGCCGGTTGAGATCGCTCACCGTGATGACCGGGCGCACGGCTGCGGAAAATATCGAGTCGGGCATGCCTGAATTCTAGCAATGTCCCGGGCCGGCAGTCGGGGCTGCGACAAACCAGGGATTCTCCCGTGATTTCAAGCAGTCACGTTTTCATCGTGGCGCGCACAAGACATCATCCACACCTGCGGGCATCGGCCGGCACGGTCGGCCATGCTGCAGCGCACCCCACGGGGAGAATTATTTAACTATTTGTTTTTGCTATATAAAATACTTACCTCCGAATGGAGGCTTGGCGAAAATCCCCATATGCGCAAACCACTTAGTGAAGCTGTAAACAAGTTCTCAACAGGGTTATCCACAGGTTGCGCGGGCGCCAGCAAGGGGCTATCGAGCGCAACGGCCATAGACCGCATTTGCTTGCTGAAATGTCATCAGCCGGATAAAGTTACGCGGACTTTTTTGCGGAGCACCATCCTTGTTTGCCATCATAGAAGCGGCCGGCTGGCCTATTTGGCCCCTGCTGTTGTGTTCCATCGTCGCGCTCGCCATCATCGGTGAGCGCCTGTGGTCGCTGCGGGCCAACGTCGTCATGCCCGGCAACCTGCTGCAGCAGGTGTTGCAGGAATCCCGGCAGAACGGAATCTCGGCGCCGATGCTGACGCGGATCTCGGAGGGCTCACCGCTGGGCGTCATACTCGCTGCCGGGCTGAGAACTTCCAAGGGAGCCCCCACGGTGATGAAGGAAGCGATCGAGGAATCCGGGCGCCTGGTGGCGATCGAACTGGATCGATTCCTGACCGCCCTCGGCACGATAGCCGCGATCGCGCCGCTGCTGGGTCTGTTTGGCACGGTGGTAGGCATGATCGAGATATTCGGGGCGCAGACACCCCAGGGCACCAATCCGCTGGTGCTGGCCCACGGCATCTCGATCGCCCTCTACAACACGGCGTTCGGCCTGGTGGTCGCCGTGCCAAGCATGATCTTCTATCGTCATTTCCGGGCGAAGGTGGACGCCATGCTGGTGGATATGGAATTGCAGGCGATCAAACTCGTCGAGATTCTGCACGGCGAGCGCCAGGCGTGACTCCCCGCCACCGTCCATCGCCCGCCCCTCGTTACGCCGCCTAGTCGATGCGCTTCCGACCCCGCGCCTTCAGGGAAGACCCGGAGATCAACTTCATTCCGTTGATCGACGTGCTGCTGGTCATCCTGATCTTCCTCATGGTCACGACGACCTACTCGCGGTTTGCCGAGCTCCAGATCAACCTGCCGACCGCGGACGCCTCCAAGGCGGCCGAGCGGCCCGACCAGATCGACGTGGCGGTGGATGCCCAGGGCAAATACCAGGTCAACAAGGTTGCGATGGTGTTCCAGGGCGCGGAACCCTTCAGCCAGCAATTGCGCCGTGCCGCCGGCGACAAGAAGGACCCGGTCATCGTGATCAGCGCCGACGCCAACGCGCCGCACCAGTCGGTGATCAACATCATGGAGGCGGCACGCATCGCAGGTTATGGCAAGATCACCTTCACCACTCAGTCCGGAAAAAAGTAACCCGTGACAGGTGAACGGCGGCCGGCCAGCGCGCGGCTGTCACCGGTCTCGTCCACCCGTCACCGTCGCTTATGGCGTGGATCGAATCCCACTGGGCGCGGGTGACCGCGGTTTCCGTCCTGCTCGCCCCCGTGAGCCTGCTGTTCGGCGCCGCCGCCGCCATTCGGCGCGCGGCCTATCACAACGGTATCGTTGCAAGCATCCGGCTGCCGGTACCGGTCATCGTGATCGGCAACATCACGGCGGGGGGCACCGGCAAGACGCCGCTCACGCTGTGGCTCGCGGCGTTCCTGCGCAACCGCGGCCATACACCCGGCATCGTCTGCCGTGGGTACGGCGGGCGTGCGCGCGCACCGCAGCGCGTGCTGCCGGCATCGGACCCCCTCGCCTGCGGCGACGAAGCTGTCCTGCTTGCGCGTCGCAGCGGCTGCGAAGTGTGGATCGGCGCCGATCGCGCCGCTGCAGCCCGCACGTTGCTGGCGGCTCACCCGGCATGTGACGTCATACTGAGCGACGACGGACTGCAGCACTACGCGCTCGCGCGCGACATCGAGATCTGCGTGGTGGATGCCGCGCGTGGCTTAGGCAACGGCTGGCTGCTGCCTGGCGGGCCATTGCGCGAACCACCATCGCGGCTCACCACCGTCGACGCGGTGGTCGTCAATGGCGAAGCCGGCTGCGAACCCCACCCCTCCATCAGCCGCCTGCCCGACCGTGCTGCCCGTTTTGCCATGACGCTGCAAGGAAGCAAATTTTGCAACCTGCTCCACCCCGAACACCGCGTGGGCGCCGAGCACTTCCGGGGCATGCACGCCCACGCGGTCGCCGGCATCGGGCACCCGCAGCGCTTCTTCCGCCATCTCCAGGGCCTGGGACTCGAATTCACCGCGCACCCTTTTCCCGACCATCATGCGTACCGAGCCGCCGATATCGCGTACCCGGGCGCGCAGGCGATCGTGATGACGGAAAAGGATGCGGTAAAATGCCGCGCATTCGCGGAACAGCACTGGTGGGTGCTCGCAATCGAAGCAGAAATCGATCCCGCTTTCGGCGAACTTGTGCTGGGCCGCATCGAAGGGGGTACATGAATGGATAGCCGGCTGCTCGACATACTGGTGTGCCCCGTTTGCAAAGGCCCCCTCCTTTACCGCAAGGCCCAGGGCGAACTCGTGTGCCGCCCCTGCCGCCTCGCTTACCCCGTCAAGGACGACATTCCGGTGATGCTCGAGGACGAGGCGCGCAAGCTTCCTCCCGAGGAAGAAGTTTGAACTTCACCGTTGTCATACCCGCGCGCTACGGTTCATCGCGCTTTCCCGGCAAGCCGCTGGCCGATATCGGCGGCAAGCCGATGGTCGTGCACGTGGCCGAACGGGCGGTGACGAGCGGGGCGCGCGAGGTCATCGTGGCCACCGATCATCCGGAGATTGCGGCGGCGGTGCGGCGCCACGGATACACCGCGGCAATGACCCGGCGCGACCATGCCTCGGGCACGGACCGGATCGCCGAAGTCGCACGGCGGCGCCGCTGGCCGGCGCGGCACATCGTGGTCAACGTCCAGGGTGATGAACCCCTGATCGACCCCCGCCTCATCGTCCAGGTCGCGCATCATCTCGCCCGCCATCGTGACGCAGCCATATCCACCGCGTGCACGCCCATCTCCGACGAGCGGGATTTCCGCGACCCTAACATCGTGAAGGTCGTGTTCGACCGGGACGGTTACGCGCTCTATTTCAGCCGTGCTCCGGTGCCTTACGCTCGCGACGCGTTCGCGCACGGCATCCGGGCGCTGCCCGCCGCGCTGCCGGCGTTCCGGCATCTCGGCATCTATGCCTATCGCCGCGCGTTTCTCACGCGCTACGCACGGCTCCCCGGCACGGCGCTCGAGCGTTTCGAAGCGCTCGAACAGTTGCGCGCGCTCGCGCACGGCTATCGCATCAGCGTTGCCGTCACGCGCCGGGCACCGCACCCCGGCATCGACACGCCCCGCGACCTGCAACGCCTGCGGCGCCTGCTGCGCGAGAAGTAGCCGCCACCGGGTCGCTGCGGGGAAATTGCGGCTATACTCTGCCCGGTTTATCCTTCACCATCCCTCATCATGCGCATTCTTCTTCTGGGTCTTCCCGGCGCCGGCAAAGGCACGCAGGCCCAGCACCTGATGGAACGATACGGCATTCCCCAGATCTCCACCGGCGACATGCTGCGCTCGGCGATCAAGGCCGATACGCCCCTTGGCCAGGAAGCCAAGCGCTACATGGACAAAGGCTTGTTCGTCCCCGACCATATCGTGATCGACCTGGTGAAAGCTCGCATCCAGCAGCCTGACTGCGCCAGGGGATTCATCATCGATGGCTTTCCCCGCAATATCGTGCAGGCGGAGGCCCTGCGCGAGGCCGGCGTCGGAATCGATTTCGTGGTGGAAATCGAGGTGGGTGATGGCGAGATTCTGCGGCGCATGGTGGGACGCCGCGTCCACCTTGGATCCGGGCGCAGCTATCACGTCGAGTTCAAGCCGCCCAAGGTTCCGGGCAAGGATGATGTCACGGGGGAACCCCTGGTGCAGCGCCCCGACGACAACGAGGAGACCGTCAAGCGCCGCATCACGACCTATCACTCGCAGACCAAGCCGCTCATCGCCTATTACATGAAGTGGGCCGAGAGCGGCGACGAGCGCGCCCCGCATTACGTCAACATCTACGGCAAAGGCTCCGTCGAGCATATTCGGGACAAGATGTTCGCGGCGCTTGCTGCCAAGCATGGGTGAGCCTGCGTCCGCGTCCCGCGCGCCATGAGAATCATGTTGATGGGCGTGCCCGGCGCGGGCAAGGGAACCCATGCCGCGGCGCTCGTGGAAAGACTCCGGGTACCGCAGATCTCCACCGGCGACATGTTGCGCGGTGCGGTGAGCGCCGGCAGCGGGCTCGGACGGGAAGCGGAAGAGTTCATGGTGCGCGGGGAACTGGTCCCGGATCGCTTGGTGATCGAGTTGGTCGCGCAGCGCGCGCGCGCGGAGGACTGCGCGGCCGGCTACATCCTGGACGGCTTTCCGCGTACCGTGGAGCAGGCACGGGCCATGCGCGAGGCGAGGATCGGTCTGGATGTGGTTCTCGAGCTTTACGTCGCGGAAAGCGAGATCATGGAACGCATGACGGGGCGCCGCATCCACCTCCCCTCGGGACGCATCTACCATGTGGCCCGCCACCCGCCGCGTGTGGCGGGCCGCGACGACCTGACCGGCGAACCGCTGGTGCAGCGGCCCGACGACGTTGAAGCGGTCGTGGCGAAACGCCTTGCCGGTTACAGCACGATGGCCGGGGCATTGACCGCATACTACGAGCGCTGGGCTGCCAGCGGCGATTCGCACGCTCCGCGCTGCCTGCGGGTCGATGGCAGCGGCAATGTGGCGACATCCCGCGCGCGGGTCTTCGCTGCCCTGGGTTTGACGTGACGAACATGGCCTCTGGCAAGGCCGGATAGGATCTCGGCCGCGATTGACAGGCGGCGCCGTCGCGACAGTCGAGCGTCTCGCTTGCCGCCTAACAATCTGATTTGTTTGAGTTTGGCTGCAAAGCTGCGGTAAAATTGCGCCCCTGGCGCTTCAGTCCCGCAAGCCCGCGACAAACGCAGCGCGCTTGACGCATGGTCCGGCGGCATTGCCGAGATGGAAGGCGTCAGCGCCCGAGCAATCGGTTGATTCGGGAACTGGCGCTCGAACGCATCTTCGGATTCCGGCCCGGCACGCGATTTCAGGGCGGGGTGGCGCTGGATTCGAAGCAGAACGAGCAGAAAAGCGGCACGGCCGGCGGGATGCCGGCCTCATCATATCTACAAAGGGAGTCATCATGTCCAACGGTTTGATATTCGCGCTGGCATGCGCGCTTGCGGGTGTGGCCTACGCGGGATGGTCCACGAAGTGGATCCTGGCCCGTCCCGCCGGCAACGAGCGCATGCGCGAAATCGCTGCCGCGATCCAGCAAGGCGCATCGGCCTACCTCAATCGCCAGTACACCACGATCGGCATCGTGGGCGTGATCCTGTTCATCGTCATCGGCTTCGCGCTCCAGTCGTGGTCCACGGCGGTCGGCTTTCTCATCGGCGCAGTGCTCTCGGGTTTCGCCGGCTACGCCGGCATGAACGTGTCCGTGCGCGCCAACGTCCGCACCGCGGAAGCTGCCCGCAGCGGCCTGAACGAGGCCCTGTCGGTTGCCTTCCGCGGCGGCGCGATCACCGGCATGCTGGTGGTCGGCCTCGGCTTGCTGGGCGTCACCGGGTTCTTCTGGGTGCTGCACGAGTCCGCCGCGCACGGCGCCTCGATCAAGGACATCCTGCATCCGTTGGTGGGATTCGCTTTCGGCGGCTCCCTCATTTCCATCTTCGCCCGGCTGGGCGGCGGCATCTTCACCAAGGGCGCCGATGTCGGAGCCGACCTCGTCGGCAAGGTCGAGGCCGGCATCCCGGAAGACGATCCGCGCAACCCCGCGGTGATCGCCGACAACGTCGGGGACAACGTCGGCGACTGCGCCGGCATGGCAGCGGATCTCTTCGAGACCTATGCCGTGACCATCATCGCCACCATGCTGCTGGGCGCGTTGCTGCTGTCCAAGCCCGAGGTCGTGCGGCTGGCGGTAGTCTACCCGCTGGTGCTGGGCGGGATTTCGATCATCGCCTCCATCATCGGCTGCTACTTTGTGAAAGCGACGCCCGGCAGGAAGATCATGAGCGCGCTTTACAAGGGCGTGATCGTCTCGGGCGTGCTCGCCGCCATCGCGTTCTACCCGGCGACGGTGTGGCTGATGGGCGACATCGGCGTGCAGTATCCCGAGTTGTCCGTCATGAAGCTCTTCGGCGCCGCGGCAGTGGGCCTGGTGCTGACCGCCCTGATGGTGGTGATCACCGAGTACTACACTGCGACCGAGTTCTCTCCTGTGCGCCACGTTGCGGCGGCTTCGACCACCGGCCACGCCACCAACATCATCGCCGGCCTCGGCGTCTCGATGAAATCGACGGCGTGGCCGGTACTCGCGGTGTGCGCCAGCATCTACGCGGCCTATGCATTTGCAGGGCTGTACGGCATCGCCATCGCGGCCACCTCGATGCTGTCGATGACCGGCATCATCGTCGCACTCGACGCCTACGGACCGATCACCGACAATGCCGGCGGCATTGCTGAGATGTCGGATCTGCCCAAGGAGGTGCGGGCCATCACCGACCCGCTCGACGCCGTGGGCAATACGACGAAGGCGGTGACCAAGGGTTACGCCATCGGCTCGGCCGGGCTCGCGGCTCTGGTGCTGTTTGCCGACTATACCCACGCGCTGGAGGCGGCGGGCAAGACCATCACTTTCGATCTGTCCAATCACATGGTGATCATCGGGCTGTTCATCGGCGGCATGGTGCCGTACCTGTTCGGCGCGATGGCGATGGAGGCCGTCGGCCGGGCGGCGGGCTCGGTCGTGGTCGAGGTGCGGCGCCAGTTCAAGGAGATCGCCGGCATCATGGAGGGCAAGGCGAAACCGGACTACTCGCGCGCCGTGGACATGCTCACGCGCTCGGCGATCCGGGAGATGATCGTGCCGTCGCTGCTGCCGGTATTGATCCCGGTGATCGTGGGCATCGCGCTCGGGCCGCAGGCGCTCGGCGGGGTGTTGATGGGTTCCATCGTCACCGGCCTGTTCGTCGCCATTTCAATGACCACGGGCGGCGGCGCGTGGGACAACGCCAAGAAGTACATCGAGGACGGTAATCACGGCGGCAAGGGCTCGGACGCGCACAAGGCGGCCGTGACCGGCGACACCGTCGGAGACCCTTACAAGGACACCGCCGGCCCGGCGGTCAACCCTCTGATCAAGATCATCAACATCGTCGCGCTACTGATCGTGCCACTGCTATGAAATACATCTTCGAAGACCGCAAAGTCGTCTGCAAGGGCGACTACTGGATCGCGCCCGGCGCAGTCGTCATCGGCTCGGTCGTGCTGGAAAACAACGCAAGCGTATGGTTCGGCTGTGTGCTGCGCGCCGACAACGACATCATCACCATCGGCGAGAACTCGCAACTGCAGGATGGCTGCGTGCTGCATGCCGATCCCGGGTTCCCCCTCACCCTCGGCAAGAACGTGAGCGTGGGCCACATGGCGATGCTGCACGGGTGCACCGTCGGCGACGGCACGCTGGTCGGCATCAAGGCGGTCATTCTGAACGGCGCCAGGATCGGCAAGAACTGCCTCATCGGCGCCAACTCCCTGATCGCGGAAGGCAAGGAGATTCCCGACGGCTCGCTGGTGATGGGCTCACCGGGGAGAGTGGTGCGGCAGTTGACGGAAGAGCAGATCGCGCGCATCAACCGCACGGCCGGCAACTACGCGAGACGGGCCAAGCGCTACCAGGCCAGTCTCCAGCCCGACGGCGATTGACGCCAGGGCGGCGCTGATCATGACTCGCGTGCTGACACTCGCATGCACGGCGATTGCGCTCGCAGCGGCTGCGCCCGCATCCGCCCAGGCCTACAAGTCGGAGTACAAACTCTCCACCGTGCTCCCCAACACCTACGCCTGGGGCAAGGCGGGGGAACGCTGGAGCGAACTGGTGAAGGAGAAGACGCAGGGCCGCATCAACATCAAGATGTACCCCGGCACCAGCCTCGTCGGCGGTGACCAGACCAAGGAATTCTCGGCGATCCGCCAGGGCGTCATCGATCTCGCCATTGGCTCGACCATCAACTGGTCGCCGCAGGTTCGGCAGTTGAATCTTTTCTCGCTCCCCTTCCTCATGCCGGACTACGCCGCGATCGACGCGCTGACCCAGGGCGGCGTCGGCAGGCAGGTCTTCGCCATCGTCGAGAAAGCGGGCGTCGTTCCGCTCGCATGGGGCGAGAACGGCTTCCGCGAACTCTCGAACTCCAAGGGGCCGATCGCCTCCCCGGCTGACATGAAGGGCAAGAAGTTCCGCGTCGTCGGCTCGCCGATATTCATCGACATCTTCACCGCGCTCGGCGCCAACCCGACCCAGATGAGTTTTGCCGACGCGCAGCCGGCGCTCTCCAGCGGCGCCGTTGACGGCCAGGAGAATCCGCTGTCGGTATTCGTCAACGCCAGGATGCACGCGCTCAACCAGAAGCACCTGACGCTGTGGGGCTATGCCGCCGACCCTCTCATCTTCGTCGTGAACCGGGACGTCTGGCAATCGTGGACGGCCGCGGACCGGGAAGCGGTGCGCGCAGCAGCGGTGCAGGCCGGCGCGGAAAACGTCATCGCCGCCCGCAAGGGCATCGCCGCCCCCGACACCGAGGCGATCAAGCAGATCGAGGCGAACGGCGTGGCGGTGGTCCGCCTCTCGGCCGACCAGCGGCGGGCATTCCAGGCCGCCACCCGGGGCATCTATGACAAATGGGCCGAGCAGATCGGCCGCGACCTGGTGAAGAGCGCCGAAGCCGCAATCGCCAGGCGGTGAGGCGGATGCGCAGCCTCGAGCGCTCGCTGCTGGCGCTCGCGATGGCGCTGCTGTGCGTCATCACGATGGCCAACGTCGTGGTGCGCTACTTCACGAATTTCTCCTTCGCTTTCACCGAGGAGATCTCGATCTGGCTGATGGTGTTCCTGACGCTCGCCGGCAGCGCCGCCGCATTTCGCGATGCCAGCCACATCAACGTCACGCTTCTCACCGATCGCCTGCCGGCCGCCGCGCGCCGCGCGACGCAGGTGTTCGCGCTCGGCGCATGCTGCGTCATGTTCGGCGTGCTCGCCTGGTACGGCGCGCGCATGGCGTGGGACGATTTCCGCTACGAAGTGACGTCCCCCGCTCTCGGGCTGCCGCAATGGATCTACAGCGCCTGGCTGCCGCTCCTCTCGGCTGCGATCGTGCTGCGCCTCATGCAATTGATCCGAGCACGCCTGCGCGGAACGCCTGGAGATTGAACCGCCAAGGATGCGAAGGAACACCAAGTAAAGCAGGAACAAATAGACGCGAAAAAACGTGTAATCGATCCATGTCCTTTTCTGAAGTTGATTCTGCCATTGATTCCCTTCGCGTTCTTGGCGGTGAATAGCTTCTATCCAACGGAAGCGTGATGGACTGGCTGCTGTTCGGCGTTTTCATTCTGCTGATGCTGTGTGGCGTGCCGCTGGGCATCGCGCTGGGTCTGGCGGGCACGGCCATCATCGCGGTGGCCGGGCTCGGCATCATGTCGGTTCCGACCAGCGTCTACACCGGCATTGCCAAGTACCCCTTGCTCGCGATCCCGGTGTTCGTGCTGGCGGGACTCATCTTCGAGCGCGCGGGGGTTGCACGCTCGATGGTCAACTTCGCGTCCAGTCTCGTCGGCCGCCGCCACGGGGGGCTCGCGATCACTGCCATCCTGGTGTGCATGATCCTCGGCGGCATTTCGGGATCGGGCCCGGCAGACTCGGCGGCGGTGGCCGCGATCATGCTGCCGGCGATGGCCAAAGCCGGCTATCCGAAACCATACAGCGCAAGCCTGATCGCTGCCGGCGGAGCGACCGACATCCTGATTCCCCCGTCGATCGCCTTGATTATTTACAGCCTGCTGGTGCCGCAGGCGACTGTTCCCGCGCTGTTTGCCGCGGGCATCGTGCCGGGCATGCTGGCGGGGTTCACTCTGATCGTCGTCGGCGTGTGGCTCGCCCGGCGCCATGGCTTCGGCGCCTACGACGCGGCCGAGCCGGTACCGCCGCTCTGGGGCAGTTTCAAGGAAGCCCTGTGGGGCCTTGCCGCGCCCGTGATCATCCTCGGCGGCATGCGCAGCGGCTGGTTCACGCCGACAGAAGCGGCGGTCGTGGCTGCGTTCTACGGACTGTTTGTCGGTGTCGTGGTCTATCGCTCGCTCACCTGGACGCAGATCGTCGACGTGCTGGCGGAGGCGGCGGAGATCGCGGCGGTCATACTCCTCGTAGTCGCGCTCGCGAGCGTGTTCGCCTGGGCGAGCAGCACGCTCGGCACTTTCGACCGGCTTGCGAAAACGATGGTCGGCGCCGGCGCCCCGGAAATCGCCGTGCTGCTGGGCATCACCGCGCTGCTGCTGGTCGCGGGGATGTTTCTCGACGCGATCTCGATCTACTTCATCTTCCTGCCTCTGCTGCTGCCGATCGCGCTACACTACGACTGGAATCTGGTCTGGTTTGGAATCATCATCACCATGAACCTTGCGATCGGTCAGTTCACCCCGCCGATGGCGGTCAACCTGATGGTCACCTGCCGCATGGCGCAGATCCCGATCGAGTCGACGCTGCCGTGGGTGATCTGGTTCGTGCTGGGCATGACCGGCACGCTGCTGCTCGTCGCCTTCGTGCCCGAGATCGCGCTGTGGCTGCCGCGGTCGCTGGGGTACCTGGATTAGGAGGCGCGTCGCATGGGTAAACCGTTGCTTGGGCTCGGTGTCGCATTGATCGTCGCGGGAGCACTGCTCCTCGGGTATCTCGGCCTCTCCGTGTTCCGCGCCATCGATACCCCCCAGGAGGTGCCGCTGGTCAAGTTCGTCGTCGGCCAGCTGCGGGCCGAGGACAAGGCGGTGCACGGCCACATCGGCAGCGACACGTTCGAGATCAACGTGAGCGAGCCCGTGCGCACGATCGTATTGCTATTTCTCGCGGTATTCATCCTGATGGTGCTGGCGGGCATCGCGAAGTCGCTGATCTCGGCCGGGATCAATCTGGTGTCGGCGGCAGGACGCATGCGACAGCAGCCCGGCCCGAACGAAGTCGCGGCACCCGCCGTGCGCAGAAACTAGCGCCCGGCACGATCACGCCGATCCCGATTCACGGAATATCCCGGACGCGTATCGAAATATGAACAAGGCCATCGAAACCCTCTTGGCGTTCGCGCTCGCCCTGTGTGCCGGTCATGCTTATGGGCAGGGCGCGCAGGCGGACACGTATCCGACCAGACCGATCCGCTTCATCTCCCCTTTCCTGCCGGGCGGCTCGCAGGACGTAATCGCGCGCATCGTGGGCGCGCGTCTCGGCGAGCGGCTTCATCAACAGGTGGTCGTGGACAATCGCAGCGGCGCCGCCGGCATCATCGCGACCGAGCTCACCGCCCGCGCCCAGCCCGACGGCTACACCATCCTCATGATCACGGCGGGGCCCATTACCATCGCGCCCAGCCTGCAGAAGAAGCTCCCCTACGACCCGCTGCGCGACCTCGCTCCGGTCATCCATCTCGTCGATACGCCGATGGCGTTGATCGTCAACCCCGCCCTGCCCGCGAAATCGATCGGCGAACTCGTCGCACTGGGCAAGAGCCGCGCGGGGAAAATCAATTACGCCTCGGTCGGGAACGGCAGCATCTCGCACCTGACGATGGAGTTATTCAAGCTCCAGGCCGGCCTCGACTTCAACCACGTGCCGTACAAAGGGGCGGCGCCGGCATTCATCGATCTGTTTTCGGGGCAGGTGTCGCTCATCTTCATCACCACGGCATCCGCGCAGCCGCACACCTCGAGCGGTAAGGCGCGGGCGCTTGCCGTTGCGGCACGCAAGCGGTCGGCCATGATGCCGGATGTTCCGACGCTGACGGAGGCCGGGGTCAAGGGGCTGGACGTCCCCGTCTGGGCCGGTGTCGCGACGGCTGCCGCCACCCCCAAACGCGTCGTCGATCGACTCCATCGGGAGTTCGCGGAAGTCCTGAAGCTGCCGGATGTGCGCGAGCGCCTCGCCCAGCTCGGTTCCGACATCAATGGCGGCACACCTGGCGAATTCGGGGCCCTGCTCAAGGACGACCTCGCGCGCTGGGCTCAAGTCATCAAGTCCGCGAACATCCGGCTCGACTGATACGCGCTGCGGGGCAGCCTCGACCTCGATCAGCGTTCGTTAATTCAGTTGGCGCGCAGGCCCAGGGATTTGACCACCTTCGCCCACTTCGCGATTTCGTTGTGCATATGCCTTCCCAGTTCTTCGGGGCTGCTACTGTTCGGTACCATGCCGGTGGCGTCCAGGCGGGACTTCACATCCGGCAACGTCAAGGCCTTGGCCGTTTCCGCGTTCAGACGTGCAATGATTTCCGCGGGTGTGCCGGCCGGCACCACCATTCCGTACCAAGCGCTCGTGTCGTAACCCGGAACGCCGGCTTCCGCAACCGTGGGTAGTTTCGGGAGAAAAGGCGAACGCTGCGCAGTGCTGACGGCAAGCCCGCGCAGCCGGCCGGCCTGGAGTTGATGAATGCATGAGGGTGTAGTCGTAAACCCGACCATGGCCTCTCCGGCGACCAACCCGATGACCGACGGTCCGCCGCCCTTATAGGGGATGTGCAGCATCTTGATCCCGGTCATGCTCTTGAAAAGCTCGCCTGCAAGATGCGGACCGCTGCCGGTGCCCGACGACGAATGCGAGAGTTCGTCCGGACGTGACTTCGCCAGCGCGACCAGTTCCTTGACTGATCTGGCCGGTATCGACGGATGCGCCACCACCACATAGGCAGTGCCACCGAGCCGCGATACCGGAACGAAATCATTCACGAGGTTGTAGCCGAGATTGCGATAAAGGGTCGCATTGACCGTGTGCGTGCCGGTCATCATGAACAGTGTATAGCCGTCCGGCGGCGATTTCGCCGCGATCTCCGCTCCGATGTTGGCGCCGCCGCCACCACGGTTATCGATGATGATCTGTTGCCCCAGCGCCTCTCCCAAGCGGGTTCCAATCGCCCGTCCCATCGTGTCCGTGCCGCCACCGGGCGGAAACGGCAAGATGAAGCGGATCGCGCGGGTGGGATATTGCGCCTGCGCCAGCGCGCCGCCAAGCGAGGCCGCCAGCAATCCCAAGACAACAGCGAAGCGAACGCCCTTCATCTTCGACCCTCCACACTGGCCTGGTGCGTTGCAAGAATGCGCCGGACGAGTGCCTATGCCCGCCCCAATAGCGGCACTCTGGACGAACGAATCGGCAGCCCTTTCCCACTCATTCGACCCGGATGTTTGCGAGCCGGATTACGTTGGCGTACTTGACGATCTCCCGATTCAGCAGTGCCGCCAGTTCCTCGGGGCTGCTCGCGACGGGCTCGAGCGCCTCGCGCGGGAAAAATGCCTTGACCTCGGGCGTATTCAGCGCCTTGCGAATTTCGTCGTTCAGTCTGTCCACGACGGTTCGCGGCGTACCCCTGGGGTAGAACATCGCGTACCAATTACCGGCTTCGAACCCGGGGTAGATTGAGTTCATAGCCGGCAGATCCGGGAGCGACGGGGAGCGCTCCGCTGACGTTACCGCGAGCCCTCTTGCTTTTCCGCTCCTCAGATGCGGCATGATCGAGGGCGCGGTGACGAAGCCGTAATCGAGCTCCCCCGAGATCAAAGCAAGGACCGCCGGCCCGCCGCCGCGGTAGGTGATCACGGTGGACTTGATTCCGACGGTCTGGTTAAACATCTCGGCGCTGAGATGCGCCGTGCTGCCGACCGTGTTGCCGCCTGCGTTCATGCTCGTGTGCGCGCGCTTCGCCAGGGCCACCAGATCCTTCACCGATACCGCCGGAACGCTGGGGTGAACTGCAAGGACCAGCGGCGTCGACGAAATCCAGCTCACCGGTAAGAGGTCCTTGTAAACGTCGAATCTCATCTGCTTCGCGCGCAGCGTCGTGACCACCGAGATGCTGCCGGACGTGAAGAGTATGGTGTCGCCGTCCGGGGGGGAATCCACGACGAGCTGGGCCGCGATCAGGCCGCTCGCGCCGGTGCGGTTGTCGACGATGAAATTCTGACCCGTGCTTTTCTGGAACGCAGTCGAGAGCAGCCGGGCCTGTATGTCGGTCCCTCCGCCCGGCGGAAACGGCACCAGGATCCGGACGGTCTTGTCGGGCCACTGCTGGGCAGCGGCATGCATGGGATTCACGACGGAGATCGCGGCGAAGGCCGCCAGTGCACATGCTTCCTTTCTCATGCATCCCTCCTCGAATCGATGGGCGATCTTCTCTTTCTCCCTGCGTGCAATACCTTAGCGCAATGCGCATCGACTACCAACGTGACGTTTACGTACGGGGAATTCCTTAGACGCGCATAATGGTCGCCTGCCAACGGAGCGCCCACATGCAAGTCCGCACCCATGAGATTGCCGACCGCATCTACCGCCTTTCAACGTGCGTCGCAGAGGCGGCACCGGGCGGCTTCACCTTCAATCAATTCCTCATCGACGCCGACGCCCCCCTCCTCTTCCACACTGGCCCGCGACG
>Ga0315912_10002049_pt1 | contig 22512 bp, 23 predicted proteins | sample VfabasoilMG_FD_204469 | JGI IMG/M metagenome (GOLD analysis project Ga0315912, IMG submission 204469) | Garden soil microbial communities collected in Santa Monica, California, United States - V. faba soil | ecosystem: Environmental > Terrestrial > Soil > Garden | place: USA: California...
GCGATGAAGACGAAGCGTGTTGCGCGTACGGCGTGCAGCAGGCGGGGCTCGTTGCCGACGCGTCGGAGTGACGTCATGCTCAATGTCGGCGTATACGGCCTGGGCGGGTTCGGCAAGCAACTCGTCGGTTCGATCCAGGGGAAAAGCGAGAAGATCAAGGTGGTGGCATGCGCCGCGCGCACGCGCTCGAACGTCGAGCAGTTCGCCAAGGATCATGGCATCGAAATCGTCGATGACTACGCCAAGCTGCTCGCCGACCCGCGCCTGCAGGGCGTGATCCTGGCCACGCCGCACTCGCTGCACCCGGTGCACGTACAGCAGGCGGCGCGCGCCGGCAAGCACGTATTCGTGGAAAAGCCGTTCGCGCTCGGCGCGGCGGCCGCAACCGAGGCGGCGCGCGTGTGCCGCGAGCATGGAGTCAGGTTCGGCGTCGGTTTCAACCGGCGATTTCGCCCGGCGATGCAGGAGCTGCGCCGGCTCGTCACCACCGGCGCGCTCGGAAAGCTCCTGCATCTCGAAGGGCAATTTTCCGGCGCGCCCGGAAACCGGCCGGCCGGCAGTTGGCGCAGCAGCCGCGCCGAGAACCCCGGCGGCAGCATGACCGCGCGCGGCGTGCACGTCCTCGATGGCATGATCTCGATCACCGGCTTGGTGAGCGATATGCTTGCCCAGAGCAGCCGCAATGTGACGACCGCGGAGCACGACGACCGCACCTTCATGCTGCTGCGTTTTGCGAGCGGCGTCACCGGTTACCTGGCGACGTTGTCGGCGGGCCCGGATTTCTGGCGCTTGCACGCATTCTGTGAAAAAGGCTGGGCCGAAGTGCGCGGCGAGCACCTGTTGACCGTATGCGAGCAGGGCGCGAAGCCGGTTGCGAAGGAATATCCGGCAACCGACACGCTGAAAGCGGGGCTGGAGGCATTCGCGGACGCGGCGGCCGGCGGCCCGCCGCACCCGGTGACGCCGGAGGATGCGATCAACTCGAGCGCCGTGCTCGAAGGGATCGAAAAATCGGTCGCGAGCGGCGGCTGGGTGAAGCTCGCCTAGTAACGGAAGCGCAGGGCGTCGAGCTGCATCGCCGCGCCCTCGCGCGAGCGGGTGGCGTAGTCGAGCTGGTTCTGCGAGTAGCCCAACTGGCGCTCCAGCTCGTAGCGCCTCATCATGGAGGAGTGGTCCGCCGGGTCCCGTGACAGCGTGCCCAACTGCTGCTGCACTGAACGCACGTCGTGGTGCAGCGTGCTTTCGCGCTGTTCGAGATTCATGATGGTGCTCCGGAGGCGACCGAATTCCAGCTGCCGCGCCTGTTCCGCTTCGAGCCTGCGCGCGGCTGCCCGGCGTCGCATGTCCTGCTCCTCGCGCAGCTGCCGCAGTTTCCGGGCCTCGTCCCTTTCCAGCTCGCGCTCCTCTTCGCGCGCGACTTCGTTCGGACTGGCGGCGATGGATTCCGCCTCCGGCGTCGTCGCGCTCGGCGCCGGCGTACCGGCCAATGCCAGCAGCAGGGCGGCGCCCAGAGTGGTCGCGTTCGAGGGCATGTCGATCCTATTGCTTGATCAGACCCAGATCGGAAAGGATGGTTCGCATCACTTCGTTCTCACGATCGAGGTGCTTACGGGTCGCAGCGCTCAGGGTGTAATCGCTGATCCACATCTGCTTCTCCGTTTCCTTGCGCCATTCCTCGCTCTGCGCGAGTTTCTCGAAGATTCCGTCCCAGTACGCGATCTCGTGGGGCTTCAAGCCCTTGGGCGACATGAATCCGCGCCAGGTGGAAAAAACCGCGTCGACGCCCTGCTCGCGGAAGGTCGGAATGCCGGCCTTGCGTCCGTCCTGGCGCTGCGCCGACGACATCCCGAGGATGCGCACCTTGCCCTCCTCCTGCAACGGTATCATGCTCAATGGCGAGGCCATGTAAACGTCGATGTGTCCTCCGAGGAATGCGGTGCGTGCGGGCCCGCCGCCGGGATAGATCACCGTCTTGGCAATCTTGGGATCGACGCCGATCGACTTGAGATACATGCTCAGCACGGTGTGATTGTGGTTGCCGCGCGCGGTGGCGAAGGCAAAGCTCACCGATTGGGAATCCTTCTTCAACTGCGCCGTGAGATCCTTCAGCGTCTTGAAGGGTGTGCTGGACAGCACGGCCAGCACGACGAACTCACGCGCCAGAATGTTGAGCGGGGTGAAATCGAGGTAGTTGAGCTGCGAGGTGCCCATCAGGCGGTTGCCGATGATGGCGGGCGAATAGGTGGCGATGTAGTGCGCGTCGCCCGCGTGCTGGTTGAGATAGGCCCAGCCGATGGTGTTGGCGGCACCAGGTTTGTTGACGACCGTCGAGCTCGGCACGTAGCCCTTCGTTTGGAAAATGTTCTGAATGAGTCGCGCCATGACGTCGGGCGAACCGCCCGGCGCGGAGCCCACCACGAATTCCACCGTCCGCGACGGCTTCCACTCCTGCGCAGCCGCAGGCAAGCCGGCGGCGATGACCGTTACTGCCATGCCCCATCCGGCCAGCCTGCGGCCGATAACTGCTGCGTGCATCACTATCTCCTCTGCATCGTATGTCAACTTGCGGAATGCACATCCTATACGCGGCCGGGCGCCTTGTCACGCCGGCGCGGGTTGACCGGCGGCGTTGCGGCCCCTATCCTTCGCGGACGCTTCCAGATTCGCGGAGTCAGCGATGTTCCCCTACCTGCCCGCCGCCATCGGCATGCCGCTCGCCGAAGTCGATACACCGGCGCTGGTTCTAGACCTCGGCGCGTTCGAGCGTAATCTGAAGCGCCTGACGGATTCTCTCGCCGGCCGCGCCGTGAAGGTGCGCCCGCACGCCAAGAGCCACAAGTGTCCGCAGATCGCGCTCCGGCAGATGGCGCTCGGCGCGGTCGGCGTATGCTGCCAGAAGGTGAGCGAAGCCGAAGCGATGGTTGCCGGCGGCGTACCCGACGTGCTGATCGCCAACGAGGTGGTGGGCGCTTCCAAGCTCAGGCGGCTTGCGGCTCTCTCGAAGCAGGCGCGTGTTGCGGTGTGCGTCGACGACGCCGGGAACGCCGCAGCGCTGGATGCGGCGGCGCGTGAATTCGGCGTGCGGCTCGACGTGCTGGTGGAAGTCAACGTTGGCGCGAATCGCTGCGGCGTCGAGCCAGGCGAGGCTGCGGTAACGCTCGCGCGACGCATCGCCGCATGCGCCAACCTGCGCTTCGGCGGCTTGCAGGCCTACCACGGCAGCGCGCAGCACATCCGGGGCGTTTCAGAGCGGCGGGCCGCGGTCGAATCGGCGGTCGCGAAGGTGAAGCAGACGACGGCGTTGCTCGACGCGGCAGGCATCGCCTGTGAGCGGGTGACCGGCGCCGGCACCGGCACCTATCTCTTCGAGGCGGCGAGCGCGGCCTATCACGAGATTCAGCCGGGCTCGTACATCTTCATGGACGCCGACTACGCGAAGAACGACTGGACGGAGAGCGGCATTCCGCGCTTCGAGCACAGCCTCTTCGTATGGACTACCGTGATGAGCCGTCCCTCGGCGGAGCGCGCCATCGTCGACGCCGGGCTCAAGGCCTCGAGCATCGATTCCGGCATGCCGCGGGTGGCAGACGATGCCGCCGTGGAATACGTCAAGGCGTCAGACGAACACGGCGTCCTGAAACTCAATGGCGCGGCGGGCTACGCGGTCGGCGACAAGCTGAAACTGATTCCCGGCCATTGCGATCCGACGGTGAATCTCCACGACAACTACGTCTGCATCCGTGAGGGGCGCGTCGAGGCGATCTGGCCCATCACCGCCCGCGGCGCGGTGTGGTGAGCGAAGCGCGGCATGACTGCAATCCGGAAGATCGGCTTCATCGGCCTCGGTAACATGGGCAATCCCATGGCCGGGCACCTGGTGCGAGCCGGCTACGACGTCGCGGTATTCGATATTTGCCCGGATGCGGTGCAGGCGTTCGTCGCTCGATACGGCGGACGCGCTACCGGCTCGTCCGCCGAAGTCGGCCAGGGAGCCGACGCCATCATCACCATGCTGCCCGACGGAAAAGTGGTGCGGAATGCGGTGCTTGGCGACGGGGCTGGCGCGGTGCTCGAACGCGGATCGCTCGTCATCGACATGGGCAGCTGCGATCCGGCGGATACGCGAGCGCTCCACGCGGCGCTTGCGCCGCGCGGCATCGGTGTCATCGATGCGCCGGTGATGGGCGGGACGGTATTCGCCAAGGATGCGACGCTCGACATCATGGCGGGCGGCGATGCGGTGCTGGTCGAGCGCGCCCGGCCCGTATTCGCCGCGATGGGCCGCGCTACCACGCACTGCGGTTCGGTCGGCTCGGGGCATGCGATGAAGGCGCTCGCCAACTACGTCAATGCCTGCGCGCTCATCAACGCGATCGAGGCGCTCATCATCGGCAAGCGCTTCGGCCTCGATCCTCGGAAGATGGCGGAAGCGCTACTGCCCTTGTGTTCGGGGCGCAACAATCCGATCGAGAAGAAGATCATCCCGCACATCCTCACGCGGGAATTCGGCACCGGGATGGCCATGGACTTCATCGCCAAGGACGTGAAGATCGCGATCGATACCGCACACGCCCTGGGCGCTGCCGCCCCTCTGGGCGAGAAAGTGGCCGAACTATGGGCGGCGGCGGTCGCGAAGCTGGGCGGGCAACTCGATCAGACCGAGATTGTGCGCTACTGGGAGGCGGCGAGCGGAGTGACGCTCACCGGCTCAAAGTAGCCGGGCTGCTTCCATCATTCGATCTTGATGTTCGCCGTCTTGATCACCCGCGTCCAGCGCGCCGTCTCTTCCTTCATGTAGGCGGCAAGTTCCGCCGGCGTGCTGCTCGCGGGGTCGCCGCCCTGGCTCTGGAACCGCTGGACCGTCTGCGGGTCGGCGAGCATGCGCACGATCTCGGTGTTGAGCTTCGCGACGATCGGAGACGGCGTCTTCGAAGGCGCGAAAATCCCGTACCACGTCGTGTACTCGTAGCCGGGGACGCCGGACTCCGCCACTGTCGGCACATCGGGCAGCGCCGGCGTGCGTTTCGCGCTGCCGATCGCGAGCGCCCGTAACCTGTTGTTTCGCACGTGCGGCACGACCGAGGGCGCGCTGCTGATGACAAGCTGCACCTGGCCTGCGATGAGATCGGTGATCGAAGCGGCGCCGCCCTTGTACGGCACGTGCACGATGTTGATCCCGGCCATCGCCTTCAGCATCTCGCCGCCGAGGTGATTGGGCGTGCCGACGCCGCTCGAGCCGAAGTTGAGCTGCCCCGGCTTCGCCCTGGCGAGCGCAATGAATTCCTTGACGTTGCGCGCTGCCAGCCCCGGATGCACCGCCAGCAGCTGCGGAAGAATGATGACGAGGCTCACCGGCGCGAAGTCCTGGTGCGGGTCGTACGGGATCTTGCTCATCAGCAAGGGGTTCAACACCATGCCCGCCGAAGTACCGAGCAGCAGCGTGTAGCCGTCGGCCGCTGCCTGTTTCGCGATGAGGGTGCCGAGCACGCCGCCCGCCCCGCCGCGGTTGTCCACTACCGCCTGCTGTCCCCACGCTTCGGTCAACTTCTGCGCGATGGCGCGTCCGACAAGGTCGGTGTTGCCGCCGGGCGGATAAGTGATCACCAGGCGGATCGGTTTCGTCGGGTAATTCCCGTCGGCAGGCGCGCCTTGCGCACCGGCGCCAGCTGCTGCGATTGCCACCGCTAGAAGTGCTGCAAACCCAGTAGTGAGATTCATATCCTTTTCCCTGATGAAGGTCGTTGCTACAATTCGGCAACAAGACCGCAACCGCCCGGTGTGTTCTCGTTATTCTACCGGGGGAAAGCTCCATGGCCGAAACCCGCGTCGATCTGCTGCGCCTCCTCGAAGACCTGCGCGATGCGTATCCCGGCGCGATCGAGGAAACGATACTCACCGAAATCATCGCCAACGCGCTCGATTCCGGTGCGACGGTGATCCAGCTCACGGCGGATGCCGCCGCCGCGAGTTTCACCATCGTCGACAACGGCTCAGGCATGCCGCGCCGGGACCTGCGCCGCCACTACGAGCCACTGCTGGACCCCGCCTGCGACCCGCTGCTCGGCGAGCATTACCCGCGCGGCATCAGCTTCGAAGTGAACGGCGAGTTGCTGCCCGGACAGGCATGCCGTTCCCCGGAAACCTTGACTATTGCGCGGCCTGACTGGAATTATTACCATTTTCAACAGAGGTAATACCAAGGAAGCGCCATGGCGCACCGGGTTACGGTCAAGGGTCAAGTCACCATCCCGAAGCGGGTGCGGGAATATCTCGGCATCCAGCCGGGCAGCGGGGTCGAGTTCGAGGTCAACCCGAAGGGCGAGGTGCTCCTGCGCAAGGCGGGGCGGCCCACGAAGCGTGCCCGCCCACCTGGCCGTTTCGCCGCACTGCGGGGCACGCGCAAGACCGGCATGAGCACCGACGAAATCATGAATCTGCTGCGTGGTTACGACGAGGACGCCCGCGATCCGGGATTCAAAGTCAGGAAGAAATGATCCTGGTCGATTCCTGCGTCGTTATCGACGTGCTGGAAAACGATCGCAACTGGGCAGACTGGTCGCAGGCGCAACTCGAAACCTGGGGTGTGCGCGGCGCGTTGCTGATCAACGCGGTGATCTATGCCGAACTGGCAGCCTATGCTACCAGCAAGGAGTCGCTTGAGGCCGAAATCGCCGCGGCAGGACTGGCGGTGCGGGAATTTCCGCGCGACGCTCTATTCCTCGCCGGCCGCGCCCATGCCGCTTACCGCAGGCGCGGCGGCACGCGGGCTGGCGTGCTCGCCGATTTTCTCGTGGGCGCCCACGCCGCGGTTCTGCAGATTCCGATACTGACGCGCGATACCGCCCGGTTTCGCACGTACTTTTCGACGCTCGATCTGGTAAGCCCGGATTGAATCACTCAACATTCGTCACTCCGGTGCAAACCGGAGTCCAGTGAAATCAACGTTTCCCTGGATCCCGGCCCCGTATCGGGGCACGGGGCAGGCTGCCTGTCCGGGAAGACGTTATTCAGTTGTTCGCTACGCCGTCGCGACCTGACTGCGCGAAGAGCGCGTCACCTCGTCCTGCAGTTCGCGCACGGTTTCGCCGACCAGCTGAGCCAGTTCGTCCACTTCGGCCGCGGAGATGCACAGCGGTGGCGCCAGCCGGAACACGCTGTCCTTCGCCACCGCGATGTAGCCCTTGTCGAGCGCGCGGGTGTTGAGGCTCGCGACGAGCTTCGCGTCGAGCCTCTGGGCACGGTGGTCCGGATCGGCGAAATCGAGGGCCAGCATAAGTCCACGCGAACGGACCTCGCCGACGATTGCACAATCGCGCACCCGCGCCTCGATTGCGGCATGCAGCCGGGCACCCATCTTCTCGGCATTCTGAACCAGATTCTCGCGCTCGATGATGGCAAGGTTGGCAAGCGCCGCAGCGCACGCCACGGGATGACCGCAGTAGGTATTCGGGTGGACGTTCTCCTCGCGGCTATTCTCGGGAAACGCGTCGGCGAGCTTTGTCCGTGCGATCGAGGCGGAAAGCGGGATGTAGCCCGAGGTAATCCCTTTTGCGACCGACATCAGGTCGGGCACCACGCTTTCGTGATCGACGCCGAACCACTTACCGGTGCGGCCGAAACCGGTGATGACTTCGTCGGCGATCATCAGCACGTCGAGTTCATCGCAGATGTCACGCACGCGCTCCAGCCAGCCGAGCGGCGGGATGATGCTGCCGCCCGAACTGAGACAGGGCTCCAGGATGACGGCAGCCACCGTTTCCGGATCCTCCTCGCGGATGGCATCGGCCAGCCCGTCGGCGCACCGCCGCACCAGATCTTCGTCGGTGCCGGCGCCCCGGTCCCACATTGAGTACGGAACCGTAACTTTCCGGAAGCCCTGCCAGGCGAGCGGCTGGTAGGCGCGCACCATGTCGGGCTGGCCGCAGATGGCGAGCGTACCGATCGTCGCGCCATGGTAGCCGTGGGTGAGCGAGATCACCTTGTACTTGCGCGTGCGGCCGACTTTAAGCCAGTACATGCGGGCAATCTGCATGGAGCGTTCGTTGGCCTCGGAGCCGCTCACCGCGAACAGCGTGTACTTGAGGTCGCCGGGCGTGAGCTCGGCAAGGCGTGCCGCGAGTTGCGCCGCGGGCGGATTCGAGAACTGCCGGGTCGTCGGGTAGTAGGCGAGCCTGGCAACCTGCTCGCGCACGGCGTCGGCGATCTCGGCACGGCCGTGGCCGACGTTTACCACCGCGAGCCCGGCGTAGGCGTCGAAAAGCCTCTTGCCCTTGCGGTTCCAGATGTACACGCCCTGACCGCGCTCGATCATCAGGTCTTCGTCGGACCACGACGGATGATCCTGCGTCTTGTGGGTCCACAGGTGCTTGATCAGGTCGGCGTCGGTCATGGCTCCTCCTCCCGCGATGTCGCGGCAGTCTAGCGCAATTCCGTTTCACCCGGCCTGGCAGAGCGAGAATGGGGTCGCGCCTGGCCTTCATGCAACAATTCCACTATGACACGAATCGTCGGCTCGCGGGATCGCTCCGAGTTCATCCTCGACCCGGTCGAGGCATGGCATCGCGGCAGGGTGCTCGACCGGATGCTCGCCCACGTGGAGCCGCCGCGGCCGCACGGTGTCTTTCGTGGCACCCACGCCGAGTTCGAGCGGATCGACGAGGCGCGCAGGATCGAATTGGCGCGCGCCCTGATGAAGAAGGGATTAAGACGCGCACGGGCGCGGAAGGCGTTGCATCTTGTGTGTTTTGGACGATCAAATATCGCCCCGTGACCATAGCTATCACCGTGCAGTAGAATGCCGGCAGCCGTGACTTGGGAGGGGGAGCCAGTCATGCCACGCGTTCAATTGCGTCTCGCAGCGAGTGCCCTTGCCGTTCCTCGCGTTCATGCGCGGGGCAGATTCGACGTGCCGGATCGTCCATGAAGCGCGGCTGGCAGGCGGCGGTGGCGGCGCTGCTTCTGATATTCGCGGTGTTTGCCTACGAATCGTTCAAGCTTTCCCTGAGCGATACGCTCGGCCCGGGCCCGGGCTTCTTTCCGTTCTGGCTGGGTGCGCTCGGTGCGGTGCTTTCGGTCATTCTGTTGGTCCAATTGCACCTGGGTCGGGTGGACGTGAGCGACGAGGCGCTCGTCTTCGAACCCGCGGGTATGCGCAGCGTGGCGGCAGCGCTCGGCGGCCTGATCGCGGCCACGGCGCTCCTCGACGTGCTGGGGTTCCGCATGGCGATGCTGTTTCTGATCCCGTTTCTGCTGGTCGTGCTCGGGGCGCGCAACCGCACGGCGATCGCGATCTGCGCCGGCGCCGGAAGCTTCGGCGTGTACCACGTTTTCTTCGACCTGCTGAAAGTGCCGCTGCCGGTCGGCATCTTCGGTCTCTAGGCGGCGCTACGTGGAGGGCCTCCAGCTTCTCCTCACGGGTTTTGCGGCGGCGCTGAGCTGGCAGAACCTGCTCTTCGCTTTCATCGGCTGCGTGCTGGGCACGCTCATCGGCGTGCTGCCAGGGTTGGGGCCCGCGGCAGGCACCGCCATCCTGATCCCGTTGACGTTCAAGCTGGACGCGACCGGCGCCATCATCATGCTCGCCGCCATCTACTACGGCGCGATGTACGGCGGCACCATCACCTCGGTGCTGATCAACGTGCCGGGGGAGGCTGCATCGGTGGTGACCTGCCTCGACGGCTACCAGATGGCGCGACAGGGCCGGGCCGGCACCGCCCTGGGGATCGCGGCGATCGGCTCGTTCGCAGGGGGGGTTGTCGCGGCCCTCGCGCTCGCGATGGTGGCGCCGCCGCTCGCGCGCTTCGCGCTCTCGTTCGGCCCTCCCGAGTTCTTCGCCCTGATGTTTCTCGGCATGTGCCTCGTTACGGGGCTCGCGGGCAAGTCACTGGCCGCTGGGCTGCTGATGACCATCTTTGGACTGCTACTGTCGCTGATCGGCATTGATCCGGTACGCGGCGCGCCGCGCTTCACTTTCGACGTGCCCGAACTCTACGACGGGCTCGGTTTCGTGCCGGTGGTGATGGGCCTGTTCGGCGTAGCCGAGATACTGCTCATGATCGAGTCACCCTTCCGCCAGTTGCTGGACACCAAAATCAAGGGTCTATGGCCGAGCCGGGAGGAATGGAAGCGTTCGAGCGGCGCCATCGGACGCGGCACGGTCATCGGCTTCGTGCTGGGGCTCATCCCCGGCGTGGGCGCAGTGATTCCGACCTTTATGGCCTATATTGTCGAAAAGCGCCTTTCCAGGCACCCTGAGAGATTCGGCACCGGCGTCATTGAAGGGGTGGCTGCGCCCGAGACCGCGAACAACGCCTACGCCAACGCCGCGATGGTGCCGCTGCTCGTGCTTGGCGTGCCGAGTTCGCCCACGATCGCAATCATCATGGGCGCCTTCATCATCAACGGGCTGACCCCGGGGCCGTTCCTGTTCAAGGAACGCCCGGACCTGGTGTGGACCGTGATCGCGAGCTTCTTCACCGGCAACGTGATCCTGCTGATCCTGAACCTGCCGCTGGTGGGGTTGTGGGCGCGGCTGCTCAAGGTGCCGTACCAATACCTGTGTGTGGGCACGCTGCTGTTCTGCATCGTGGGAGCTTACAGTCTCAAAGGCACGGTGTTCGACGTCGGCGTCATGCTCGTGTTCGGCGTCATCGGCTACTTTCTGCGCAAGCTCGGTCTTCCATTGGCGCCGGCGGTGCTGGCGCTGATCCTGGGGCCGTTCATGGAGAAGTCACTGCGAACATCGCTGGAGATGTCCGCCGGCGACTTCGGCATCTTTCTCACGCGCCCCATTTCGGCTACGCTGCTCGCGGGCGCGGCGTTGGTCATAGCCGTCTCGACGTTCAAGTTCGCCACCTTGAAAGCGATGAAGGAAGCCGAGTCGAAGTAACGCCACCACAGGAGGAGCACCATGAAAACCATGCAACATGGAACCACGCAGGGACTCATCGCCGCGCTGACCGCCGTGCTTGTGCTCGCAGCCGGCCCGGCGCCGGCGGCGCAATACCCGACCAAGTCGCTGCAGCTGATGATCGCCTATCCGGCCGGCGGCAGTACGGATGTCGCGGCGCGCATCGTCGCGGCGATCGCCGAGAAGCAGCTGGGCCAGCCCATCGTGGTGGTGAACCGGGGCGGTGCGGGCGGCCAGGTGGGCTGGACGGACATGAGCCGGGCGCGGCCGGATGGCTACTACATCGGCTTCATCAACCTGCCCGCGCTCAACACCGTCATACTCGACCCGCAGCGCAAGGCGGCGTTCAAGGTCGACGCCTTTGTTCCCATCATCAACCAGGTGCTGGATCCCGGCATCATCTGGGTCAAGGGCGACAGCCCCCACAAGAGCCTCAAGGACCTGCTGGAGGCGGCCAAGCGGGCTCCGAACACATTGAGTGCGGCCACGACCGGCATTCTGAGCGATGACCACCTCGCGATATTAATGGCGGAGGAAGCTTACCCGGGCGCCGTTTTCCGCATCGTGCACCTGGAAGGCGGCGCGGCACAGATGACCGCCATCCTCGGAAACCATGTCAACGTTGCGTTCGACAACGTGGGCAGCGTGTTCCGCCGCATCAGGACCGGCGAGGTGCGCGCGCTGGCCGTCATGGACACCCAGCGCTCACGCTTCCTGCCCGACGTGCCGACCACTCCGGAACTGGGGTTCAAGACAGTGATCTCGAGCTCGACCCGCGGCATCGCCGCGCCCAAGGGCGTGCCCGCACCCATCATCAAGCGCCTGGAAGAGGTGTTCCAGAAAGCGATGGCGGATCCCGAGCACGTGAAAAAGATGGACGAAGCTGGCCTCGCGCTCAAGATCATGGTGGGCGAGGAGTACGCGAAGTATTATCGCGAACTGCACGCCAAGGCCGCGAAGTACACGGAGTGGGCGCAGAAGCGGCCGCATCGCTGACGCTTGCCGGCACATAACGCCACGTTCTTGAGTGGAGACTTTCGCCCCTGCAGGCTAGTAGCGGTAGAGTCTCTCAGGGTTCCTGACCAGAACCTGCTCGCGCAGGCGCGCGTCGGGGATCCAGTCGGAGAGGAGATCGGCGAGGTCGCCGTCGTTGGGCATGGCGCCCTTCGCCATCACGTGCGGCCAGTCGCTGCCCCAGAGGATGCGTTCCGGGTTGGCGGCAATGAGCGCGTGCGCGTAGGGCGTGACGTCCGCGTGCGGCAGCGCCGCGGTCGAGATGCGGTACGGGCCGGTGAATTTCACCCAGCAGCGCCCGCTTTTCACCAGCCGCGACAGCGCCTGAAAACCTGGCGCATGCAGCCCCTGGTCGGTGCGCATATAGCCCAGGTGCCCGAGTACGATATCGACCGGGAAGTCAGCAAACATACGATCGAGTTCGGGGAATTCATCGGCGTGCATCAGGAATTCCATGTGCCAGCCGAGCGGCTGGACGCGCTGCGCGAGCTTAGTCAGCGCAGCGAGCGGCAGCGTGCCGGGCTTGCGATCCTTCACATCGACGATGTTGACGCGCATGCCACGCACGCCGGCGCTGTCGAATTTTTTCAGTTCCGGGTCCGAAATGTCATCGGCCACCACCGCCACGCCACGCAGGCGAGACGGGTCGGTCTTCATCGCCTCCAGCATCACCGTGTTGTCGGTGCCATAGACGCTCGGCTGCACCAGCACCGCGCGCGCGACTCCCAGGGTGTCAAGCATGTGGCGGTAGTCCGGCAGCAGGCAATCGGGAGGCGTATAGACGCGGGCCGGTGAATAGGCGAAACGCGCCGCCGGGCCGAGGATGTGGGCGTGCGTGTCGCAGGCGTTCGGCGGAAGCGCCAGACGCGGTTTGCGTGGCTTGAAGTCGGGAGGCGCGCAAGGCGGCGCCCCGGCGTTCGGGGTCGGATCGGCCATGGCAGGGGGCGCTACGCCGCAGCCCGGTGCGAATGCATTTCCTTCAGGCCCGGCATGGTGAAGCCGATCTGCTTCAGTTCGGCGACGAACTGCGTCGCCTGTTCCGTCCTCAGCGGATCGAGCGGGGGGCGCACCATGGCCCATTGCGGATCGTCGGCGAAATGCGCGATCGCCTGCTTCAGCGCCGGGATCATCACGTATTTCTTGCTGAATGCGTCGCGCACGGCGTTGAGCGCCGCCTGCTGGTCGTCCGCGGTGTTGCTCTGCCATTCGCCGAAAAGCCTGTGGATCGCCGCCGGGTTGACGTTGGCGGTCGCCGAGATGCAGCCCGCGCCGCCGTTCCTGAGGCCCGCGAGCAGAAACGATTCGCTGCCGGGGAAGATGTCGAATCCGGTTTTCGCATAGGCGTCGAGGAACGCTTTGGTGTTGTTCCAGTCGCCCGAGCTGTCCTTCATGCCGGCGATCGCCGACGGGTAGGCCTTCAGCAGGCGTTCGACCAGTTTCAGCGATATCCCCACCACCGCGACCGGCGGGATGTGGTAGAGGTAGATCTTCAACCGCGCATCGCCCACGCGCTCGATGATCTCCGCATAATTGCGAAAGAGGCCATCGTCGGTGACGCCTTTGTAGTAGAACGGGGGCAGCATCAGCACCCCCGCGCAACCGAGCTTGACGGCGTGGCTGGTGAGACGCACCGAATCGGTGAGGGCGCAGCAGCCGGTGCCGGGCATCATGCGCGAGGTGTCGAGGCCGGCCGCGGCCAGCGCGTCGAGCAGCGCCACGCGCTCGTTGACGGAGAGCGAATTGGCCTCGCTGTTGGTGCCGAATACCGCGAGCCCGGAATTCTGCTGCAGCAGCCAGCGGCAGTGATTCACGAAGCGATCCGGGTCGGGACTGAGATCGGCGTTGAATGGCGTCACCACGGGCGCGAGCACGCCTTTGATACGCTTGCCGTGTTTCATCTGTGTTTGCTCCTCGCAGGAATCAGCCGGATGTTCCAGGATGGCCGGACGGCCTGCCGCGCGCAGCGGCAACGGCGAGAATAGCATACATCAGATCCGAATCTCATCCAGAAACCGGCGCACCTCGGCAGTGACGGCGTCGGGGGCAAGGAAGTGGATGCAGTAGTCGTAGCCCTCGATCTCCACCACCCTGGCGCGCGGCAGGCGCTCGCGCGCCTCGGCGAGCCGCTGCTTCAGCCCTTCACTGGCGCGGCTGCCCGTGACCATGAGCACCGGCGCGTGGATTTCGGCGAGCCGCGGCGTGAGATCGACGCCGGAGAAAAGTCCGAATGCCATCACCGCGACGTGCGCCGGCGTGCGTGCCATCTCGCGCGCCATCCACTCGCCCAGACCCGCCGGCGCGCGGTCCAAATCGAGCCGGTAATGCAGGGTGCGTCGGCACCACTCGGCGACGCCGTACTTCTCGATCGCCGCCTGCTGGCTGGCTTCGCCCAGCGCGTAGTTGGATCGGGTCTGCTCGGGCATCCTGGCGTAGGCGTTGCACAGCGTGAGCGAGGCCACGCGTTGCGGGTAGTCCAGCGCGGCCATCAGCCCCATCGTCCCGCCCGTCACCTCGCCCACCCAATGCACGCGCTCGATGCCGAGCGCGTCCATGAGCCCGATTGCATCGCGCGTGAGCATCCCCGAATCGAGGCGCGCGCCGGGCGGCGGTTTCGTCGTGTCACCATAGCCGCGCGGGTCGAAGCGCAGCACCCGGTAATCGCGCGCGAGCAGAGGCACCCACGCGCGCCAGAATTCGGTGGTGCGGCAGTAACCCGAATAAAGCAGCAGCGTTTCCGGCTCGTCGGCGCGCCATGGATCGGTGTAATCGGCAAGATCGTAATGAATCGAAATGTCGCCGACCTGGACGAACTGCTTCTGTATGGCTGTCATGCTTCGGGCGCGTAAACCCTGATGTAAGCGGATCGCCCGCCGTCCGCGGCGATGGTCGTGCCGGTGACCATGCGCGATTCGTCCGAGGCGAGAAATACCGCAATGGCCGCGATATCGCCGGGCTCGCCGACCGAGTACGGATACATCTTCTGCTTGGCCACGCGAACGCGCACCGCGGGCGAAGGCTGCTCGGCGAGGAGCCCGTCCCTGTTTTCGTAGCGCTTGATCGAGCGCTCGGTGCGCACGGTGCCGGGAGCGATGGCGTTGGCACGGATCCCATGATCCACGTACTGCGCCGCGAGGGTGCGGGTGAAGGACACGATGCCGCCCTTGGCCGCCGCGTAGGCCGGCTTCTCCGAGCCCATCAGCCCGAGATGCGAGGACAGGTTGATGATCGAGCCGCCGCCGCCCTTCATCATGTGCGGGATGCCGTGGCGGCAGCACAGGAAGGGGTGCAGCAGATTGAGCGCGATGGTGCGCTGCCAGACGCCGAGGTCCATCTCGTGCACCGGAACATCCTCCTGCAATGAGCCGCCGGCGCAGTTCATCATCGCGTCGAGCCGGCCGAACCTCGCGACCGTCGCCTCGATCGCGCGCCGCACGCTGTCGTCCCGGGTGACATCGGTCTCGATGAACAGCGCGTCGCCTCCCGCCGCGCGCACGTCGCGCTCGGCGCCCCGTCCCGCTTCGGCGTTGATCTCGGCGATGGCGACCTTCGCGCCTTCGCGCGCGAACGCGACCGCGGTTGCCTTTGCGATGCCGGCGCCGGCACCCGTCAGAAACGCGACTTTTCCGTCCAGTCTGCCCATGATTCGTTTTCCCGTTGTTGGGGTATGATGCGCTCCGCCCGTGAACCTGCATGGTGCTGAAGCACGCGGCGCGCTGTCAACCCGTATTGAGGATCGCAACGATGAAACGCATATTGTCGGCGTGGCTGCTGGGCTGCGCCTGCGCCACGGCCGTCGCCGCCGAGATCAGGGTGCTGAGCGGCGGAGCGATCGAACCCGGCCTCAAGGCCGCCGCCGCGGCCTTCGGCAAGCAGAGCGGCCACACGGTTTCGATCACCTTCAACACCACGCCGCAGATGCGCAAGCGCGTCGCGGCCGGGGACGTGTTCGACGTGGTGGTGGCGCCGCCGGCGGCGATCAAGGAATTCAGCGCGGCCGGCAAGGTCGAGGAAGGCGGAGTCAACGTCGGCCGGGTGGGGTCGGGGGTCACCGTACTGCCAGGCGCGCCGGTGCCGGACATTTCGGACGCCGAGGCGATCAAGCGCGCCGTGCTGGAGGCGGATTCCATCGTTTTCAACCGTGCCTCGACCGGGCTTTACTTCGAAAACCTGCTGAAGAAATGGGGCATCTACGATCAGATCGAATCGAAAGCCGCGCGTTATGCGACCGGAGCCGAAGTCATGCATCACGTGCTCAAAGGCAAAGGCAAGGAAGTCGGCTTCGGGCCGATCACCGAGATCCTGCTCGAGAAAGAGCGGGGACTGGTTCTGGTCGGGCCGCTGCCGGCGGAAATTCAGAACTACACGTCGTACATCGCCGTGCCGATGACCGGCGCGTCGAACCGGGAAGCGGCGCAGGCACTGGTGCGCTTTCTCGGCGGCCCGGTGGGCAAGCCGCTCTTCGTCGCCGCCGGCATCGAATGACAAGCGTGCAAGCATGGGCGATACGCTGAAAGTATTGAGCGCCGGGGCGGTAAAGCGCGGCGTAGCACTGCGCGCCGGGGATTTCGAAAAGGCGCAGGACTGCCGGCTTGATCTCGAATTCGCGATCGGCCCCATGGTGCGCGAGCGCATCCTCAAGGGCGAAGCGGTCGATGTGGTGGTCGCGCCGCCGGCCGTGATGGACGAGTTTGCGAAGCAGGGGCGAATCAAGGCCGGGACGCGCGCGCTGGTGGGGCGTTCGCGCGTCGGCGTCTTCGTGCGGAAGGGGCGGGCGCTACCGGACATTTCCAGCGCCGACGCGTTCAAGCGGTCCGTGCTGGCGGCCGACGCGCTGGTCTACAACAAGGCCTCCAGCGGCATCTACATCGGCAAGCTGCTCGAACGGCTGGGCATCGCTGAACCGATCCGGGACAAGGCGATCCTGGTGGAGTCGGGGTCCGCGGTGATGCAGACTGTCGCTGCCGACGCGCGCAACACGGTGGGCGTGGGTCAGATCTCCGAGATCCGGGTGCAAATCGACAAGGGCACCGCGATCACCTTCGTTGGTCCGCTGCCGGACGCGATCCAGAACCTCACCACTTACGAAGCCGCTGTCGCGACGGCCGCCCGTTCGCCCGATGCGGCAGCCGCCTTCGTGAGTTTTCTCACGTCGGGCGAAGGGCGGCAGGTCTTCGCCGCAACGGGGATAGACTGACAACCTAATATTTGATGTTCAGCGCCTTGACCAGCTTCTCCACTTCCTCGTAATCCCGCGCGAACATCGCTTTCAGTTCATCCGGCGACCGGCTCTCGGCGGCCTCCGAGCCATCAGCGATCAGGCGCTTCATCATGTCGGGCGTATGCATGCCTTGGCTCACGGCCTGGTTGATGGCGAGCACGATCGGTCGCGGCGTTCCGGCGGGCGCGAACAGGCTGTAGCTGTTCGTCAACTTGAAGCCGGGGATGCCGGACTCCGCGATCGTCGGCAGTTCGGGGAACGTCGGGACGCGCTTGAGCCCGGTCACCGCCACCGCCCTGAGTCGGCCGCTCCTTGCGTGCGGCGTCGCCGATATCGTGCTCGCAAACGTCAGCTGAATTTGACCGGCCACAATGTCGAGCATGGCCGGGGTCGCACCCTTGTACGGCACGTGCACCATCTTCACCCCGACCATGGCACTGAGCCGCTCCATGCCGAGGTGGGAAGCCGTGCCGATTCCGGACGAACCGTAGTTGAGCGCGCCCGGCTTGCTCTTCGCATACTCGACGAGATCCCTGATCGACTTGATCGGCAGCGCGGGCGTGATGACGAGGACATACGGCTGCTGCGTCATCTGCACGATGGGCGCGTAGGCGCGGCGCACGTCGTAGGCAACCCGTCTCAAGGCGCCGACCAGCATGAGCGTCTCGGTGGCGCTCATCAGCGTGTAGCCGTCCGGCGCGGCGTGCGCGATCAGATCCATCGCCAGCACCGTTCCGCCGCCGGGGCGATTGTCCACCACCACGGTCTGCCTGAAGTGTTCCGTCAGGATCTGGGCCGCGGAGCGCGTGATGGTGTCGAGCCCGCCGCCGGGGGCGACGCCCGCGATCAGGCGCACCGGCTTGCCGGGGTAATCGCCTGGTTTCTGCTGGGCATGCGCCGCCGCCGCAGCGCACGCCAGCAAGAGGGCCGCGAACCTCACGCGTCAGGTTGCGCGGGCGTTGAATTCCAGGATGTCGAGGCCGTTATAGCGATCGGCGGCATAGATCAGCCCGCGCTCATCCACGTCCACGTCGTTGGTCTGCGGGCAGGCCTTGCCCGCCGCCGGCTCGGGGATGAAATGTCCCACTTCGAGCGGCGCGGACGGGTCGGCGATATCGACGATGCGCAGCCCGCCGGCGAACCACGCGCAGTAAACCAGCGTGGCGCCACCCTTGGTGTGCTCCTGGAACTGGTGCGCGCCGAAGCGGCCGGGCGCGGCGCGGCTCCACGGGGACTCGAGCTCGCTCACCTGGTAGACCGAGAGCGGTGCGATATTCGCCGGGTCGGTCACGTCCAACACCCACAGGCAGGCGTGCGGACGGGTGCGGCGGCGTTCCATCTCTTCGGCGCTGTGCGCGTGATCCTCCTCGTCGATCGCAATCGCGATCTGCCGGCCGTTGATCGGCGGCATGCCCATGAAAGTGTGCGAGGGCTCGGGAAACGGCGGGTGATAGTTGTAGGCGCCGATGGTGCGCGGCTTGCGGATGTCGGACACGTCGATCATGCGCACGCCGCCGTGCCAGCAGCCGGCCCACATGCGGTTGCCCTGGCGCAGCGCGTGATGCAGGCGGTGCTGCCGCCCCGGCCAAGTCGGCTTCTCACCGCCGGCAATATGCTGGCCCGGCATCCACCAGCGCGACACTTCTTCGGGTTTGGCGGGGTTGCGGATGTCGTAGGTGACGAGGATGTTGCCGATGTAGCCCGGCATCTCGGTCGAGATGTAGGCGTAGTCGGCGTCCATGTCGAAGCGATGCACGCCGCGGCCGTGGGTCTTGTGGTGGATGATGAGCTTCGGTCTGGCGCGGTCCGACACGTCGTAGATCTTGAAACCGCCCTGATCGTAAGGCTTCTTCTCGGCCGCTTCGACCCCCGGAATGTCCGACTCCTTGACGCCCAACGCCGCCGCCAGCTCGGCGTGCGTGGGCGAGCGTCCGAGCGATGCTGTGAGCTGGGTGCGCAGCTTGGGCAATTCGTCCGCTTTCCGGCCGATACCCGATGCATTCTGCTCCATATTGACGATCATGATGTCGCCGGCGACCCGCGCCTTATGGCTGTGCGAGTCGGGATCGCCCACGGGCAGTTGCGCAACCAACCGCGGTTTTTTCGGGTCGGAGACGTCGAGTATGCTGGTGGCGAGGCCTTCCTTGTTGGTGATGTGGCCGATGTAGGCGAATTTGCCATCGACGTAGACCTGGCCCGCGCCAGGCAGGTCGAGGTGCGAGACGCGGGTGACGTTGCGCGCAAGCGCCGCGCCTCGTGACGGTGCATTCATGGCTGGCTTCCTTGTTGTGCGGTGGGCGGCGTTGATTCTACACTAGCGGGGTGAACGCCCGAACAACGTGCAACGTGCGAGGAGACCGGAATGCGGCGCATGGCAGGACTGATCGTAGGGCTCGTGCTTTCGGCCACAGTCCAAAATGTGGCGGCACAGGATTTTCCAACCAAGCCCGTGCGGCTGGTCGCCCCGTTCGCGCCTGGAGGCGCAACCGACGTATTGGCGCGTCTCGTGGGCCAGAAGCTCGGGGAGCGCTGGCGCCAGCAGGTGATCGTCGATAACCGCCCCGGTGCCGGCGGCAACATCGGAGCGGAACTCGCCGCTCGAGCCGCGCCGGATGGTTACACGCTGCTCGTGGCGGGGGCACCGCATGCGATCAACATGACGCTTTTTACGAAGGTCTCTTACGACCTACGGAAAGATCTCGTCGGCGTGAACGGCGTTGCGGGCTATCCCAGCGCGATCGTCGTGCATCCCTCGCTGCCCGCAAGAAACGTGAAAGACCTGATAGCGCTTGCCCGCAAGCGTCCGGGTGAACTCAACTTCGGCTCGCCCGGCCCCGGCTCGCCCAATCGTCTGGCCATCGAGCTGTTCATGATCATGTCGAAAACCAGGATGGTTCACGTTCCGTACAAGGGTGGCTCCGGGCAGATGGTGATCGATCTCGTAGCGGGCCAGGTCCAGCTGGCCTCGATCGGCCTGCCGCCGTCGCTGCCGTACATCAACGCCGGCAGACTGCGTGCGCTTGCGGTGACGGGTACCAGGCGCGCCGCGCTCATGCCCGGCGTGCCGACCGTCAGTGAATCCGGCCTGCCTGGTTTCGACGTCACTTCCTGGTACGGCATATTCGCCCCTGCCGCGCTCCCGAGGAATCTCGTCGCTAAGGTGAACGGCGACATCGCAGCGATACTCGACACGGCGGACATGAAGCAGCGGCTCGACAAGCTGGGCGCCGATCCGGCTCCCATGCCGCCGGAGGCGTTCGCGAAGTTCGTGGAAGCCGAAGTCGAAAAATGGGCGAAGGTGGTGAAGGCGTCCGGCGCCAAGGTGGATTAACCTCAAGAAGCGTGACTGAAACAACGGCGTGACGGGTACTGCGTGACTGGAATATCGTGACAGCAATTGCGTAACGACGAATTCTTGTTTATAGCACGCCCTATCAGCCACGCCTCATCTGTCACGATCCATCTGCCGCGCCTCACCAAACTCCATGTTGCCGCGCCACCATCGTTACGACTATTCGCCGCTCATCGAGTGCAAGGACTATTCCTGGCCGGGCGGCAAGCGGCTCGCATTCTCTCTCACGACCAACATTTCGGTGCGCGCGTTCGGCACGGGCCGCGGCCACGACAACGCCAGGCACGGCGAGCCGCAGACTCGGCGCAACTATTTCTGGCGCATTTACGGCAACCGCTGGTGTGCAACATCTCGATCCATCCGCACACGTTCGGCTATCCCTTCCGCCTGTGGCCCTTGCGCGCAGCACTTCAGCACTGCTTCCAGAACGGGTTCATGAGCCGCGTCTGGAAATGCCGGCCGGGGGAGATCGCGGATTATTGCGCGACACTTGCGCCAGGCATTGTTCCGGGAAGCTGACTGCCGCGCGTTCGATGCGCGCCCTTCACGCCCTTTGGGCGCGCTTGCGCTGCGATCGTTGTTGCGAATCTGCTATTCTCAGCGGCAGTCTCTTCGAGCCGTTTCATTACGACCGATGCGGTCCTCATCGCTACCGACGCTTGGCTTCCTTTGGAAAGCAAGCGTGAGCGGCGTGTAGTCTCAACTGATCAGAAGGAGCCATTCCATGCATGTGCCGAGCAAGCTCGCGCACGACGGCGCGGCCGTCATCGTCGATTACCTGATCCGGGAGAAGGTTCCGTACGCCTTCGGCCTGTGCGGCCACGGCAACATCGGGTTCATCGACGCGCTGCATGCGCGCGCCGGCGAGATCAAGACGGTATCCGTGCACCACGAGACCGTCGCCGGCTTCATGGCCGACGTGTATTACCGCGTATCGGGCCAGCCGACGGCGACGTTCACCTCCTGCGGCCCCGGTTCGGCGAATCTGCCGATCGCGCTGGCGAATTCGTTTTTCGACTCGGTGCCGTTTTACGCGGTAACGGGCAACGTCCCGACCAGCCAGTTCAACCGCGGCGCGTTCCAGGAAACGTACCGGCATTATCAGGCGGATTTCCCCTCGACCGTGCGCGCCTACTGCAAGCGTGTGTTTCAGCCCACCACCGCGGCGCAATTGCCGGTCTTCGTGCGCCAGGCGTGGAAGACCATGGTGACCGGGCGGCCCGGTCCCGTGGTGCTCGACGTGCCCTTCGACATGTTCAACGAGCCGATCGCGGAAGAAACGCCGCGGCCCGAGGACTGGAATGCCAACATCACCTGCCGTTGCGGCGCCGATCCGGAAGGGGTTGCGAGGGCGGCCGACATGCTGATGTCGGCGCAGCGCCCGGTGATTCTCGTCGGGCAGGGCGTGCGCTACGGCGGCGCGACGAAGGAGCTGCGCGCGCTGGCGGAAAAACTGCGCATTCCGGTCGCCATGTCGGCGAGCGGCATCGGCGCCATCGACAGCACGCACCCTCTGGCCCTCGGGCTTGTCGCGCGCAACGGGCCATACCAGGCTAACCACGCCGCGCGGCAGGCCGATGTCTTGCTCGCGCTCGGCGCACGCTTCGACGACCGCACGTCGAGTTCCTGGATCCCCGGCTTCTCGTTCACCATCCCGCCCACCAAGCTCATTCACGTCGACATCGATCCGGAAGAGATCGCCCGCAACTATCCCGTGGCACTCGGCCTGATGGCCGACGTGCGCACGTTCCTGCGCCAATTGCTCGCCGAGCTCGACGCGCGCCTCGCGCGCGGCCAAATGCCCGCCGAGCGCGGCGCATGGCTGGACGCCATCGCCGGCTATCGCAAGGAATGGGAGGACTTCATCGCTCCTGGATTCAAGGCGGACACGATGCCGATCGCCCCGCAGCGCGCGGCGCACGAGATCGACCGCGTCCTTCCGGAAGATGCGATACTCGTGAGCGACATCGGCGTGCATCACAACTGGCTGATCCAGTTTTGCAAGCCGCGGCGCCCGGA
>Ga0315912_10002050_pt1 | contig 22499 bp, 5 predicted proteins | sample VfabasoilMG_FD_204469 | JGI IMG/M metagenome (GOLD analysis project Ga0315912, IMG submission 204469) | Garden soil microbial communities collected in Santa Monica, California, United States - V. faba soil | ecosystem: Environmental > Terrestrial > Soil > Garden | place: USA: California...
CGGGCGGGAAGGCCCATATGTTCTGATGAGCGCGAAAACACGCGCCCACCTCGAGTGGTTGGGTCGCCGTGGTGGACTGCCGCGAGACTTTCCGAGCAGCGCTTACCAGCTTGAGGGCCCCCACCCCAACTCGCGCGCCATCCGCAAACGCATTTTGCCACTTCCCTCGTCTTAACCACTAACCACAGGCGATACCTGCGTGATCACGTGTGTCGAGGAGACATGCGAGGGCAGTGGCGGAACGTGTGTCGAAGGAGCCTGCGCGTTGCCGGCTTGCGACGAAACCGCGTGCGAAGCTGTAGCCGACATCGACTTCGGGGTCGCGCAGAACGTCAAGGACTGGACCGCGATCTACGACCTCTATGACCGTGACCTTGCGCAACGCTTGGGTTGCAGTGTCAACGAACTTGCCGGGCAAAGAAGCGCTCTCGTGACGATTGATCCTGCGTCGATCGCCTGTGGGGAGCACTGGCCGGTCGAGGCCACCGGTCAAGACAATCATGCCTCGCAAACGAATCGCCGGGTCGACATTCTGTTCTTCGATACCGACGAAGTTCCGACAGGCCTTCCCGGAGCTCCACCAGGGACTCCGATCTACGGCGAGTCGATCTACAAGAGCGAATATATTCCCGTCGCCCCGGGCGGCGATCCGTCGGCATCGATCGACTACGAGCTCTGGCTAGAGTTGCGCGACCACTGGTTCATGAATCCGGTCCCGAGCGCTTCATATTCGATTCGAGGACCACTGCCAGAACGCACATACGAGCGAAGCGGGACCCTAGACGAAGGGGGACGCCTTCGCGAACAAGAACTTCCGCCCGGAGTCTATCTGGTTGTGGTCGGGGAATCATTTACAATCGCTGGGTCGCGATATGCCGCTATCGCATACGCGGACGATCGCCCCGACGTGTATTGGTTGCGCGCCTACAACAAAGCGGAGAAGGCTGGGCAGATGGAGATGTACGAGGACCAGTGGGATCCTTCCGGTGCCGGACGATTTCGCGCCGCTGGGTGTTGGGCAGAGTGTCGAAGCTCCCGATGGCTCCACCCCTGCTGTCTTCGGGATCGAGATCCACAGCAAGCCCATCGTTCTTGGCAAGGTCCATCGGCTTTCAGACTCGATCCCTCTCGTCGAGGCCGATACACCTCTTGCGCGTCTCGAGTTTGTCGACGTTGTAACCGGTAAGCCCGTTCGGCCTGCGCCTCCTGATCGCCCTGGAGTTGTACGGAGCCGCACCCACTGGGCATGTCGTCGCAGAACTCGACGGGATCTTGTCGGAGGCGGGGAGGGGCATCCTCGGGATGGCACGTTTCGTTTCCGTGTCGAGGGGCCAACGGACTATTACGCGAAGGCTCGCGAAAAGGCAGCCGAACGCGCGAAGGTGCAGGGGCCGAAAGCCGAAGATCCACGAGCGCTTCAAGCAACATTTCGATCGGCGAAATAAGCTGCCCGCGACTCTACGTGGCGAACGAGACTTCTTCGACCACGTTCTCGACCCCTTCGATGGGTTGCGCGGGTGGATTGACGGGATCGAAATACAGGCGGGGCGAAGCACTCGAGGGCTCTCGGGTTGAGTCGCTGGCCTGATGAGAGCGATTGCGAGAATTTTCCTTGTGCGCTCAACCGGCCGCCGGGTTGTAGCGGCCGGCCGGTCCAGTGAGACAGTGCTGGTCACCTTTCCGCGATCCCGCCGTGAAGTCTCAAATAAATATCTACATCGCTGAAACCGTTCCGCGCTTACCCTTACCGCAGGGGTAGCGCATGACCGGCTTGACCGAATTTGAGCAGTCGACCGCACGTGATCGCCTCGGAAACCGTCAGGTCACAACGCGCGCAAGCCAAACTGCGATGCTTTCCTTGCAATAGGACCTCAGTATCTGGCACGGACAGGAGACCAATGGATCGGATCATCGCCACGATTGTTCGAAATAACCGAGGCAGTGCGGTGCAGAACCTCCAGGATGGCTTGGTCCTGATCTTGGATGAGCCTGGCTCGCAAATCCTCGAGGGAGATCGCACGGAGTTCATCGAAAAGCTCCAGGCCGAGCAGCGCGTGGGGGTCTATGGCGATGTCACGACCGAAGCCGTCGCGCGGTTCGAACGAGCGAAACACACGGCATTGGGGCGCGGCCCGGGCGACGGCACGCGTGTGGACGAAACAATCGCTTTGGCGCTGAACCGCATGCTGGAAGAGCTGGGCGCGTTTGCGCTCGCGCAGCCCGAGAGCTTCATGATCATCGGTCACGTGGAGTTCGAGGACGGCACGCCGGCGCGTGACGTACGGGTCGACGTCTTCGATCGGGATATCGGGCATCACCGCGTGCGGCTCGGCAGCGTAGACGCGCCCAGTTTCACGAACGGCGAAGGCAAGTTTTCGCCCATTCGCTACGGAGCACGCGAGGTGGTCGAGGGCGAGGGGTCACGCGGGCCGAACGCGGACTTGGTCTTCGAAGTAACGGCGGCAGAGGACCAAAGCGCACGCTCGATTGTGGCCCTCTTCCGGCGCTTTGCCGCTGGTGGGGCGGTCACCGAGGAGCGGGTCCCTGATCTGGTAGCAGGATTCGAAGTTGGCCAGCTCGAAGACGTTCGAATCGTGTTGCGGGGACGCCCGAGCGAGCGGGGATGGGGTGAGTACGCGCGTCTGATGCTCGCTCTGAAGCCATTGCTGCTAGAGCGTGTGACGCCCGCAGACTTCGACCAGGAACAGTGTCGCGATATCGACTTCTCCGCGCGCGAGAGCGGCTGGGATCGGGCGCTCATCGAAACGCTGGTGCTCGCTTGGAAGCTCGCCCGCGCTGGCAGCCGCGAACCCCAGCGGCTCGCGGAAACTTTTTATGGCCTACTCCGTCAAGGGCCGCCTACGCAAGTGGCTCCGCTCGTCGCGGCGACGTTGGGTGAAGTGCTGGACCAGGACGCGCGTTTTGGCCCGAAACTGGAGGAGTCACTCGCCCTTCGCATCATCGACGGTGACCTGCAGCTGCACTTGGGTCTCTTGCGTGAGCTACATGTCGATGCGGCGGCCAAGCCCGGCGACGGCCGCCGCGGAACGATCAGCGACGTGCTTGAGCACGCTAACGTTTCTTCCGAAGATCAGCGTAGCTTGCTGAGTGCCTACTACGCACACAGCGGAAGCTTCGAAGAGTTCTGGGGCGACGTTGTCTCGAAGCGACTCGGCTGGCCCGCAGAAAAGGTCCATCGCGCACAAGCGGCGCTCGAGCTCGCCGACTCGGTGTCTTACGATCTACCGCTCCTTTCGCGACTGCGTGAGCGAGGCATCGCTGAAGCACGGTCGCTCGTGAAATTGGAGCGCGCGGAGTGGGTCAACCTGGTGAAGCAGGTAGGGACGTTGCCGGACGCTCCCGGCGCGACTCCGGACGAGCAGATTCTCCGGACGGTCGAAGCGATCATGGCGGGCGTCGCTGCGGCATATCCGACCGAAACCTTGGCGCATCTGGCCGCGACGTCGCGAGATCCCCAGTTGGCAGCAGCTCGGGACCTCCTGGCAGGTTTTTTCGAACGCGAGACGGCACTCGATGAGCCGTTCGACATCCGAAGCTCCCCGGTTACCACCTATTTGGAAACACATGCTGAACGTGTTTTTGCGGGGCTCGAGCCCGGCAACCGGACCCTGCTCACCACGCAACTGCAACGCCTTCAACGTGTGTTTCGCCTTGGCGTCGATCGAGCTCAGACGGAGGCACTCCTCGATTTGGGGCTCGATTCGGCCTTCCAGATCACGCGCTCGTCGCCCGAGCATTTCGTGGCTCGTTTCGGCGACCAACTCGGGGGGGCAGAGCGCGCTGCTCTTGCATACGGGCGCGCCGAAAAAATCGCCGGCACCACGCTCTACGTGCATACGGAGCTGTGGCAAGGAGTCCACGCGGTTCAACCGATGGCGATCCGTGCGGGGTGGCAGCCCGAGAGAATTCCCGCATTGAAAGAACTGCCCGTCTACCGTGCACTCTTTGGCTCCGAGAAGTCGTGCGCGTGCGGACATTGTCAGTCGTTCTACAGCCCGGCCGCGTACTTCGTCGACCTCTTGCACATGCTCGATCAGCGGGGGCCTGGGCCCAATCCGGTCGAAGTGCTGTTTCGCCGGCGTCCCGACCTCGGCCACATTCAGCTCACCTGTGAGAACACCAACACGCTGATCCCCTACGTAGATCTCGTGACCGAAGTGTTGGAAGCCTTCGTGGCTACCGATGGACCCGTAGCATTCAACGTGCCCCCTGGGCCGCCGAATCGATTGTTGGCGACGCCTGGAGCCGAGGAACTGCGCGTCAATCCTGTCTATTTGACCGCGGCTTCCGCCAAGCTTGCTGGCGACGCATATGCAGCGCTGCAAGAAGCCGTCTTCCCGCTGTCTTTGCCGCTGAATCTACCGCTCGAGACCACGCGCACCTATCTCGAACATTTGGGTGTGACCCGCGCGAGCTTGATGCGACTCCTCCAACGAGACGACTCGTTCGATACCTTGATGGCGCGTGCAGCAGAGACTCTACTGATATCGCCGGAAGAATTCGAGTTGATCACCGGGGCGAAGCTCGGGGGTGCCAGCTCGCAGCGCCCTGCGACGGTGGCGGAGTTTTTCGGGTTGTCGACGACGTCCGATCCGAAGATTGCCTTCAACCACGCCACACCGGAGTTCGAGCGTAATCCAGCGAAGCCGGACGAACGCAAGACGTTGATTCGCTCGTTGCACAACGTGCTCGACCTCCTGTCGACAGCACCGATTCCCGTCCCGGGGGAGCACGAATACGACGCCGCTACCGAGGCAGCGGTCAACGCGTTTTTGACCTCGAAGGGCCTCGTTCCCAACGGCCGGACCGACGAGGCGTTTTGGGGTGCCCTCGAAGCCGACGGCATGCCCCCGCTCTCGGTGATGCTGTGCCCGGTAGCGATGTTTCTCGAGCGGAGTGGCCTCGACTACGCCGAGCTGGTTGCGCTCGTGAGGACTCGGTTCGTGAATCGAACCCTACAAGGCGAAGGGGACTTCGACTATCTCAGTCGCCTCGGTATCCCCGCGTTCGACGTCCGGGTCTGGATCCAAGCGGGCTTTCCGGCCATGCCGGCCCGGATCGAGAATGCAGTCCTTGCCGCCAGCGAAGACCCACTCGTTTTTACCGAGTGGGTGAAGCGACGTAGTCGCTCGATCGTGATCAACACCGCTTTCGACGCGCCGTGCGATCTCGATCGCCAAACTCTGATGCATCTCGACGGCACGTTGCTCTCCCCCGACGAACTGGTCGAGTTGTTCCGCTTCATTCGCCTGTGGCGCAAGCTCGGGTGGAGCATTGAGGACGTCGACCACGTCCTCGACCCCTCAGCCCTCCGCGGAGGCGACGTGTTTTCGACCATCGTGCTGCTTGCCAACGTGAAGCTGCTGCGGGCACGGACGAGCGGCCCGCTCTCCGATCTGGTGACGCTGTGGCAATCGATCCCGACCCACGGCAGCCCGACCCGCTATGACGAACTGCTGAGGAACCGTGCCGCGCAACTCAGTGACCCCATCTTCGAGCTCAACCGCGATCGTACCGAGTTACGGGCGGCCCTTGGAGCAACCGCACCCGAGCTGTCCGACCATCTCGTTCCGCTGCTCGCCGCTTTCCGCGTGACCGCGCACGAGCTCGAGCTGGTGCGCGCTGCCGTTGGGCTCCCCGATGATCTCAGCGTCGTGCCGCCCGCTCGTCCGCTGCTTACCCTCGGCACGCTTTCGGCCATCTATCGCCCCATCGCGCTTGCGCGCTTGCTACGACTATCGGTGCGTGAGTTGCTGATCCTGCTCGACCTTGCCGGCATCAGCGTCTTCGAACGACCCGATCGGGTATTGGACACGCAGGCTTCGCTGTTCATCGATCGGGTCGAAAACGTGCGCGCCTCTGGCATCAAGGTCGCCGTGCTCGAGTATCTCTGCCGCGGCGCGCCGGAACCCGCCGGGTCCGCAGACACGTTGCCGAGTGTTTGGAGTCGCACGCTGGCCGTGCTGCTCGATGGCTTGCACGCGATTGCCTCGGAAGATCCGATCGGGGATGACCCCAACGGCGAAGAGCTGACGGCTCGCTTGACCTCGCTCTTTGGTGCCGATGACGCGCGTGCCTCGATGGAGCTCGTCTATGGAAAGGACATCTACACGGCCAAGCTGGTTGGGCTGCCCTCCGCCTTTGTGTTCCCACCGTCGCTCGCTGGCAGAATTTCGTATGACGTTGCGCGTAAGGAACTGACGCTGCGCGGCGCGATGAGCAAGGACGACCGCGACCTACTGTTGTCCGCAGGTCCGGCAGCGCCTGCGACTCTCTCCAAGGACTACGTCCGCGCCGTCAACACGCTCGCCGCGGAGCCCCGCACCTTCGCGGAGCGCGTTTTGTCCGTCCTGTTCACCCTCAGCGAAGCAGAAAAGCTGTTAATCAACGCCTCGTCGCTCGACGGATCGGGCGAGCCGATCCCATCGGCGATCGACATAAAGCGCGCCGAATTGCTCGCGCGTCGGCGTAACGCGCTGAGTCGCGGCCTGATCAAGCAGACGCTGGCCACTGCTACGGGGCTGAACCCGGATAGCGTCGAGGTGTTGCTCGAAAATAGCGCGGTTTTGACAGCGCTCAGCGGAGCTGAACCGGCGATCGAAGATTACCGAACGCTCGAGGGCAATGGGGTCGACGCCGAATACTTTTCGAATCCCGATCTCACGACCCCCGCCGTGTTGGTGCGCACCGACGAAACGATCGGTTTCGAGCTGCAAGGTGCCGTACCCGCGCAGGGCGTGCCTGCGGTCAACTTCAGCGTGCGCTGGACGGGCAGTCTGTACGTACCGGCGACGGGCGAGGTCGACTTCAGCGTACGATGTACGGATGGCGCGCGACTCACGGTCAATCGCGTGCCTGTCATCGACGAGTGGCGAGACCAAACGGAATCGGAGTTCAACGCGACCCTGCGACTCGACGGCGGCCAGTTCTATCCAATCCAAGTTGATTACTACAACAAAACGGGCAACGCGCTACTCGAGCTCGGCTGGGGCAGCCCCGCCATTCCGGCCGCACCCATTCCTCGTGCCGCTCTCTACACGGCCGGCCGAGTTGAGTCGCTGGTCGTGCGGGTTCAGCGTATCTACAAGTTGGCATTGCTGCTTGCGCCGTTCGAGCTCAGCGCTCGCGATCTGCGGTTGTTGGGGGAGCAAGGGAAGCTCCAGCTCGATCGAATGCCCGTTGGTGGGCCCGCCCCGCTCGCGGCAGCCAAAGCTATGTTCGAAGAGTGGCTCGTGCTCTACGACTTTGCGTCACTGCGTGACCAGTATTCGACGGGTGACGTCTCGCTACTCGACGTGACGGGCGCCCCCACGTCGGGCTGGGCCATCGAGCTCTTCTCTGTGCTTGCGGCCACCCCTTCGGAAAGGGTCGCCGCGGTCGTGGAAACACTCACGGTGAGTACGTTCGACAGCGTCAAGTCGACTTGGGCCACCGTCGAGCCTGATCCGACCGAGCTCGCCACCTGGCGTCGGGTCTCTGAGGTGCTCGCTGTGATGGACCAGACGGGCGCGCGGCCTGAGCAATTGTTGGCCTGGGCGAGAGTGCGCGAAATCAAAGATTCGCCCACCGGCCCCGAAACGGTGTGGCACACCTGGACTTTAGTCGACGAAAACAAAACCGATCGTCAGGCCGAGAACAACCGACTCGCACAGGCGGCAAAAGATCTCGTTCGTGCTCGCTACGATGGGGTGCGCTGGCGCACGGAAGCTCAACTGCTGAACGACGCCCTGCGTATTCGACGTCGCTCAACGCTCACGGCGTACGTCCTTGCCTTGCCGGAGATGCTGCGCGCTCGTGTCACCGATGCCAACCGCCTGTTCGAGTTCTTGCTGATCGACGTCGAAATGGGACCTTGCGCCAACACGTCGCGCATCGTGCAGGCGTATTGCTCGGTCCAGACGTTCGTGCAGCGCATCTTGCTCGGCGCAGAGGCGCCCGAGCTACCGCCCGGGTGCGTGGACGGTGAGCGCCGGAAGTGGATGGAGACATATCGAGTTTGGGAAGCCAACCGCAAGGTGTTTATCTACCCGGAATCGTATATCGAAGGTGACCTCCGCGACGACAAGACTCCCCTCTTCAAGGAGCTGGAATCCGAGCTCCTTCAGGATGAGCTGAACGATGCGAACGCGGAGCGTTGCATTCGGCACTACCTGGAGAAGGTAGACTATATCGCCAAGCTCATCGTCTGCGGAACGTGTGTCGACAGCGAGAACGGGATCCTGCACGTGTTCGCGCGGACCTCGACGACGCCGTTCGAATTCTATCATCGCACACTCGACAACAGCCGCGGCCTAGACTGGCCCGAAGGGACCTGGACACCGTGGCAAAATCTACCGATCGATGTCGCGACCATCGAAGATGGAGACGATAGCGGCGCTCACTTGTTGCCCGTCGTCTGGAATCGAAGACTGTACTTGTTTTGGCCGCTATTCGAGCAGAAGCCGGATACGCGCACGAACGAGCGTCTGCCAGGAGGTTTTGATCCGATCAATTGCTGGCACATCCGGCTTGCTTGGAGCGAGTACAAGGACGGACAGTGGTCACCTAAGAGGACCGGCGCCCCTGTGCTGGTGTCCCGCGCGAACATTCTCCCTGATTCCCAATCCCTTTCCGAACCGAAATACTTCGAAGTAAAGAAGATTCACCATGCGGGCTATTGGATTGTTTCATCACCTAGTAGCTTGCTTCCTGACCCCATATCGAGCGCGGTCGTCGACGCCGCCGCAGACGCTTTTGGACTTCGAAGACGAACTTGGGTGCCGCCGTGGGATGAGCCTTCACCTTCCGCCATTCTCGCGTCTGAGGACAGCATGCTAACTGGCGTTGTCTTGAAGAATGGCGATTGGGCCGTTCATACCCGAACTTTGACGACTACGAAGCTCACGTCTTTGCTGCCGAAGCCGCGCGACCATTATCTCGATGTAGTGACGAGTGGATCATCGCTTTCGATTCGGGTGCTCTGCCGGTTCAGCGGAATCAGGAAGGGACAAGCTCGGACCGTGATTGAAGACGATGTCGTGGTTGTCCGTGACGGCCAGCGAACGGACCGTAAGGAGAGGTCGGAGAGCTTCGAGCGCGCGGATGGCGGAGGTATCCAATCATTCCAGGTCTTGGGAACCTTTTCGTTGCTTTCCTGCACTGCCGACCTTCAGCTCAACCGCGCCATTACGACGCTGAACTACGACGCCCTCAAGAGACCGGAACGCACGAGCAATGCTTTCATGGCATGGGCCCACCAGAAGATTGGTATCGAGAGGGCGACCAGTCCGCTTCGGCTTATCAGTGGCGCAGCTCCTATCCTCCAGGCCGTGCCAACAACCTTCAACGTCATCGATTCGGACAACCGCAGCGGGTTCGATCGTGACTCCCCCTTCTTTTTTCAAGATGACCGGCGCTGCTACCTGGTAACGCGGGCGAAGTATGCACATTACAAAGGGGGGATTGCAGCAGAGTTTGCACTGGGCGCTCACGTTGGGATTGAGGCACGTGCCACCGGCCTGCAAACGATAGCAGATCGGCACTTGGGTCTCGCACCGGATGCTCAGCTGCGAGCGAACTCATGGGCGAGAAGCGCACTCGTAAAGTGGGCGGGCGGCCCCGGTCTGCCAGCGGCTTTACGTTCCGATGTGCCTCCAGCCATGGACCAGGTCGCCGGCTCCTTCGTCGCTGCGGATCGGCTTAACCCAGACGCCATCTTCGTCCGCCCCGCTGAAAAGGTCTATCCCGAATATACTTTCACGCCGCACTGGCACCCGTACACGTGCCCGCTCACCGGTGCCTTGAATAGCGGCGGTTTGTCTGGCCTGTTTACGCTCGAGAATCAGCAGCTCACCGACGCCAAGCTGATCATCGTTGGTGTGATCGGTGGCCCGCTCTCGACGTTCGTCGCCAACAACTTCGAGTCCAATTACAAGCCCGATCGAGCGCAGGTGGTTCAACCATATCCCGTCGAATCGGTTGACTTCAACTCCACAGGCTCATACTCCAAATACAATTGGGAACTGTTCTTTCACATCCCCATTCGCATCGCCAATGCGCTGAGGCGAGAAGGCCGGCATGAAGAGGCGGCGCGCTGGTTCCACTACGTCTTTGATCCGATGACCCCCGACACGGACACGAGTGAGAAGCGAGCTTGGCGCTTTCTGCCGTTTCGCGATGCAGACACGCGATCGATCGAGGTAACGCTCAAGCTGCTCACATACACGGGCACTGATCCGGTTGAACTGAGGAATCGAGCCAATCTCCAGGCATCGATTCAAGAGTGGCTCGAGCAGCCGTTCAACCCGCACTTGATCGCGCGCCGGCGCTACGTGGCGTACATGAAGTCGGTGTTCATGCAGTACCTCGACAACCTGATCGAGTGGGCTGACAAACTGTTCGACCGTGACACTCTAGAGGCGGTCAACGAAGCGACGCAGCTCTACGTACTTGCTGGAAACCTGCTCGGGCCGCGCCCCGAGCGTGTCCCAGCGCCCGGGCCCGTCGCGCCCGAGACGTATCAAACGCTGCGCACGCGTCTCGACGCGCTGTCGAACGCGCAAGTCGATCTCGAGACGCGCTTACCGTTCACTCAGCTCTTCGGTGCGGGCACGGGTACGATCGGGCAGCTCACTCGATTGCCGCAAACGCTCTATTTCTGCCTGCCTCAGAACGACCGTTTGCTCGCATACTGGGACACGATTGCCGACCGCCTGTTCAAGATTCGTCACTGCATGAGCCTCGATGGAACGGTGCGCCAGCTTCCATTGTTCGATCCCCCGATCGATCCGATGCTACTGGTGGAATCCGTTGCCCACGGGGTCGATATCGGCAGCGTGCTCAACGACTTGTATGCGCCGCTGCCTCGCTACCGATTCAGTTATATGCTCCAGCAGGCCCTCGCCATGTGCAACGAGGTGCGATCGCTTGGAAGTCTGTTGCTGTCGGTGCTCGAGAAGCGCGACGCCGAGCGGCTGGCGGCGCTACGCGCCGGCAACGAAACCCAACTGCTGAACCAGGTGAAGGCAAACAAGAAGCTGCAGGTCGACGAGGTTGAGCAGTCCCGCCAAGCGCTCGACGAAACCGCTCGAATGACCAACGCGCGCTTGCAGTACTACGAGAACTTGATCCAGCAAGGCCTCATCGCCGAGGAAATCGATCAACTGGGAAGCCTGGACAAGTCGAATCGACAGCAAGCAATGGCCAGTGCGATCGAGGCGTCAGCTCAGGCGTTGAACCTGATTCCAAACGTCAGCACGGGCAGCGAATCGATGACCTCGTTCGGCGGCTCAAACCTCGGCGCTGCTGCGTCGGCAGTTGGCAAGAGCGTTGCGAACGAAGCTGCAGCGCACTCTTACAGGGCGAGTCGTGCCTCGATCACGGGCGGACACACCCGGCGTGCGGAGGAATGGCACTTCCAACGCGACCACGCCAAGCGCGAATTGGCGCAGATTGCCCGTCAGCAGACGGCTGCGCGAATCCGTAAGGAGATTGCAGAGGCTGATCTACGCAACCACGAAACGTCGATCGAGCACGCGCGCGGCATCGAAGAATTTCTGCGTACGAAGTTCACGAATGAAGCGTTGTACGGTTGGATGGAAGAGCAGCTCCGCGGCACCTTCTTCCAATGTTACAAAGCCGCGTACGAGCTCGCTCGAGGCGCGCAGCGGTGCTTTCAGTATCAGCTCGGCACCGACGCGACGTTCGTCAAGTACGGCGCGTGGGACAGCTCGGTGCGCGGATTGCTCGCGGGAGAAACCCTGTATCTGCAGTTGAAGCAGATGGAGCGAGCCCACACCGAGCAGCAAACCCGGGAATTCGAGATCACGAAGTCGATCTCGATCCTACAGCTCGATCCACTGGCGCTCATCGAGCTCAAGGAAACGGGTGCCTGTGAAATGGACGTGCCCGAGTGGTTGTTCGACCTCGATTTTGCCGGCCATTACTTCCGACGCTTGAAAAGCGTCAGCGTTTCGATCCCTGCCGTAGTGGGCCCGTACACCAGCTTGAGCGCAACGCTCACGCTGCTCAGCAGCAAGGTGCGCGAGGTGTCTCGCGTGAAAGGCACGTACGGCGACGACGAGAACTACCGCCACGACAACGTTCGCGTCGACGCTATCGCTGTAAGCACCGGCCAGAACGACAGCGGCAAATTCCAACTCGATTTCCGTGATGAGAAATACCTGCCTTTCGAAGGCGCAGGTGTCATCTCGCGCTGGCGCCTCGAGTTACCGGGTAAAGCTCTCGAGCTACCGGGCAAACCGAAACAACTCCGCTCCTTCGACTACGACACCATTTCCGACCTGATCCTGCAATTCAAGTACATCTCCCGCCGCGATCAGACGCTTGCTCCTCAAGCGGCGAAGGAGCTCCTGGCCGTCCTCGACGCAGCCGGCAAAGGAACCCTGTTCCGTCTCTTTAGCCTCCGCCACGAATTCCCTAACGAGTGGCACAACTTAAAAGCCGGCACCACCCATACGGCACTGCTCACCCTCCCGAAAGATCGCTTCCCGCTTCTTGCACAGACCGGAACCATCACCGTCAGCGAAGTCCAGTTCGTATTGATTCTCAAGGAGCCCAAACCAACGGTCACCTACAAGGCCAAGGTCACTCAGCCAGGAGCGGGAGTATCGGTGGATGTCGATTGGCCGGGGCAGCCCAGCGTGTATCGCAAAGCGGCGAAGTCGAATGCCGTGACGGTTTCAGTTAGCGCAAAAGCGGAGGACAATGCGTGGAAGGTTCAGCTCACGGCGCCGACGGTGGCGGCCAATGTGGATACGATCAAGGACTTGTTGATCGCGGTGAGGTATTCGGTGGTGGTGTGATGGTTGAAGGTCTCGTAAGCGGAGTGATCGATTCATTCAGCGACAGGCTTGCCGCTGTGAAGTGAGAATTCGACTCTTTTCTAATGTCACGTCATGCGCGACGTAGCAACAATTGCAGCAGCGTACGTTGTTGCGCGGACGTCAGTTGCCAGGGATGCACCCCTTGAACAAATCGAAAATGCACGGGTTGCTCCGGACCCGCGCGCCGATCCACAAGCACGATTGTCGGTATGTCACCGGTGTTCAAAACGATTTGGGTCACTCCGGACTCCGCTGTTTCCTCAATCTTACTCGTTGGTAGGTCAGTACCCTCGCCTGTTGCCTCAGTCAGTTCGGTCGCCCCATATACGCGGGCGGGCCAAGGTCCACTCACTTGGCGAACGAGTTCTGATAAGTCTTGGGGGAATGCAAGCAGCTCACCCCGGTCTTGCCTCAGCATCAACCTGATTACGGCATCTCGCGCCGGCTTATGGTGCTCAAGCTCGTCTGGCATCGCCTTGAAGGCGATTATGCTCGGTTCTGACAAATCGACGATCACCTTCGCGGAATGGCGTCCAATTACGAGGTCGGCTACGAGGCACGCGGAGTTCCCCTCGCTCTCCGTGACGCGCTCCACCAGTAGTAACGGCTCATAATAGCCCATGCGCTTCACCTCCGTCCGGTCTTTAACGAAAAGACTGCATCACCTGTCGGTTTCATCTTGCTGAGGTCTTCTGCCGTGACGAGCGTGGAAACGGCATTACGTGGATCACGAATCGCGATTCTCCCGTCTTCGAGTACCGAGTCAATAATGATCCAGTGCTTACCCTTATCAACTCGAAGCATTATACTCGCTTGTGTACTGTCTAAATAGCCAATTAGGTGTTTGCGAAGCGCGGAAGGAGTGGAAATATCATGAAAAATGCTAATGTCGCCACCACGCCACTCTCGTCCCTTCACTGGAGCCATTTCGGTCAACGCTTCTTGCAGATCCATCGTGTGAAAGCCTCCTTCAGTGACCTTTGTGCCTTGATAAGATGTCGCCTCTTCGAAGTAGCGAGACGATGCTAGCTTTGCCTGATCTACCTGCGCGCCTAGCCTCTCGGCGGACATTTCCCCGCAAGCAGCACCACACCAATTTGCTTTGTGTTGCTGGACGTGCCGATACGGACTGTCCTCAAAGATTTCTCCAACCCGGGGTCCATCTCCAGCACCGCCGGCCGGTGAGGGAGGGGGTACGAAATCGGAAGCGAGTTCAGCAGGCTTGGCTAGGTCGAGAAGTTTGACAAATCCAAACGTAGTCGCTTCTATGAGCAGGTTCTTGCCGAGTTCGCCCGACATCGCTGCAGCTCCCGCATGATTCGGGTCAACTTCAAAAGCCTTCTCGTTGATCCAGCTGGCGGGGCCATTGACTAGGCCCTTCGCGAACGCTAGCAAATCACCGAACTCGATATGCCCTTGCCCCTCGGCTTGCCTCTTGGCGTCCGCATTGGAGATAGCTCCTCCGCTCCCCTCGTACGCCGTAATTATCGTCTCCTGGGTTCTGTAGAAGGGGACGAACTTACCGTCGACGAGGGCTAGAGTCGGACCTTGCCGAGCTTCTGCAGCTAGCCTCAGAATCTCATTATTGACCCATTCATTGTTCGGTGCGGGGTTGTTCCCATGCGTGCCAGCGGAGTCCGTCTTCGCGATTGGGTTGTTGCGTACGTAGACATACAGATCGGAGCCATCGACTAGCCCCGCGGAATCGCAGGCAGACCATATTCCCAACCACGGCACGTAATATCGTGTACTATGGTACTCCAATCCCGTCTCCTCATCCCGCTCCTTTCCCGTATATCGATACCGCTTCGCCGCGGCCTTGACGTGCTTGTCTACCGCCTGGTACGAAGTGCTCCCATACGGCGTATACTCCTCGTACGAGATGACTTTCGCGCGCGCGTCGAGCTCCAAACTCGCTGAGCTTAGGTGATTCCCGAACTGGTAACGGACGAGCTCCGTCGGCGCACCGTCGTTGCCCGCAGTCCGGGCCTCCACCAACGCAATGCGCTGCTTATCGTCCATGACGTGCAGTGTCTCGCGTTCAAGTTCGATATCTTGGCCGTCGGCCGAGAACTCGCGGAAGACTTCGAACCCCCCGAGGTAGATGCGCTCCGACTTGCGCGTGCCGTTTTGGCGTTCCGTAACCTTGCGGACGCGCTCGCCGGTCGCGTCATAAACGTAAAAAGTCGTTTCTGGCACGACGCGCGGCGGTGGGCTTGGGTTCACGGCTTGGCGCGAGGTTGCGCTCAACTGATCGTTGAAGTTCCAGTCCATGCGCGTCAGGTGTGGCATGGAGGTTATGTTGCCGTGGGCGTCATGGGCGTAGTGTTCGGTAGGACCGCCAGCGGCTGTCCTGCCGATGTTAGTGCGACTCAGACGATTGCTCTTTTGAGTGGGGTCGAGCAGGCTCGGCTCATCGTACACGTAGGTGCGGCGCCAGCTGCCGCTGCCGGCGTCGTGGTGCACCTTCTCGAAGTTGCCGACGGCGTCGTACACATATCTCTCGGTGTAGTTGCGCATTGCCGAACCGTCGCTCGGGTGGGGCAGGTTGGTCCGAAACTCGTCGTTCCAGTTCGTCTCCGGCTGGCTGACTTGACCGATATGCTCCCGTCCAGTTGCCGAAATCAGGCGGTAGCTCGCGTCGTACACGTAATCGTTCTGCGGCAGCACGACTTGGTTGTCGAAGAATTGGGCCGGCTGGGCGTCGTCGCGAATGTGAGTGATGTTTCCGACGGGGTCGTACGTGTAGAACAGGTCTTGAAATGCGAGCGCTGCTTGAGCAGGCGCAGAGGCACGCCGCGTCTTCATGTGGACGAGCCGGAAGGTTTGCTCGTCGTAGGTGTACTCAGTCAGCGTGCCATTGCCGTAGGTAATGCGGGTGCGTTGGCCTTTGGCGTCGTAATCGATATTCGCAACAGCGTGCAGATCGGCTGTTGCGGGGGCGAGCAACGGCGAAGGCTCCGCGGCTTGTCCGAGCCAAACGTCCACGCGTTGGAGCAAGTTGGCTTGGTTGTAGCCGGGGCGGATGACGTTGGGCTTGGTGCCGGGCTTGGTGCTGTGGGGCGCCACGACCTGGATCGGTCGATTGAGTGCGTCGTAACGCGTACTGCTAGTGTAGGTTTCCGGATCCAAGGCCGGTTGCAGGGGTCGTGACCAGTCAGGCGTTTGCTTGTAATCCGTCAGCAGGCGTCGGGTCCCGCGCAACGGATTGCCCTTGAAGTCGTGCGCCTCACTGGTGAAGACGCCAGCGGTGTCGAATTGTCGATAGACTTTGCCGCGCAGGTTCGCCAGGAGCACCTGGCTGGCGTTCAGACCAGTCCTGGGCGATTCACCGTAGAGCGTCTGCTCGAAGCAGATTTCGCGTGCAGGGTTCTGCGGATCGGCGCCGAGAACGAATGAGTGCACCGGACGGCGAAGTTCGTCGTATTCGGTGCGAAAGGTGTGGCCGCGACTGTTCCAGCCTCGGATAGGCTTGCCGGCTACGTCGTTCAGCATCCAACGTTGGCCCGCTTCCATGCTCGCTTGCTGGATGCGATTGCCCAGCATGTCGTACGCGTAGCTCATGACGACGCGCCCGTTCGCATCTTGAACCGAGCGCTGGTTGCCTTCGATGTCCAGCGTGAGGCGGGTGGAGAACTTCTGCGGCGCCCCGTCCGGGTCTTTCCCGTTGTCGACGACTGTGACTGCTGGTCGCCCTAACGTATCGAAGTAGGCCACGGTCGGCGTAGCCGCATGAGCTGCGGTCCGACTCGCGGCCAGGTTTTCGTCATTGCCCTTTTGCTCGTTTTTTCGCTGGTCGTGCCAGGAGGGTAGATAGTCGTTCGTCGGCAAGAGCTGGAAGAACTCGCCGACGTCCGGATCGCTCCTTGGATCGGCTTGGAGGACCGTGTCGTTAACGTCCCACGTGGCTTGTTTCCACGGATCGAAGACGATTTTCTCGTAGGTGTGGTTTGGATGCAGCGTCGCCACCACGCGCTCTACCGGATCGTAAAAGCGGATCGACGTGACGCCGGTGTCTGTCAACTCCGGCTCGGCTTCGAAGAGGTGCGTGCTGCTGAAGAACGGCTCGTACTGTTTGACGGGTTTTCCTTTGTTGTTATAGACGGTGCGGCCCTTGCCAACCCAGCGCGGGCTCACTACGTCGAGGACGGGGGCACCAGCGTTGAGAGTGAGCGCACCTGGTTCAACGTCTCCGCTCGGCAACACGGCGAAAGGGGCACGCAGCGGTGCGAGCCCCGGTTCCGCCTGAACCTTGGACTCTAGCTCTCGACCGAAGCCGTCAGAATACCCGAAACTGACTTGTATTTGCAGCCCTTCTGCGGGCAATGGATCGCTATTGTGGGTCTCTCGCATCAGCGAGGCGGCAAAGGGGGCCGCGCCGCAGCGGCGAAAACGATGCACGTCGTAGACGAAGCGGCTCGTCGCGCCCTTGAGCAACGCTGCCTTGTGAACGGCCGGGCGCGCGAGAAAGTTCTGCAGTTGAGCCAAGCTGGGATTCGCGTCGAGGTCGTCGAAATCGTCGAGGGAGTCGCCGAGCGTCTCGCTCATCTTGCCACGCACCGCCGTCGCCACCACTAGGCCCAACGCATCGAACGCAGCAAACGAACGATTGCCGTTCGGATCTGCGAGCTGCTTCGGTTGCAAGACGCGATAATCGTGGAGTGCCTCGGTCGTGTTCCCGAGCGAGTCGCGCGTCTTGGCGGGAAACAGGTCATGCGAATATTCGACCACGCTGCCGTGGCCGAAAGGGTCGCGCACGCGCCTGGGAAGAAAGAAATGGCGCGTTGCTTCCGCGAGCTCGGTGGCCGGGGAGACGCCGTCCGTCGGATGGAAAAAGACGCGACCCGATGGGATCCAAAAGTGGTGATCTCCATCCAAATCCACGTATCCGCCCCGGTCGGAGGGCACGCTGCTCGTCGCGAGCAGGGCGGCAGCGGGATTGGGTAGGAGCGCCTCAATTGCCCCCGCGTGGGGCCGCTGGTAGACGTTGCTGATGAGCCCCGGCGTGAAGGCGAGCTTGTAGCTCTCCCCGGGCAGCGCAAGTGCATCGAGGCGCTCGGGAGGTAGCAGCTGATCGAGACGGTCGCTGCGGTAGCGCGTGCGCACTCGTTCGATCAGCCGCCGGTACACGCCGGTCTTTGTTGCTCCTTCGGCGTCGATGTCCTCGTAGACGAGTTCGTGCGCGCCATCGCCAGCTTGCGCAATGCGTCCCAGCATTTCATCGAACCGGAACAGGTTCGTGATGTCCGGTTGACTGGAATTCGGGCGGAGCGCATGCAGTTCGTACGTCCGTGTCTCGGCGGTGAGGGGCGTGCGATAGGCGTCCTCTTCGTTGACGTGGTTCGTGAAGGTTGCTTGGGTCAACGTCGCACGTAGTTGCTTTTGCCTGTTGCGATCGGTCGTGGCCAGTACAGGATCGCTATCATCGAAACGGCGGCCGTAGGCGATACTCACCGACTTCCGCACATTGCCGAAGGCATCGACGTCGAGGGTCATGCTGTGAGACACACGCGGATCGGCACGCCAATGCACACCAGGTTTGTTGGCGTCGGCAGGTGCGATGACCGTCCCACCGAGAATTGGGAACAGCTTGCGCTCGTAGTGGAATTCGATGCTCTCGCGCGCGTGGGTAAAGAACACACCATGGCGATTGGCAGCGCGCGGCTGAACGAGTCGAATCGTGTAGTTGCGTTCGGACACCGAATACGGTCGACCCAACGTTTTCTGGTGGTCGAGCGCGTAGATTTCCTGGCGTAAGATTGCCCCTTTGAGAGCGCGCAGCGCTTCGCAGGCCTCGTCGCCATTCAAGGTATCGGGCAGCACGCTGTCGTCGAGCCGCATCGCTTCGAGCTGCGACTCGCTCAGTTCACTGCCCGGCAGGCTCGGGTCGCCCTCGGCGTAGTACTCTCTAGCGAAGTGACGCGAAATGCGTTCACACGGCAAGTAGGCGCCGGTGTGAAACCACGTCTTGGTCAGGACGGGTGGCACGTGGAATGCCACAGCCAGGTTCGTGCCCACCGCATCCATACCGTTTGCAGACAACACGCCGAACTCTTCGGTGTCCAAGCGGTCGACGCGGCCAAAACCTCGGAACTCGCGCTCGGGGCCGTCGAAGTAGCCGTGGTGGTACTCGGAGCGTGACACGAAACGATTACCGCTGATGAGATCGCGGGTCTCGACCCGGGTCACGACGTGGACCGGAAATGGTAGGCGCGTGACCCATGGTGTCCCATCCTCCTTGTCTTGGAGATAGAACTGGGTCGAAGAAGCGTATTCGATGCGTGTTTCTACGCCGAGGTTGTTGCGGACCGTCGTGAGCAGGTGCGGCTTCACCCCGCCCATCAAGTCCATGTAACGAAGAGACCGCTGGGCATCGCCGGGCAGCGCCGAGGACCACAGCAAACAAGCGGTGCCGCGCCCTAGAAAGTCGACGACCGCCACGGATGTCAGGCTGTCGGTATGCGGGATGCGGGCGAGCTGTCGTGCGTCCGAAAGGCTATTGCCCTGCTGGTTGAGGTAAATCCGCACCGCGTCGCGGCCCAGGTAGATGATGTCCGTGGGGCCGCTGCCGTCGGTGTCGGCTAAACGCACCCGGCGCTGATCGAACGACTCCGCGTCGTCAAAGCAAGGCGCATTGTCTAGTGTGACTTTGGCACCGAAGCGGCCATAGCCAAGATTCGGCCAGTAACAAACCTCGCTTGAGCGAATGCGCACCAAGTCGGACAGGCCGTCGCCCGACATATCGGCGAGGTAGATAGACTGCGTACCATCGGCGAACACCAGACGTGGACCGGCCTCTTCGTCGCTCGCAAGGTGCAAGCGTTCGGCAGCGCCGAAGCCTTCTTCCGCCTTCGATTCGTACCAGGTGGCGAGGACCTCATCGTTGGTCACGAGGATGTCCGCGTGGCCGTCACCGGTTAGATCGACGAAGCGCAGGTGCGGATCTTGCCAGTCGATGTCGGGGAGACCGATGAACGGGCAAAAACGGTCCCAGCTCGAATCTTCCGTGCGTGCAAAGAAGCCCGGCATGGGTGCCCCGAACATTACGAGGTCGAGTTGCCCACTGCCTGATAGGTCGAGCAATTCTTGCCTCTCGTTACTCAGGTTCGCGAGCGAGGGGCGGGTGGCTACGCATTCGGTGGCTCCAAACTGTCCCTCGCCTTTGTTCGGTTTGTAGTACCAGGCGTCAGCTTGTTCGCTGAATACTCCGGCTATGCCTTCCCCGTTGAGATCGACCCAGCGATAGCTGGCGCCGTCGATGCCGGCCGGCAAGTTCTCCAAGCTCAGGGGATCGACCTCGCGGACGGCGAGGCTATCGTGCGTCGAATTTTCGAGAGGGCTCGCTGAGTAGCTGAATTCGATCGGAGGTAAGGATTGTTTCAGGTAGCGCAGGTCAATCGGTGAGATCCGTTTGAATCCCGATTGAACGACTGCTGCAATGAATGAACCGCTGGCCTTCTGTTGGTAGGTGAGCTCAGTGGAACGCACCAGGTAATCATCGCTGCCAAGCTCGTCAGGAAAATGATGAAACATCAGCACGCGCTGGCACAAGCGGTGACATCGCACTTCAAAACAGGAGCGATAGGTCGAGAACGGATCCAAGCGGGCCGGCCATTTGGCGCCAGCGGGTGGCTGAAGCGTTGCCGTGGCAAGATGTCGGCCCTCCGGGGTCACGGGCAGGTCCTGGTATTGGCCCTCGCCGTAATCGAATACAACCTCGAACATCCAGCCTGTAGTGCCAAAATCGGGTGCTGGCAGGTGCGATCTGCGGAAGCTTGCTGGGCCAGCGTCGATCAGCAACGGCTGCCGGTTGCCGTAGCGTATGCGCTGCAGATAACGATTCGCCGAGCGGACGCGGTTACGCTCGTTGACATGGGAGCCAACGACATTGTCGTCATTTTCCGCGACGTAGTCGTAGACGATCGCGTTGCCCTTGTCGTCGTAGCGCTGACTCACGAGCCAGCTGAAAACTCGTCGAGGATCGGTTGGGTCCGCGATGCGTGATTCCGGCGTGCTGCCGTAGACCGTGAGGACGTTGTCTTTCGAGATCGAACGCCAGTGCGTGTCGCCGTCACTTTGACGCGTCCAACGTTCGATGCGGGCAAATAGCCCCTCGATTCGTGGCCGATAGCGCTGGACTATATCCCCTTGCACGGTTTCTCGGGCAACGACCAGATTGCCGAGTGCGTCGCGAAACAAACTGCCGTCTGCATTCTGTCGATACTCCGGCACCAAGTCTTCGGCTTCTGAAAGCACGAACACATCTGATTCGTCGTCGTCGCAATAGGTCGGTAACCCTTTGTCCGTCCGGCGCGTGATAGTTGGAAGCGCCAGATTCCAGCCGATACCAAAGGGACCGTTGCCAGTGCCGGAATCGTAGGTCAGGCCAAGATCGGGACCAAAACCGTCGCGGCTTGGTGATGTCGCGATCGGTACCGACATCGAACCGGTGCCCGTCACCGGGTTGGTCTTAAACTTTTCACCGATTCCGCGGATGGCTCCGCCCCCCTTAGGCAGTGAAAGCGACGGCAGGCCTGCCCCGCTATCGTTCGTTGCACTGGTGCTGAACGCCGACTTGCGCGGCACCGCTGCCTCACTGCTAGTGCCCCTCATTCGCAGACAGTATCGGACGGAGCGATTGATGTGAAGAGCTCGCCACGCTGCGGCGCGGATTTGTCGCTTGGGTGTTCGATGAGAAGTGAGATGAAACTCGGACCACGGAGACTTCGACGAAGTCATTCTCACTCTTCATCTCACTTTACGCCCGACTACGCGGACCTGTTCATCGCCTTCCAGGACACGTTGTCTTGTCCAGGCGCCCCATTGTGTCACGGAGACTCTGGGGTCCCTGTGGCGTAACATTCGCGGCATAAAAGAAAATATGGTAAAGGCGAAATGCCCGTTCAGAACAAGCCTCATGGAAGGTCTCGTGACGTCGCTGCGACACCGCAAGGATGACATGTTGAGGAAGCTTCCAGGCGTGAGAGCGAGGACCTGGAGAAACGACGCGCACTGAAATGTCTGAAATCCTCCGGTACGACAAACGCATGCTTGTGTGTGCGGATCCGCCCAATCACTTTGGGTCTTGCTCACCAACCTCTCGTTCCACAATTTTCGTCGCGCAAGTCGGAGCCATGTTGACAAGCTACGCCGTTTTCTCGATATCTCGATTGCGCTGCTGCTCGCACTTCCGCGGGCGAAGAGGCTCCGGGTTGGACCAACAGCCGAAGAGGGAAAATGCCGATCGATTTTTCTAGACCTGATGTCCAACACCTCCAGAGTGCGCTTGCCAACGCATATTACCGCGAGGAATTCGTCGTTCAGGCGCTCAGACGAGCTGGGATCCGACCGGAAGACATACCGTCGAAAGCACAGTTCGAGACACCCGTCCGACCCGTGGCCGCGGCGTGGTCCAGCACCTCGTCGATGTCGTCGCCGCGCCCGGAGTCGAGCACGAGCGCTCGAACGCCCGGGAGAACCGCAGCCTTGAACTCGTGCCCCGGATAGAACGACTTCGCGACCCGGGCGGCGCTGGGAGAGAGGCGTCGAGTGACAGGCAGCCTCGACGTGGGTGCTGGGGTGGTGGCGAAGGAGCACGTCGACCGCACTTTGTACGGGGTCGTGATCGAGGCCGCGCCATTGGTCCGCGTTGGA